>ERZ837910.102-NODE-102-length-124214-cov-18.638125_pt1 | contig 124214 bp, 112 predicted proteins | sample MGYA00519940_ERZ837910 | MGnify/ENA primary metagenome ERZ837910 (study PRJEB31850, sample SAMEA3708825) | human gut metagenome | biome: human gut; feature: human-associated habitat; material: faeces | place: China | collected 2014 ... | reverse complement strand
CAGCTTAATGTATCCTTCAACTTTCTTTGCCATTGGAATTGCCTCCTTAATTCATCTTCTTTACATCTGCGAAACTTACTTCTACCGGTGTTTCGCGACCGAACAGATCCACATTGATCGTAACCGTCTGTTTGTTATGGTTCATCGCTGTAATCACACCGCAGGTATCTTTCCAGACACCGCCGATAACAACAATCATGTCGCCTTCCGCGAAATCCACCACAACGTTTTCAGCCTTGATTCCGAGCGGTCTCATTTCAGCATCTGTGAGTGGCACCGGTTTGCTTCCCGGTCCAACGAACCCTGTCACACCACGGGTATTGCGGACAACATACCATGTATCGTCATTCATAATCATATGAATCAGCACATAGCCCGGGAACATTTTCTTGGAAACCTGTTTTTTCACTCCGTTTTTAACTTCCGTCACTTCCTCAAGAGGAACACGAACCTCCAAAATCTGGTCTTCCAGATGTCTGTTCTCAATTGTCTTGTCAATATTCGCTTTGACTTTGTTCTCATAACCTGAATAGGTATGAACTACATACCAGTTCGCCTCTGCCATAAATCACTATGCCTCCGTTAAAATTTCAAACCAACAAGGAAATTCACACCGTGCTGAATTGCCCAATCCAGCAGTGCAATAATAAGACCGACTACAACGGATGTAACAATCACTGCAATGGTCTGTCTGACAACTGATTTCTGTTCCGGCCAGATGATTTTTTTGAACTCTGCCTTTACACCGTCAAACCAGCTTGTCTTTGGAGCCTTTTCAACGTTTTCTGTCTGTCCCATTTCATAACTCCTTTGCTCTGTACGGACTATTTGGTTTCCTTATGAACTGTATGAGTCTTGCAGAATCTACAGTACTTCTTGGTTTCCATTCTGTCCGGATGAGTCTTCTTGTCCTTTGTCATGTTGTAATTACGACGCTGACACTCTGTGCAAGCTAATGTAATCTTTGTGCGCACAACTTCCACCTCCGTTTTAATTCTTTGTGTTGCTGCCTAAAAAAAGGCATAAAAAAAAGACCTACTTCCAAGCTTTCATAGAATAGCACGATTTCACCGGTCCGTCAACAACTTTTTTCGCGAAAAAGCGCTTTTCTCAAGGGAAACGACGCTTTTTCCTACAGAATACACTATATATAGAAGAAAATAAAGCTTTTTTCACGCATCTAGCTATTGAATGCGGCAAATATGTTCGATATAATATATATGTATAAATGGATTTATTTTCAACACATACATTATGCCCGGTTTCACGGAGGAAAGGAGGGGTAATCTTATGGCACGTATCGATAGCGCATACAATTACTATATGTCAACGTATGCGAACAAAGAAGTCTCGCGCTACGACTCACACAAGAAGAGTGATCTGCGCAAGATCTACAACCAGATAGTCAAAAAGAATAAAGAAGCCCCTCTGTACAAGATTTCGGATCCGGAGGAAGCGAAGCGATACGCGATCGATATCAAGGAGAGCGCCAAGTCGATCCAGAACGTGGTTGCATCCCTGTCGGATCGTTACGGTTCATTCAACGACTCCTTCCAGAAGAAGGTTGCAGTGTCCTCCGATGAGGATAAAGTGGGTGTCTCCTACATCGGTGACGGAAGCGAATCCAATCAGGCAGAGAGCTTCTCGATCTCTGTTGAGCAGCTTGCGACACCGCAGGTGAATGAGGGCAATTACTTAAAGGATAACGGACATTCGCTCCGCCCGGGATCTTACTCTTTTGATCTCAATACGACGAGTGGAGCATACGAATTCCAATATAATGTAAATTCCGAGGAGACAAATCTGGATATTGAACAGAAGCTCGCGCGGCTTGTGAACAGTTCCAATCTTGGAATTACCGCAGAGATCCGCTCGGATGGCAAAGGCTCCAGCGCCTTAGCACTAACCTCTGTACAGACCGGACTCAGCGAGAATGAGAAGGCGCTTTTTACCATATCACCAGACGCGAGTGCGGGTTCTGTCGAATCCATGAAAATACTGGGCATCGACCAGATTGCGGAAGAAGCGCACAATTCCAGCTTCACACTGAATGGCAACGCGCACTCTTCCTTGTCGAATACCTTCTCGATTAATAATGCGTTCGAGCTCACGCTCAAAGGAACAACCGGAGACAAAGCGACACAGATCGGATTTAAAGCAAATACAGACGCGATCGCTGATAATATACAGACACTCGTGGATGCGTACAATCACATCCTGACAACAAGTGATCCGTATGCAGACACCGAAGGAAGCGGCGGCAGGCGCCTCACGAAGGACATTGCTTCGGTATCACGCTCCCAGCAGGCATCGCTGCAATACATCGGTCTCATGGTTGCCGATGATGGATCGATTTCCATTGACCGCGACATTCTCTCGAATGCCGTTGAGCCAAACCGTGCGGATCAGACATTCCAGACACTTGCGGATTTCCGTGATGCGCTTGGAAAGAAAGCGGAGAACATCTCGGTTGATCCGATGAATTATGTAAATAAAGTGGTTGTTGCTTACAAGAATCCGGGACACAATTTTGCGACACCTTATGTCAGCTCCATCTATTCCGGAATGATGATGGATCGATATGCATAAAGCTGCGTTACCTATTGATTGATATAGGAACGCAGCTTTTTGTTGCAAAAAGCGAGGCATCTCTGCCTCGCCCATATCTTAATTACCCTTGCTGCTCAGCGGATTACTCCGCGTCTCAAAAAACTGATTGTTATCGATTCTCGCACGATCATGATCGTTGTACATACTACTTTGGCGGATTGCCGGAATCTCATCGTCTTCTTCCGAAAAGTATCTTGGACCTGCAGTATAAGGATCCGCATCCGTACCTTTTAATAGAGAAACGTGCGCATTCGTAATTTTCTTTTTTCCCATGACAGCCTCCTATCTTTTGGATAGTATGTGCACTGTCACATGAATCATACAAAAATTTATCTTCCAATATTCTTCTATATGAACGGATTGTAGAACCGGCTGCCATCTACGAATGTGATCAGCATGCTGACCACCGCAAATACGAACACAACCACAATGACCGTGATATCCCTGGCAGTAAGCTTCTTGCCGGAATACCAGGTTCTCTTCTTGTTTTTGCCGAAGCCACGAAGTTCCATCGCGTTGCTAACCACATCGATGCGATCCATGCTGGTAAAGATCAGCGGGAACAGAATCGCCGACACATTTTTGATACGGTCGATGAGTCCCGACTTGGAGCTCATCTCGATACCACGCGCTTCCTGCGCATGCTTGATCTTCGTAAAGTCTGCCTGCACATCCGGGACATAACGGAGCGCGATCGCGATCGAATAGCTGATTTTATAACTGACTCCAATCTTGTTCATTGATGCCGCAAACTCACTCGGGTTTGTCGTCAGGATAAACATTAAGACCGCCGGAATAACCGTAAAATACTTAATCATAATGTTCAGTTCATAGAAAAGCTGCTCCGTTGTAATCGTATAATTACCTGCTATATGCAGCAGATCTGTTCTTGTTCCATAAATTTTCACGCCTTCGTATGGTGAAAAGATAAATATTGCAAGAAGGTTCAGGCACAGGAAAAATAAGATAAATTTAAATACCGTTGAAATCTGTTTCCACTCAATCTTAGACACCCGGAAAATGATCAGACTGCTCACCAGCATGAAAACAAGAACTCTTGTATCATAGGTAATCATACTGACAATCGACCATGCCAGAAAAAAGATGAGCTTCGTGATACCGCTCAGCCGGTGGATCCAGGTGTCCTTCGGATCATAGGTTAATAATCTAGACATCTCTTCCCACCTCCCTCTCATATTGGATAAAGCATTCCACGAAAGCTGTCGGGTCTGTTATCCCACAACGGAGCGCCAAATCATAAAGCGAAGTTTTTTTCAGATAAGCGCGATCAGAAATCTCCTCGTTTGTCAGAATATGTGCCGGAGTATCATCTGCAAGCATTTTTCCATCCGCAATCACGATCGCACGGTCTGTATATTCCAGCATCAGATGCATATCATGTGTGATCATTATAATTGTGATGCCAAGATCCTCATGTATCCTGCGCAAGAACTCCATAATCTCCGTGTAATGACGATAATCCTGTCCGGCAGTCGGCTCATCCAGAATTAAGACTTCCGGATTCATCACGAGAATGGATGCGATCGTCACACGCTTTTTCTGACCGAAGCTGAGTGCTGATACCGGCCAGTTTCTGTAAGGATATAATCCGCAGATCTTCAGCGTTTCAAACACGCGCTCCTTAATCTCATCCTCTGCAACGCCGCGCACACGAAGCCCTAACGCCACCTCATCATAAATCATCGGTTTGGATATCATCTGATTCGGACTCTGCATCACAAGACCAATCTTCTCGCCGCGCTCCTTGATGGAATATCCGGACAAGTCCTCTCCATTTAGGTAGATCGCACCTTCATCCGGCTGCATAAAGCCACAGATCAGGCTTGCCAGTGTCGATTTACCCGCGCCATTCTTGCCGACAAGCGCAACCATCTCCCCCCTGGAGATAGAAAAATCTATATGCGAAAGAACAGGCTGCCCCTGCGTGTACGCAAAACTCAGATCGCGTATCGTAAGCATAGGCTCCCCGTCCGGTGCTTTCTTATTTAATTTCACCTTACCAAACCAATTCCGGACATTGTCCTCATACGGCGCAAGGTTCATAGACTCAATATGCTGTGGCAGATCAGCCTCATTGATCTGACATCCGGCATATTTTAATGCGGTAATGTAAAGTGGTTCACGAATTCCCTGTTCTTTCAAAACCGAACCGGAAAGAAGCGCATCCGGTCTCAGATCAGCAACAATCCTGCCTTCTCCAACTACAATAATACGATCCACATCACGGTATAGCGCATCCTCAAGACGATGTTCAATAATAAGAATTGTTGTATTGTTCTTTTTATGAATACGATCGATCAAATCAATCGCACGCTTACCTGTCGCCGGATCCAGATTTGCCAGTGGCTCATCGAACAGTAGAATATCTACATCGTCGACAATGACTCCCGCCATCGAGACACGCTGCTTCTGTCCTCCAGATAACTCATTCGGCGCATGATCCAGAAAATCCGTGATATCCACCGTCTCAGCGACACGATCCACACGCTCGAGCATCTCATCCTGCGCAATACAATCATTTTCCATAGAAAAAGCGATATCTTCTGCCACAGTAAGTCCGATAAACTGACCATCCGTATCCTGCAAGACGGTTCCGACCAACTTGGACAGTCCAAAAAGGCCAAGCTCATTCGGATCCTGCCCCTCAACTTTCAAGCTTCCCGTGCTCTCACCGGTAAATGAAAATGGAACCAGCCCGTTGATACAATGGGCAAGTGTCGACTTGCCCGAACCGGATGGTCCCACAATCAAAACCTTCTCTCCCGGATAGATCGATAGATTGATATCCAGAAGAGTCGGTTCTACCTGTGATCGATATTTAAAAGAATAATCCTTAAATTCGATAATTGGTTCCATAAAATATTAATCTTCCTTTGAAAGACTGGATGATTTTGCTCCAATCTTAGAATATGCTGCTGTCAAAATCGTTCCTAATACGCCAACTGCAATAATATTTGCTACAAAAGCTGCTGCACCCTGGGCAAATACTTTTTTTACAGGCTCTGCGTAAATCAGAATATCCAATACAGGCGCTACAACTACCCATGCAAGCAGGTTTCCAATCACCTGAACCACATTAAACTTCACAATCTGCTTCTTGGTAAATCCGCCTTCTTTTACTGCAAACTGCTTTGCAAAAAGACCGATCACAATGCCGAATACCGCATCCGGGAATACCCAGCTCCACCATACACTACCGTAGAAGATTGCGTCTCCGATCGCATGTCCTGCAAGTCCCATAATTCCGCCAACAACCGGACCAAACACTGCTGCAAAGAATGCAAGCAGAGCCGCTCTTGGCTGTAAGGATGTGTTTGGAATAAATCCAAGAGGAATCTGTACATTTGTCAGCACAATAAACAACGCTGTACCGATACCGGTTGCAACAACTTCTTTGATGCCAAATTTGTTTTTCATAATGTTCTCCTTCCGCTGCCTGCAGGGCAGCTTTTCTCTAAGTAAGTGCTTCGGTTACAAACCGATTTGCTCTCATACATAATAAGCTATCAAATCAAATTTTTCAACAGAAAAGATATACATGCCTGCATATAACTTTTGGGGGCAAAACTTTCCGTTGACAGAAATCGTTACGTCCATTATTCTGTAATTACAAAACTCAAACAGATCATAACCGATGAAGTCAGTCGGTTAGCAAATCATAGATGTGCATGAAATTCATACGCACAAAATACCCGAGTTTTCACAATTGAATATTTGGAGACAAAAAGAAATACGATTGCTTAATTCTTCGTGTATGTTATAATCAAGATATCCAAAGCATTGTATTCTTATCGTCTCCATTATTAATAATTACCAAGGAGAAGGATACAATGAAGCAAACGAAAGAAACTCTTCCTTCTGTCGCTAATAGCGTAGAAACGACACAGGAAGAAAATGCAGTCCACAGCACTGTGTTCGATGATGTCTTTCGAACCATCGCACAGAAGATGCCACAACTGCTTATCCCGCTGATCAACGAAGTGTTTCACACGAATTACAGCGAGGATACTGATTTTGAGCAACTGAGAAATGAACATTATGAGAAGTATGGCAAGATCATTACCGACTCGATCATTCGAATCGGTCCGCATCTCTATCACATAGAGTGTCAGTCCGAAAGAGACGCAGACATGGTAATTCGGATGTTTGAGTATGATATCTCAATCGCATTGGAACATACTTCAAAAATAGAGGATACCTGGCAAATTGAATTTCCACAATCCTGTGTTCTTTACGTTCGAAATCATCGTCATCTGCCGGAGTCTCATACCGCAATCGTAAAGTTTGCAGACGGACAGCAGGTTACTTATCAGGTGCCGATTATTCATGCACAAAATTACACCGTGAATGCCATATTTGAAAAGCAGCTACTCATCTTGCTTCCGTATCACATTCTGCGATACGAACACTTTCTGAAAAACAACAAAACGAATGAGAAAAAAATAGAACAGCTGCTAAAAGACTATCGCAAAATTAATCAGTTGCTTACAGAAACTGTCGAAAAGGAAAAGAAGTCAGAACTTTATCAGGATATGATTTGTTTAATCCAGCAGATTGCAGATTATGTCATTCCAAAAGAAAACAAAATTCGGAAAGGAATAGGTGAAATTATGGGTGGAAATATTATAACATTACCTTCAGATTACATTGAACAAGGCGTACTAAAAACAACTTTTTCATATGTCCAAAAAGGGAACGTATCTCTAGAAGATGGTGCAAAAGATACTGGCATGTCTATTGAGGAATTCAAAAAGGCAATGCTCGAAGCAGGATACAAAATTCCTACAAACGCATGACAGAGGAAGAACCGACTGCCACCTGGCAGCCGGTTCTCTAACTTTATAGCCTTATCCGACATAATGCACTCTGTTTACATCGTATCGATCCTCCTGTGCCCGCTCCTCTGCCGGATATCCGCACGGAACCAGCGCAAATGCATGCAAATTTTCCGGAATGTCTAACACCTTGCGTACCGCATCCATTCGTCCCTGATCCGGAGCAATTCCCATCCACACAGCACCAAGACCGAGCGCATCTGCCTGTAAAAGCAGATTTTCCACCGCAGCACTCATATCAATCTCAAAATACTCCGGTGCAATGCGCAATCTTCTCCTGTTCTACCTTCTGTTCCTTATATTTACGAATACTTACTCTGTGAAATATGCTATCCATATCCGATACCTCCTGATTACGATTTTACTCCTAAACGATACCATGACTTAACAGCAAAAAGCAATGGTCTTATCGCCTCAGCCGAGATAATGTTTTACTGTGCTTTATAACTTTATATTTGTTTTATAACTCTTTATAACTTTTTGCAGCCAAAACTTTCTGTTGACAGAACTCGTTACGTCCATTATTCTGTAACTACAAAACTCAAACAGATCATAACCGATGAAATCAGTCGGTTAGCAAATCATAGATGTGCATGAAATTCATACGCACAAAATACCCGAGTTTTCACAATTGAATATTTGGAGACAAAAAGAAATACGATTGCTTAATTCTTCGTGTATGTTATAATCAAGATATCCAAAGCATTGTATTCTTATCGTCTCCATTATTAATAATTACCAAGGAGAAGGATACAATGAAGCAAACGAAAGAAACTCTTCCTTCTGTCGCTAATAGCGTAGAAACGACACAGGAAGAAAATGCAGTCCACAGCACTGTGTTCGATGATGTCTTTCGAACCATCGCACAGAAGATGCCACAACTGCTTATCCCGCTGATCAACGAAGTGTTTCACACGAATTACAGCGAGGATACTGATTTTGAGCAACTGAGAAACGAGCATTACGAGAAGTATGGCAAGATCATTACCGACTCAATTATTCGCATCGGACCGCATCTCTACCATATAGAGTGCCAATCCAAGCGGGATGCGGATATGGTAATCCGTATGTTTGAGTACGATATCTCAATTGCATTGGAACATACTTCAAAGGCAGAGGATATCTGGGAGATTGAATTTCCACAGTCCTGTGTTCTTTACGTGCGAAATCATCGTCATCTGCCGGAGTATCATACCGCAATCGTAAAGTTCGCGGACGGACAGCAGGTTACTTATCAGGTGCCGATTATCCACGCACAAAAGTACACGGTAAATGCGTTGTTTGAAAAACAACTTCTCATCTTGTTGCCGTATCATATCTTGCGGTATGAGTACTTTCTGAAAAGCAACAAAACGAACGAAAAGAAAGTAGAACAGCTGCTAGAAGACTATCGCAAAATTAATCAGCTGCTTATGGAGACTGCCGAAAAAGAAAAGAAGTCAGGACTTTATCAAAATATGATCTGTGTAATACAGGAGATTACAGATTATATCATTCCAAAGGATAGTGAAGTCCGGAAAGGAATAGGTGATATTATGGGTGGAAATATTTTAACATTACCTTCAGATTATATTGAAGAGGGGCGCAAAGAAGGACGTCTCAACGAAATCTTCTCTTCTGTACAGGAAGGAGATTATTCCGCTATGCGCGGTGCACAGAAAGCCGAAATGTCGATCGACCAATTTGAGAAAGCAATGCTCGAAGCAGGATACAAAATTCCTGCAAAGGCTTAGGGATTCCCATGAGCGAACAAGGGCAAAATGGTAAAAAATCGGCTGCCATCTGGCAGCCGACATTTTATTTTCCGAGCGACACCGCACTACTGAAAGCCTTGTATCTGGCTAAATTCGAGGCAACGAAAACGTGGACAGCAACGCTTCGGAACTGGGGACAGGTCTATGGGGAATTGAGCATCATGCATGAAGGACGATTGCCGGAATAGTCCCTTAGCTCCGCAGTCTCTGGAACGTCGCACTGTCTACAATTCCACTCATATATTTCATAGGAATCTGAATATATCCATAAATAGGATCCTTTAATCCTTGCGGCTCTTTCCTGCTCTCAAACGGATGCCTTCCTGTCCATCATGAGAATCCTCTTCAAAAAACTCGGAATAATCGCGAAACATTGCATTCGTATTTTCACGAGAAAGTTTTCCATAAATCAATTGACAAAATCGCCAAAAAGGATAAACAAATTTTTATTTCCAAGGTGCTTCCAAAGTATTCCAAAGGTGCTCAAGATAGTCCCGATCATGGACATTATCCATCGGTGCCCAAAAACCGTTATGACAAAATCCGTTCATTTCGCCTGCAAGCGTAATTCGTTCAAACGGACCAGCTTCAAGCATCTCTGTGCCATCTCCCAAATAGTCAAATACAGAAGGTTCCATAACCATATATCCCATATTTACCCAAGACTGATCTTCACGGGCTTTCTCTTTAAACCCATGGATTTCTCCCGTTTTTTCTTCGACAATCGCACCTCCAAATCTTCCTGCCGGCTTTATCAAAGAAATCGTAACCGTTTTTCCCTTTTGATTGTGAAAGTCCAATAACTGATTAAGGTTAATGTCCGATACTCCATCACCATAGGTCAGAAAAAACTTTTCACCCTCTACATACTTTTGAATTTGTTTTATTCTTCCAGCTGTCAACGTATTATATCCTGTATCCACCAAGGTAACTTTCCACTTTTCCATATGTCCAGATAAGGATTTTGTGTTATCCGTACCCAAGTCCGTATGAATATTATCTCTATATCTCATATAATTGATAAAATAATCTTTTATCATCTGACCTTTGTATCCGCAGCATATAACAAATTCATTTATTCCAAACTTTTCGTATGTCTTCATTATATGCCACAAAATAGGAAATCCACCAATCTCAACCATCGGTTTCGGACGTATTTTAGATTCCTCTGAAATCCGGGTTCCCTTTCCCCCTGCCAAAATAACAGCCTTCATAATCTTCCTCCTACCAAGTTTTCCAAGGAGCATCTCCACAATTCCACATTGTATTCAATATATCCCTGTCTCGAATGGTTTCCATTGGCATCCAAAATCCTTCGTGACAATAGGTTGACAGTAAGTTTTCATTGCCAAGATGGAACAAAGAATGCTCCAATGAAGCATGCTGCTCGATATATTCAAACGCATCTGGATTAAAAATCATACAACAAGCATTTGCCCATGCATCCTCTTTTATTTCATCCAATGAAACTCCCGGTCTAAACCCCTTTATCGTAATTGGCCAAATCTGATTTCGCCCACTCGGTCTTGCGACCGCCATAGTTGCTTTTTTCCCGTCCGTTTTGTGCTGAGAAATCATTTTGTTAAGATCAATATTATGAACACAGTCCCCATATGCAACTATAAACGCATCATTGCCGATATAATCCTTTACACGCCGGATTCTTTCACTGACATTCGCGTGAATTCCCGTGTCTACCACGGACACTTTCCAATTTTCTGTCTCCTTCTTATGAATAATAACCTGGTTTGTTTCCAAATCTACTGTAATGTCCGACTGATGAATATAATAATTCATAAAATATTCTTTGATTATATCAACTTTATATCCACCACAAATAATAAAATCCGTCAATCCAAAGGATGCATAATATTTCATAATATGCCATAAAATTGGACGTTCTCCAATTTCTGCCATAGGCTTTGGTATTTTTTCATCCGCTTCAATTGTACTCGGCAATCCGCCAGCCAAAATGATAACTTTCATCTTAATGTCTCCTTTAACGCCATTACAGCATTCTCTACGCCTTTATGCATCTCTTCCTTTTTCGCCATCAGCTGCTTCTTTACTGAATCTTCGTTTTTTAGTAACAAATGCAAACATTTCGATAGCTGTCCATCTTCCAACTCTCCACTCTGCAAAACGTACGATTCCATTCCAAGGTCGCCTGCAATCCCTATCGATTTGATAGAATATCCCAATACGATTGTTGGAATCATGCTGGAATACGCCGCAATAGATGCATGCGTCCTCGCAAATATACCCAACCGACACTGTGAAATCAGAAATTTATATTCGCTAGCATGACAATTATCTTTGTATAGAATAACACGATCCTCATCTTTATAGGGCTCTTTTATCTCTGATAATGCATCCAAATCATTATCTACCGGCATTAAGACATGAGGAATCAACAAAACTTTGTATGGGGTTTCCTTTAGGATATCATCAATACACTCACGCAAATTTCTTTTTATCGCGCCCACACAATTCTCCCTACGAAGGACAAGCGGACTAAGATTGATTGCTATCGTATTCCCTTTTTCCATGCCTTGAGGTAACGCAATTGTTTTTGGCTTCAAGGAAAAAGCAACATCATAACACTTTGTTACATTTGTAAGTCCTGCCTGAAGTAATGCCTGATATGTTGCCCCCTCTCTGGCAGTGATCAAATCAAAAGTCAGAAGATGTTCTATCATCTCTTTCGATATCATTGCCGGCTCAATCGAACAGCTCCAAAATACTGTTTTCGCCCCCATTTTCTTGGCATAATTGTGTATTATCGTCCACTTTCTCCAATTGTCATAACAATAATTATCTCCACCGATAGACATTACTACAGAGTCTGGTTCTATCTCATCCAAGAGTTCTCTATACACTTGCGCTGTATAACGGTTACGATTTCCATCTTCTTTTTCCCTCTGCAACGCCTGCAAATCTCTACAACAATATTTGTCAACCGGCAGATGAAACATCTCATCCTGCTCTTTAAAATGCGTCGATAAAACAATCGTAGCATCGTTATCGATGCTACGAATAATTTCGCAGGTTGTTTGTACAATTGCCTCTCCACCATGGTTAAAAGAACCACCAAACCCATACAATATATATTTCATCGCTATCCCTCTACCATACTCCGCAGATTAATAAATTCTTCATCTCCCGGTAATATGCTTAACCATTCCGACAATTCCGTACCGGCTTCTTCCACGCGTCCCTGATTAATCAATTCCGCAATATATAGCTTAGAATAAGCAGTATACAAATCCTCAAGCCCCAAAAAAGCAGACAAATTCTGGGCGAATACAATGTTCTCAATCTGAAGCATATCCAAAGACTGCTTTTCTTGAACATACTCCTGTAACAAACGGATAATAGAACCTACTTGTCCATTAACAATCGCTTTTATCAGGTCCGGTTTATTTCCAAACAAATCATAGGACTCTTGTTCTGATATTATATCTCTGATCACATCTCCATGAGCTGACAGAAAAACATATGCATGATGCTTATCTGTTTTATCAAAAGTGGTATAGTTAGAAATTGCCCATTCCAAAAGAACTTTCCGGTATATCAGCAGATCTTTCTTTTCCTTCTCTCCCGCTCCATTTTCATACGTTACTCCCAAGACCTCTCTTGTTGTCTGCTCATCAAATATTTTGGAAGAAACCTGCATAATCTTGGCATTCGTCTGGTTAGAATTGAGAAGAACATTCAATGTATCTTTCAATGCATTCATATATACAATCGCTAGAAATCGTTGATTATCTTCTGAAATCCGACCGGCCTTTTCCATCAAAAATTTCCTTGCAAACTGGTCTAATATCAAATCCGAGTCTTCTCTTCCTTCCATCCATTGATAAGATACTGATTTCTGCGAAACCTGATAATGGTGCAAGCCTTTCGCTAATACACCAAATCCCTTGGAATATCTCAGGCAATTCATAACATTGATCGTATCACCACCATATGCCTTCGGCCACCATTCAGGTGTATCTATCTCGTATTTATGTTTTACAACGCTTCCCTTATATAGTTTTCCCCAAACCTGTCTCATATTCCAATGAACAAAAGGAAAATATATGTCATATTCTGTTGCATTTCTCAACAAAAAATCCTGTTGCTGTATTATTTTTCCGCCGACAACTCCATCCTCGTTTTCAAAATAGCTTCCACAAGCTGCAACGTCGAGAGAATTTTTTTCCATAAATTCCAACATTGACTCTAAAAAATTCTCTTCATAATAATCATCCGCATCAAGAAATGCCAAATAATCATCATCATTAATATCATTTGACAATGTCCAAAAAGAAGGATTCTCTTCTAATTTCCTATTAACCTTATTGTAGAAAACAACAATGCGATCATCTCGCTCTGCATATTCATCAATAATTGCTCTTGTACTATCCGTTGATCCATTATCAAGAATATAATATTTAAAATCAGGTATTGTCTGCGATAACACACTCTCAACAGTTCTGCGAATTGTCTTCTCTGCGTTATATGCACAGGTTCTAAAATATATCATGTTTTACTCCATCTGCTCTCCCGCAGGATACCGCTTACTCTCATCTGTAGTTCCATAATATCCATTACAATAATCACATGCCGTTATTACGGTTCTTTTCCGAAGCTCTTCAAACAACTGTTTCTTTTCTTCAGTTGTCGTCTTGTCATCAAACAAATCTAAATAATCGGCTGTCGTCGAAGGGATCTTTCCTAATTCAGTTCCACGGATAGAACGTCCACACCAATGAATCTGTCCTCCTCTTACGTACCAAGATCCGCCTCTGCATGTGTGGGAACACTCTTTAAATATCTTCGTATTTTCTTCCTCAGAGCGATTGTGTGCCACAAAGTCTCCGTTGTCAACCCATCCGTCAAAATACTGGTTTTCTCCATAATACTTTAAATAGCGGTGTGGTATATCATTTTCCTCCATCAGACGTATATTCGCCTGTGCCACTTCCGGTCTTACCCCATAATCTGAACAATGTACCAATACTTTATCTTTATGTGTCTTTAAAACTTCTAAAACATTCGCTCTTAACGGAACCGCACAATTTGTAAAAAGCCACAATTCTTCAAATTGGTCATCATACTCAAATATTTCTCTTAACACTTGATCCAAATATGGATGAACCAATGGTTCTCCACCTGTTACCTGAAAGCGTCTTACTTTATCCACGATTTCAAATAGAGCCTTAAGCGTCTTTTTCCACTCATCCTCATTCATATGTGGTCGATATTCATAATGTGGAACCATAACTCCACAAAGTTTGCATTTTAAATTACAACGCATAGTTGGTGTAAAATTTATATTTTCTACGTACATAGTATTTTCCTTTACTTTATCCTTATATGGCACATTTCTCCGGTCATCGTATTGTGATATCCACAATACACCTCTTCGTACAAGCTTTCATTATATTCAGAAAACGAAATAAAATTAGTTACACGCGGATTATTGCAGTAAATTTCCTCATAACGTTTATCTCCTACAATCGTAATACTACAGAAGCGATTATGCAGATAAACTTCATTTATAATGATATCCGTTATGTTTGGGTCATGCGCCTGTATTACAGCAATAGGTTTATACTTAATATTTTCCTGTTTTAGCACCTTATCATTTACACAAAGGCGATTGAAAATATCAAGAACATATCCGTCTCTATCTTGTGGTATTTTACATCCACATAATTCCAAAATTGTCGGATATACATCAACAGTACGCATCTCCTCTAATCTGGTATGCCGAATGTCTTTCCCCGCTGCAATAAATGTCCCTCGTAACGCATGTGCCGTAAACAACAGGGCTCCGTTATGGGCCTCAAATGCAATATATCTATTTTTTAGCCATAATACTTCATCACGAGCACCAAAAGCCTCATGCCGTATTTCTTCATCGGAGCATTCTACTATATCCTTAAAATTCATCATTCCATGATCAGACATCACAATGACATTGTCAGGCTCAAGTGCATCAATTAACTCCCCAACCTTTTTATCAAGCACCTGATATGTTTTTATCAAAACATCATTATCATCCGAGCACATGCAACAATGCGCAATCAAATCAGTTGTCGGAGTATAAAAAAACATCACATCAACCGGATATTTTTTCTGTGCATTTTGCATTGCCGTAAAATAGAAATCAAGTTCTTCTTGAAAATTATCAACCGATTCCTGAAAATGATATTCTTGAACCGCTTTCCATGCCAATTCCGAATCGTTCTTTAATTCCTCATAGCGATACCCCTGCTGGGATAACATCTTAGGATACAGCCGTGGTGGAGGATTTCCCGGAAGGCACTCTAACAATGGTCTATCTTTCTCACATACTTGAATCTCTCTCTCCGAGCGACGATTCTCTGCTTTATCCTCAATCATATCATATCTTGAAGATACTACATATCCATCTATCTCCACCGGTTGTACGCAACAATCTGCCGACCACAGGCCAACCTTATAACCATTATTATTAAGGACTTCCCAGAAAGGCTGTAAATTCTTAAACCAGCCCATCTCTGGAGTATATCTCTTGCCAGCAATTTCTTTAGCTGTAATATTATGCACCCATGGATGCAATCCCGTATAAATAGATGACCAGTTCATCTCACTTAAATATGAGCCATGATATCCTTTTTGCACATATGCTGAATATGCTGAATACGCGCCGCTTTTTTTTAATCGAGACAAATTCGGAAACCTCTCTGATTTGCCATATATATATTCAGGCGTAACCGCGTCAAATCCCAAAATGATTGCTTTCATTCTTTTCCCTTTTAAATACTTTTTCCATTCTTATATAAACTATTAATTGGTAACCATTCTTCTACTTGTTCTGCAACAGGTACACGGTTTCCAAATTGAATGCAATGTGCACCAGGGCAATATCGGCATGCATCTATCGCACATCTTTTATGAAGGTTCAGTATATATTTTTTCAAATTTTCTTTTGATTTTTCTCCTTCATCCAAAAGAACAATATTATTCTTATATCCAGGAAACATATCATTTTCTTCAGTAACATTATACAATCCAGACAAAAAAGTGCAGTAACACGCCATATTTGCTTTCACATATAATGAATTTGCCGTACACGTTGCAAATTTTTCATTCAGTTCTTTCTCAGTTTCCTTAGTTTCTGATATCTTGGGAACCGCGTCCCAATATTGATAATTTGTTATTTCATAAGCAATTTTATTAAGCTTAAACACCTCTAGTAAATTATTCATCTGCCGCGAATAATGTCCATAATTTGAAATTCTAAAAATGCATTTCTTATTTTTTAGCAACTCTATTGTCCTATCATCAGGCAATAATGTACCATTTGATATAATTGTTACTCTTCCGCATCTACTATCATTTATTAAATATTCCACTATTTTGGATAAATCTTTATGTAATAGGGGTTCTCCTCCCAATAGATCCACAGAATCAACATAACCGCACACATCAACAATTGTATTATAATTTTCTATAACTTCTTCATAAGATGACTGTTTCGGATGACAATGATAAGGTATATATGCATCACAATTTTCACATTTCAAAGTACATTTTTCGGTAATGACAAACAATAATCTCTCTATTAATCTGCCTTTTTTATAATACATCGCATAATTTCTAATAGCATTATCAACTAATCTAGCCAAAAAATCAGGAGTCAACTCTCCTTTATATTCTTCAAAATCTACCTCCAACAATAATGAATGAGGGGAATATGCTTCTATGCCACGTTCTTCTAAATTAGAGAGAGCAGAAGGAAATGCACACGAAACAATTGTTTTTGCCCCTTCATTCATTTTGTAATACTCTTCTGGGGAATACACATTATATCCATATACCTTTGTTCCTACCTTCGTCGAGTCAATATCAACAAATCCTTCTATATGATACCCTTTTTTTTCCAAAACATGTGCAACAACAGTTCCAACTTTTCCTGCACCCCATAAAAAAATTCTATCATTAGTATTTAACTCTATTTTCTTAACACCATCAAACCATTCCGGATTAGAAAAATTATATTTCATACTTATTCACCTACTTTATCAAATCGCATTAATACTACTCTTAATTGAAAATCATATGCCTCTACCATTTTATATCCTATTTTTTGCATTTCTAAAATAATCTGATGATTAAAAACCGCATTATTCCAAGTTAATTTTTCTCTTCGAAAATCCCGATTAACTCTTACAATATCATTATGTGAGATAATAATAGTATCTGCTGATTCGCCACTTTTTCTGAGTAACCATTTCCAGTCTTTAACGGCTTGAATAATTCCGCACATAACAATGCAACAATTTTTTTATCTTCATCAATATCTGGAAATTCGTATTTATTAAAATCACATATCACTTCATCGTCTCTAATCTTCATATAATCAACCGGAATAAATGTAACATTTTTGTTCAAATAATTTTCCAACATTCCTGAAGCAGCGCCCAAATCTATAACGGTAGTACATTTCTCTGGTATCATTTTGGAAACAACATTATACTTTACATTGGATACAGCTCCACTTATGGCAGCCTGCTGTCCCGCTAAATTTTGAGAGTCATTCCATTCCTTTACATACCATAATGGTCCACACTGTTCATCTCCCGTCCAGCCTAATGCCCATTCGTAATCAACGCCCTCCTGATATCCCAATTCCTTCAATATCAATTCTATTTCTGTATGATGCACAACCGAGCCAATCAACACAAAAATATTTTCTCTATCTTCTTTCAGTTTTTCTATTCCATATATGGATTTTCCTAAATACGTCTTTCCAATCCAATTTTCATCCGTTTCAACAAAATACTCTATGCCCTTGTAAATCGCATCTTGATTCATCTCCCATTTGACAGCATAATCAAATCCACCAAATATTACATGTTTCTTCATTGTTATTTCTCCTTAAGTATTTCTGCAGCTCTATTTAGATCTTCTACATTATCAATTTCAAACCATTTATCTTCTGATACTTCAACCACTCTAATATCAGACATTCTATAATAGATTAAACCACCAAGGGCGACTTCATAGTAATTATTCTTATCATATGTTGTTAAGAATGTTCTTATCTGCGGTAATAATTTGTACTGCAAAAAATTCTTTTCAAAACGATAGATATTTACCGTCTTTTTCATCATACTATAATCAACATTCTTGTTCTGCCACTTGCCCAATATCAAAGAAACCGCTTTATCATCATTTACTTCAATAACTGTTCCATCCATTGTTAGGGAATTAAAAGGACTGACAAGAATCGTACACTCCCCCGCCGAGGAAACAACCCTCTTCATCGTGTCCTCATCTACAATTACATCACATTCACATAAAACAATGTCCTCATCCATGTACTCTTTAGCCGCATAAAATGAAACCATATTGTTCGTGGTTTCATACTCCGGATTCTCAATATATGTTATGCTCGCATTCTTCCATGTTGTCCCTATATAATCTCTTATATAATCACCCATATAACCAAGGACAATTCCTATTTGGTGAATATCATTTGCTATTAAACACTCTATTGTTCGGATTATCAATGGAATCCCATTGATTTCAACCATCGCTTTCGGTCGATCATTTGTAATTGGATTTAATCGACTTCCTTTTCCTGCCGCCAATATCAACCCTTTCATATCACCTTATCTCCTTATACCATCTCTTTCAAATACGCAATTGCACATTCAATCGGATCATAAATTCTCTTTTCAATTAAATCTGTACTCGCAATAATAGGTAATTCTGTACAGCCCAACAAAACCGCATCACATGGAAGTTGGTTCACAAAGTCTGCAAAATCCCTCTTCTCCCCTTCTGTAACGCACCCGGTTTTAACAATTTCAATAAACCTTCTCAAATCTACAATCTGCGATTCATCCGGATAAATGCACTTCATGTTTGAAAGTGCATTGTCCCATACCCCAGCATCTTTAGAGCCTTCCGTACATAGCACAAGAATTTCTTTCTCTTTTTGCATAGCAGATTGTACAAGATGCGTTACATTAACAAGTTTCTCCTGATGCGGCATCTGACCAATAAAGTAATGTGCTGTCATGCACCCCATCATTATAATATCAGCACCACTATCGCTTAGCCAATTAATACTTCGTTCCATTTGTGCCACCAAGCTGTCAACCTGTTCATGATATAAAATAGCCCTCACACGACTCGGCATAATGCAATTATTATCAATCAGAATCCTTGGCCTGTCCCATTCTTTTTCCGCCGGGAATGCATCGACAATTCTCCTAAAAAAATCTACCGTCGCGTAACTTCCCATTCCACCTAATATTCCAACTGTCTTCATCCGATATACTCCTCCATCCATTCCTTCTCAAATAGTTGAATTTTCGGTGATGCCAGAAATTCACTTCTATTTTGTTTCAAGTCGGATTCCAAGCTTTTGCAAATGTCATAACACCTTTCCAATTGATATTTATGAATTTTCTGTATCATGCTTATATAGAAACTCCATTTATAATACTTCCACAGAAAACTGCTCTCCGGATACAATTCACACAACCAATCCGTTCTCTTCTCATATACATCTATATATTCCTGCAAAATTTTTTCTGTAAGAAGATTATAGTCGGTTGTCCATGCGCTATTGTTTCCCTCATGCCGATTCACATGATACAAAGGTTCCGCAATATAGTGTATTTTTTTTGCATTTGCAATTATGATTGGCATCAAATATATATCATCGAATCTCGCATCTTCCTGAAAAGACTCAATATCAAATAATTCTCTTGGTATAAGCTTTGTTGGGAATCCCACATTAAAGTACCTTCGGTCAAGTAACGCTTCCAAAGCCTCTCTTCCCGAAAAGGTTACAGAATGGTTTGCACAACTTCTATTCGTTCCACATACAGAGATTTCGTTCTTCGCGCCCTCCAATGATGCATACAACTGTTCCAAATAGGTCATCTCACAAGTATCATCATCATCAACAAACGCAACATAATTTCCATGCGCTACTGACAGTCCGGCATTTCTGCCTTTTCCTATGCTGCTTCTTTCTATATGTATAACTTTTATTTGGGAATAACGCTTGGCATACGTTTCTGCAATTTGTCCACTTTGATCTGTTGATCCATTATCCACAATAATGAACTCGAAATTGCCATATGTTTGATTCAATATGCTTTCAATCATATGTGATATCATTCCCTCCCGATTATATGTGAGCATAATCACACTAATTGAAACTTTTACCTCCATGTACGTCTCCGATCTCCTATCAATATATCCTTATACTTTATATCGGCAATTTAAAGAATACCTATAAGTATTCCCATCCTTTTTATTGTTTTTCTTATAAAATTATTATACACTATTTGTATGATTAGGAGGTAAACATATGCAAAAGTATTTTTTTTCAACAAATTCCAATACAATTTCCATACACTATCAATTGCATAATAGATCCATAAACGTTTATCCTGCCAAATCATTATGTGAAAAATATGGCATTACACTTCTTTCCTATATGCACAACCATTGGCAAATTATCAATTGCTGGTTTTCTTCAAAACCGAAAATAAACATAATAGTTGAATTATCACGTTTTTTTACAGAAGCTGAATTATCTTCGTGTCCAGCATTTCTACTTATATTACCTGAATATGCAGACATCGAAAATCTTCATATAGAAGCAGAATCACAGGCTTCTTTTAAAAGTATGCCTCACCCTGACTACGTCTGTACCGATTTATTTCAAACAAATAATCTAGTCTTCGGTGCCATCAATTGGAACCATAATAAATCCTTCGAAAAATATATGAACGTCACAACCGAAGAATTCTCAAGCCTATCCATTGGTGCGCAAAAAGAATTTCATAATCTGTCCGCAAATACATCCGGTTGCTATCTCGAATTCATAACCCAATCACCTTTTGTCCATATTACTGCCAAACTGGGACGTGACAGAGAATATATAAAAATTCCATTTGGGGCATCTCACGGTTTTGACATTTATGAAAAGCCTTACAATGAGACCGAATTTCTTCATAGAGAATGCTTTGCTCCATCAATAGATTCTAATTATGCAGACTTCGAATTTGTACATAATGTGGAGAGTATTATCCGAATTTATCTACCACTATACAATACGATTCATTCATTAAGTATAGAAACACTTTACGGAGACATTAAGGCAACAAACGCGCCCCAAAAAAGAGCTGTATTTTACGGAAACTCTATTACACAAGGGGCTTCTGCCACCAGACCCGGTATGTCATTTGTAAATATCCTATCACAAAAATCAGATTGGGAAATTATTAATTACTCCTTATCTAGTTGTTGCAAAGCATTTTCATCTATCGCGCATGACATAGCAGCACTAGATACTGATTATATATTTCTTGATTACTCTAGAAACGCTTGGAGCAAAGAAGAACTGGCCACAAATCTCAGTAATTTTTATTTTATTATCCGATCCAAGAAGCCAACTGTTCCGGTTATTTTTCTAACCACAGCCTGCTTTAATTCGGAGATTCTTTACAGAGATTATGACAATATTATCAATAATGTTTACCTCGCAGCAAAGGCCAACAATGAAAGTGTATATTTAATTAATCAAAAAAATTTGTTCACCCCTGGAGAGTATGCGATCTGTTGCAATGATGGCGAACACTACACTGACTATGGTATGCAAAAGGTTGCAAATGCCATCCTAAAACTTCCATTATGAAAGCATTCTGCATCCTATTTGCACATCTGCTCCAGTTCTTTTAACTGTTGATCATTCGGCAATAATTTTTCTACCTGATGGATAGCCACCCTTGCCTGCTCTTTCATTCCATTTGCAATAAGCATCTGAATCTGTTGCTTAACCTGACTGGCAAGCTGCTCTAATTCATCTGTGGAATCCGTTGTCTCTATGGCATCAGGCAAAATCTTACTTATCAAACGCAATCCCTGACTCACATCTATGCCACGATTGCGTTTTTCCTCCATCACCTCGCAGAAATATGCCCAAAGCGCATGTTGATGATTCATAATGTGCAAGGTTTTTGCATAAACCTCGTAAGTAGTATCAGACGGAATTTCCAAGCCTCTGTACCTGTCTGCATAAGCATTTACCGCATCAACCAAAATGTCCACAATTTCCTCAAATACATACACATGCTTTTGTGTCCACTGCAACGCGTCAATATATAAGGCCAAATTTTCCGTTGAATTCATTTTCAACCCATTGCAAATACCAATGGAATATATCTCTTTTTGTTTTACATCATCCAGACATTCTCCAACAAATGGCGCAATTTGCTGGCAGGAAAATTCTTCCTGATGTGATGAAAAATACTCGCAATCTGCTAAGTAGGCCTGTACATATTTATCGGATTCTTGATATTGCTTTTCAGCACGTTCATAGCTTTGCTCTGCCAATCCTCTATAGAAACAGGATTTTGCACTCATTTCATTTATAAAGGTGTTACATAGCTTCGTATTACGGGAATCCTGCATCGCCATCTGGCACAATTCATACATTCTTTCATAATCCTTACGCCCTTCCATTGATAAAATCTGTGCTGCATAAAAACTTCCAATATACATCTGCAGTTCGTTGCCGTTCCACGCATCAGAAGCGTTCAGCGTTGCAATACCTTCTTCCCCCAGCTGATACATTCGTTCATAATCGTCAATTGCCCGATACTCCTGCAATAGCTGTAACCGCCAACGTAAATTCTGAGGTTCCGCCCCGATCATTTCTTCAAGCAATGTTTGATTTCGCCTAAAATGCGCCATCTTCGCCTCATCTGTTTCATATACATACCCATAATGTTCAACCATTGACGACAAATTCTTATGCTTTCCATTTATCGGAGTCAGAAATTCATGTATCTTGCTCTCAAAGTGAAGTTGCGGAGTAATGCATGCCATTCTTCCGACTCGCGTATCTGTATACTGGTTTCCTTCCATATCCAGATAATTTCTTTGGATATAACTTGCTGACGCAAACTCTTTATATTCCGCGCTCTTAAAAAATACAACAATATCCTGAACGTCAAGGAACCATTCATCATCGTCCAAATAAAGAAACCACTGTCCATTGGCTGCCTCCAGCCCTACATTTCTCGCTTTTGAGAAATCATTGCACCATGTAAAGTCGATGATTTTTGTCGCATATTTTTCTAGTTTTTTTCTCAAATCGCTTCCACATCCGGTATCGACTAATATTAACTCCGTGTCAACTTCATTCATGACCGGAGCTAGCGACTGAATGCATTTTTCTGTTGTTTCTTCCCGTCCCGATACCAGCATAGATATTGTAAGTAACGTCTGTGCCATACTATTTTCCTTTTCGTTATTATGCCTGGCTTTCTAAATATAAGTTTTCTGTCTCTATCAGCCATTTCGTTATGTCAGAGTCCATCGGCAACATTGTTCTTAACTGCTTCAAAATATCAAGTGCGGCTTCATATTCCTTGTTTGCAAGACATTTTTCTACTTCTCCAAGAATCTGTTTCTTCAAGATGATCATCTCGTTTTCCTTCGATACACTCTGTTTCTGGTAATCATCATTGAACGCCAACAGATAGTTCTTAATGGTCAATGCATACATTGGCATATCATGCGTAATCTCTGCCCAGGAAGCAATTGCTCCTTTCGGATTGGCAGACTCTGCATTGAGGGCATCCCTCATTTTCAATGCAACATCTCCCATGATCAGATCTTGCTCCGGATATCTCTGCATAAAGTTTAATATCTTACTAACATATGTATCCAGTCTTTGGTGCATCGTCTTATAATCATTGCATTCAGACTCACCCGCAAAGATGGAATATTCTGTCCACATGATATCAAACAGCTCATATCGTACATCCTTTTTTGTTTGCATGGACTGTATCTTTCTTACTGTATGTTGAACCGATGATGGATCCGCTTCACTAACAAAATTTTTCCAATCATCTTCCCATCGTTCAACTTCTACTTGCAAGTATATATCTTCCATAGCTATGCCGCGTGACGCTGCAATATCGATTACGCATCCCGGCAAGCAATAAATATTCGCAATCGCGCTAACCAGTTTTTGCAAATACATTTTCAAAGTAGATACATCAACCTGTTTATCTGCATCCAATATTTTTGTATACCACAAATACCAATGATCCGCATCTAATTGTGCCAGATAATGCTGCAGTACTAAAAAACCTTGTGGATCGTTAAGTTCATACGGGGCCAGTTCTTCCAACAGTGAATTACGTAAATCCGGATGGTTCCACGCAGTTGATACCACTTTAACAAAGAAATCATCTTCCGGTAAATGAGCCATTGACTCAACCAGTTCCTTCATAAATCCATCCATCAGATAGACGCTATTCTGATTCCATTCCAACCTATCAAAGTACTCTTTTAAGAGAGACACATCATTTTTCTTAAGTCCACATACAATCAGAATCGCATATGCCTTCTTAAGCGCCATCTCATCATACGCTTCTGCGACCAGGAGCGCTCCCTTTTGTATTTCCAAACGCTGTGTATACGTTTCAAAATACTCATAAATTTGGAAATAAATATGAATCGAATTCTCTGCTTCTTTCCAATTTGCTTTATGATAAAAGATGACACTATACAGAAGCATAACATACGCATGGCACAATTCACTTGTACGTGAATCCTTAAGCGCAAGCGATCCTATACGATAAGCCTCGTCTTCCTCGTGTAAAAATAATTTTCCCTCTGCAGCCGCTACATAAAACGTTCCAATATCCCTGTTATCTGTTTCGTTATTCACATTCCGAAACAGTTCAAGGCATTCCATTCCCACGTCATACATCTGCTCATACTCATGTACCGATCGATATTCCTGCAGTAACTGCACTCTCCATCGCATTCGCTCCGGCTCCTCTTCTATCATTTTTTCAAGCAGCCTCGAATTACGCTTGAAATGTTTAAGACGAGCCTCTTCATCGATATAAATATAACCCGAATGGTATGCAAGTGCCTCTATATTCCTGCATTCCCCATGCACCGGATACAAATATTCATGTATTTTACTTTCATAATGGGTATCTTTGCTCAAACGTATCATTCTTGATACCCAGGCATCCGAATAATGGCGATATTTAATGTCATAAAAATTGCGTACCAAATAATTCGCACACCCATACTTCTTATATTCCCCACTTTGAAAGAAATCGAGCAGTGGCTGCACCTCTACGAACCATTCATCATCGTCAAGTGTCAGGAACCATTCTCCTGTTGCCAAAGAAAGTCCTGCATTTCTTGCCTTAGCAAAATCATCACACCATTCAAAATCAACGATTTTATCCGTGTATTTCTCAATGATTGCCCGAATAGCATCATTATGACTGGTATTTACAATGATCAGTTCACTCGTAATATTCTCTCTTATCCTATTTAGGGAATCAAGACATCTTTGAAGCGTATCAGGTCGATCCGATACCAACAAAGAGATTGATAAAACTGGCTTCTTCTGCATATACTTCTCCCGTTAATTGAAAAAAGGAAGAGCGAGGTCTTCGCTCTTCCTCCATAAATATCTATGAACTTACTGTAATAATGACATAACACCCTGTGTTGCCTGATTTGCCTGTGCGAGCATGGACTGACCAGCCTGTGCAAGAATGTTATTCTTGCTGTACTCAACCATCTCTTCTGCCATATCCGTATCACGAATTTGCGACTCAGCACTTGTGGTATTCTCAACTACGTTGTCCAGGTTGTTGATCGTATGCTCCAAACGGTTCTGGATTGCACCAAGTGCAGATCTCTGATCCGACACCTTCTGAATTGCATCTGCGATCGCATCAATTGCATAAGTAGCTCTTGCACCGGTTGTATCTACAACGCTCAAATTCTGAAGTCCAAGACCTGCTGCTGTCATGGTGTCAACCGTAAAGGTAATCTTATTGCTTTCATCAGCATCAGCACCTACATGAAGTCCCATCTGCAGTCCCTGGGTTACATCTACAGTACCTTCCTTAATTACAAACGTTACCTGTGTTTGTGTTCCCTCTGCGTACTGTTTAGCTTTGTCCCAATCAGCCGTTGTACCCTTTGCATTCTTAAAGGTAGCATCAACCTTAGCTTCATGACCTGCATCTGCTCCTACAGAACTTGCCTTGCGAAGTTCATCTGCAATCAGGCTATATGCCTTATTTGCAGAAATTACAGAAGCATCATTGTCGCCAATACCATCTGTATTCTTATCATTCATTGCGATCATTGTCTGTGTACCGACAATAACCTTGTCACCCTCCGAAATAAGGGTCTTAAGTGTATCTAGTTTCAGCTTATTCTCCGCAGCATCCTCATCACCTGTTGTTACGGTATACTCCGTTCCATTGATGGAAAGTGTTGTTCCATCCGCTTTAAGCTTCGCATCCATAACACCCTCAATTGCTCCAACCGTTGTACCAATGGTATATCCCTTTGAACCAATTGTAATCGTATCACCATATTTTAATGCATCCATTACGAATGTTGCAGTTCCAGTTCCAATTCCAGTAAGTGAACCAGCAATACCAGCATCATGCGCGTTGACCTGAGTCGTGGAAGTTTTTCCATTTCCCTTCAACAGATATGTCTCATTGAACTTCGTTGTCTCTGCAACACGATCCATCTCTGTAGTAAGCTGAGTAATCTCATTCTGGATTGCCTCACGGTCAGAACTACTGTTGGTTCCATTGGCTGCCTGTGTTGCAAGTTCGTTCATACGCTGAAGCATAGAGTGTACTTCCGTAAGTGCACCTTCAGCGGTCTGTACTGCGGAGATACCATCCTGCGCGTTTGTTGATGCCTGATCCAATCCCTTGATCTGCTTACGCATCTTCTCAGAAATAGAAAGTCCTGCTGCATCGTCTGCTGCACGGTTGATTTTATAACCGGATGATAACTTCTCAGTTGCCTTTGCCTGAGATGAAGTTGTAACGTTTAACATTCTGTTGGCGTTCATCGCCTGCATGTTGTGCTGTACTACCATTATTTGTTTCCTCCTTGAATCCTACGTAACGTCCTTGGTTACCGATTTGATAATATAGGCGCTTGCTGAACGCCTCGGGTAATGACGCTTGCTGGGCGTCTTTCATGGTGCTTGCTGGACACCATTTTTACTTGGTTACTTTTTATATCGGGTTCTTTACGGATTACTTAACCCCTAAAATTAAAATTTTTGAAAAAATGACAAAAATGGTAATTTTCATAACATATCAGTAAGATTCCTTAAGGCGCAAAAAAGGCGGCGGGAGCAACCCGTCGCCAGTTTTGTAATAGTAGTATAGCAATGAATAGCAAACAGCAATTAACCAAGTAAGGACAGTACACCCTGATTTGACTGGTTCGCCTGAGCGAGCATAGACTGACCGGCCTGAGCAAGAATGTTGTTCTTGCTGTACTCAACCATTGTCTCAGCCATATCAGTATCACGAATCTGTGATTCTGCGCTTGTAGTATTCTCAACTACGTTGTCCAGGTTGTTAATTGTATGCTCAAGTCTGTTCTGAACAGCACCGAGTGAAGATCTCTGTGCAGAAACCTTAGAGATTGCATCTGCGATAGAATCGATCGCGTAAGTAGCCTTAGCACCGGTCTTATCAACAAGGTTTAATCCCTTAACTCCAAGTCCTGCAGAATCCATCGTATCGATGGTAAACGAAATCTTGTTGTTCTCATCTGCGTCAGCACCTACATGAAGTCCCATCTGAAGTCCCTGCGTTACTTCTCTTGATCCCTCTGTAATTGTAAAGGAAACCTGAGTTGTTGTTGCGCTATATGCACCCTTGTTGGTATATGAAGTAGCATCCTTAATCTGAGCCTCAGATCCCGGATCTGCACCGATAGAACTTGCCTTAACTAATTCTTTTGCAATTAGTTCATAGGCCTTATCAGCAGAAATAACAGATGCATCATTATCGCCAATATTATTCTTGTCAGCATCTGTCATAGCTACATACGTCTGAGTTCCAACGATAACCTTTGCGCCATCATTGACAAGTTCTTTCAGGCTATCCTTAGTAAGAAGGTTCTCTGTACGATCTTCCTTACCGTCAGCCACTGTGTATTCAGTACCATTAATGGTAACCTTAGAACCAGCTGCCACTTTAGTATCATCAATTGCAGCTTTCACAGTACCAATCGTTGATCCAATGGTATATCCCTTAGAACCGATGGTAATGGACTCACCAGTCTTAAGTGCTGTCATTGTAAACTTAGCTGTACCTGTACCAACACCTGTAAGTGTTCCCTCGATACCTGCATCCTTCGCATTAACCTTAACGTTAGATGTCTTTCCGTTACCCTTTAACAGGTAAGTCTCGTTGAACTTGGTTGTCTCAGCAACACGGTCGATCTCAGTGGTTAACTGATCGATCTCATCCTGGATGGAAGAACGATCCGAACTACTGTTTGTTCCGTTGGCTGCCTGAGTAGCAAGCTCATTCATACGCTGAAGCATAGAGTGAACTTCTGTTAAAGCACCTTCAGCTGTCTGTACGGCTGAGATACCATCCTGAGCGTTTGTAGAAGCCTGATCAAGACCTCTGATCTGCTTACGCATCTTCTCAGAAATGGAAAGACCTGCTGCATCATCTGCTGCACGGTTGATCTTGTAACCTGAAGATAACTTCTCTGTAGCCTTTGACTGCTGAGTTGTTGTAACATTGAGCATTCTGTTGGCGTTCATCGCCTGCATGTTGTGTTGTACTACCATAATAATTCCTCCTTGAATCTTTGTCCCCCGCGTCCTTGCGGTTCGTTGTTTGTTTGTGATGTCTATCCTGGCGGCCGTACGCTCCGTCAAGCTGTCGATCACGGTACCGTAATCAAAGACAACTCTTTGTTTACTTACTTTCTATATCGGAGAAAACCCCCGATACTTTATAGCAAAATAAGAAGAAAATTTAAATTTTCTCCCTGCTACCATATCATGTTGCGACTACTTCTTACCATCCATATATCTTGAGTCCATGTATCCCGAATGCGTCATGGTTTTATAATATCCCGTAATCGCCTTACTGTTTGCACGCACATCCTTGGCATGCTTTCTTACCGTTGTGAACTTCTGCATCATCAGATCCTTGTTGCGCGCTTCCTGCGCCTGGATCATGATACTTTTGTCCGTCACGCTGCGAATGCGTTTCTGCAGTTCACGGATCGTATCTGCATACTGCTCCTTGTTCGCCTGCAGTTCTTCCTGAACCTGCGCATAGAGCTTCTCGAAGCCGCTGTCCAGCTGATCAAGCTGGTCGATGCAGGCACTCTTGTCCTCCACCGTCTTGTCAAAGTCATCGACCGGAGTTGCCTGATCGGTCAGTTGCTTCTTCTGCAGATCATTCAGACGGATGATCTCATCCAGCACCTGTTCCTTCTTCTTAAGGCTTTGGAGCATGATTGCTAAATATGTTTCTGACATATACTTCTCCTGCTATGATACTGCCACGTTTGTTCCGTTAGCAGTCTTTGCCATAACCTCTTTCCATGCGTCACGCATCGTACGCAGATGCTTTAACACTTCCTCCAGAATCTCGGCATCTTTCTTAATGTTCGCATCGCGCAGGCGACGGATCAGATAGGTATATACGGCATTGAAATCCTTTGCTACCGGATATTTCTCATCCAGAGTGGACTGGAATTCGATGATGATACGCTCCGTTTTAATAATATTGGTGTGTGCTTTCTGGATATCGTTCTTCTCGATCGCCATAATCGCGATATTCGTGAACTTGATTGCTCCATCATAAAGCATCAATGTCAATTCTGCCGGTGAAGCAGTCAGTATTTTACTGTTGTTGTACGCTGCGTAGCCTTGATTCTGGATCATCGCAACTCCTCCTTAACTTCTTACGATTCTGTCACGAAGTGTGATTATCGTTTCGCCACAACCATTCCTTCACGAATCGGTTGTGTGCGAAAAATGTTCTTATATTTTAGCTCGTTCCAAGCATAGAACTCAGCGAACTTGTCTGGCTCTGCAGCTTCGATAAAGCGGTCTCCATATTAGAGAATTTCTTATAATAGTAATCTTCCTTATCGGACACTTTACTTTCCCACTGTTTGATGGTCTTGGCAAGGTTGGAATACTCCTTATCCAATTCCTTATCGTTGTAGATCTTATAACGGGAACGCAGGCTGCTGGACTGCATCTGATCATCCATCGCCTTATACAGGTTCTTGCTGAGCTGCTGGAAGAAGCTGACAACCGTGTCAGGATCCTTCGTGATTGCATCCATCAGCTTATCTTTGTTGCCGGATGTATTCTCATCATCCTCGTCACCATCAATATGATAAGCATTCTGCTCGTTCGCAGCTGCATTCAGATATCCGAGCGTCTGGATACCGAAGCTGGACAGTGAATAACTCTTGCCATTGATCTCGATTCCACTTGACATGGATGTCATCATAGAATTCATAATGGAACTTAAGGAGTTATCGCGGCGAAGAAGTGAATCCTTGATCTTCGTCTCCCACTTCTCGATCTCTGTGTCGGACATTTTATCCTTCTCATCATCGGTCAGTGGCTCGTAGCTTCCTGCGGAATCCGCATTATAAAGCTTGGTGATCTCATTGATGATATTGTTGTATTCCGTCAGGAAATCCTTGATCTTATCGTAGATTCCCTGTGTATCGGTCGTGGTTGTGATCGTAATTGCCTTGCTGTCATCGAGCATCGACAGATCGACATTCTCCGGATCATCCACATCGTCCGTAACACCGGTTACGGAAATATTGAGTCCGTTGATGGAAAACTCATTGGTGGTATTCGTATACTTTACACCATTTAACGAAATAACCGCATCGCGGCCATCGATCTTGACTGCCTGATTGTCATAAGTATTATTCACGGTATCGAGGCCAAGCAAGCCGAGCAGTTTCTTTGATGATGCGCTCTCCTCATCCGACATCTTAATTTCATCCATAACGACCTTACCGTCTTTATCTTTCACGAAATTGCCGTCAGCATCCGTCTTTGGAATCTGCTTTGTCGTCGATGCACTGATCGTAAAATCAGCAGCTTTTCCAGTATCTTTCGAACTTACAAAAAGACGACCGTTGTTCTCATCAAAGCTTGCATTCAGCCCGTTCTCGCGAAGTGCGCTTACCACATCCTGTACTGTGCTATCCTTACCAAGCGTTATCTTCTTGGTAACCGCCTGTCCCTTTTCATCCGTTGTATGGATATCTAATGTTGTATCTTTGCCATCCGTATAACCAAGTGCACTCAGTTTTGTCTCAGATGTTATCTTGATAATGTTACCATTCTCATCTCTGCCATCTGTTTTCTGAAGCTCGGTTGTTCCGTCATCCTTTGTCACTTCCTTGCGAAGTGCCAGCTTTCCGCCGGTCAGATAACCGGACTGTGCGGTCGACAGTACATGCAGCTTCTGTGTTCCGTTGACAGCATCGCTGCTTGCAGTCACAGATGCCTTGGTCGTATCCGATGCAGTCGTCTTCTTTAAGCTGTAAGCGCTGGAAAAACGCATTTTACCAACACTGTTATACAGACTGTACACCTTCGTGTTCAGGTTCTTCCAGATTTCCTGCTTCCAGCCTAATTTGGTCTGTTCTTTTGTATATTTCTCGGTTTTCGTACTATATGCTGATACCAGTTCCTGAACGATCGCGTCTGTATCCAATCCGGAATTGATACCCGATACTCTCATTGCCATAGGGGTTCCTCCTATCTCTTGTCACTATCTCTTCTCGTCTACCATAAGTCCTGCCATCTCCCAGACTTTGGCAATCATGTCCAGAGTTTTCTCCGGTGGGAGCTCCTTGATGACTTTCTTGGTGTCTTTATCTACGATCTTGATGGTTACGCGGTTCGTTGCCTCGTGGATTCCGAAGATTGCCTCTGAATTGACCGCCTTCTTATTGATATCCTCCACAGCTTTCTTGATCTGCGCGTTCTGCTTCTCCTGATCCTGCTGCTGCGCATTGCTTCCGGTGCCTTCACCGCTGGTCTGCTTTGTGTCCAAAGCGACCGTTGCTTTCGCAATATTGTTCGAGATACCGACATTCTCTGTCTGTTCAACTTTTGCTCTTGTTTCTTCTCTTGTCTCTGCAGTTGACGTACTTCCCTGATATGTCATTGCTGCACCTTTAATTGCTTCAATTCCCATGATGATGACCTCCTGTTTTCATTCATGTAACTTACTATGTTGAACCTAATCCTTTTATCCTAGAAGAAATATCGGAGGGATTCCTCTAAAAGTTAACCCTCCGATGCATTTTATCCCATAATATTTTTTAAAGCGTCCAGTCCGTCGATGCTGAGAGCCGCCTGGTTCTCCTGCTGGATCTGTAAATATACTTCCTTGCGGTATACCGGCACGTCCTTCGGAGCCGAGATGCCGATCTTGATCTGATCGCCGCGGATTTCAAGCACGGTGATCTCGATATTGTTGTTGATTACAAGGGCTTCGCCTTTCTTTCTTGTCAATGCCAACATATCTATTCACCTGCCTTTTCTTTTAAAATCTGATATACTTTGTATTTTACCGGATAATCATCCTCAACGATAAGCTGGACGCCTTTGTGGGTGTCCATGTTGATGATGAGCGGTGCTTTCAGATTCACGGAAAAATCCTCCACCTTCTTTGGGACGGTTACCGTTACGAGGATATAGGTGTTCTCTTCATTCAGTTGTCCGAGCGGTGCAATCATCGCCTCGTTTACGTTTGGTTTATAGTCCTCTCTGACTGCCAGTGGCTCCATAACCGGAAATGCGATATCCGTGTCGTCCATGGACTGCAGCCACATGATGGAATTGTGCTTTTTCTGCTTCTCCTCGTCAAAGATTAAGGCGAACCGGTTCAGGTTCGGGAATCCGATCATTCCTTTTTCCAGGGTAATGATCTTGTCGTCTGCGATCTCAATCTCGCCAAAAATTCTTGTTTTTGCCTTCATGGTCTTTTCTCCTCTCGCTCCGCGATCGTGTTTTATAAGTAATCTAAGAGTGTCTGCTTACCAACCTTGGATGCTGCTGTCAGGCTGGCAGTGTATGCATTATAAGATGCCGTATAATCGATGATGATGTCGGAAATCTCGCGATCATCATTGCTGGATTTCAGCTCCTCGACGGTTGTCTTCTGGTTCTCGACACGGGTCTGTGTGAGGTCCAGGCGGTTCTGTAAACTACCGATATTCGTGATGGCATCGTTCACATCATTCAGGTAATTGTCAAAATTCGTGATGTACTGCTTGTAGGTTTTCTTCAGGTTGTCGTTCGCGTAATCCGCTTCCTTCTGTGCTGCATCAAGATACGTCTTGAGTACCTTCTGCGAATCCTTGTCTGCGTACGATTCCTGCTCCATCATTGCCTTGATCTTGTCAACCTTATCGTTCGCATCAATTGCCTTGCTTACGATGTCGATCATCTCGCTGACATCGCGGCCGATGCTTGTATCAAATACTTCGCTTGCCTGTGTGTTTGCAGGAAGTGTGATGCCGCTTGAGATCTCGAATAAGATCTGCTGATTCTCTTTCGTGTATGTGACAGCCTCGTTCATGTCCGGCGTCTTCATCTTACAGTCATAATAGTACTCCGGTCTTGCCTCTCCTGCATCGAAACCGGTCTTCGTATAGGACATGTTGAAGTCTGCCTTGGTCTGTGCCATCGTATGTGCGATCTCCTTGCCTAACACAAGCTCGCCCGTATCTTTTAAGAAGATCATGTCGTTATCGCCGAGTGTCATGGCATCGTCCCCGTTGGCGGTCGCCTGACGCCACTGCTCCTCGTTATCATATACAACGATTTTGCCGGTTGGATCCGCTCCGTTTGCCACGTCTGCCGCGGATACCAGCTCCATCTCGGTGGTGTTGCCGCCCGCTGTGTAAGAGAATTTATCAAAAGATTCTATGCCATCATATGCCAGACGCAGTCTGTTGTAGGTATGAGTTCCGACCTCAGTCGTACACTCCGTATTCGCATCTGCCGGGACGTCTGTCTCACCGAAATAGTAGCGGTGTTCCTGCAGATCCTGATAAGTAAATTTCTGGTCAATATTATATGTCGTATCCTTCTCGTCCGTCTTAAAGGTCAGCTGGGAGGAAGTACGGTATCCGGTAAATACGGTACGTCCCGCATAGTCCGAATTTCCCTCGCTGTAGATCTGATCGCTCATCGCCTGCAGCTGCTTTAAGATCGTCCGGCGATCATCCGCAGTCAGTGTATCGGTCGATCCGTTGACACACTGGGTACGGATATCAGTCAGGACTTTTTTCATGTTGTTTAATGCAGTCTCGGTTACGTCAAGCCATGCATTCGCATCGGAAATGTTGTTATCCAGATACTGTGTAATATGGCTTAAGTTTGTCTGCATACGCAGCGAGCGGATTGCGATAACCGGATCCTCGGAAGGACGGTTGATCTTCTTCTGCGTTGTCATCTGCGTATTGTATTTGTCAACCAACACCTTGTTGCCATTGATGTTGGACTTGGTGTTGGCGGTAATCATGTTGTTGGTTACACGCATGTGTATTCCCCCTTTTGTCACTCATAAGGTTTTATACATCCATGTTTGTGTTCAAGGCGCTTCCCTGCACCACTATATTAGTTATCGGATCATACACCCGTTTCATTAATCAGTTTGTCGTACATTTCTGACATTACGGAAATTACTTTGGATGCCAGGTTGTATGCATTCTGGAATTTGATCAGGTTTAATGCCTCTTCATCCTCGTCTACGCCGGACACAGAAGTTCTCTGGTTCGCTACCGCCGTCTGGAGATTGTAATAATTCTTATAACTGATGTTCGTCTTGTCGACATCTACGGTGATATCGGACAATAACGTCTCAAGGAAGGACTCCGCATTGTCGCCACGGAACATGGTTACATCCTTCTGCAGCTTGAGCAGTTCCTCAACCACATCGTACTTTGCTTCTCCGTTAACGATCTCGGATGATGTTGCAAAATAGTTCGGATTCTGCAGAGAGGTCGCATTGACTGCGATGTTGCCTGCGGTGTAACGGAAATAACTGTCATCCTTCGAACGGATCGTGTAAGGTGTTCCGTCCGTTGTCACTTTATCATCAAAATCATTTGCATCGTAGGTATAGCCGGCCTTGGTCTGTCCAACGAAGAAAGCGCCCATCGGACTTCCGGTGAGGTCCACGCCTTTTTTCTCAATATCGTTGAACATCTTCACAAAGTTGCGGACAAATTCCGTAATCTGTGACTGGTAATACGGCACGCCGAGCGCATCCACCGTCTCGCCGCAGACCAGCTGCGATCCTTCCATATTCGCTGCACGCTCCGCCGGAACTTCCTCGGTCAGGTTAAACTTGATGCTCGTGATACCATCCGGGCCGATCGTCGCCTCCCAGCTATCATAGTTGTAATGGCGGCTATTGATCGTAAGCACTCCGTTATCCGGCAGATTAACTGCATTCATATCGGTTGTGCTCGGGAACGTCATCGTGATACTGCTGCGCGTCGCGCCATCTGCATCGGTTGTATTCTCAACACTGTCTACCGTTCCTGTCATGTTCTCCGCATTGTTACCGTCTCTTACTGCAAAAAGCGCCTTAAGGCTTCCCCCCGCAGTACCGGATGTCGCCGCGAAATCCATCCCGGTGTCGGACCAGACGATCGAGTACAATCCGTCCGCATCACTCTGGTTATTTTTATAATCGGACGTATTGCAGTCCAATGTCCGGTAATCGTTTCCATCGACCAGAACCTGTCCGTTGATGATCACGCGGTAATTCGTTCCGCCAAGGTTCTGTCCGTATGTATTATGTACTTCATATTCCTGTGTTTCAACATTTACGAGTTCGGAAAGCTGATCGATCAGGTTCGCTCTCTGGTCGCGAAGCTCATTCGCATGTCCGCCGCGGACCTCGATCATATTGATTTCTTTATTTAAGATGGCAACCTTCTGTGAGATTGCATTCACGGTTTCCACACTGCTTTTGATTTCCTCGTTGGCATCTTCCTGCATCTGCGTCAGGTTTGTGGACAACTCGTTAAAATAGGTACACAGACTCTGTGCCTGATGGATGAACTGGTTGCGGACGCTGACTTCTTCTCCCTTCGTCTTTAAGGTATCAAGTCCTGCAAACATCTTGGAGAAAATTGATGTAAATCCCGTCTGTGTGCTGTCATCCTTGATCACGTCCTCCACCTGATACAGATAGTACAGCTTCTGCTCATAGTAACCCTTGCTGGAGCTGTTCTGCCAATATTTGGTATCGTAATAGAGATTTCTCTCCTGTGTGATCGCAGTGGCGGTAACACCGGTTCCGGTACTTCCGTAGCGACTGTACACACGGATCGGATCGGTTGACTGCAACGTCGTGGTCTGTCTGGTATATCCCTTCGTCTGCACATTGGCAATGTTGTTGGCAGTCGTATTTACCGAAGTCTGAAATGAGGACAGAGCACTTGCCCCAATATTAAGTCCGAAAAATTGTGATGGCATATTTTACTCCTCCTGTTCCCTAAATCACCACTTACTTAAGTCCCGTCACGATCAGTTCCGTCATCTCACTGATCACGTTCATGAATCGGCTCGCTGCGTTATATGCAGACTGGAACTTGATCATATAAGTCAGTTCCTCATCGGATGACACACCGATTACCTGCTGACGCTTGTTATCTACGGAACTTACGGTTCCCTCCATCGTCTCCGTCGCTGACTGATAAGTGTTTCCAATGATTCCAAGCTGCGATACCATCTTGTCATAATATTCCTCAAAGGTACATGGCTTCTGGTCGTCCGGACTGAGTACCATATCCTTGACGTTCCATGCATTCGCCAGGCGGTGTCCGAAATCATAATCAACGGCTCCGTTGGCAGTGTAAGCCGGCATCAATGTAATCTGTCTCTTGAGATCCGAATTGATCGATACCGAACCGATGCTGTACATCGTGGACGTATTGTTCGGATCCTCTTCATTATATATATAATAGGTCTTGCCGTCCGTTCCGGTCACTTCCGTATAACGATCCACGCCGACCCTTGTAAAAAGCTCTCTCGGTGGAAGCTTTCCATCCACACCTCTCGCACAGTTGTCTGCGTCGAGAATCTTTGTGCCTGCCGGATATACCGTACCATCCACAGAAGTAATCGCATCCTTAGACTCCACATTCGGGCAGTAGACATCATTCATCGCTTTCACGATTCTGGAAAAAAGCGTATCAATCTGGGCTTCCACTTCCATTACGGTGCTTCTCGATACCTTGTCGTATGCCTCGTTCGTCGTAAGATCCGATGCTACTCCGTATCGGTCTCCTCTTGCAAGAAGCTTGGATTTGATTCCGCCTATATCGGTATTCATCTCGGTCGAGATCGCATCCTCAAGGCGAAATACCGAGACGTATTTTTCATTCGCTGCGTCTGACTGATGCGGCCAGTAGGGGGTATAGAAACCGGTGCCTTTGGCAGAATTCAGACCAATATTGTTGCATCTGTGGTCATCAATAAAACGTACGCCCTCAAAGTCGACAAAACAGAATCCGGTCGCATCCTCTGTTACGTCCATTCTTCCGTACTGTCCGAGTTCGTCCAGCAGGCTGTCCCTCTCATCGCGAAGCGTCATAGCCGTCTCAACACCGCCCGCCTCTACTTTCTGAATTTTGAGATTCAGTTCATAAACGCGGTTTCCAATCTCATTGACACGATCAACGTCATCTTTAATTTGCTGGTTAATGTTGGATTGATAACTCTTGAGATCCGAATAGATCGACTGACTTCTGGTTACCAGCAATTCCGCTTTTTGCAGAACAAGGTTCTGATTGGTGGAGATTGCAGGCTTCGTGGAAAGTTCCTGAAACGCCTGCCAGAGGTTGTTCACACTCTCCTTGAACTGTTCTCCATTCAGCTCCTGCATCAGGTCTTCCACATAAGTTGCGACCTCATACTGCGCGGAGTAGAATTCCTTTCTGCCGGTTTCCTGACGGTAAGTCTTGTCGAGAAAGATATCTCTTGCATGTGCAACATCGCCGATCGACACGCCCAGTCCTGTCTGCTGCATGTTGACACGGCTTGTCTGATCTTTGATTTTGATATAATTTTTGTCCGCAAAGCGAACCTGCTCACGAACGTATCCCTTGGTGTCTACGTTGGCAAGGTTGTTTGCAGTTGTGTTTAATGCATTCTGTGCATTCTGGAGACCCGATGCTCCGACATAGAGAGATCCGAATCCGTTTGCCATACCCTGTTCCTCCTTCATGAACATCAGCCATTCCAATTCGTTGCGCGAAGGGCTGACGCTGCATGTTAAGTTTTCACAGAAAACTTAACACAACTTTAGCTCGTAGCATCAAAGCCACCACCACCCAACAGAGAGCCCGTGTTATAGGCACTCTTGTCGTAATTGGCAGTCTCAGGGGCCTGACGAAGGCTTTTGAACAAAGTCATGTCGAATTCGTTTAACTCGATTGCCTGACGGATCAGAATCGCATTCTGATCGCTCAGTGTCTTCATCTGATTGGCTGCGGTAAGCAGGCTGTCTCTAGCCTCGGTAAGCTGCTCCTGTACTTTCGGCTGCGTGTCCAACAGAGAGATGAGTCTTGTAACTGTCATCTTTCCATCGGTTCTGCCAAGTACCGTCGCAATATCCTTAAGGATCTGGATCTGCTTGTTGCTGTACGCGATCAGATCATCGCCTGCCAGCTGTTCCTTCGTTGTAATCTCCTCAAGCGCAGCGACATCCGCTGCGATCAGAACATCCTTCTTGCGTTCTTCATAACCGACGAGCGTTGTATAAATCTGCTTTTCTGCTTCAAGTACATTTACAAGTTCTTCTACTAAACTAGCCAAATCCAAATCCTCACTTACTAAATAAGACTATTATTATACTTCTCCAGCAGCTTGCTGGCGAAATCGCCCGGCTCAACGGAATAAGTTCCTGCGTCAATCATTGACTTAAGCTGTGCAACCTTGTCCTCCCTGATGTCCGAAGCTTGTGATACTGCAGTCTTTGCAACCTGATAATCACGACCAGCCTGTGAGATGGATACCTGATCTCTCGGTGCACTGACACTGGATGTCTTCTGTGTCTTGAAGTTACTCTGTACGCCATACAGCTGCGCAACCTGGTTATATGCATCAATACGCATAACAGCATCTCCTTTCTTCCTTGAAAATCTAAATGACATTGCTGTCATCAATAAGCTTTCTACATTGTTTATCGGTTGTTTGCCCGGATACTTTAGAGGGAAAATTATTTTTCTTTCAATTCTCGTTCATTTTGCCGGCATGCCTTGACAATACGAGGTTTTATGCCTTATACTTAAATCTCCGAGTAGCCGGGGTGGTAGCGGTACCTTGAACCAACAATCCGCTATAGTTGGGGTGATATCTCGTAGAGGGTCCAAACGGTGGAGCTGCCCTTGGTAAGTGGCGTTGACGTCTGGGTCTTACGCAATGGGAATCTGTGAACCGGGTCAGGGTAGGAATACAGCAGCTCTAAGCAGAAGCTCTCATGTGCCGTAAGGTCGCCTGGAGGGAGTTAACTGCTAAGGTAACGTCTGTCGAATGGATTCGAAGCGGGATACTCGGTTTTTGATTATCATTTATATATGGAAACACAATGAGGCTCCGCCAAAGTGGCGGGGTTTTTCTTTTCTGTTTTGGTTTATTGAAATAAACCTTGACATTTTGGGTTGATAGTTATAAACTTGTTTTAAGGTTGGTGGTTATAAACCATCTGATACGAAATACTTGAACAACCTGCGGGTGATATATAACCACGTATTTCAAACAATGATATGGAGGGAATTCATATGGAATATGCAAAATTATGTGACAGCGACTACCGCTTCATGTGTGTGGTCTGGGATCATGCACCGTTGGGCTCCGGAGAACTGGTAAAGCTTTGTCAGGAAGAACTCGGCTGGAAGAAATCAACAACTTACACGGTCGTACGCAAGATGTGTGAAAAAGGATACATCTCCAATGAGAATGCAACCGTCACGGTTCTGATTCCAAAGGCTCAGGCACAGAGGGAGGAATCACAGTATTTCGTTGACCGCACCTTTGACGGCTCTCTTCCCAGTTTCGTGGCAGCCTTTCTTGGCGGAAAGAAGATTTCCGGTGAAGACGCAAAGAAGCTGAAGAAAATGATTGACGAACATAAAGAAGCCTAGCGGAAGAAAACGATCCATGAACACAAAGAATCTTAGCAATAGAAACAACGAAAACAACGGAAATGATGTATCCTGCAGATGGCACCATGATAAACATATCTGCATCCGATTGCTCAGAAAGGAATGGCTATGTTAAACGAATTAAGTCAAATTTTCCTTACTTTTTTACAAAAAAATATGACCGTAGCGGTTGTAATCTTCGCAGTTCTTCTGGCGCGCCTGCTTCTGCGCAGGATGCCGAAGAAATACTCCTATGTTCTTTGGTCACTCGTCGGAATCCGCATGGTCTTTGACCTGCCGATTGCCTCAAGGCTCAGTGTATTCAATCTGTTTCGTTCCTTTGCCGGCCGCGCATCGACTGCGGAAACGATGCTGTCCCCAAAAGGCGTAACAAATCCGGCCGGCACCACTGCTGCTTCCGGCGCAATGAGCACAACCGGAACCGCTGCTTCCAATGCGATTTCCGGGAATGCAGCCGCAAGTGTTACGGCGCATTCCCTTAGCACAACCCAGATGGTCCTTGGAATTCTTGGATGGATCTGGCTGATCGGAGTCGGGCTTTTCGTGGCATATGGTATCTATTCTTATATCAAATGCAGGATGCTTGTGCAGACAGCAGTCCTTGCAAATGATATTGATCTGCCTATCTCTGCGTGCAGCCACGTATCCGGTCGGAAGGCGCATTTGCTTGCAGGTTCAAACACAACATCCGTTATGCGGAAAGGCGGCATAACCGTATGGGAATGCGACCGGATTCCTTCGCCTTTTGTCCTTGGAATTCTCCGGCCGCGGATTTATATCCCGTTCCGGATGGGCGAGCAGGAACAAGCCTATATTTTAGCACACGAGCAATATCATGTGCGGCGTCTCGATCCGCTTTGGAAGCTGATCGCGTTCCTGCTGCTTGCCGTATACTGGTGGAATCCGCTGGTATGGATCGCCTTTTTCTATATGGTACGTGACATGGAGATGAGCTGTGATGAGGCGGTCATTGAGCAGTTTGGCAGCAACATTAAACAAGGCTATAGCAACTCTCTTCTGGAGTTTGCGATGGAGCGTCATCCGTATTCGTTCGCTCCGGTCGCTTTCGGAGAGGGCGATGCGGGAAGGAGGATTAAAAACGTGTTGAATTTTAAGAAACCACAGACATGGCTTGCGATCATTGTGATCGTCCTGCTTGTGATCGTCGGCATCAGCTGCCTGACGAACGGCAGAGATACAAAACAGGATACGCAAAACACACAAACAAACAATTCCGAACAGGTTTCCCCGGATACACAGGACGACCAGCTACAGGGAACGGAAATACCCGAATCCCAAGCGCAGACCTCGTCGGAATTGAATAGTGCGGCAGAGGATGCTACGGAAGTTCCCGACAAAGTACCGGTAAAAAGCCTGATGAAATGGGCATTGGCATTCTGCAACCGAGATGTCGTCAGCGTCAAGGATCTTGCCAGTGAGAGTGCGTTAAAAGATCTGAAGGATCAGAATCTTCTAGATGAGAATGATAACCTCGGCTGGTCCAGTCCGTGGCCGATGGCAGAATTCGATGATGGTAAGGCCGGATATCAGATTACGAATGTAGATGCGGATAAGAATACCACAACGATTCTATACTATGCATGGACATCTGATCCACATATAACGGCTTGGGTCGAGACGCTTCACTACGAAGTGACAGATGGAAAGTTAGAGGTGATCCACGAGGAACTGAAGATGCTCGACGTGATTTCCAGCGGTGCAGAGTTTGAAGCAGCTTATCCAAACGATATTACAGACACTATGATGGATTATCAGACAAACGGTCTTGGCAGAACATTAAGCGAACATGCAATGTCCGCAAACGGAATGAGTCCTGACGGTGAATACAACCTGACGGATCCGGTTGAAGCAGCCCGCTATCTAATGAATCTGCTGCCAAATGATCGTAAGGTGGAAATTACAGCCGATAAAAAGGGGGATTTCGTTGACCTCACGGTTCATTTTACCGAAGATGATGTGACACACACGATAACCATGGAGCGCCCTTGGAGCACAGACGGCATATGGGTTGTGCGCCAGATCGATCCGCCAATTGCTATCAATATTGCAGATTAAAGTAACCATCCAATTTATGTACCCAACTACTCTACAAAATGATTCAGAAAAGCGCAGTTCTCAATGAGCTGCGCTTTTTTCAAGAGGGAGTGAGTTATGCAATATTTCCGTTTACAGTTAGGTTGGAAAAATAACATACTATATCGCAGAGGTAATAAATATGAATAAACGTTTCCAAGATAGTTTTACAAGCCGAGTCCAGCTCGAATACGCCTTCGGCTTCTTCTCGCTGGTGGGCTGGCGCCCAATATCTCCGCCAGCGTTGATTTACAAGCCGAGTCCAGCTCGAATACGCTTCGCTTCTTCTCGCTGTGGGCTGGCGCCCAATAAGTCTAGAAAAAAAGAAGTGCGAAATGATGAATAAATTCCTCATTCGCACTTCTTTTTTCTATCCTTACTCGGCTTGTAGCTTATCCAAAGTATCTATCTAACAGACCCTTGAGAGCCTTTCCGTGGCGAGCCTCGTCACGAGCCATCTCATGAACAGTGTCATGGATTGCATCAAGGTTGTTCTTCTTCGCGCATTTTGCAAGGTCAAACTTACCTGCTGTTGCACCGAACTCACAGTCAACTCTCCAAGCAAGGTTGTCCTTTGTTGTAGCCTTCATGTTTGGCTCAAGATCCTCACCTAACATCTCAGCGAATTTAGCTGCATGCTCAGCCTCTTCGTAAGCTGCCTTCTCCCAGTAGAGACCGATCTCCGGATATCCCTCACGATGCGCAACACGTGCCATGCAAAGATACATTCCAACTTCTGAGCACTCGCCCTCGAAGTTTGCCTTCAGCTGATCGAAGATGAACTTCTTATCTTCGTCGCTGATTTCAGGATTATTCTTAACGGTTGAAGCGTATACGCCAAACTCATGCTCAGCTGCGAGAGTTAATTCACCCTCTACCTTCTTGAACTTATCAGCGCCAACGTGGCATACCGGACACTCTGCCGGTGCTGCTTCTCCTTCATAAATGTAACCACATACTGTACATACCCATTTTGCCATAATTCATGTCCTCCTTAATATTATTTAGCTTGTTTGTTTTCTCGCGCAACTCGGGCACAATCCGGAAAATTGAATCGTATGCTTTTCAATGATCCCATCAAAATGCTCCGCTGCTAATTGGTTTAATACATCCTGCTGCGGTAGATCAAGATCCATCACACAACCACAACTTCTGCAACCGAAGTGGTAATGTGGCTTCGGATTTCCATCGAAGCGATCCGGACCTCCACTCACCGTCAGCTTCTGAATCTCTCCGAGATCCGCCAAAAGCGACAGATTCCGGTATACGGTTCCTAAGCTGATATTCGGAAACTCATCCTTGATATCCATATAGACGGTTTCCGCGGTAGGATGATCGTAACGACCAATCAGACATTGCTGAATTGCGTCTCGTTGCTTGCTTCGTTTAATCATTGTAACTCCTTAATTAATAATAAGAACTGTTACTGTTATTATAATATACGCAGGATGCATTTTTGTCAACTGTTTTTTCTCAGTTATTTCTATTTTGTTTCCGTTTTTGATTTTACATACTTCGTTTCTAATTGTATTTTCGAATAAATACGCTTTTTCCATCATAAACTGCTAACAATAAGTAGTAGGAGTTCCTCCATTGAAACGATTTGTTACTTATCTGTACGAATACGACCGGACGATCCGCGGTCGCAACGTCGGCTTTATCCGCAATGACATACGAAACGACCGCTGTCTGATGGATATTCATATCCGGGGCTTAGAACGCATCAAAGAGAAAGCGCCCATCTATCTGATTGTCCGGGACGGCGAATGCGTCGGAATTCCAGCCGGGGAGATTGTCATCTCGCAGGGCATAGGTAATGCATTCCTTGAACTTCCGGGGAATCACATCGGGAAAACGAACTATAATTCAGGCGACATCCAGGCTGTGATTGTGCGCTACGGGAACGGGAAAATGTTGCTTGGCAGCTACGTGCAGCATCCGGCAAGTGATCTGCTCAGCGGAACTTTCACCAAGTGGGAAGCACAGGCAATTCCAGAGAGCCCGGAACCGGATCCGGATGCCGCGCGGGGCGAAAATGACGATTCCGGCTCCATTCGCCCCGTTTCTGAAATCACGCGGGGGCAAAATGACGATTCCGGCTCCATTCGCCCCGTTTCTGAAATTTCACGGGGTCAAAATGACGATTCCGGCTCCATTCGCCCCGTTTCCGAAGTCTCGCGGGGCCAAAATGACGATTCCGGCTCCATTCGCCCCGTTTCCGAAATCCCGCGGGGTCAAAATGACGATTTTGACTCTATTCGCCCCGTTTCCGAAATCCCGCGGGGTCAAAATGACGATTCCGGCTCCATTCGCCCCGTTTCTGAAATCCCGCGGGGTCAAAATGACGATTTTGACTCCATTCGCCCCGACGCTCTAAGTCAGCAGAGCACAGAAGCACATGCAGAAGAAAAATTGTGTCCGCCGACCTACAAGCGAATCGCCATCACCGATATCCGCTCGCTTCCATCGCGCAATTGGCATCTGTGCAGCAATAGTTTCCTTGTGCACGGCTTTTTCTGCTATCATTATCTGGTCTTAAAGACAGTAAACGCCCCTGACGGCACACAGATTTATCTCGGAGTTCCCGGAATCTATGCCAGTCAGGAGCGCATGATGGCTTTATTATTCGGTTTCAATGATTTTGAAGTTGACACAGACCACATAACGCAAGCGGACTGCTCTCCAACAGCAAAGGCACAAACGGATTCGAATCATGATCCTTCTTTAAGCGACGCAGCGATAAATACCTTGCAGCCGTCCGAGGGAACCTTCGGCTACTGGTTATGCCAGCTTGAAGTCTGAAGATCCGAAGGAAGAATACTGTATAGCGCATGGCTTTGCCATGTGCCATGCAGGAAGAGGTAATCGCGGCTGATGCCCTCAAAGACAAAGCCGACACGATTCAGCAGGCGAATACTTGGAATGTTATCCGGCAATACCCACGCCTGCACACGATGCAGCTGCAATTCATAGAAAATCACCTCTAACACCTTCGTCAATGCCTCCGTTGCGTAACCCCTGTGGTGAACCTCGCTCGAAAACTTGTACCCGATCTCACAGGAGTTTGAAAATCCCCTCACAATGTGATGAAAACTGATGGTTCCGATAATCCGCTTCGGATCCGACTTTTCATAGACATAGAAGCGAAAAAGCGTGCCCTGTACCGCCATATTGTATTCAAAGGAAAGTATCTGCTTCTGAAAATTGACTGTATAGAAGCCTTCCGCCCGATCCGGCTCAAAGCGCTCAAACAGTTCCTGGTCCCGCATATAGAAATCCAGCACCTGCCCAGCTTCTGTCGGTTTAATGATTCTTAAAATTAGTCGTTCTGTTTCATATTCAAAAAGCATTCTTTCTTTCCTTAATCCATGTTATAATCATACATATATTATATATATTCCGAGGGGAAAGTCTATGACCGAAGATGAAAAATTTATGAAAGCCGCTCTCAAGCAGGCTAAGAAAGCATATGCCATCGACGAAGTTCCGATTGGCTGCGTGATCATACAAGACGGACATATTATTGCGCGCGGATATAACCGTCGCAACATTGATAAAAATACATTAGCGCACGCGGAACTTGCCGCAATCCGTAAAGCCAGCAAAAAGACCGGCGACTGGAGACTTGAAGACTGTACCATGTACGTCACGCTCGAGCCTTGTCAGATGTGTGCCGGTGCGATCGTGCAGTCCCGCATGAAGCGGGTTGTTATCGCATCCATGAATGCCAAAGCAGGCTGCGCCGGATCGGTACTGAATCTGTTACAGATGCAGCAATTCAATCATCAGGTCGAGATCACGCAGGGAGTTCTTCAGGAAGAATGTTCCGAAATGCTCTCTTCCTTCTTCCGCGAATTGCGTGAACGCAAAAAACAAGCCACACAATCAACGAACATATAACGATACTATTTGCGAATCCCGGAACCTAAGCTCCGGGATTTTTCACGCACACATCGTTTCCCCGAACCTTATTTACGAAGCATATTCCGGCATAACTTCTTCACCTTCGCTCCCAGCACCGTAATGCATCTTCGAAATGGTCGCATCACCAGCCAGAGGCGCGTCACAATCCGATACCACACATTATCTGTGGAAATCAATTTCCCTTTGCGCACAAATCCGGTCATGATTCCAAGGAACTGCTCCCTGCGAAGCGGCCCTTCCACCTGAACCTGATTATCCCCCACCATATAGTAACCATCTTCTTTGCAACGCCAGATTCGATGCAGCACCAGAATTCCGGTATCTCTGCGATATAAAGCAACATCCCCTCTGCGCAATACCCGCTCCGGCAGCGGAGAGAGAATCACTTCATCTCTTCCCGGCACAAGAAGCGGATACATACTGTATCCCTGCGGATAGAGCTGTATCGATTGTCCGCCGCTCAACAATGCTTCGATATCTATATTTTTCTCCATCCCTTCTGCCATTACAAAATCCTTTCGATAATTCCCTGCTATGTTTCCTCATTGTAGCATTTTCCCTTGTAAAATGCTATACTGAAAGAGATTATAAACCAATAAGGGAGTTTCCGAAAATATGAAAATTCGAGATGGTTATCAGAAGATAATTTTAGCAAATGAAACGTATTTGATGCCTTATGGCCAGAATGCTGCCAGCCGCGCTCATGCATTGAAATTGAATGCTACAAGCGAATTTCTATGGGATGCACTCGTGAGAGGTCTTGACGAAGATCAATTACTCTCCCTTGCCGCGAAAGAATTCGAGGCAACCGAAGAAGACCTGCCGGTACTTCGTGAGGATATAAGGCATTTTATCTCGGCACTGGCTGCAAACGGAATCGTTCAGTTGTCCGATTCTGACAAGCCGCATTCCAGCTACGAACCATCCTACTATCAAATCGGGCCTCTGGTATTTGCATACTATGGTCCGTGCGAATTATATAACCGATTTTTCAAGAAATTTGCATGCGACAAAATCGAGCATGCAGATCAGGAGATCTATCTGAAGATCGGTATGCCACGTTTCAAGGAAAACGGAAGCATTCTTCTTCGTACCGAGGAATTGCAGATTTGCGAGACCGATTCCCTGTATCGCTTTTTCTTCCGAAGAAACTGGGGAATCTATGAGATGACCATTCGCAAGGATGGCGGTCTCACTACCGTGTACTGCGCTCCGGACGCTTTCGACGAGGAACATATCGAGCAGGTATTTCATGCATTGCGATTTGCCTTCCTGCTTCTTGCGCAGAAGCATCATTTGTACGCGCTTCACTCGGCTTCCTTTCTCTATAAAGAGAAAGCCTGGCTTTTCTCCGGACCGTCCGGAACGGGGAAATCGACACATACAAACCTGTGGCATGAATTATACAACGTTCCGTTGCTCAACGGAGACCTCAATGTCATCGGCATCGAGAACGGAATCCCGATGACTTACGGACTTCCATGGTGCGGGACTTCTGAAATCAGCACAAAGAAAAACTACCCGCTCGGAGGAATCGTTTTTCTGAAACAGGCTCCGGAAAATCATGTGTTCACACTGGCTTCACCGGAAAAAGCGTTCATGCTGATGCAGCGCCTGATCTCTCCGGTGTGGGATGCCGAAATGCAAAAGAAACAGGCTTCTTTCTGTGAATCCATCACCGAAATTACACCGGTTTTCTCCCTGCACTGTACCAAGGATCCGGCCGCTGCCGAAACGATGAAACACGCGATTGATCAACTGTAAGCTACAACGTATATTGTTGATAAAAAGGAATATCATATGGCGAACTCACCAAAATACTACGTAAAACGAATTAAAGAAGGCGTACTTCACGAGGTATGGGAGGAAACGCTTTGGATCTATGAATATGCAAGACATTATTGGAAAGCGATGATCTTCTACACACTGCTCGGTCTCACAGGAACCGCAGTCTCATTGATTTCCAGTCTGATTTCCCGCGATATGGTCGATATCATTACCGGGCACCAGACCGGACTTCTGCTTAAGACCTTCTGCCTGTACATCGGATTCTCGATCGGCAACATCGTCCTAAGTCAGATTTCCTCTTACTTTTCCAGTAAGATCAGTATCGGCGTGGACAATTCAATTAAAGCGGATATCTTTGAGAAAATGCTTTGCACCGATCTGGAATCCATTCAGAATTATCACACGGGAGATCTTCTTACGCGTTGGAGTTCCGACGCTTCCACAATTTCGAATGGTATCTTAAGCTGGATCCCGAACCTGATCATCTATTTTGTCCGGTTTGTCAGCACGTTTGCACTTGTGTTCTACAATGATCCGATGTTTGCATTACTGGCGCTCATCGGAATGCCGGTCAGCCTTCTGATGTCCAACCGCATTTTAAAACGCATGCGCAACAATAACCAAAAGAGTGCGGCTATGGGCGCGAAGATGTCCGGATTCAATCAGGAAGCATTCTCGAATATCCAGACCATTAAGGCCTTCGACCTCATTCGGCTGTACAGCCAAAGACTGCGCGAATTGCAATCCGAATATCTCTCGATGCGCCTTACTTTCCAGAAACTGTCGATGGCAACTTCGATCATTCTGTCGCTCGTCGGATTATTCGTATCGTACAGCTGCTATGCTTTCGGTATCTATCGCGTGTGGAGCGGGGCAATCTCATACGGAACCATGACCATGTTCCTCTCCCTGTCAAGCTCGCTCACCGGCACGCTGAATCAGCTGGTATCACTTGTCCCGACGGCAATCTCTATGACAACATCCGCCGGACGTCTGATGGACATTCTCAATATGCCGAAGGAGAATTTTGATCATACCCAGGAAGTTGACGTCTTCAAGCAGGAGAATGCGAAGGATGGTATCAGCCTGAAGATGTCGGATTTCTCCTATGCATACCATAATGGAACACAGGTTTTCGAACATGCAGATTTTGCGGCACACCCACACGAGATCGTCGCTTTGGTCGGGCCTTCCGGAGAGGGCAAGACAACACTGCTCCGCCTGATTCTCTCGCTCCTTCACCCACAGGAAGGAGAGTCTTGTTTATCTGGCAACACCACACAACAGGAGCTTGCGCTCACACCATCTACACGAAGGTTATTCTCCTATGTTCCGCAGGGAAACACCATGTTTTCCGGAACAATTGCAGAAAATATGCGCAATGTACAACCGGATGCAACGGATGATGAAATCATTGATGCCTTGAAAGCCTCCTGTGCATGGGATTTTGTAAAGAAACTTCCTGACGGTATCAATAGCAAAGTCGGAGAACGCGGAACCGGTTTCTCCGAGGGACAGGCACAGCGCCTCTCCATCGCGCGTGCATTGCTCCGTCATGCACCGATCCTGCTGCTTGACGAGGCAACCTCCGCACTTGATGTTGCAACCGAACGACAGGTTCTCAAAAATATCATGCGTGATGATTATCCGCGAACCTGTATCGTTACCACGCATCGCCCAACCGTGCTTGGTATCTGCAAAGAAGTGTATAAGATCCGTGATTTCCGATGCGAACCTCTTAATGCAGATGAAATCAGGGAATTGGAAGATGCTTTCTAGAATCTTGATTTGTTACTCGCATAAAAATGGCACAGTCTTTCGACTGTGCCATTCGTTATATTTCGGTTACCATGTAATTTCGTTAGGATCTAATCCATTCTTTTCCCAATTAGGACGATAATCCATTGTATCATGCATCTCACCCTTCTTGATCTTGCATCCGTTTCCATCATCAGCCGGACAACCTTCGCATCCCCATACCTGAAGGCGCTCTCCTTGAGATGTTCCTCTACTTGGCTTAATCCAATTTCCCATTAAATATTTGCTTCCGCAAACCGGATCTCCACTCGCTAAATAAACACCCTCATTCAAATTATCTACTCGTAATATGTCAGGCTTCTCATAATGCTTCATCATCATTTCACTCTCCATTTCCTAGTATTTCCTCTCCGCTACTTTACTAACATTATAGTTTTCTTTCTAAGAAAATGCATTGTATAATTTTGTCATTTTATTGCAAGATTTGCCCTATTTGATAACCTTCTGCTTCGCATTCCTGCTCGTTTGCAAACTGAATCATTTCACCGGTCGCCTGATCCTTAAGTTGAAAATAGACATCATAATTTTCTCTTTCCAGATCATGAAGCGGAATCGTTGTCTGAATCGTAGAAATCCGATCCGTCTCATTTCCTCCCGCCAGCTCCGACAGATTCTGCTCCACGTTCACCGAATAAGTTTTGCCCTCTGATGATTGCGGAACAAATACAAAGCAGGCCTCACATGCCTTATAAATCGGAGCAAAGCCGGAATTCGAGACATCCAGTTCCACATGGAGCGTGTCTTTCCAGAAATCCTGCTGCATCCGGCACTCTCTTAGCACAAAACGATACCCAAGACGCGCTTTCATATAGGAAAGACCATCCATTCCGTCATAACAGTCATCTGTGTGAACCGTAGAATTGCTCCACTTTTCTAACACGTTACGGTCATAATCCTCATTCAGATACGTAATATGCATCCGGTCAAAATCCGCGATCGCATGATCAAGGTCATTGTACGCATTGTCTATGATTACTTCTCCGCCATTCGGAACTGTGCGACATAATTCATCCTGAAAATCCAGTTCCTCTTCACGCGTCCATGCGCTGTAATCACCGGCCTGCGAACGGCTCTGTGTTCCATAAGTTCCGTAGTCCCCTTCATTACCCAGCATTCCATCATTGAATAATCCAAGCCGGTGTACATACGGTGAGTCACTTTGCAGAAATGTCTGAATATCCGATGTCTGTGTAATCTTGCGCCAATGCATCGGCATCCGCACCGAAAGATATGTGTCCGGATTACTGACCTCTGCTAACGTAGATGCCAGACGTTGCAACGAATCATCATCCACATACTGCGTTCCGTTCATCTCCCCCCAGTTTCCAACAAACAGCCCCTGCAAGGTAAAAATGCGATCCGCATATTCACGCAGAACGGACTCTGCCTGTTTTATGTGTCCCACGATGATATTGATATCCTGCGGCTCATATTGTTCATTTTGTCCATCCCAGTCATATAGGAAACGAACGATATACTGCTTCTCCTGCTGATCCAGCGCTGCAAAAAGCATCTTCATATTTTGCATACCGGCATCGGAAATCGCTCCGCTGCGATATGCTTGTAAATTTACCTCAATCAACGCCAGTTCGTTATCCGGATCACTCTCCATACGCTTCGTAATTTCTGTATTCCAATCAACGCTCTCATCCGTTATCCGAAATCCATATATATAATAAAATCCCCGATTCGGATTCACAAGATCACGTGATGATTCCGTAAAATTCTCCTGTTGTAATGTCAGATGCCAGTGAAAATGCCAGGCTATATAAAGCGAAGTTCCCAGTATCAGAATTACGATTACGCAGAGAATGATAACTCCTGCTTTGGTTTTCTTCCTCGTTGTCATTACTCCTCCAAATTAAACAAGCGATACGTGTTCTGTTTTACAACGTAACAGACAAAATCTTTGTCCTCATAATATACACGCATGTCATTCGGAAATTCCTGCTTAAACTGTTCACACCACCGATACAATTTCGATTCAAGAATCGTACGATTCGTCAGATCGGAATAGGTCTGTGAAGGCCTCATAAAGAATCCAAGTTCCTGATCAGCATACGCATCCGAAATCTTACTTTGATTAATATCATTGCCTTCACTAAAATAGGTAGAATAAAACTCGGTATATTTTGCCTGTGCAAGCCACTTAGGTCCTGTATAAAAATGGCTTTGGGCATATTGGATAGGTCTCTTCTCTACATATATGAAGAAATACTCCGATGGAATCGAATAATTTCCATACTGCAATTTCTGTATGAAATTCAAGGCATCCTCATGCCAGCCCTTCTCTATGACCTGATATAACTCATCCGTCGGCGAAACAATAGTATAGCTCTCCTCCGGAAAAGTTGCCATAATATCATTGGTCACATCAACAACAGAATTATAGCGCGTCAACTCATTGTATAAAAATCCATGGTACACATCAAAATAGTTTGCAGCGACATAGATACCAACAACCGCAAGCATCGAAACAAACGGTAACACAACTCGTATCACAGAAAGTCCCAGCAGATACAAAAGCAGATCGACCGGCACCAAAATCATCGCAATGATCAGCAACTGTTCCGTGGAACAGACACGCGATCCCGCAATCAGTTCCGGCAGTCCAAGGAACGGAGCCGCATACAGGATCATAAAAATAACCGATGACAATGTGATTCCAAGATATCCTTCAAAATACAATTTCACTTTTCGGTGAAGCAATAATGCAATAAAGCAACATATGACTTCAACGATCGCCGACACGGCTGTAAACCGTATGATCCAGTTGGCGCGATCGACTCTGTAAAGCGTTGCATAACCATACGAATACACGCTTTCACTCTTTTTCTCTGCAAGATTCCACACGCGGGTTGCAATATTTTGTACTTTGTCACGGAAAGACACTTTCGGCTGCACCGGGACAGCCGGCGTTGCCTGATTTCCCGGAATCTGTGTGCTGAACTGATTTAAGGATTCCGACGATTCTGTTACAGGCATCTGCTGATCATCCGGTTGTTGAGTATCCGGCATCTCGGTATTTAAAATTGCCTCCGCCTGCTGCGCTCGACCTTCTTTCGTGTCTTTACCACTCATAACATTCAGCGCCCAATTCAAAGATCCCTGAAACTGGATTCCTGTGGCAAAAGCCAGTCCCATCGGCACCACCGCGATTAACACCCCGGCGATAACCGCACAAACAAGAGATCTGAAATTTCCGCGCCTGAAAATGCGATGCAACAAAAAGACAGCAAACGACAGACACAGGAAAAAGGCCATAATTGTAACATAAAAATGAATTGCCAGCGAAGCAGCAAGTGCCATCATAAATAAGAATAAATTCTCATCCCATACAATAAACTTGCGTTTGCCGGATTCTTTACGCGGATTCCGCTCCGTCCGCAGATAACGAACCAGATACAATGCGCACAAAAACTGCGTATAGAGCGCAAATTCCTGCGGAAGCGTCCACTGAAGTCGGGACATACTGAAAATTTCATCAATACACAACAGATCAATAACCAGAAACGATGCGATGATCAGCAACGATGTATATCTGGATTTCAATATCTCCTTCAGGAAACAATCGATTGCGATCAGCAACGTTCCCACATGAATGCCGGCAACAAAAAGCAGACTGCTGTATATACGAACACCAAACAACTGACGCATCGCATAGATAAAACAATGCATTGCTTCCGGATAAATACCGGCAGAGAAAATCTTTCCCTCCATCAATCCGTATATCCAGGAATGGTGCGTATACATATCACCAAATCCATAGGAATGATCCACATAGGTTCCGTATGAAAAATAGATGATTCCATAGACAACGATCACACCAAGCGTCAGATATTCAATTCTTCTGCCTTTTGTCCATTTCCATATCTTTCTGACAACATTTTTGATCCAATGTCTAAACGAAGACCATATCTGTGTCAAAAAAAGCTTTACGCCTCTGGTTCCAACAAGCACCTGCCGGATCTTTCGTATCCCATCTCCATGAAACTTCCTCTTCCACAAAATAGATCCAATGAACACTCCGTAAAACACCAGAATCATCGTCCACCGGTTCAACAGATGCACAAGTCCCAGAAGAAGCACAACCGTATTCACAATAACAACCTGCACCGTCGAACAGAACGCGAAACGATAGGTTCTGCTTTTCGGCGCAAGATACTTGCGAAATACGACCATCGGCCATATGTACATAAGCGCAATATATGCGATAAAAACTTTGCCATATTCCACGGCCCAATAAACCATGTTTCTAAATCCACCTTCCTGTTATTGTCAGCGAAAAAGCCTCATCTGTTCCGTAATCTGACTGCGTTTCTTTGCCTTCTGCAGAATCTGCCGGCTGGACACCTTGCGCAGTGTCCGGTTCCGGTACAGGAATCCGCACAATGTCATGACCCAAAGCAGCGGATACAACACAACAATTCTACCAGCACGAGGATATGTCAGCTTCATCTGGTGATGAAATTCCCGCACATAATCCGTAATCTTTGTACCGCGAAGCGTAACCATACGATCCTGCCCGGAATGTCCAAATTCCTCTGCTTCAAAAATTTCCGCCATCAATTCTTCAATCAGATCCATACGCTTCTCTGCTTTGATGGTATCAGATTCCTGCAATAAAAAAGCCATCTTTTCTTCCTGTAAACCGAGATACCGCACGCAGACGCGTGTCATCATTGCAGCAAAACCAAAAGTTTTGCTCTCCCTCACGAGACGAAGAAATTTGCTCTTTTCATCGTCCGACACATCCGATTCCCAGAAGACAACCCAATCACACAGAAGCTTTATGCCAAATCCCGCCCTCACATAATGCTGCAGCATATGAAGAAGCAAATAAAAAGCATGATATCCGTCCGATGCCAGTTGAAATGCAACCCCCATGGAGTTGACGGTTCTCCGATTCGTAAAATACTCCACCTGCTGAGCTGCAAGATATTGGTTAATCTTCACACTGTCAAAAGGCTCTGCAAGAGACATATGAAGCTCGATTGAAATACGATCCGGACTCTCACACACGATATGATGATGTGCAAGCTGGTTCCCGGTCGTTTGAAATCCTTTCTCATTTAAGATTTCTAAAGCTCTATGAGCCTCTGTTTCGTCTTTTAATAATAAATCCACATCTCCGGATTTTCGAAGTTCCGGTACCGGATACCAGGCGGCTGTCCCGCTTCCCTTCAGCAAAATTGCATCGATATCGTGCTTTTGCAATAAACGAATCACATAGCGGCTGAGCATCAGCAGGCGATAGCTTTGCCGCACTGCCTGCTCGCCTCTTAAATCTATGATATTCCACACCGATTCCGGCAATTCCATCTCTTCCAATACCGGATGCAACAGGGGGGTCACCTGATGCTTCTGTGCAATTGCAACCACACGCGAATAATCCACATCTGGATCAGGTGGCCCCGCTTTCTTTCCATGTAAAGCCAGAGAAAGCAAGTGGCAAAGTTCAAGTTGTTCTTTACTTAAGCGTTGTTCCATGCCTTTTTCTCCTTTTCTCTAACATAGCTGCGGCGCGCCCCCTCAGCCGGATAAATTCTTTCTTGTGAAAATAAACAACAAGCAGCAGCACATTCGGCACGATCACGCAGATCAGAAGGCGCACCAGAAGAATAAACCACAGGCTGCCGGTTACATTGTTACAGATCCGGTCCGTCAGAATCCACACCACCGCCATGATTACAACATAGACCGCGTACTGCAGATAAAAGTGTGCCGGAGATTTCCGTAATCGATGTTTATAAAACACGTATGGTTCCACCCAAACGGATGTCAAAAGCGTACTTGCCAATGTTCCAAGAAACACGCCGAGCGTTCCCCACATTTTCACCAACACAATCGAGATGACAAGATTTAATGCCGCCTCCACCAAAGCCTTGTAACGGTCAAACCAGAACAATCCCATAGAATCGCGGAAAGTAAGTACCGCTTTGCGCGTTCCGTTGATAAAGAAATTGATGCACAGGATCAGCACGATATCCCGCGTGAAAACATAGCTTTTTCCGAAGGAAATCTCTACAAACGGATTCAATAATTCGTAGAGACAGATTGCTGCAAACCCATACAGCCACTGTCCTATGAAGAAGGACAATTCGAAAATATCCTGTATGCGGTCGCTTTCTTCCGTTGCTCCCAGATTACCGACGCTGGCAGTAATCCCGGCAAAAACCTGATCCAACACCTGCCGGATTGAGCCGATCAGAAGATAATAATTCGAATAGACACCGACTGTGATAACTCCCACAAACGATGAAAGAATCAGATTGTCGGTGTTATTGACCACCACATTTCCCAGCTTGTGCATAAGCATTGCCTTAATGTTACGAAAGATATCGTGCCTCTCTGTTTCCGGAAGCTTCTCGTGACAAGATTCCTTCAAGTATGGAAACAACTGATCCGCTTTCTTTGAGATCAAAACATTGTTCATCACGGTACACACAATGTAGATTACCAGAAAAAGAATGAAATTGTGTGTCGTAACAAGGATCACAATCTGGCAGATATCCTGAATCACAAGAAAAGCAGTCTGATACATTAGTACCAGATAATTCATCTGATATGCTTCGATCAGCGTCCTCTTATATACCAGCAGATAGGAAAGCACTGAATTCGCCAGATACAACAAATAGATCAGGATCAGGTGATCCACATCCGGTCGGTTTTTCATGAATACATCTATAAATGGGATCAAAGCAAGCCCTGCAACCGCGACGCAGATGGCAGTACCGCGATAAAAAGTCCGGTACATGCGCATCAGGATCTGCTGTCTTCGAATATCTTTCTCCGCAATCGGCCGATACAACGCATAGGTAATCGCTGTTCCAACGCCAAGTTCTGTGAGCGACAGCACGTTTAAGATATCTGTAAACAAACCATTGATACCGACATAACTCTCGCTCAATGTATGTGTAAATATGACACGCGTCACAAACCCCATAAGGATTGCAACCATTCTGGAGATTACCGCTACGGTTGTATTGATTGCGGAATATTCAGTTCTGCTTCTCTCTGTCATCGCAGCGTCTCTCCTTTCTATTGTCGCAGATTATGATGGTCATTTTACTCCCATACAATGCTATAATTCAAATGCACTCTTCTTTGGCAAAATTGTTACGAACGCCTGATTGATCTGCTTCTTCGCCTGCTCAAAATCAAACGGGACATTAGCCTCATTGATGCAGACACATTTTGCTTTCTGTTTCTCTATCGTATCGATCAACGCCCGATTCTGATCATCAACATCAAAGTACCGGCATAGTTTTGCTACATTCGCCGGGACAAAATTTCCGCTTAATTTCTGCCACTCGCGAAGCAGATACTGACTTACATCCTTGGCATCACGAAACGGATGCGTGCAGGTCTGATCCAATAATTCCTCTTCTTTCTCCCACAACGCTCGATATGTTTCCTTCTTCAGTGGGGATGGTCCGTGAACCGTATAGAATCCGGTAAATCTAGGGAAAACCGTTTCCAATAAATTGTACCCAAAATACAAAAACGGATATCCCACATGCCAATACGCTCCCGGCTGTGCTTTCATGTTCTTTCGCTTATCAAAATATTTGGTTAATACCATGCTGTTATTCAAATAGATATATGGCATAACCGGATCAGAAACATTGGTAACGACCGGTTGCAGTGCCAGCATATCCTTCGGCTTTCCATCCACAAAAAAGTCCGATGGTTTCATCTCTCGCAGCAGAAAAATATCATCATTAAAATAAACAAAATTCTCCGATAATCCATGAATCCGATGCAGATTCCACTCGATCGTATGCGAATTGAACGTTGGCAGATATTCCTTTGGAATATAATCCTCATGCCGAACGATCACAAGCTTCGGATGCTGTACATCCAGCCACTCCGGGAGATGTCCCCAGGTCACGAAATAAATCTTATGAACCCACGGCGCAAACTTCTCCACACCGCGAAACCAGTATTTTAAATTATCCCAGTCACGATACCGCTCGCCCCGGTTATCACAACGCTCCATACTGCCAAGCTGCGCGGCTTTCGCATCGCGCTCCTTCTGCCACGCAGGATCACTTCCATCCACCCACGGTATCACAAAATCAATCATCTGATTTTCCTGCATCTTTGTTTCTTAACTCCTTAACTCCATGCTTCCGATCCACAACCGCTCATCCGCCCCTTCATTTGCGAAGCGAATCGCCCGTCCGTCCCGGCTTCGAATCATTTCAAGATAGAATCGATATCCACTTGCTACGCTGTATTTCTCTTCGTTTTCCACGTTAGAAATTTCTTTTTCCGCAGAAAATTGTTCACAAAACGCCTTCCGTAAATCGGCATGAACCAATTTACAGGTTCCAGGCGTTATCGTTCGAAGATCCATATTCAAAGTCCGGCTTTGCCGATGTTTCTGCGGGTTCACCATAATCAGCCGTAACCTTGCATTCTCATAAAGTGGAGCAAATCCATCGTTCGCGATCGTAATGCAAAGTCGTCCCCGCTTGCAGCTGACATCTTTTACAACAAACCGATATCCCATATGATTTCCGATATACGCATACAACGATTCCCCTTCCGGCGCCGCAAGTGCCTTCCAGTGTTCCATTACTTTGGGCTGATAAATGCTGTTCAGATAGCTGACCGGAAGCGCCTTAAGCTGCTCCACAATCTCACTGCTGCCCAATTCTTTCCCACCGATTGCTTCACCGCCGACCGGCACCTGATTCATCCGTTTGTGGATAAAAACATACTCATCTTTTGCGCGCCAGCTTTCTTCATAAGATGCCTCTCTGCGGGTCTTATCACCAAATGTGCCCATGTGGGTATCATCTGCCAGAATCGCGTCATCATACAATCCAATTCTCGCTTTTTCCGACAGTTGTGTCTTTGCATGCTTCTTTCGTGCGTCAACGGTATCATCCGTTTCCAGTATCCGCATATGCACCGGCTTCCTGACCGAGATCGGAATCATTCCTCCGGTTGCCTGCCGCCACGTCACATAAAGCCTGCGAATCAATTTCGGATCAAGATACTTAGAATCATGCATCTCTCCCCAGCTTCCAACAAAAAGTCCCTGCACCAGAAGAATCTCCCTCGCGTGCTCTGCCACAACACTTCCGATACTTCTCATATGGTCACACACTAGATCAAAAGCCGCCGGTTCATGCGCCATCCCTCTGCCATCCACATCATACAGGATGCGCAGAATGATGTCTTTCCCCGCCTCCGCAAAACGCGTCAGAATACGCTGAATAAAAGCAAGCGTCTTTTCATCGATCGAACTGCTTCGAAATGCCCCGATATCCAGTCGAAGCAATGCAATTGTTTCATGATCCTCAAACGGAAGCCACCGGAGCTGCTCCTCATCCTGTTGATCCGGTCGGAACGTGTAGATGTGATACCATCCTCTGCCCGGGCTGACATAATCACCACACAGTTCCTGCAGCGAAGCCTTCCGAAACGAAATCTTAGCACGTCTTCTCATCCATCTCTCCTGCGCCCGCGTCAATTTTTAACACCTTTACCCGAAATACAACTGCCAATATCGAAAATGTCATACGAAACATATACACGATCGGCTTAAGTCCCGCATGCATGCTTTTGCCCTCTGTTCTGGCATGCATGACTGCCGGAATCTCGTCGATCCGAAATCCGAGAAGGATCATCTGGATGATCATATTCGCATCCGGATACCGGTCATCGAAATGCTTATATTTTGAATAATATAGTACCGCCTTACGACTGAGACCCTGAAGACCTGTGGTCGGATCCGCAATCTTCCTTCCCGTAAAGGCGCGGATCATCTGACGGAACCACGCATATGCTACTTTTCTCACCAATGAAACCGGATAAGCCGCGCTCTCCTTCATAAAACGCGATCCCAGCACAATATCCGGATATCTTCCGTCTGCATCCGCTGTCTTCAATCGCTCATAAAGTTTTGGAATATTGCATATATCATGCTGACCGTCTGCATCCATCTGGATCACATACTTATAATCTCTCCGGATTGCATATTTGTAGCCGAGCTGCAGTGCACTTCCGTATCCAAGATTAAACACATGTGTTACCAATGTGTGACCGTGGGATTTTACCACCCAGTTGGTCGAATCCGATGACGCATCATTCATAACGAGAACATCCGCGATCTCAGCAATCTCCGGTCTCTCCAGTTTTTCCAGAACCGGCACAATATTTTTTTCCTCATTGTAGGCCGGCATAATGATCAGCAGGTCTTTTTGTTTCTTTTCTTCCATACTTAGTTTCCTTATTTCAAACGTTTTTCTGTTCGTCCAGTCTCCGTTTTCCATACATTTCAGATTCATCCTCAAGCAGCCGGTCAAACAGACGAATATCTTCCGTAAAGCTGGCCGTCTTCTGCAACGCAGCCTGTCCAAAGCGCTTTCGCATATCCGGATCTTCAATCAACGTCAGAATCGCTTCCATAACCGCCTTCGCATCAAGCGAACATAACAATCCGTCCTTTCCCTGCTCGATCTGTTCCCAGTTAATATCGGAAGCAACGATCGGACAGCCCAGAATCTGTGCTTCCTGGATTGCAATGCTTTTGCCCTCATAGCGCGTGGCATGTACATAAATATCGGTCTGTGCAAAATACGGATACGGATTATCTGTTGCCCCCAGCAGCAGGAAGTCTTCCTGCAATCCGGCTTTTGCAATCTGCTGCTCCAGCATTTCCCGCTCCGGGCCTTCGCCGAGCACATACCAGCGTGCCTTCACGCCCTGCCGCTTCAACAGCCGCATCGCTTCGATTGCAACAGGATACGCCTTCTGCTCCGTCAGTCTTCCGACCGTAAGAATCCGTATGCCATCATAAGAATCCATAAAGCCGCCCGGTTCCTGCGCCCGTGCACGAATCTTGTCCACATCCAGTATATTATGAAAAATCTTCGTGCGATCCGCACATTCCGGATACACCTTCACAAACTGTCTTCGCACCTGCTCCCCGATTGGAAAAAGCGCATCATACTTCCGATAACAATTCTGATCCAATTCTCTGGAATATCCGGCTCTCTCATAGTCGATGTGTATGAACGCCGCCTTCTTCTTCGCCTTCACATGATCCGCTACATAGTACGCGGATCCGCCTTCCAGGAAAGCAATCGCAAGATCATACGTCTCATCCAGCCGTACCTCTCCATCCGACAATGCACGCCACAGTATCTTGTCCATGCGAACCTGTCCGCTCCGCCGCATCTGCCGGTACGCCCGAAGCATATACGGCGCAAGCTTAATGCCTGTCCCCCGGCATAACAATGCCTTCAGCACGGTACACACCATATGGCGTTTGCCACGCGGTTCAAGAACCGATTCCATGCAATAGTTTTTATTTAATAAGTGTACACTCTCCGGCAACTTTCCTGCAAGCTCTCCCTGTCCCATCAGCACAAAAAGCGAGAGATCATATTGTATTTTCCCCGATTCACGATTCCTCTCGTCCATCTTGCGCAGCAGATCAAGCAAAGCCGTCTCCGCCCCCGCACGCGAAAATGTATTAATGACGAACAGTATCTTTTTTCTCATCCTTCAAAATCCCCAGTTGATGCAAAATCTTCTCATTTTCCTGATTCAAAAGCGATACCTGCATCGCCAGCTCCTGATTCTTCATTGTAAGAACCGACACTGCCTTCGTCACCTTAAAAAGCAGGAACAAAAGCAGAAGGCAGATAATAAACAGACAGATCAGAAGCCACTCGCTCACCTCACCCGACAATGCCGGCACTGCTCCGGTGATGATCAAAGCAAGCGATACGAAGCCCCAGATCATGCCCATGCTTTCGTTGAGTTTCTGCTTCGCGTAAGAATAGAAATCCCACAGCAGAAATACGATTCCGGTTACTACCATAAGTATTCGAAAAATAGTAATCATGCTTTCTTCCTCCTTCGTTTCTTTGGTGTCTCCCTCTTATATACCAGCGAAGACGGCCTTGGTTCATTCTTCGCCGGGAACAATTCGCCTTTGCAGAAGATGTGCTCATCCAGATGCCTCTCCAGCCAGCGAATACGAAAATATCCGATCGTAAATCCGATAAAACTTCCAAACACAAGTCCCATCCCGTACCAGATGCTGCTCAGCTGCGACGAGACAAGCGTTCCTAAGAATGTAAACAAACAAAATGTGACGGTCGCAAGAAGCGCACCATTCGTATCGTTGAAATAATACAGGAAAATGATTTCTGCATAGAACAAAAACAACACAAAATATCCGACCGCCAGACAAGGATAGATCTGTAAGACCTCTCCACCAAATCCATACGCCGGAAGCACGATCACACAGACCAGATACACCACAACCGTGATGATAAACTGGATACGCACGAGGTTTAAAAGTTCTGCCGCCAGCTGCCGGAACATGCGGTTCTTCGCATTCCGGATATCCCGCCAGCGCCCTCCCGTGACAGCCTCGGAATACGCTTTGTAGCGCCCGTGAAAGTGCATCTCCACGCGGGAAATAAAAATGATCGTAGCAGAAATATTCGTGAACATCGCAATACAGGTTGCCAGATCATACATCGGCGCATAGACGAAGCTGTCCGCCACCACCATCCGCAGATTACTGTTCCAGAATACAAAATTGTGAATATAAAGTCCCAATGTATAGAGGAAATTGACCACGATCAGCTGCCAGTATTTCTTGAAATACGCAAGCACTTCCCTGTAGCAGTTGCTGTTCGTCTTAAAATAACGCTTGATCGTTGCCGCCTCAAGTACCGCCGTCAGAAAGAATCCGCAGCTGAGTGCCAGCAGCATGCTGTAAGCAATGTCGCGTTTGCATCCCCACACAAGGAAAAGTGACAACAGGAAAGCAAACACCATTCCAAGCAAAAAATAAAACGAAATCTTCTGATAATCTTTACAGATCGACAGATACAGCATCGAGTAGAACACCAGCACCAGCGAGATATAACCGCAGAATCCGGTAAACACAAACAGAAGATGCACATGTCCGATCACATATTCCCAGATACAGAACGGAATTCCAAACAGGCAGCTGAGTACAATATTCAAAATCAACCCCAGATAGTAGCACGACAAGATATTGTCATACCGCTCCTCATAGATCACATCCGACATATAGCGCGACAGTACCGCATTGAACGGAGCCGCCGTCAACAGGGAAAAGATAAAAATATACAGTATCGTTCCCGAGAAAAGGCCTCGTCTCGCATAACTTAACGTGTCGTATCCAAGCACATAACTCATCAGCATAATATTGCCAATGACAACGAACATCGGTGCAACCGTAGAGATCGTACTGTAGACAAAACCGACCAAATGCGCTGCAATGGATTTCTTATCAAAAATTTTCTGAAGTTTTACGCCAATTCCAGCCATCCTCTGACTTACTCCTTACCAATCGATATCTTCAAACTTCCAATAAATATCACTGTACGTCTTACGCATATCTTCCACACGATACTTGCGCATCAGACGCTTATAACCTGCCTCACCCATCTTTTCGCGAAGCTGTCTGCTTTTGCCGAGCTTTACCATCGCATCCGCAATCTCCGCCACATTCATGATATGCGTCAGAATTCCCGCAGCACCGAAATCATCATCCTCACCGTAGATCAGGCCCCTGCAGTTGCCGACATCCGTCGCGATCACAGGCTTATGTGCCGCGTAACTCTCAAGAATCGTAAGCGGCTGTCCCTCACTGATACTCGTCAGGATCGTCATGTCCAGACCACCCATATAATCCGTGACATTGACACGTCCCGTGAACTCCACATCGTCCGCTCCGATCAGTTCCACCATATCAAAACACTCCTTAGCATATTCCTCATCCTCATCGGTCGGACCCATAATCCAAAGCTTCAAATTCGGCAGCTTCTCCTTCGCATACGCAAAGGCGCGAAGCATCGTCTTAACATCCTTGATCGGTGTCACACGAAGGATTGCACCGATATGAATCTGATCCGGACTCATAAAATCCGGTCGTGTCAGATTTACAAAACGCGTTTCATCGATTCCGTTCGGTGTCACGACTGTCTTCTCAGCCGGACAGCCAAGCTCGATCTGCAGCTCTCTTGCGTGCGCATACAGGCTGGTCACAAGATCCGCCCGCTCATATGCAAGCATCGACATCTTACGGAACTGTTCAATCCATATATTCTTGTAGACACCTTCAACCCACTTGGCACGGATCAGTTCCTCCTCACGCTCACGCGTATAGATTCCATGCTCCGAGATCAGAAGCCTGCTGCCGTATTTGATCTTCGCCATACTACCGAGTACACCGGCATAACCGGTCGCAACGCAGTGGTAGAGATCCGCCTTGGGCAGATCCATCTTGAGTGTGTGAAAAAGCGGCAGATACATGGAGCGCATCGTCCACAGAAAATCCGAGAACAGGATTTCCGGATAGCGGATCTGATAGCATTCCAATACCGCCTGAAAGAAATCCTCCCCCATCAGAAAATCATTGAGAGAAAATTTCTTCTCGTTAAACAAATGTACCAACGTCTCCCAATCCACATTCTGATTGAGAAGCAGGCTTTTGAGTGCCTCATATTCCTGATTATTTAGTTTGATGCGGCGATGCCGCTTGCCATAATCGCCGGTCCAGTCGCAGTCATCGAGATATAATTCATATACCTCGATCACATTCTCCGGCAATTCATATTTGAATTTTCCGCGAAACGACCGGTTGGCAACGATCGCGAGAATAATAAATTCATAATCCGGGAACTGCCTGATCATGCTGTGTACCCAGCTGGATACACCGCCCACCATATACGGATAACAGCCCTCTGCCACGATACAGATTCTCATGATCCACCTCCCTGTTTCCCATTCGAACTGTTATAATGCAGCGTATCCTGCTGCTTGACATGGATCGCAATATCCGCCTCCTGAGCCTCGATCAGATAGACGCCATCCTCGATCTTTTCAAACGAGCCGCCTTTGACCGAATCCACATCTTCGCCGCTTAAACGTAGCATAAACCATGCCTGATCCTCGAAATACTGAATGGATACATAGATGGTATCCTCCTTCCGCTCCTGCTCATAGGACAAAGCGAGAAATCTCCGGATCCGCAGATCCGACTCCGAAAGCGAGGTCTGCGCAAAGGACGCATACTCCTTCCAGAATGTCGCAACATTCGCCGAGATCTTCTTCATCAGATTCTGCCACGAATCCTCGTCCGACTCAGGATATGTTACCTTGTACAGATCGAGTGTAATATTCGAATAGGCCAAAGCCGTCTCCATGCCTTTCAGCCGGAAATCATCCATAAAAGTATGCGTCGCACCGGTACTTGTCACGCGCTGCTCCGTAAGTCCCGACGTATCATATGAGACGATCGGGAAAGTTGCATCGTCTTCGTTGACAACCATTGTTCGAAGCGAGGCATTCTCTTCTGCCGATAAATTCTCTTTCTGCGCCGCATCGCTCAGGTACAACGACCGGAATGCGTAATCTGGTGCATACTGCTTCCAGAAATTACGATCCTGCTGCAACTTCTCATTGACCGATAGCTGCGAAGTCGTACTTCCGCTCCATCCCGCCTCGTTATGCTCCTCCTTGAGAAGCTTTAAGTAATATTCTACATTGCTTCCGCCCGGTTCTTCGCGATCCTCATAATTAAGCTGCGGCGTGAGCATACACGTCATCTTCATATTCGTCCGCGTATTGAGCGCCGACAGAGACGGCCAGATGACTTCTTTGTATACTGCCTCCGCGGACTGGCTGTACAATTCCTGTATGCGTGTCGCATTTTCCGAGGTGAACGCAGGGAAGTTTGCCACAACCAGATTCTGCGCATTGACCACGGGATAAATGTCATAGGTATTCGCCTCTGCAACCATCGCTTCGAGGATTCCGACTCCGGATATATCCGACAGGAAATCTCCGTTCACGCAGAATACACTTGCATTCTCGGTTCCATGTCTCCAGATCAGCGCCGGAAGCACCATATTTTTTAACGAATTCTCGTCCAATGTTGCGTAAGTCTGTCGCAGGGATGTCGTCATATTCTCCTTGTATACGGAATCAGAAATCAGCCCGACCATATACGTCTTGGTACCGGCTCCGGTCACATACCACGGAATTGTGAAATCCATATCCTGACGCTCCGCAGCTTCCTCCTCGTCCTTCGCCTCATAGATTGCCTCTCCGCCAAGCAGGAAGCCTCCAAACAGATGGGTTCCGGTCAATTGCACCTCATTCTGCAGTACTCTTGATATGCCGAGCAGATCCTTTAACTGGATGCTTCCGCGCAGATGCGCATTCTCTGGCATTCCGGAAAACACAAGGTCAATGCCGTCATCCGCCCAGCGTTTCACGATCGCGTCATCCACGTTGTCCACTACGAGCTGTCCATCTAGCACGATCATATCCGGTTTGTCCGACTCAGAGTAGGTACATTCTTCCAGAGAAGCATAGCTTGTAAATGCACGCTTCGTGTAGGTACACCACCAGTACACAACGTCGCGGACATTCGAACTCTGCGGACCGATATATGCCACCTTCTGCGCGGCAGAGCGAACTGCGGATGCATCAAACGTATCCTGTGCTCCCAGATCGGTCTGGTCATTCATCTCGTATTCATTTACACCATATTGATTTAACTGGTTCTTCATCACGCCTGTAAACTGAAACATAAAAAACAGAATCAGAAACATGATCGCGATCGTAACATAATTTCGACGAGATACCATGCGTTTCCTTCCTAAAAATCATAGATTGCTACGTGAAAGTCCGGATCAGCTCCAGCGTCTCCCGGTCAATCACAATATTCGACTTCTTCAGTCGATCGAGTTCCTCGAAGAACTCCTTTTTCTTCTCCACTGTGAAATAATATTTCAGATAACATACATAAGTAGAAAGCTCATCCGGATACAGATCCCGGCTCCGCTCACACCACTTACGCATTCTTTCATACTCTCGCACACCCAGCAGAAGATCACACAGCCACTGGATATAAACCGGCTTCAGCCGGTAATACATCTGCTCATAGAGAAGCAGACACGCCTCCTCCATGATCGCAATAAATTCTGTCTGTTCTGCTTCCTGAAATACATCCTGCGATAAGATGCTGTGCATATATTCGATCAGGATGCATGCATAATCATCCCAGCCTTTTTCCTTGCGGTTGATCGCAATATGCAGCTCCTGCACCTGCTCTCGAAAATCATTCAACACATCGCGCAGCACCGTTGCTGCGTAATGCGACGTCTCGGAATCCTCACTATTGAGTGCCAGCGCAATCGAAGACAGAGACTTCTCAACATCCCCTCGCACAACATTCATCACAAGCGTTCTAAGATTATCCTTGTCACAGACAACAAGCGCTTCCTCGATCGGGACCATATTGCCTTCCTGCTCTTCATCTGCCTTCAGGTGCGTCTCCACGCGTTCCTTGGAAAACACAACGTCCTCCAAGTCCACATCCTGATGAAAAAGCAGATAATACACAAACCACACGGCGAAAAAGAATGCCGGACCCACGAGCGGGCAGATGATCATGACAATGGTCTTGATCCAATATTCCTTTCTTCGCGGCGCCTTCCATCCATTACGAATCGTGCAGCAGATCAGATATCCGATCGCAACCATTGTATTCAGGATAAGAATCAGCAAAAATACCTGCTCCGATCTTGTCATACAACAATCTCCTCCTGTATCTCACACTGCAATCCGACCTCGCGGAACCGGTTCTCAACGAACTGCGCATCTTTTGCATTCGTATTCGCAAGCAGCGCATAGATTCTGCCATCCTCGAATACCCCGACATAATCGCTTTGGCGCATAAGCTTGACGAGTTTCTGTCCGATCTCCTCGCGCGACAGATCAGTTGATGTAATCTGGATCAATGCACACTCAGTCAGCTGCTTCTCGCGCGCATTCATATAAGCCTTAACCAGTGAGCGGAATGCCTCCGGCTCAAGAATGTTGGTGCCTTCTATGTATCGCTGCTCCTCAAGCGCAGACATATAGCGGTTGGCACGCAGGACAGCGTTCTGGATCAGATAGCCGATGACGGTCAGCATGTTTGCCTGCCCGAGCGTCATGCGCTCCCACGGAATGCCCCACACCATCAGGATCAGCTGCATCTCATCCTCGGAATAGATGGCATTGGCCATCAGCGGATAATGCTCATCCATGCTTTTGTTAATGTATACCTTCTTCTCCTTCAGCTCCGCATACATATCCTCCATCTGCGGATAATTGATGGAGTTGCCGAGGCTTCGCGCCTTGGGTGATGTTGCAGAGAAAAGACGGGCGTACGATCGGTTGGCAACCGTATAGATTGCTACATCATGACTTCCCATCAATCGAGCAAGCACTTCTGCCGCGTAGAATAACACCTCGCTCGGCTCGTACTGATCCAGACTGGAGGTAATCTCATAAATCTTTCCGAAACTGTCGCTTTGGTTGATGAGCTGCGTACTCAAAAGTTCCTTGACTCTTATGTTGCTCACGTTAATATCCGTGATATCATCAATCTGTTTCGACAGATAATCGACTTCGTGCTGCTCCTCCTCCGCGATCACACGCAATCGGTCACGCATATAACCGACGACCAGACCGAGGATCAGAAGCTGCGCGATCCATATGTAAGTGTTATAGTCCAGCATGACATCAAAGCCGCTTCGGTGATACATCTGGCGGAAGCAATAGCCTGCCACTGCAAGAAGCGAAGAAAAGATTGCCTGCTGCTGTCCGTGCACGATTGCAAAAAGCAATACATACAACAGATAGAAGTCAATATTCTGAAAATATTCCCGTCCGACCGCGCGGTTATTCAACATAAAAAATGGGATAAAACAGATACAGTTCTCAATAAACGGCAAAAACGCCGGCAAAAACGAGCGCGCTCCGTGACGGATTCTCTCCAAAAGTGTGCGCGGCTTGCGGTCGATTGTCACAAAGAGATCGGAATGCTTCTGTATATGCTTCGTAAGTGCGACAATCTCTGCCTGCGGCTTGTGGAAAACGCGCATGCCAAATTCTTGCTTATAACGCTCATTCGACAGAATCGGTTCTCTGCGCTGCGTCTTAGGATTCTCAGTGACCGTAATATCCCCATTTAAAGCCGATGCGATCGTCTCTGCGATCAGTCTCTGCGATACCGGTTCATCGGATGAGATCTGGTACAGGTGCTCCTTCACATTTGAAGCTGCGACAACCTGATAGATGAATTCGATGGCATCGCCAACATGAAGAAGTGCCACGCTTTGGTTCTCATCGATCAGGATCTCTCCCGTCTCCAAAGCCTCAATGCACATGCGCGCACAGATATCCTGTGCCTCCTCCGCACGTGTCGGTGTGCCGTATAAATGATCCAATCGTAAGGTTATGACCTGCTTTCCCATATCCTGGTAATATTTGCAAATGTTCTCACCCACTGCGATTGCCTGCCCTCTTGTCGTAATCGCTGCACTCGGCTCATCCTCCGTGATCACATAACCATACTCCTGCTGGAATACTTCTTCCGATGACAGATAAATGAACCGTCCCTCGCTGACAGCAAGAAAGGAAAGCAATACATTCAAAAGTCCAGAAGTATACTTCCCTGCCCAATTCTGCGTACCACTCCACTTAAAGTTATGATCATATGCGCCCATGAAAATGACGGCATCCGGCTGAATACTTGAAAGCACATCCCGGATGCAGGAATCTTCATACGAAAAATGATAACTCTCAAAAATCTTTCTCGAAGCACGAACCGTCTTCGGTTCTTCCGTCAGAAGAAAGATTCTATGACCTTCTTTATCCAGTTTTTCCACCAGTAATTGAGTAAAATTACTGTTCTTTCCGACTAATAAAATGTTCATATCAAACCTTGCTCCCTCAAGCGCATGATAAACTGCTGCGTGTCTTCTCTCGCCTGCTCTATGGGAATCCCATAGTTCTTCTGAAGTTCCGATGCAATCTGATCCTGCGTCTGTCCGCTTGTATAAGCTTCCCAAATAAACGCGGCACATTCGTTCAGTTCGATCGGTTTCCTGTATGTAAGCCCCTCCTGCTGCATATCAAGCAGCCAGTACCGGCCCGCTGCATGTCTTAACTGATAAGATTTATCTGCTCCCATTTCTACTCCGAATTCTATGTTTGATTAATAACTAATTATACCATAATCCGCAATACGCTCCAATAAAGGGATTCTAAAAATGGCACAATTTCTTATAATTTCGTGTTCTTTTTTTACATCGTAAACCCGCCTGTGAAAATGAACCCCATGAATTGCAGATGCCATAATCAGACAAAAATAAGCCACACTGTACTAAAACAGTGCGGCTTATACTTCCTGGCTATTCAATTTAACTGCGAACCAACGCCATCCCATCCGACGGCAAATATCTTATGAAACTGTATAATCGTAATCAATTATATTAAGATCATCGATGCTTGTTCCATGATTCAAGTGAACTCCCAACGAAATCGGTCCTGTTTCGGCTCCGCTGAACGTCAGGTGAACCGTCTTTCCTGAAAATGATTTCTGCACCGACGCACCCGTGGCCTCTACATCATCGATTGTATCATTAAATGTAATCGAAAGAGAAACGGTTCCATCAATTCCCGACCATGAGATCTGTGCGACCCCCTTGCCGCCTCCGTTCCATTTATCCATAGTACCAAAATACGACACATCCAGACTTCCAATTTTTTGTCCACTTGCAAGATACACACCCTCAGCAAGGTTATGGTTTGCAACAATAATCGGGGTTTCATAAGTTCTCTTCATATTTTACCTCCCTGCATTGATAAGTTGCCTCTTTTAACATTTACACTTACGCAAATATTATCGGATCGTTTTCAACCTGTCTATTCAACAAGTTGTTCTATTTTTTAGAATTCTTGCTTTTCATTCTCATCTATACCAAGAATTCGATCATTTACCTGCGTGAACTTGCCACCGTCCATATTTTTCCGTACAAAAGGAACTCCCTCGCGCACATAAAAAACATTGTCCTCCAGCAGCGCATCCGGATTCTCCGATGGACTGATCGTTCCTCCCAGATCATCGTAGCTGATGTTGCCGCGGAAGGTATTATGGATAGCCTCCTGCAAACAAAACATCACGCAGCCACCCTCGTTCATCCTGCTATAATTGTATTCATAGACCGTTCCATCCCCGGAATCCGCATCATATGCCATACCATCCTGATTCAATCTTGTATCTGTGACTTCATTATAGCAAAATAATGCATCCTTACACTTCCACGGCCAGATGCCTGCCGCTACCTTCCCCATTCTCTCGCCCGGTTCACAATAGATTCTGTCATTGATCTCACAGGCGATGGAATCTGCCATATTATGTTCGATCAACGGACGCAGCGCATACATCGCCGTAATGCCGTCCCCCCCGGCTGCTTTCACATAATTATCACAGATCCGTATATTCTCATGCCCGTACTTTAAAAAAGTCTCTTCCTTAAGTTCCGCTCCCTGAAATTGTTCATGTGCATAGGTGTAGCCCACTGCAATCCCCCAACGACTCACCTGATACACAAAACAGCCTGCAACCGTGACATCCTGATAACGTGCAACACCCGTAACCTCCTCAAATTCCGGGCGCAGCGCCGTCATGTAGATACCACCGTTATTCATGTGCTTGTCATACACATTTCCATTTACATCATGGATCAGCAGATTCCGGAGCGTAATTCCATGCCGCACGCCTTTGTCCTTCGCAACGACCGCAACGCCGGTACGATTCATCTTATCCCCAAGCGAATACCGTTCTCCAATCATTTCTCTGCCTTCATTGGTGATCTCCAGATCCTCTACCACGATATATTCCGCATCATACAACAAGACTGCCGAAGATACATAGCCATGATATACATGCGTCGGCGCATCCAGCGGATTCCCATAATCCTGATACCAGATTCCCTGTCCGCAGGCTTCGATACGCGGCGCGGCTCCGTCCCCATATGCCCCGATCACAATCGATGCATCCTCGTTGCCGCTGTCCGTCACCTGCAGATACTGTCCGTAAAACACACTGCCGCGTTCAAGCAAAACCTTATCGCCAGGCTGCAGTCTTGTATGATTGATTGCAAAAAGACTGGCAAATGCGCTTTCGCGTGTCAGTCCATCTTTTAAATCATTTCCGTTCTTCGAACTCACGTAATACGTCCTGGATAAGTTCGTCATACGCATCCTCCCGTAACCGCTTTTCGATGATCTGTTCTACTTCTTCATATGTGAAAAAGTCCCCATGATACCGTCCAAACAAATCCATGTTTTGTTCGTAAAAAGCTTTTTTTTCCTGCTCCGCAAAGTCCGGACACAGACCGGTCTTTCGAACCGCCTCAACCGGCTGGACAAAATCCAGCTTCAGGCGCGTCAATTCATACTGCAGATACGCCGGCGCCGAAAAATAACGCGGTCCGTAGAACCGTTTATTCTCCTGCTCCATCGTCTGCAGCATCTTGTTATGTTCCTGACGCCTTTTTTCCAATCCTTCCCATGAAGGATCCTCCAACAGACCAAGCTTTTGAGCCAAAAGGAAGGCGCCCTGCGCCTCCCTCAAGTCCTCTTGTTTCAAACAATAATTTTGCTGCATTATTTCACTGCTCCTGTAATTCCGTTTGCAAAGCTCTTCTGTAAGCATAAGAAGATGACTGCTGTCGGAAGTGTACAAATCAATACTCCAAGCATCAGCATGCCGTAGTCAACACTGTATCCACTTTTCAGGTTTGCTACAAGCATCGGCATGGTGATCGCCTTGTTATCCTGTAAAATGATCGTTGGCCACAGATAATTGTTCCATGCATTCATGAACGTTACCGTCATAGCAGCTCCGTAAGTAGATTTCATGACCGGAATAAACATCCGGAAGAAAATCTGGATCTCACTTAAGCCCTCAAGCCGTGCCGCCTCGATAATATCGTGCGGGAATGAGCGGGCCGCCTGTCGGAACAGCATGATCATAAACGGCGTGGAAATGGATGGAAGCGCAAGCGCGATCCATGTATTAACCAGCTTCCAGGAAGTAAACATCTTAAACAACGGAATCATGATCGCAACAAACGGAAGCATCATTGCAAGAAGCAGAATGCTCATTAATACATCCTTCCCCTTGTCATGATAGATCTCAAATCCATATCCGGCGATCGAGCATACGAGCAGTGTTACGATTGTGATAACGATCGCATTGCGGAACGAATTAAACATTGCAAGGCCAAGATTCTGCATATCAATCAGTGTCTTAAAGTTCTCAAAAAGATACGAACCCGGAATCAGGCGTCCTCTGACAACATCAACACTTGTATTGGTTGCTCCGCAAAGCATGTAATATAAAGGAAATGCGGAGAGTGCACTTGCCAGAATCAATACTATGTAGGAAATTATTTTTTTCGTCTTAGTCACGTTTGTCACCTACTTTCATCTGAATTGCAGACAGAATCGCTACCATTACAAGAATACATACGGACAAGGCTGCCGCATAATTAAATTTCGGTGTCTCAACAAAAGAGATATTGTAGATGTAATGTGCCAATGTCATGGTTGACTTGCCAGGTCCTCCGGCAGTCAGATTCATAGACTCATCAAACAACTGCAAGGTTCCCGATGTTGACATAATGGCAGTCATAAGGATTGTCGGCTTCAAAAGCGGAATCGTAATCTTTATAAACTGCTGGAACGGGGTCGCACCATCAATGTAGCTTGCCTCGTACACCGAATAATCAATATTCTGCAATCCTGCAAGATAGAATACCATATTATAACCGGTCCATCTCCAGATCAAAGCGATCACAATGACCCAACGCGCCGGCCAGGTACTCTGAAACCAGTCTACCGAAGATAATCCAACGGCCATAAGTGCCCGGTTCACAACTCCGTCCGGAGCAAACAATGACTTAAATATCATGGAATAAGATACAAGCGATGTCGCACACGGAAGGAAGATCAAAGTACGGAAAATTCCTTTTCCTTTGATCTTCGGACTATTAAGAAGTTGTGCCAGGATCAGTGCCAATACCAGCATGATCGGCACCTGGATCAAAAAGTAAAAAAAGGTATTAAACAGGCACTGCTGAAAGGTTTTATCCTTAAGAATTCTGGCATAATTAGAAAGTCCTGTAAAGGTTTCATTTGTCTTTCTGAAGGACAGCAGGATTGCCTGCGCCATCGGATAAAAACAAAATACAAATATCAGGATCGCTGCCGGAAGCAAAAACGCCCATCCGGTAAGATTATGCCTTTTTTCCAAACTTAATTTTGCTTTCTTCTTTTCCATGTTTCTCTCCTACAACAGTACCGGGAACGCATTCCTGCACCCCCGGTACTGTCCTGTTATTTACATTCGATGATTATTCACCAATATTAAACTCAACGGTATCCTGAGCGTTTTTGATTTCGCTGTCGATATCAGCACCGTTCTGTACTACGTTTGTAATCGCATCTGTTAATGCGCTTCTGATATCGGAGTAGTATGCACCGTAATCAATTCCAGGAACCTGTCCTGCAAACTCTACGATATCCTTATATACTGCCTGTCCGCCATAGAACTCTGAAGACGCATTGTAAACATCAGAATCAGCTGCAGGTAAGTAGCTTGCGATTGCTCCGGCATTTGGAAGAAGGTCATCATATAACTCTACGCTTCCACCGAAGGTTGTCTTAATGAAGTCAAATGCAAGGTCTGTGTTCTTACAGTTAGAAGATACTGCCCAGCTTGCTCCACCACAGTTTGCGTAGTTTGTAGCGCCTTCAACATCATCTAACTTAGGCATATTAACGATTGCCCAATTTCCGGACTGGTCATCAGCCGCCTGGATAGAAGACATGATCCAGCATCCCTGGATGACACCGGCTGCCATGCCCTTGTTCATAGAAGCAATATACTGATCCCAATCTGTATAGTCAACCATGATTCCCTCATCGATCAGCTGCTTGTATGTCTCGATTGCTTTCTTGAGTGCCTTATTTCCAACTAAATCGATCTTGCCGTCTACCATTGGAGAAGCACCTGCTGACTGAAGCATCTCGATGATAATCTCAGATCCGCCTGAAGAAGTAAGCATCGGAACATGATTCTTGTCAACAACCTTCTTTGCAAGTTCCATGAACTCTGACCATGTTGTATCCTGGAAATCCTCAACCTTAAGACCAGCTGCCTCAACCATATCCGAACGGATTGCCATAATGGTAGCACCGTTATCAAATGGTACACCATAGTTCTTTCCATCAACTGTAGAATCCGCCAACTTGCCTGCTGAGAACTGTGTGAAGTCAATTCCGGAATCTGTTAAATCTGTAAAGATGTCAGGATAGTTTGTTACATCCTTGTGGTAAGAATAATCCTGCATTAAGAAGATATCCGGCAGGGTGCTGTAATCACCGGCCTCAGCAGCTGTGATCAGAGCTGTCTCGATATCTGTATATACCTTTTCCTGAATATCCAGCTTAAAGTTTGGATGATCCTTCTGATAAATCTTCTCTGCCTGCTGCAAAGCATAGATGTTGAAGTTTGGATCCCATGCCCACACAGTAAGAGTCTCATCTGCCTCTGCATCGTCCCCCGCTGCAGCCTGTGTTCCATCATTTTTTACATCATTGCTTTCCTTGTTGTCTGTGCTGCTTCCGCATCCGGCGAACATAGACATTGTCATTGCCGCTACTAAAAGAGCCCCTAATACTTTCTTTTTCATTATAGTTTCCTCCTTATACTTTGAACAGTACTTACTTTATAAAATATGAAACGCATACCTTTGCCTTTCATAAGTTACCTTTACTCAATATCATCCACCCAGCGCATCTCGCCCGGCTCCAGATCCAGCTCATATACACAGCGGCCCTTGATATATACATCGGTGTGCTGTGCTTCCGAGGAATTGTTGATTACGGCAAGCTTTCCGGTTTTCCGGAACACCGCCACTTCGGTATCAACATTCGTTACATAGTAACGCTTCATTTCATTCTCCATGCCTGCCGCATAATAGATCGCGCGGAGAAGAATCCGACAGTTCTGCGGAGAATACGGAAGACCTGCAAAATATACGCTGTGTCCTTTTCCATATTCATTAACCACCAGCTGGCTATACTCTCCATCCATTGCAAGGATCTGGTAATTCTTGCCCTGTGCATAGATTCGGCTTGTTCCCTCACCGAAATCCACATCCCCATCAATATCTTCCAGAATAAAGTGGTTGGAATCCATCTCATTATACTTATCCGTGCTGAGAGAGAAGCACATCTCACGATCCACGCCAAGTACATCGGACAGCTGGAAGTATCTTCCCTGATGCTGATAAGCCGTCGGCTCACCAACTCCAATGAATCCGCCCCCTTCATCGACGAAACGGCGGATGTTTGTCACCACAGCCTCATCGATCCAGTTTTCAGCGCCACTGAACGCTGTATAGGCATCTCCAACATTGATGATTACCCTGATATCCTCCGGGATACCATTTCTTACATCATCAAATGAAACAAATTCAACATCAAACGGCATTCCGCTCAAGCACTCCAGCACGCCCTCTGCAGAATAGGTCTCTCTATGCCAGATTGCGTGATGCACCTGATTGGACATCCACTTTCTCTGTCCTCCCCAGCAATTGAGGATTGCCACCTTAAACGGCGCTACATAAGCGGCTGTGCCTTGCATATTTTCATGAATCTCGCGGAACTCGGTAACAACTTTCTGGATTTCATCAATAAATCCCGGCCAGCTGCTTGCCAGCTTTAAATATCCGCCATATCCAATTCTGTCTAACGGAGAACGGAGAAGTGCGCGTCTTGCTTTTCTCCAGTTGTCTCTCGCTTCTCCGATCGGATCTCCGCCCTCGCAGAATACATCCGGGAAGAAGTATGGCAAAAGACGTCCCTCTGTATAATCAACGCCTTTAATATCTGAAATCATGCGAAGCGTCACACCGCTTCCAACAGAACCTACGACTGCATCCAGCCCGATTCCCGCAAAATATTTACCATATGGTTCTGTTCCGATCCAATGATCGCCAAGGAACATCATTGCTTCCTTACCATAGGAATGAACGATATCAACCAATTCTTTCGCGAGCGCACATACTTCCATCTGTTGGAACTCGATAAAATCGCGGAACTCTTTGCTCGGCACACGGAACATACTGTTGTGATATCCCTGATCAACAATAAATTCCGGCCGGAATTTATATCCTGCCCACTTTTCAAATTTCTCTAAAATGTATGGGCTCACACTCGCGCTATATCCAAACCACTCAACGTATTTTTCACGTTTTTTGTCATCAAATGTCAATGTAAACTGATGGAAAAATGTAGTAAAGCGGACAACGTCTATATGAGGATTTTCCTCGCACCATTTCTTAAGCTTTTCTTTTACATATTTCTGAGTTTTCGGTTGTCTCACATCATACGTCAGCTGATGTGGTGTATCTTTCCAATCATTTGTAAGGAAATTGTACATATGCACCGGATCCCAGATTAAAAATGCCAGAAAACTTACCGTATATTCATGATATGGTGTTGTCTGGATCAAAACCTCGCCTGAACCCTCGTCAAATTCCCACTGATCGATAGGAACAACCTCCCCGGTCGTCCGGTCGATTACTTCCCACCAGCGTTTCGGATCATCCAAGGTGTTTACCTTCAGTTGCTCCGTGTGGAATCCTTCCATAAGGCGGATACGAAGACTCTCACCTCTTGCAGTTACCCGGTTACTGATCAGGTATTCCTGCTGAATCTCATCCGGATTCTGGCTTGCCCACTCATTATCTTTTCTGGTTGTATAATAAGTAGCATACTTTTTAACTGGCTCTGACAAAAGTGCATCCGGCATTACCGTTCCGTCACAATCTCTTAATGCATCGGCTCCTAAGAGATTTTTTAAACGTATTGTTTCATCAATGACATCTGCGTCCGTCGGCAGTGTCAATCTTCCCTTCATCAACATTATTTCCTCCAAATCACTTTTGTTCTATTTGTTTATAGCTAGAGTATAATATCTGCAACTGTTGATATCAACGTTTTTGTTGCTCGTTTTGTTATTTTTTTTGCTTTTTTATTACTAAAATACTGTTTTTTTACACTTTTTTGTGTATAATATGCCTAAGGCATCACTTTGCGCCTGCTCTTTTTCGTCTTTTTTACGAAACAGTTTTAAAAATATTGTTTTTTTATATATTTTGCGTAAAAAATGAACAATTCCGAAAATAGTATAAAATTATAATAATTGAGGGGGCTTTCTTTATGAGTAATGAATTTATTAATCTGGATTCCGGCAGCAACACCCGCGAAGACTTCCAGCTTCGCTACATTTCCATCTCCAAGTACGAGGGCGACTGGCAGTCACTCCCGCACACACACCAGTTTTCAGAGCTTTTCTACGTTCTGAGTGGAGAGGGTGCTTTCTATATTGAAGACGATAAGATTCCTGTGAAAGCGGACGATCTGATGATCATCAATCCGCATGTCGAGCACACAGAAAAAACGCTTCCAAATGATCCGATGGAATACATTGTATTCGGTGTCGAAGGACTGGCTTTCTCTTTTATTGATCCGGATCAGGACAACACCAAAGGATACAGCTTCTACAGTTACGGCTCGGACAAGAATCAGTTTATCAATTTTGCACAGTTGATGATGCGGGAATTCCATGAAAAAAAGCCCGGCTTTGAGAAAGTATGCCACGGATTGCTCCAGGTTCTTCTTGTATATATTTCACGCAAGCAAAATCTGTCCGTGATCTCTGACTCTTCCTTCCAGTTGTCCAAGGAATGTGCTCTTGCCAAACGCTATATCGATGCAAATTATGCCCAGAATATTACTCTTGATTCTTTAGCGGAGATTACGCATATTAACAAATTTTATCTGGCACACTCTTTTACAGAATGCATCGGCCAGTCTCCGATCAACTATCTGACCGACCGAAGGCTGGAAGCCTGCAAGGAGCTTCTGACATCCTCGAATCTTTCTGTCGCTCAGGTTGCCTCAAGCGTCGGATTCTCATCCCAGTCCTATTTTTCACAAATCTTCAGAAAAAAGACCGGTATGACGCCGAGACAGTATCGGAATCGCTATGCGAAATAAGCTGTTTTTGTAAGTTTTGCACAAAAAATCGTTTCATTTTTTGTGATGTTTGGCAACACTTTTGGAGCAACCCATGCTATTATAATAACCGTAAAACCCCCCCAATACATTATATAAAGTTTTACTATCCCCATAGTAAAATACCTTCTCCTAAAGAACAGCGATCGATAGCTGTTCTTTTACTTTACACAAAAACGCCAGCATCGGCAAATGCCGGCACTGGCGCTTTTTTGAAACTTTTATTCAAACCCTTCAATTTATCTACAAATATTCACGAATTGAGAATTTGGTCTGCTCACCGTTCTTCTCGCTCACAAGTTCAAACAGATTATCTTTTGTAGTAAACAGATTCCTAGGATTGCGACCTATGATCAGATACTGATTCTGGTCATCTAACGCAATATATTTTCTGGCAGTATCGTCTAATAACACATCCGCATTATCAACAACAATCAACTTGCCCCTTGCCTTCTTTATAATTTCTAAAATATCTTTCTGATAGTCCAGATAATTTAGACAGATTATATTGGGATTGATAGCCATGCATTCTTTTATAAATGAAAAAACGGCTGTCTTTCCAGTGCCCGAATCACCCATTAAAATTGTAATATTCGTCTTAAAATGAAAATCAACCACAAACGATGTATGAACCGTTGAAAAATGTTCCATAACTTTCGGTTTACTTTTCATTCTGCCACCACTCCTTTAACTCTTCATAATCGCTAATCATTCTTTTTCCCATGTGATCTTGAACCATAACGCAATTCATCTCAAGTGGAATTAAAGCATACTCACTATAAACATATCCCTTTTCTAATTGATAAAGAATATTCAATGCATTATTTCCGCATTCTTTTAAGCCAAAAACTCTGTCTGGGAAATAAAATACATTAAGTATCGTCTTACATCCTGTTGATAAACAATCTATATCTAAAGCAATATCACTAAATCGAGATTTCATCCTATATTTACTAATCATCTCTGAATGATCAATTTTCTGTATAAGTGATACCGCATTTTCATCTAACAGACTTGCCGTATGCTGATTAAAAAAGACATCATTCAATTCGATATATTCCAGGTCCTCTGGAATGTCATTTTTCTGTTTAAATATTGTAATCATTACACTGTCTCCAATCCCACTATTTGAAACTGCTTCTGCAGGCAGGTATTCTCATATATATTTCTCATTTTATCATAAACAGATAGTCTTCTACTATCCAATCCACAAATGTCGTTTTCTTCTCTCTTTGTCCAATCGCAACATGACAGAGTCCAGCAATCTCCTAAAACGCCTTTTGTCACTTCAAAACCTGTATTCCTTGTTAAATCAAACAACAACTTAGCAGAAAGTTTTTCAATATTATAACCCGTAAGATTCTCATCGTATTCTGCAATCTCTTTCTCATCTGCATAGGCTGCATTCCCATTTAAAATACAATTCACCAAACTTTCACGTGCAGCAATCGCTTTTGCCCTTTTTCGTAGGAATTCATCATTTGGAGCATAAATCCACTCAATCAAATTTCGAAATTCTAATAATACAAATTCAAAACAAATTATATCCAACAAAATAACATTTTCTTTTTCTGCAGCGAACTCGTGTAAACGTTTATGCTCCATGATTGCCTGCAAATTGTCAAATGCATTATCAAGTACTATGATATATTTGTTTTCGCTATCCTCAAGTCTGCGTACAGCTTTCACTAACTCGCTATTATTCTGTTTGCTTTCTACTATAATTTCTGGATACAATTGTGACATCATTGTCTTCCAAAATGTATAACCAGACTTATCCTTATGATCTTCTATCCAGAGAAATGTTTTCAACTAAATTATGTCACTCCCCTTTTCTATTTCATAACTTTTTCTTTAAAATACCATACCTTTTACATCATTCTCAAACACTTCCGTAGGACACCCCGCATGTGAGTGGCTTGAGTACCATACGTTTTTACATCATTCTCAAACCAACGCGCCGGGTTTGGAGCTTTGTGTATAGCTTGAGTACCATACGTTTTTACATCATTCTCAAACGTAAGTTCTCACGGAGAATAATCTACTAAGCTTGAGTACCATACGTTTTTACATCATTCTCAAACTGCTTGCAAGACGGCTTCTTGATGGTCTTAGCTTGAGTACCATACGTTTTTACATCATTCTCAAACTGCTTCTCTATCGGTTTAATTATGAGTTGGCTTGAGTACCATACGTTTTTACATCATTCTCAAACTCGCTGATACGTCAGACGATAGCGAAACGAGCTTGAGTACCATACGTTTTTACATCATTCTCAAACTCCGACATCCGCATATCTCCTTGCCTGCCAGCTTGAGTACCATACGTTTTTACATCATTCTCAAACTACTATAGCCGTTGAATTTTGTGCGAATAGGCTTGAGTACCATACGTTTTTACATCATTCTCAAACCGGCGTTCATAATTGATACGAAGCATTTTGGCTTGAGTACCATACGTTTTTACATCATTCTCAAACCATATCATACCGCTGGTTGCAATGTTGCTGCTTGAGTACCATACGTTTTTACATCATTCTCAAACTCTTTTTCCGTTCTTTTCTATTACTCCTTTGCTTGAGTACCATACGTTTTTACATCATTCTCAAACTTCTACAATAACAGTTGCTCAAGTAGAGGCGCTTGAGTACCATACGTTTTTACATCATTCTCAAACCAGTATTTAGCCGCAAATAACAGCGGCGTTGCTTGAGTACCATACGTTTTTACATCATTCTCAAACTTTAATGCATACAACTATGATCTAGTAAATGCTTGAGTACCATACGTTTTTACATCATTCTCAAACCTCAAATTCAAAAATGAAATGCCATCACCTGCATAAAACTGGTACTCAAGTTGTTAAATTACACAATTATCTTTATCTATAATACACCTTTGTACACTCGGTATGCAATCTCTCGCAAAACTTTCGACAAACAGAATCTTAAAGTCCTGATATTTTAGTTCATCAATAAGCATTTGCATATTTGCATCCGATATAAAGCTTCGTGCATTAATGAGAATAAACAATTTCTTATTTAAAATACTACTCATTAATTTCATATACCGAATCATTCGCTCAAAAAAATCTTCTTCCAACGATTCAAATTTTACTCCCAATGCTTTCAATACTGCCGGAATATCAAGCATCTGATCCATATCTAAAATATGATCTGTTTCCTGCTCCAAATCCATTACATATGTCTGCAAACGTTGTGCCAATTCCTGCGTACGCACATAGAACATTTCTCCATATGCCAACTGCTCTAACTGTGCATATAATTTGTTCAAAATGCGTCTATCATTACAATCAACAGAAAAAATGTCAAATATAACCTCTACATTTTTCGCAATATCCAATTCTTCCGCCCCTTGGGATAAAACAAACCTTCCATCTTCCCCACTGCACTGCTGCATCATCTCCTGTAGATAAGAAGAAAATGTTTCCGGATTTTCGATAATCCATTCCGAACACTTATTATCACTTTCTATTAGCGCATAAGGAATTTCCGGATGAACTAATTTCACAGAATCACCAGCCTCTCATCACTATCTAACACTTCACTTTTCATGTTGCCAACAACAATATCCATCTTGGCATACTGCTTTTCTGTCACAGTCAACAATTGGATCAATCCTTCATCCGGCTTGTTTTTATGTACACCATCAACTATCGTCTTCACTGCTGTTCCATTTAATGCAAGTTTACAGTATACGGATTCCTGTAACATCAGGAATCCGTTTTTCAGCAAATAGTTACGAAACATTCTGTACTCACGCCGATTTTCCGTTGTGATAACCGGTAAATCAAAGAAAACCAATACCCTCATAAATCTATAGCTCACTCTTATAAAACCGGACTAACGCACTGTCATCGTCATTTAACGCATCAAACACACTTTTACAATATATTTTAATTGCATTATTTACATACTGAACTTTCCCATCAATCAATACTTCCTGATTTAATATGTCAACTAACTGCATTTTCTGTTCATGCTCAAAAGAATCAAATTCCATATGAATTACCTGCTGATCGACTAATGGTCGAAATGGTTCCATTAAATCTGATGCCAAATTAAATTGATTAAACATATTATCATGAAACAGTCCTAATTGTGTTATGTATCCATTCGCTGTAACCTCTCTGGTAAATGCTGATAATATAATCGAATATCCATAATTCAATGCAGCATTAATCAGATTATCCTGTGTTCTTGTAAAATCAAGTCCAAATAGCGCATTAAAATATACTTTTGCCGAATGTCCCTCTCTGTTCGTCTCATCATTCCAAGTAATCTGTTCAAGGTACTGTGACAGTAACTTAGCCTCATCCTTTCCCAAACTCTCCAACAACTCTTTTTGCTTACGAATCTTCTCCGTTACAATTTCTGTCCAGACAGCTTCCTTCGTCTGTTGTCTCCACGCAATCTGTTTCCGAACCTTATTACTGGTATCATGACTGCCATAATAACCAACCAACTCAGAAGACGGATTCCTTTTTTCATCACAGAAAATCACTTTCACCTTGCGCTTCGTTAATTCTGCCAGAAGACTAGTCGTAAGTGATACCGAAGTCGATTCGATCAACAGTATCGCGATTTCATTTAACGCAATCTTTGTTATATCGTTGCTACGCACCACCATATATCCCAATTGCAGATCCAGCTTAGCTCGCTTCGTTATAACAACCGTTCGCCAACTCATACTGTCAACAGGTCAATTTCCTGTTCATAAATACCAGTAATCGATTGATGGATAATCGAAATTTCACTATATTTACTAATCATATTGTTTAATTTCAACAATCCAGCCCCCGCCGGTCCTCCGATTAATTTTAAATTTGCCGCAGAACTTTGACATTGAAATAAATGTAAAATTTCAGCCAGCAAAACACATTTATCTTCCAAAATTAAAATTTGAAACTTTTCTCTGTTTTCAAGCAAGACCTCACCCTGTAATTTCAATCGTCTTGCGTAAACAGAATTTTCCAGTTTGTTAATAAATGTGTCATATAACTTTATTAAATCCTGTTCTACAATCTCATCTTTGTCTGTAATTTTTAAAGTTTTATTTTCCTTTAAGCGTTGCACATATTTTAGTACTTTCTTTAACACTGCTTGATCATCTTTATTCAGTAGTAACTGATTTGCGCCTTTAAAAATCAACTGTTTTCCAGTCCTTCCGGATAACCACATATAAAAGCCATCCACCTTAAACAATGTATCTGTCTTGATTTTCTTCAGTAGAATTCTTGGACATACCAGACCGCGATCCTTCTGTAAATATTCCAATGCACTTTCTTCACTCGATTCAATTACGGTTTTCAAATATATCGGCACATATTCGATGGTTCTCTGTAGTTCCCCTTTCTTTCCCTGCGACTCTACAAGCATAAAATATGCCCCTGCCGCTTTATTATATCCACCATACTTACCGATATCTTGCAATCTATCGTCGCTTCCTTTAATTGGAATCTGTCCCTTGCCCTTTTTCATGATCATCTGATCAAACAGACCACCTTTTACTTCATACGATCGGCGTGTTACAAGAATATTATTCTTGTCCATCATCTTTCGTACCAAAACAATGCTTCCCTGGTTTCCAGCTTTCCATGCAGTTTCACCATCTCGAATCGTATCGCGCTCAAACATCTTATCCAAATTGTAAGTTCGCCCCGGATTCTCGCGAATAAACCACGCCGCATTCTTTGTAAATTTTACAAAGTAAGTATTTCCAACCACAATATTCAGGTATGCATCTTTGGCATGATGCAGATCGTTCATCTCTCTGACTTTCATGAAATCATATGTCTGACGAAAACGCGAAACAGTTCCGGCTTTTACATATACAATTTCTGTATCCGGCAAGGCTTCCTTTAAGATTTCCGCTACAAGCTTAGTACTCTGTCTGGTTTCTACAATCTGTCTCTCAATAAACCCAGCCAATTCCGTTGCAGTCAGTTCTTCCCTGCGCATCAATCGATCGTATTTCTTTTTGGAGATAAATCCCTTGTTCCAAAGCATTTTCCAGAACCCGCCCCATTTTTTCTGAATTTCGGCGCTAAGCGGATAGGTATCCGATTTTTTGGCATTATACTCTTTCTTCACAAGAACACGATTATCCAAACTATCATCCATTGTTTTGGATTGCGGATAAATATGGTCAATATCGTATTTTGTATTATCCCACAAATCTCCCAGTGGAATTACATCTCCAGAATACATACATCGTCCCATCTGTGTATAATATAAGTATAACTTATCACTCCTCAACTGGTTTTCCTCATGCTGATTCAAAGTTCTAGTCAACTCGTCCAATTCCCGTTGTAATTCAGGTTCTTCCTTTTGGCAAACCTTATACAAATCTATCAAACGTTTTTTTCTTGACTCCGTTCGTTTACTCTCCTGCTTTTCACGCGCCATCTCCACAAAGACTCTCTTTGGTGAATGTCCCATAATGCTCTGAATTTCCTTAACCACCTGAAGAGTCTGCCAAATCTGTCGTTTAACTGATGGTGATGCATATGAGTTTTGAATTGTCTCATAAGAAAGTGTTTTTTCTCCTTGACCAGAATTAATCATTTCAACAGATTCTGTAAATTTATATTCCTGACTCAGCAATTGCATCAAATTATCATTTGTTTCCCACAGAGCATTCATAATACTCCATACTTCACCAGTTTCCGGAGCAGGCGCAGTAACTTCCTCCAGGAATTTCTTCGAAAGTCTTCCCCAACCCTGATAAGACAATGTCATAAGTGCTTTCATCTGATTATCCGTCAAATTCGGATATTTTTTGCTAATCCTCTGCTTTAACAGTTTTTTGTCATCCCCAAACAAAACAATATTTAAAATTATTTCTTCCTTGTCAGCTTGCGACAATGCCACTCCTGTCAGTTTTTCTTTAAAATCATGATATGCTTTCAATGATGCCTTAAAATCACCATCAATCCCACTAATTTCAACATTTTTCTCTGCAATACCTTCTCTGACTAAAAAAGAGCGAAGTTTTTTCTGTGTCACTTTTCTTGTTTTGCAGAACAATTCATCGTATAGTTTTTGTTTTAACTCAACAGAAACTTTCTCCCCATCAAGACGCAGATTATTCAGTTCATTCAAAACCATGAACTTACTATATAATAAAGAGTCTTTCGGAAGCACATCCTCTCCATAAAGATAGGTACACTTGTTCGTCATACGACGAATAAATCTCTGCGCACTCTCTTCCGTATCAATCACTTCCTCAAAATTCCATGGATAGATTTTCTCGTTGCTTTTTCGAACCGCCCATGAAAATTTATTTTGTTCATCATTCTCCGCAGCATGAAGAGGTCCAACATAATACGGAATTCTGAATGTAAACAATTGAATTATTTTATCCGTATTTTCTTTGATAAATTCACTTTTAGCACCAAGATTCTCGAGAATTTTCTTCAGTTCATATAATTGGATCTGGTATGGAATTACACTATTATCTTTATTTACCGGTTTTGGAAGAAAACTGTCTTTCTCGATTTCTTCCATCAAATAATCCTTTTCTTCTCCATCCGGCAATTGAGCAACAATGCGCTTCTTTAGGAAATCCATAAACTCTTCCCTGCTGCACCTTTTACTCTCTAAATCAATCTTCTTTCCATTCTTCTTAACCATGCCGATGTATGCACTATAATTTTTTATGCTGCTGTCTGTTATAAGAAAAGTCTCTTTATAATCTTCTTGTGTCAGATTGTCTCTGATCACTTTTTTGAGAAAAGCCAAGTCTTTCTTGTGTTTTTCATACGTCTTAACCTTTGCCTCAGAAATAGACACACTATCCCCTAAGATATCCGTTAACACAGACCAATCATAGACAGATTTCGCCGATGCAATAATATAAAACTGTTCACCGACATCCCCCTCTACACCTGCAATGTAATCATCATAGCCAGCATCAGCAAAACAAATCTTCGGTTTTTCTATAGAGTCAAGATCTTCTCGACCAAAGATATCACTTAATTTAACTGTTCCACCTGAAACAAGATTTAAGATAGCCTTCTCACAAACCGTTGATGCTTTCAACCTCTTAATTAACTGTGTCTTCTTCGCAGAACGTGTAAGATTTCTATCTTTTAGCGTCTGCTTTACAAATGCGAGTTCCTCATCACCAAGCACAAGATTAAAATCTAATTCTTCATCATGAATATTCTCAATCATCTGATGAAATGTATTTGTGAAATCCGTAACTTGTCCAATATCACCAGAAAGTAAAAAATGACCTCTGTGTTTCATCATATGGTGCAGTGCCAAATATACCAAACGAATATCTGGCATCGTCTCGGTTTCCATCAACATTTTTCTCAAATGGTAAATCGTCGGAAATTCTTTGTGATATTCTTTATCCGTGTATGTTTTATCAACAAATAATGCATACGGAAGTTCCGGACATTTTCCGTCTGCATCACGCTTGTCTTCCGGATAATATTTGCTTTCTTTCATACGAAGAAAGAAGCCTGGATCTACCTTGCTGATTTCCTCCGCAAACAATTCCTGTAAAACCTGTATTCTCCAGCCACGTCTATCCAGATTACGGCGAGCCGTCCGGTGCAGCCTTCTCTCTTCCGCCGTATTGGCACTTTCAAACAGACGGACTCCCCAAAGCGACTTACCATGGCGTCTTAACACCTGATACAAATCATCTGTAACCGCCCAACCCAAAGATCCTGTTCCCATATCCAGACCCAAGAAATAATCCTGTCCCATAAAAACCTCCTCCGCTATATTGACATTTGTAACTAATTTATCTATACTAAAATCAGTTTAGTACCATACTAAATTTACATCATAAGTTCAAATAAGAATTTATTCAAATCGTCACTTATGTGACCCACAGTGTGTGGAACTAATTAGCTTGCTTTATGCAGGCTTTTTTGTTTATATTCCTCTTTATATTCATTGTAACGATTCGTCGTATTGTGTCAACATTTTCTTTTGCCATATGAAAATTGATCATTTTTCATCGCTATAAATCATATTTTTCCATAAAAATAAGGGCATGCAGCCCTTATTTTCACACTATTTTACGCATCCGAACGCGAATACGCATTCTTCATCTGATTGCTCAGTTCAAACAACACTTTATCGAGAGTTGCAGATGCTTCTGCTTTCAGCATCTGTGCAATCTCTTCGTTTGCCTGCTCGCGGAGCGCATGGCGCTTCGTCTCATCATTTTCTGCTGCAAGCAATGCGTCAAACTTATTGATCAGCTCGTGTCCCTTGGACATCACTTTCTCCTGGTAACGCTCAATATGGAACAGGGACTTGCGGTACGAGGCATCCGCCATCGCTGCGATCATGCGGCTGGTCCAATAGAAGTTGTCAGTCGACACTTCGCCCGTCGTGTTGCCGAGATATTCCGGCACCTGGTCCACATCTGTGTAGAAAGGCGCAACCACATTGAACGCATTCGAACCATATGCCACCCACTCGATTGTGTTGCAATCCTCAGCGTGATCCGGTCTCATCTGGATGATAGACAGGAAATCGTTGCGGTTGATACCGATGGAACGATACGCGCCCGCCATCGATTTATCGCCGTACGGAAGATACGGATCGTACGGTGTTCCCTGAAAATGTGCAGAGAGCACATACTTGACATCTTCCACTGTAATCTTCTTCTCCGGCTTCATGCACCATGGAATATCATCGGAAAAAGGCGTAAAGTCTGCATTTGTGCCGTCCCATACATATGTGTGCGGATTAAGGCGGCGCTCCATGTACCACGCACGCGGCGTGTTGTAGACATGGTCAGAATCATCGTGGCTTCCGAAGATTTCACGCGGATTGACAGATCCGTCCATCGACAGGTTCAGATGGTTCTGCGCGATGAAATCTGCCAGATCCGGTGAACACATGAAGTCCTTCTGTTCACCCAACGCATCTTCCATATCAAATGCATCCATACCGAACTGGTTTGGCATCACAACATACACATCATCCGGCACACGGCGCGCGATCCAGTGATGACCGCCGATGGTCTCAAGCCACCAGATTTCATCCTTATCCTGAAAGGCAATGCCATTCATCTCGTATGTTCCATACTGTTGTAACAATGTGCCAAGGCGCTGCACGCCCTCTCTGGCACTGTGAATGTATGGGAGAACAATGTATACGATGTCCTCCTCTCCGATTCCTCCTGCAACTTCCTCCCTGCCATCTTCTGCCGGCTGATAAGTCACAAGCGGATCCGCTCCGAGCACTCGCGGATTGGACGTGATCGTCTCAGTCGCAGTCATTCCTACATGCGCTGCATTTACGCCACTTGCCGCCCAGATTCCTTCCCCTTTGACTGCATTCGGCATCGCGGTATACTGCAGCGGATTATCCGGTAACATGATTTTCATATGTGAAATAACTGATTCATACTCGCGCGGCTGTTCCTCCGGATGGATAACCGCAAATTTCTTAGGTGTAAAGTGTCCGGCTCCCGAATCATCGTTTCTTGCGATCATCGTCGAACCGTCGTAGGAAGCTTTCTTTCCTACCAGAATCGTTGTACAAGGCATATGTAATTCCTCCTCTATCCCTATTATACTATGTAAATCCGAAATCATGTGTCGGGGCTCACGCAGGACGCCTCCTGCCCCGACACATTGATTTCGCCCTATACGATGTAAAAAAGGGGCGCGATTCCAGGAATCACACCCCTTGTATACGTAAATGGTTAAGAATTAGATGTTCAGCAGATCACTGAATACCTTCAGTGCGCCGTCTGTCTCGTGAGCAAGCACGCGTTTTGCAAGGACTTTACCAAGCTGAACGCCTTCCTGATCGAAACTGTTGATGTTCCATAAGAATCCCTGGAACATTACCTTGTTCTCGAAGTGTGCAAGTAAAGCACCCATAGACTTCGGATTTACCTGATCTCCGATGATGATGGAAGATGGACGACCACCCTCGAAGTTCTTGTTGCGGTTCTCGTCTGCCTTACCACATGCGAAAGCAACGATCTGTGCTGCGACGTTCGCGCAAAGCTTCTGCTGGCTTGTGCTTCCCTGAATATCAACGTCTGTACCGATCTGGCTGTTCTTGTATCCAACGAACTGCAGTGGAACGATATCTGTTCCCTGATGCAGTAACTGATAGAAGGAATGCTGTCCATTTGTTCCAGGCTCACCGAAGATAACCGGACCTGTCACATAGTTGATCGGATCACCGAAACGGTTGACGGACTTACCGTTGGACTCCATATCAAGCTGCTGTAAATGTGCCGGGAAGCGGCTGAGTGCCTGTGAATAAGGCAGTACAGCGGTGCTTGGGTATCCGAGCACGTTACGCTCATAAACACCGATCAAAGCGTCAAGCATTGCTGCGTTCTTCATAACATCAGCGTTTGCTGCAAGCTTATCTTCCTCTGCTGCTCCGTCTAAGAAATCTGCAAATACTTCCGGTCCGAAAGCCAGTGATAATACGGCTCCACCGACAGCAGATGTAGAAGAATAACGTCCACCAATGTAATCATCCATAAAGAAAGCTGCCAGATAATCATCACTCTTAGCGAGTGGAGATGTCTCACTTGTTACAGCGATCATATGGTTCGAAGGGTTCAGTCCTGCATTCTTTAATGCGTCCTTAACGAAAGACTCGTTTGTTAATGTCTCAAGTGTTGTACCTGACTTAGATACAAGTACGAAGATCGAATGTGCAACATCGATGGAATTCAATACTGCTGCTGCATCATCAGGATCTACGTTACTGATGAATTTGGCTTCCATCTTGAATGTATTGTTCTTCTTAGCCCAGTTCTCTAATGCAAGATACATCGCACGAGGACCAAGGTCACTACCACCGATACCAATCTGAACAACAGTTGTAAATTTCTCACCTGCCGCATTCGTAATCTCACCAGCGTGAACCTTGTTCGCGAAATCTGCGATGCGGTTCTGCTGCTCTACATAGAATGCACGCTTATCAACACCGTCTGCGGTAACAGCATCACCGAGCTGTCCACGTGTCATATGATGAAGAACCAGTCTGTTCTCTCCTGTGTTGATCACTGCTCCGTTGTAGAGTTCTTTAAACTTATCAGCAAGCTGAGCCTCGTCAGCTAACTTAACAAGTGCTGCAAGTACGTTATCATCTACTGCTTTTGCAGCATAGTTATAAGTAAAGCCTGCTGCCATCGGGATGCTGTAATTCTTTACACGCTCCGCGCCGTTCTCACCGGTCATAACCTCTGCAAGATTGACCTTTGCGGTATCCTTCAGCTCCTGATAGGATGCAAGTGTATCCAAATTGTTCCAGGTAACCATGGTCGTTCCTCCTTAAATCTATCCCATTCTCTTTTAATTATTTGTAACCTCTGTGATTATACTATTAAATTCTGTCAAGTTCAAGTCCTCCTATTTATAAGAAAAAGCAGCATTGACGCATGTTTCCATGAATCAATGCCGCTATATGTGATTGCTTTAAAAGCAATCATGTAGCGTCCGGCCTTCGCGAAGCGAACTTTTATGGCCGGATGTTCCAATTTAGATAAGTCCCTGCACAAGAATAATTAAAATCAATATTGGCAGTATAAATTTAAAATACGGGTGCAGCCACCGCGCAATCTTAATGCCTTTACCGGTATTCGCTTCCTCGAGATAATTGTCAAATCCCCATCCCCACTTCGTCACGCAGAACAGGAGATAAACGAGCGATCCGAGCGGCAACAACAGATTGCTGACGATGAAATCCTCGCTGTCCAGCACATCTCGCGCGCCGATCAGCTGTAGATCACTCCAGATATTGTAGCCAAATATGCAAGGCAGACTCGCGATCAGAATCACGATACAGTTAATCCATGCTGCCCTATTGCGGCTCCATCCAAACATATCCATACAAAAGGACATGATATTCTCAAATACTGCTATAATCGTAGAAAAGCTTGCAAATGTCATAAACAGGAAGAACAGGGTTCCCCAGATTCTTCCACCCGCCATGTGGACAAACACATTCGGCAGCGTCACGAAGATGAGTGACGGACCGGCCGTTGCCTCAACACCGTAGCTGAAGCATGCCGGGAAAATGATCAGACCTGACATGATTGCAACAAACGTATCGAGTGCACAGATTCTGGCGCCTTCGCCGGCAAGCGAATGATCTCTTCCCATGTAGCTTCCGAAGATTTCCATCGCCGCCACACCCAGACTCAGGGTGAAAAAGGCCTGATTCATCGCTGCCGATATCACGTTTCCAAATCCGACCTGCTTTACTGTCGTCAGGTTCGGAACCAGATAGAACCTGATTCCCTCTGCTGCCCCGGAAAGCGTAAAACTGTGTACTGCAAGCACAATGATCAGCACAAGAAGTGCAGACATCATGACTTTGCTGACTTTCTCAAGTCCGTTCTGTAACCCTCTGCTGCATACAAGGAATCCTGCGAGTACCGTCACGACCATCCAGAATGTCATCTGCTTCGGATCCGCCAGAAGATTACTGAATACAGCTCCGGTCGCCTCAGCATCCATTCCAGCCTTAAATTCTCCGGTCAGAAATTTGTAAAAATAAGTGACCATCCATCCGGATACGGTCGTGTAATACATCATAAGCATCACGCATCCGAAGATGGCTACCCAGCCGTGCAGATGCCACTTGCTGCCCGGCTTCTCAAGCGCCTGATACGCCTGAACCGCGCTTTTTCTGCTGGCGCGTCCGACCGCAAATTCCATCGTAAGTACCGGAAGCCCCATGATCACAAGGAAGATGAGGTACAGCAGCACAAACCAGCCGCCTCCGTTCTGCCCCGCAACATACGGGAAACGCCAGACGTTTCCGATTCCGATCGCACACCCGGCGCTCACAAGCAAAAATCCCAGACGCGATTTAAATGATTCTCGTTTCATATAAAATGGTATCCCCTTAGTATTTGTTATAAAAATCCGTCGCACTCGTTCTGTGCAACAAGTGATTGTCACCCTGCGTTTTATGGTCTACGCATTGCACAACTCTGTGACAACTTCGTTGATCACCTTGCCGTCTGCCTTGCCTTTAAGTTCCGGCATAATGGTCTTCATGATCTGTCCCTTATTCTTGGTTGCGATCACGTCCGCAAATTTCTCCTGTACAATCGCAACGACTTCCTCCTTAGAAAGAAGCTTCGGAGCATACTCCTGCATGATGTCATGACGCTTCTGATATTCAGCGATCAGTTCCGTACGATCCTTCGGACAGGAATCGATCTGTTCCTGCACGGTCTTGAGTTCCTTCATGATCGTTGTATTTACCATATCTTCCGGAATATTCTCGCGGCATCCGGCATCGATTGCATTCTTCTTTACTGCCGAAACGAGAGAAGAGATTGCGTCTTTGCGCTCTTTGTCATGTGCCTTCATTGCTGCGATCATGTCTTTTTGTAACTGTTCGATTGTCATTGTATTTTCCTCCTGAAATTATTATTCTAATCTTGGGCCATTCTCTCGCGATCCATGATTTTCCCAATCGCAAGCGCAACGGTCCAAGTCTTTCACAAGATTCACATCATTTTAAATCCGTACCGCTCCAGGTCCACCTTGCCGTCCTGCACTTCGATTCCATCCGCTTCAAGTCTTCGCGCCTGCTCCCCGGCTCCGCCGAAAGCGAACGCTCCTGACAATTCTCCCTTCGCATTCACCACACGAAAACACGGGATATGCTCCGGATCCGGATTCCTGTGCAATGCATTGCCCACAGCGCGCGCCATCTTACGGTCACCCGCCATCTCTGCAACCTGTGCATAGGTCGCCACGCAGCCCTTCGGAATCTTCTTGACCGCCTCGTAGATGCGCTTTGTCGGGCTGTCCGTCACAAGCTCGTAACTGAGCGCGATCATGCGCCGGATCTCCTCGTCCGGGATGCTTCCATCCAGGATCACGGTGTTCCAATGCTCTTTATTCTGATGGTACGCCGGAATGACTGCCGCGTATGCGCCGCGCCAGATTTCCCTCCAGTCGGCATCCACTTTCAGATTCAGATTGATTGATCCGTTCCGCTCGTATGTCCACAGGAACGCTTTGTCGCTTCCTTTGACCCGGACAAGCTGCCAGTTGTCATCATGAAAAGGCGCTGCCTGATACGTGTCCGGAAACGAAAGTCCATATGCGAGCGCTTCGTCTCTTGTTGTCATAATTTACCCCTTAAAAAGAGATCGTGTGATCATGCGGCGTCCACACGCAGTCTCGCGTAATTTCCTCAAGCGACGCAACACCACACATTTTCATCGTATCTTCCAGCTCGCTGCCGATCTTGTCAATGTAACTCTTGACGCCTTCTCGCGCGCCACCGTACACCGCAGTCACGAATGGCCTTGCAATAATCACTGCATCCGCGCCAAGCGCCAATGCCTTAAAGACATCGGTTCCCGAACGGATTCCACCATCCACGAAGATCTTCATGGAGCCATCCACTGCATGCGCGATGTCTTCCAGCACTTCGGCAGTTGCCGGACACTGATCCAGCACACGTCCGCCGTGATTTGACACAACGATCGCAGACGCGCCTGCTTCTTTTGCCTTCAAAGCGCCTTTTGTAGTCATAACGCCTTTTACGATAAAAGGCACACCTGCGGCCTGCGCAACCTCATGGAGTTCCTCCACGGTTTTGCTGCCCGCCGGCGGATCCAGATTCTTGAGGAACGGAAGTCCCGCTGCATCCACATCCATCGCTACCGCGAAAGCACCAGACTCATGCACCATCTTCATCTTCTCACGGATCGTCTCGATGTTCCAAGGCTTCACAGTCGGAATGCCGAGTCCGCCAGCCTTCCTGATTGCCTCTGTGGCCGCGACCATTACGTTGCCATCTGTGCCGTCGCCGGTGAATGCAGCGATACCAAATTCCGCACACGAAGAAACCAGTATATCATTATAGGAAATGTCGTTTAAACAATCGCCATAATGCAACTGCACCGCGCCAACCGGTCCCGCGAAAAACGGATACCTGAAGCTTTGTCCGAACAGATGCAGACTTGTGTCAACCGGCCGGTTCTCAGAGATCGTGTCCATCTGCACACGGATTTCCTTCCATTTATCATAATTGCGTTTCGCGGTATCCCCGACACCTTTCGATCCCGGTCCCGGCATCTGGCTCCCGCACGCGCGCCCGTTGCACTCATTACAGGCTTTGCAGTAATTTCCGATACGACCTCGCGCCGCCTCGATACACTCTGCGTAGTTCATCATGCTACCTTCTTTCATTTATTGCTTCCGTAACGATTCAGACTCCCACCACACATTCACGAAAACACACGAGGCAAAATCGTTACCCTATGAATTAGACTAGCATCCTGAATTAAGAAAGTCAATATCATACAAATAAGGCACACAGCCTTCTCCACACAAAGGAATCCGACCATGCGCCTTATTGGTTCTTAACGATTCAATTCTATTATCTATTCTACATTCTTGAGTGCCTGATCCATCGGAATCTTCTTGATTCTCTGGAAGTCAAGAAGCATAACAATCACGTATCCGATCAGCACGAACGCGAACATCTTCACGTAACTGATCGTCTCCATATGGAAGCTAAACCAGCCGCTGTATGTCATAAGAATCTCCTTCCATGCGAAGTTCATAACCCACACGCCGACCGCCACCGTGAATACATCGATGACAAGCATAACGATTGTGGTCGAAAGCAGATAGAGACTTGCAATCTCGCGGTTCTCGTAGCCAAGAATCTTCGTCATGGAGATCGCATTCTCATTTTTCTCGATGATCAGTTTCGTCAGAAGATAGATCATCGCCATGGACAACAGGATGCACAACACCTGGAAATACTGCATGTAGGAACCCATCGAGTGATCCAGCTGATCGCACATCTTCGTGATGTCGCGCTTGGTGATCGTCGAAGCGATCATATCGCTGTCAATATCCGTAATCTTCGCATCGGAGAAAAAGCCGGAAAATGCATCATCATCCAGATCAAACACTTCGCGATACTGATCGATCGGCATAAATACCGCGATTGACTGGCACTTATCATAAATTCCACAAACCTTAAAGTTGTAAGTGTCGTCCGTATATTTCTCTTCCAATTTGATGGTATCGCCAATCACAATTCCATACTTATCCGCGTATGAATTGGAAATATACACTTCATTCTTCTCAAGTGATTCCAGATCCGAAATCTCGATGTACCGACTGTCGTCCACAACGCCGTATGTCGAGATCTCCTCGTCCAAAGCGTCTGACCGCTTCACGAGCGACTTCATCGCGAACATTTCCGCGTCCTCATTGTCCGTCGTCACGATCGAACCATCCGCATTCTGATACGTTTTCAGCACATACTGATACTTCGTAAACATAAGGTTCGACGCATGCTTCTGATAATAAGTAAGTGTATCCGGCATACCGACTGCCATCGCCAGCATCACCATGATAAAACAGATGCCGACAAACAGGATCAGATAATTCGATATATTCTGGAACATGATACGCACACGGAAGCGGCTCATAAACTTCCAATGAGGAAGACGGATCGCCTTTTTCCGCTTGGATTTCTTTAAGTCATGACGCAGAAACTGCAGCGGAGTATGTCGCAGCATGCGCACGATGACGATCAGATTGACCACAAACATCAGAATGATCGGAACCACCGTCGTCTTCACAAACGCATCCGGGTTCCAGACCGTCTCATAAGTCGGCAGGCTGTAACTGTTGTAATACATGCCGACCACCACGTTTTTGAACACGGTATAACCTAGAATATTTCCGACGATTGCCGCCAGAAATGTCACGATTACCGGCATCGACAGGTAATGGCGCACCAGCTCGCCACGCGTGTAACCCGATGCGCGGAGCGTACCGATCGTCGAAGATTCTTTTGAAATCGTATTGCTGATCGTCACACCGAAGATAAAAGCGATAATGATGATCAGGATGTCAAGAATCACACCGCCCATCGACATATCCGATCCCATATCGTCGGTTGCGAAGTTGATCGCCGGATTGCCGTAACTCGGGACATAATCCTTGAGTTCGTTGCCATGCAGCATTGTCTGTGCAGCAAGCACCTTGCGGAAGTCGTCGGACAATGCCTTCTCTTCCTTCTCGTCTGCAGGCGCATCCTTATATTTCCAGGCATATGCATAATGGATGGATTCCCCTAACCGGTCAAAGCCCTCATCCGTGACCATCGCCACATCAAACTTGATCGCATCAAATATCAGATCCGTTGTCTTCTCATGAAGCGTCGAATAATTGACGTACGCAATCAATCCAACCACTTCAAATTTCTCACCACCCACGCGGATCGTGTCACCGACTTTCATGTCGACATTGTCCGCATGCATACGATCCACCGCGATCTCATTCTCATTCTCCGGCAGCCGTCCGTCCAACACACACGCTAAGTTTATATTATCGGTTTTGGCAAAAACGCGCACGGTTCCGTCATTCTTGCCGTCATTGTTGTTGTCTTCCTTCTCATTTCGGAAGAAATTCTCGTAAATTATAACCGGAACGTCGCTCCCATCTTCTTCCTCCTTGCCAGTAATTGCAGACATATCCACCTGCTCGCCACTCTCCACATCCTTGATCAGATCCGAGTCTGCTTTCTCGCTCCACTCGAAATGACCGTCCTCACGCTCATACTTCGTGACGCTTTCGTCCGCAGCCTTCATCATACTTTCATTCGCAACATACATTCCCGATACGAATCCGATCGTCAGCACAAGAAACGCAAACACAATCAGATACTTTTTCCAATCCCCGATCAGTTCTTTGGGAATACGCTTGATCAGAGGGTTAACGATTCTCTTCTTCATAATGCCCCCCTTACCACTCGATATCCGCTGCCGAGATCTTGTGCTCATTGATGTCGTTGTGACGTACCGCTCCATCACGAAGCTTGATAATGTGATCTGCCATATTCCGGATGGCTTCGTTGTGCGTTACCATAATGATCGTGTTTCCGTACTTCTTATTGACATCCTCAATCAACTTCAAGATTTCCTTCGAAGTGTTATAATCGAGCGCTCCGGTCGGCTCATCGCAAAGCAGAATATCCGGATTCTTCACGATCGCACGTCCGATTGAGACACGCTGCTGCTGTCCACCGGACAACTGATTCGGCAGCTTGTGGCGATGCTCGTACAAGCCAAGCGTATGCAGAAGTTCATCGATATCCAACGCATTATCCGACAGGTACGCGCCCACCTCGATATTCTCCTTCACATTCAGGTTCGGAATCAGATTGTACATCTGGAACACATAGCCGAGATGTTTTCTGCGGTACTGCGTCAACTTCTTCTCACTCATATCCTCAAGCTTGTCGCCCGCGATCGAGATATAACCGGAGTCCGCGTGATCGATTCCTCCGATAATATTAAGCAGTGTCGATTTTCCCGAACCGGACGGTCCCAAAAGCACACAGAATTCGCCTTTTGCCACAGAAAAATTCATTCCGCGCAACACTTCCTGTCTGGTCTCGCCGCTGCCGAAACCTTTCTTTAAATCTACAATTTCCAAAAATTGATCCGTATTGTTTCCCATAAATACTCCCTTCTTTACTTGCTCCTTCAAAGAATTAAAAAATGCAATCACGAGTTAGTCTTAACTAATCCTAATTGCATTATAACAAACCACAACATATGAGCAAGTGTTCAAATGATAATCTTTATCATTAATTTCTTTTTTGGGAAATTGTGGAAATATTCTATTGAAAAACTATATCAGTTTTGTTGATTATTGCGAAACTATCACTTAATTTTTTCGAAATATCTTTGTATAGAATGCTACACCCCACATTTTCAAAAATGTGGGGTATAAAAAACAGGTTTATCGAATCATAAAATGCGGAGAAATTGTACATTCCTTGCCCTGCGCCCAGACTTTGACGTTTATCCGGTAATCCCCCGCTGTAAGTTCTCCATATAAATTGGACCAGTCATATTCGTGAGATACCGGCTCGTCCGAAGGAATCAGGATTCCGATATCTTCGAATCCAACATCGTCTTTGGCATCCAGTTTCTCCCACTGGTCACCGGTCTTCTTCTCAATGGAAAAATACTCTCCGGTCATGTATTCTCCCTCAAGTTGCGGATCATATCGTGTGAATTCCACCGTTGCAGCGGTATCAGAAACTTTCGTAACAAGCGCCTGTACTCCGATTTTATCATTGGCTGCGTCATCATCATATACCCCGATCGCACCCGACTGCTCGGCAGGATCATACTGCAGAGTTTCGAGGATCTGCATGACTAAGCCGCCATAAGTCATAGAAAGCGAGCATGACTCGCCGCCTTCGATTTCAGGTTCTTCCACTGTAGCATCATCCACCGTCAAAGCAGAATTTTCTGTTGCAGCACCTCGAACCGCTGAATCTGTACGATCATCATCCACTTGTACATTCCACCACGCATCCACTTCGCTTGCTAATGCTACGATTTTCTCATCGTCGCCATGAAACGCAACAAACGACCATATCTCACTTCCGTCATAGTAACCGACATTCGCTTCAACTCCGGCAATCTTCCACTTCTCTTCTTTCAGTCCGGTTCCGCATACGCCAAAGGTATCCTGATAGCCGACTTCCACGTAACCCTTCTGTCCCTTCGGATAGAACTGGATGCCATAAGAACTACTGAGCAGCGCATCATCCCCGACCGGGCACAGGCGATACTCCCATCCTTTTGGAATCGTCAATGTAATGGAACCGTATGGGCCCTCCTGCGTCACGGTCGTGCCTTGCAGCTTTTGTGAATCCGTTTGATCGAGTCCTTCATCCACATCTTCTGTTCCGTCAATCGTCGCCTCTGTCTGATCTACGACCGGCTGCGTACTGTCCAGCGGAAGCGTTGCTATGCCGCCGCATCCGGTTACTGTAATTACCATCGCCCCTATGATCAACAAATCTGCTATATGAGTATTCATAAAATGTTTTCTCATCGTATTATCCTCCTCTTTTCCATGGTCAGATCATCTTTCTATTTTGTAAGTGTCACAGAGGTATTCTTTTGTTGCATCGAATCTTAATTTCCACAGGGCTTTTTTCTTTATATTTTCAAACTACTCTCAATAATTATTCGTACCAACAAATACTTCATATATTTTCTGATATCGATATCCCTTTTTCACAATTGTTGTATCTGGTACAATTACTTTCAAATCTACCAACTGATTTATTATTTTTGACACAACATTTACGGATACTCCGGACATTTCCTGCACTTCTTTTTTGGTAAAAACAATTTGTTTCATGATAACAGGCATTATTCTGTATATAGAATTTCCTTTGAACACTTTAATTGTTTCCATATCGTTCTTGTATATCTCTTTGATTCTTTCAAGTTTATAAATATACGAATTACACTGATCAATAACGCATTGCAGAAAGAATTTAATATATCCTGTCACATTGCCCCTTCTACATTCCATTAAATTTCTTTGATAAGATGGTTTATACAATTCAAGGATCTCTGACATATACAAAATAGGTGTGCCTTCATCTAACATTGACATTTGTACTGGAATCAAAGCTCTCCCTAATCGTCCATTTCCGTCTTTGTAAGCATGTATTGTTTCAAACTGCATATGAGATAAAGCAACATTTACCAACAAAGGATCTACAAATTCATCATTCATATAATCATACAAATTCATAAGTAATCCATACACCTCTTCCGGAATTGGAGGTATAAATGTTGCGCTCTCCATTGTACACCCTCTAGGGCCGATCCAATTCTGCATGATTCTGATTTTGCCCGGAGTCTTCTGTGATCCTCTAACGCTATCCAATATAATCCTGTGCATTTCATTCACAAGTTCATAATTTATTTTTTCTCCTGATTGAAAACGAGTTTGTGCATATTCAATTGTCCTTTTCAGATTTTGAATTTCCTGACTATCATCACTTTTTTCCATATATTTTAAATAATATATTTCATCCTGTGAAATTTGTGTTCCCTCAATCTGTGTTGATTTGTAACTTTCATTTAAAATAATAGAATCTAAAAAAAACCCAGCATCAAATTCCAATGAATTTAACATTGATTTATATTCGCCATATTTTACATTTGCTTCCGCAATTAATTTTAGCAATTCTTTGTCTATTTTATACTCTAACGGCATTTTTTTCGCTTTATATGGTTCCATTTATCCCACTCCTTTTCATTCATAGTGATATTATACCTTTTATAGTGCAAAAAATCACTGTTTTTTGAAAAAACAGTGATTTTTTTCTTATCTAATGCAGATTTTTCACTATATTTACATCTTACACATAAAATTACCTGCGCCCCAGCGCAAAAATTTCTTCACCTGCAGCCCACTACCCGGTGACAGTTTTCATATGAATGCTATTATTGTAATTGGTCAACCTCATGATTGTCAGGGAAATGCTATAAATTATGGTTGACACATTGAATTCTTTGTTCTACCCTATGAGTTGCGAATTTTACATATTTAATCCGAAGGTATAATCATGAGAAATAAATCAATCACAAAATCAACGAAAAAAGCCGAGTCCATCGCTCACATATACAGCAACGTCGATCTGCGCAAGCTGCTGATCCCGATCATCATCGAGCAGCTCCTCTCATCCCTGATGGGAACCGTCGACACCATGATGGTCAGCAACGTCGGCTCCGCCGCAATCTCCGCGGTCTCGCTCGTCGACTCGATCAACATATTAGTCATTCAGGCACTGTCCGCGCTTGCCGCCGGAGGCGCGATCCTCTGCTCCCAGTATCTGGGCAGTCACAATGAAAAAGGCGCCAATAACGCGGCGCGCCAGGTACTTTATGTTATGGCACTCTTGTCGACCGCATTGTCTGTCGTATGTCTGGTGTTCCGTTATCCGTTACTGCGCGCCATCTTTGGTGCCGTAGAAGCAGACGTTATGCGCAACTCACAGGTCTACTTCCTGTTCACGCTGCTTTCGTTCCCGTTCATCGGTCTCTACGATGCCGGTGCTTCGATCATGCGTGCACAGAACAACAGCCGCACGCCGATGATCATCTCCGTTGTCTCGAATTTTATGAACATCGGTGGTAACGCAATCCTTATCTTCGGCTGCAACATGGGTGTCGAAGGTGCTGCGATCTCGACACTGATCTCACGCATTTTCTGCGCAGTTGCCGTCATTGGATTCCTTCGTATGGAGGATCAGGTACATCCATTGAAAACCTATATTTTCCATTCCCGGAAAACGCCATCGGTTCAAGGTGTCCAATTGGACACCCCTGCAAGTATCGCTCCAATCCGCGTCCGCAACTACCTTGCGATCCGCCCGGACTGGTCAACCATCAAGAAAATTCTGCTGATCGGTATCCCGTCCGGCATCGAGAACAGCATGTTCCAATTCGGTAAGCTCGCGATCCAGTCGACCGTCTCCACCCTCGGAACCGTTGCGATCGCGGCACAGGCGATGACCAACATTCTGGAGAACTTAAACGGTATCGCAGCGATTGGTATCGGCATCGGCCTCATGACCGTCGTCGGTCAGTGCCTCGGTGCCGGTCGCAAGGACGAAGCCATCTACTATATTAAGAAGCTCTCCTGGCTGGCAGAGATTGTCATTATCGCAAGCTGCCTGCTCGTGTTCGCTTTGACCAGGCCAATCACCATGCTCGGTGGAATGGAAAAAGCCAGCGCCGATCTCTGCTTCTCCATGGTCGTATTCATCACGATCGTAAAGCCGATCTCGTGGGTGCTTTCCTTTGTTCCTGCTTACGGAATGCGAGCAGCAGGCGATGTCAAGTTTTCCATGATCACCTCCTGCTGCACGATGTGGCTTTGTAGAGTAAGCTTATGTATTTACTTATGCCGCGTATGGGGCTTCGGACCGATTGCCGTATGGATCGGCATGTTCGCCGACTGGAGCGTGCGCGCGGTCATCTTCACGCTGCGCTTCCACTCGCGCCGCTGGCTGAACCACCACGTCATCGATTAGTAATCGCGCTCAAAATGCTGGTAATCCTTAGAGTGTGTCCAATCGCCACCCCAGGTGAACCCATGCTCCTTGAACAGTTTGTAACATAGATCCTCATGATCGATCTTGTGCGGGAAATCCTTGCTGCGATCCACATAGTCCGCGCCATTCGCCGGCTCGATGGAAAGCTTTCCGTCCACCGTCTTCACATAAGGATTGTAACGCGTGTTGATATCCACCGCCATCCCAAGCCCATGCCTGGAGATGCGCGTCGTGTGTGAAATGAACCGGAAATTGAACGCCGAAGAATTGTTGTCACTCATCGAAGCTTCGTCATCCGCATCGTATTCATCCACAAGGCGGACTTTCTCGATCGGATAATCCGCCTTATACAATTCCTCGAAAATCGCAAGCACATCATCGGCAATCGCCTTGTTTACAACGAGTTCGCCGTCCTTCACTTCCCCGTCAAATCCCATATGCCGCACGTGCACGTAGCGCAGATCCTCGCGCGGAACCGTGCAGTCTTCCTTGTAAGATTTCCCCTGCATCTTAGCGAAGATGTCGTCCGGGATCTCGGAAATATAGAAATCATCAGCATAAGAAGCTTCCGGAGTTTCTGTATCGGATTTTCTGTCAGATTCTGTACCGACTGTATCTGTTACCTTCTCTTGTGTCTCCTGCGGCACTTCTTCTGAATCTCTGTCAGCAACAAGCTCGCTCTCCTGCACCACCTTCTCCGATGCATTCTCCGTCTCTGTGTTCACTTCACTATGTTTGTTATTTTTTATCACGCGGCTTCCCACCACCGCGGCTCCCGCCGCAAGGATGAGCGCGAGTGCAATCATAATTTCTTTTCTTTTATTCATAAACTACTCCCTGCATCAACTCCACAAGAAACACTTCATACAGAATGTGCATGCTACTTCTTCTCCAATGCTTCTTCCAGATTCTCAACCACGATGCGCAAAGCTTTCAATCTCGCATAATGCTTATCATTGGACTCCAGAATGTGCCAAGGCGCATACGTCGTGCTCGTCTTCGCGATCATCTCGTCCACAGCCACCTCATACGCATCCCACTTCTCGCGGTTGCGCCAATCCTCGTCCGTAATCTTCCACTGCTTCTCCGGCGTGTTCTGCCGCTCCGTAAAACGCGCCAGCTGCGTATCCTTATCAATATGCACCCAAAACTTGATCACGATCGCACCCCAATCCGTCAATTCCTTCTCAAACTCATTGATCTCATTGTATGCGCGCTGCCAATCGTTCTCACTGCAGAAACCTTCCAGCCGCTCCACCATCACGCGGCCGTACCACGTGCGATCGAAGATGGCAAAATGCCCTGTCTTCGGCAGTCGCACCCAAAAACGCCACAGGTGATGACGGCTTTTCTCATAAGGCTTCGGACTCGCGATCGGAATCACCTCATATCCGCGCGGATCAAGCGCCGCTGTCAGACGCTTGATATTACCACCTTTGCCGGCAGCATCCCATCCCTCGTAAGCAACGATGATCGGGATGTGACGCCGATATGCCTGATTATGCAGATCGTGGAGCCGCGCCTGCAAAGCTTTCAACTCCTTCTTGTACTCCTCCGGCTCAACCGAAACACTTAAATCCACTTCAGACAGTTTCGGCATTTTCTTGAGCGGGAATGTATTCTGGATCAGCGGCACCGTCAGCGCATGATTCTTGAGTGCCATATCAATGCCCGCCACGATCGTCTCCATAATCTGCAGCTCCGCCCATTTCTTCGCTTTCGCATCGATCACATACCAAGGCGAACTTGAAGTTGTCGTGTCCTCAAGAAATGTATCATAAACCTCGTAGCACTTGTCATAATGCTTGTTCTCCCAGAGATCAAAATCATCCACCTGCCAGGCCGTATTCTTCGAATCTAAAAGGTTGTCCAGGCGTTTCCGCTGCTCCTTCTTGCTGATATGAAAGAAGAATTTCAGCACCAGATAACCGTTATCGGTCAGACCTCTCTCGAAACGCCGCACACTTCCGATCCGCTCCTTGTACAGCTTCGCATCCATATGATTCATCAGCACATCGTGACAGATCTCCGACATCCAGCCGGAATCCATAAACAGGAACCGGCCCGCCTCCGGAATCTGCTCCATAAAACGCGTCAGAAACGGCTTACGCTTCTCCTCCGCGGTCGGCGCATGCATCGATACTGCCGTAAAAAAGCGGGGATCAAGCTCCCTGATCACACGACCTAAAAGTGTGCCTTTACCTGCGGCTCCCCAGCCCTCAAACAAGATCAGCACCGGGAGATTCTTCTCCTTCATCTGCATCTGTTGCGCAAAAAGCCGCGCGTGCGCCTGTTCCAAACGCTCGTGCAGCTCCTCTTCCTCCGGTTTCAATAATGCCTTGTAATTCTCAATCATGTAAAAACCCTCCTTATGTACTTGTCACTTCCCCAACTGTTACCTACATTATATCCATTATGCAATACAAATACTTTGTTTTACATCAATTCGACTAAAAACATTTCGTACAGATCATCTTCTCCCTGCAGAAGCGGCGAATTCTCGCCTCCACCATTCGTCGAGCGGCGCATCGCTGCGTAAGAATCCTCTCCCGCAGTAACCAGGTCAAACGCCGAAAACGTACATCCATGCTCCTGCGCAATCCTGCAAAAAGCCGACACCGGATTCTTCATCTCACGCGTTGCAAGTAATGCCTGTGCCAGCTCCGGGTTGGAGCGAGCCTCCGCTTTTAAATTTTCTAATTCGTCGTAGATATTCATAATATAGCCTCCTTCAATCCTTCGATTTTATCCCCTCAGCTTATACTATTAATTGTTAGTGTAGATATTCATCCACGGTCTGTCAAGCGAATTAGTTTTCTCCAAATCCGCGATTCAAAAACTCGTTCCACTTCGCGTTCGTATCCTCCAGCTCATGCTTCTTCATAATCCGGTTCCGGTCGCTGAGAATCGCTAACATCTCATCCACAATCTCCGCCATCGGCAGCTTCTTATAGTGCGACAGATACCCCATCATCCGCTGCGCCGTCCAATCCGTGTTCAGATTCAGCGAAATCTGCTCACAGAATTCCTGCGGATAGCCACGATTAAGGAGCGTGTTATATAGTTCCATTGATTTTGATGTTCTCGGCTTCATGTAATTCCTCTTCCGTCATTAGAATTTTACAACTTCCGGCGTTACTGTTCACACCTAACGGTGTTACCAGCAACGATTACAGCCCATTTAAAATGCCTCTACGAGGCAGGGGCTGTAATCACTCAATAATTAATACTATGGCGCATAGCTTGACAGCGTGGTGTCAAGCTTGCGTCTGAACAGTAACCTTCCGGCTCATTGAAAATCAGGTCACTCCGTAAGCTTTGCCCACTCCGCTTCCTTAAACCCAACAAGCACCATATCATCTTTCACCGCAAGCGGCCGCTTCACAAGCATTCCATTCGTTGCCAGAAGTTGTAACTGCTCATCCTCGCTCATCGTCGGGAGCTTGTCCTTCAACTTCATTTCCTTGTACAACATTCCGCTTGTATTGAAGAACTTCTTCAGCGGCAGTCCGCTCAACGCATGCCACTTCTTCAATTCCTCATATGTCGGATTCTCTTCCACAATATGACGCTGCGTATACGCAACTCCGTGCTCATCCAGCCACTTTCCAGCCTTCTGGCAGGTAGAACATTTCGGGTAACAAATAAAAAGCATAGTCTCTCCTCCTTACTCAATCACATATAAAACATCCGCTATACCTTACACCCAGTATAGCGGATATCCATTAAAACCGCATCCCACACTTCGGGCAAAATTCAAAATCTTCCGCCGTCTCATATCCGCAATTGCTGCAACGTTTCACGCCCTTGCTATAACCGCCCTGGTTCACAAGTCGCAGATGTTGCGGCAATATCTCAATCTGCTCACCGCGCGCGATTGCCTTGCCAATCTCTGGATCCAATTCATACAACGTACCGCAACAGCTTGTCTGCACATAATAATGCCTGTTCCATTTAAAGCACGGAATCAAGAAAAGCGACAGTACCGTATAAGTCATAAAAACCTGATATCTGCCGTACTTCCCGCATACGTCACAGATCACCGTCTGCACGAAATCGAAATCTTTTCGTCCGTCTGTAATTCCCATCATAAAAAACATGATTATTCTCTCTCCCGATATCTCCTCTGATAATAGTCCATCGCGCGATACTCGATTGCATCCCGCATATGCTCCGCAAACATCGGATCACCGACTACCTCACGCAGATTCTCATTTAACGCAAGTGCCACACCGTCTTTCTCCACAAAGAATCCATTTCCCGATTTCAACAGAAAATGCACCGGCATCTGCATAATTTTCTTCACATGCTCCTTGTCGGAAACCGCAAGATAATCCTGATATGTAATCGCTTTATCCAAATCCTTCCAATTCGTGCTTGTGTTAAAAAACTCCTTCCAACTTGCCAGAAGTTCCACTTCCGACACTTCCATCCGAATATCTCCATGATTGTAGAAAGCCATCAGCACAGGCATTTTATATACCTTGGACATGTTCGTATTCTCAATCAAGCCGATAAATTCCCGTCCGATTCCACCATACAAAGCATCCTCTTCCGGCATTAATTCATCCAATTCCTTCAAGAAAGCCAAATACCTCTTAAATGGATTATCCGCCGCATGCTTTATCGCCATCTGATACACATCATCATCCATATAAGTGAACAAATCCATTCTGGACGGGCGCTTTCCAAGCAGTTCCTTCACACGGAAAAATTCATTCCGAATCTGATCCCGAATGCGCAGATGCTTCTTATCCATTTCCGCAAACAGATCAATCAGGCGCATATCAAAATCAATCATGCAGTCATCCGGATAGCCGGAACGATCCGCCGGATCATATGCTCCGTCACCGGATAAAGCCTTGCCCGTGAGCAGATAACGAACTCTGCCTGCCTTCAGATAATTACCGATAAAATCCAATACATTTAAATACTCTTTTCCATTACTTTTTCGCAAACCGCGTCCAAGCTGCTGCAAAAATACGGTCGGAGATTCCGTCGGTCGCAGAAACATTACCATATCCACGGACGGCACATCAACACCCTCGTTGAACATGTCCACCGAGAAAATCACACGGATCTCTCCGCTTTTTAACTTTTCAATTGCAACATCCCGTTCTTCCGAGAATTCCCCATGCGCATCACTGTACACTGCCACCGACGGGATGCCACGCTTGCAGAATTCCTTCGCCATCTCCTCCGCATGCTCCCTCGTACAGCAGAAGCCCAACGCACGCTTTGAGCCATATTTGCAGTAATATTTATAGATCAAATCGTGTCGATGCACATTTCCGATATAAGTCTCATTCAGCTCTGCCGAATCATATCTGCCTTTTACCACATGCAGCTTGGAATAATCCGTATCATCGTAGATGCCATAATAGTGAAAGGGCACCAGCATTCCCTTATTGATCGCGTCCGCGAGCGGCAGTTCATAAGGCACATTATAATCGCAGATCTCGTAGATATTCCTGCCGTCCATTCGTTCCGGCGTCGCCGTCAGACCGAGCAGAAACTTCGGCTGAAAATAATCCACGATCTTACGATACGGATTGTTGACCGCATGATGGAACTCATCGATTACAATGTAGTCAAAATAATCCCGCGCGAAATAATTCTCATTTAGATATTCCGACTTTCCGAGCGTCATGACCGACGCAAAAATTACCGACTTGTCCGTACATTTATCCACCCCTCGGAAAAAGCCATAGTCATCGGAATTCCTGATATTATGAAATGTCGTTGCCGCCTGATTTAGGATTTCCTCGCGATGCGCGACAAACAAAACTCTCGCATACGGTTTCGAGTCAAAAGCCGCAATACAGGTCTTTCCCACACCGGTTGCAGCCTGTACCAACGCACGTTTCGCACCTTCCGCACGCGTCGCTTCCAGCGCACAAAGCACCTCGATCTGCGCTCCGCGCGGCTCGTAGATCATGCGCACATTCGTATCCTGCGCATCTTCCTGATCGTACTTATCCAGATCTTTCGCCACCGCTGGACGATGCCAATTCTTCGAATATCGTTTGAGTTCCGCCTCATCAATCACGGTCGAATGATGTTCAAAAAGATCCTCAAACGTCTCGTAAAACTTCTGATAACTCTCAGGATCCGTCTTACTGTTAAAGCGATAATTCCACTCGATTCCCGAAGTTAATGCACTTCTGGAAACATTGGAAGAACCGATGTACATCTCACTGTAAGTGGCATAATGAAACATATAAGCCTTCGGGTGAAACGACCGCTTCGGATCATTATAAAAACGTAAATCGACCTGATCTCCGAGCTTCCTTTTGATCAGATACAAAGCAGACGGCTGCGTAATGCCGAGATAATTTCCCGTAAGAATCCGAATCTTCGCGCCCCTCTGCAACGCCTGATCCAAGTCCTTCAAGATCATCTTCACACCGGATTCCATCAGAAACGACACAATGATATCGACTCCATCCGCTTTCTTCATGCTGCCGGACAAACGGAAATACAAAAACATTCTCTCATCCAATCCGCCCGTCATCACATCCGTCGAAAGGTTCTCCGCCAAATTCATATTCAAATTTTCCGCAGAATTAAATTCAGCCATCTTTCATCTCCTCGGCCCGGTCTGACATCTCCGGTAATCCACATTTCCTCAATCCGAATTCCATCCACATCCGCTACAAATTCCCGGAACGTTTCTTCCGTAAAATCCGTAAAAAATCGTCCGTTCCGCTCCCCCTCAAACGTTCCGTACTTGAACGAAGTGTAAATAATTCCATGCTCCTTTAACGCTGCAATCATCTTCTTTAAGACATCCTTTAATGCCTCCTTCGGAAGATGAAGAATCGACGAACAGGCCCAGATACCATCGTACTGCGCCTTCGCATCCAATTCCTCAAACAGCATCTGCCGCACCGGAATTCCCGTATATTCACTTGCTAACCTGCACAACTCTTCCGATCCATCCATCGCATCGACTTGCATTCCCGCATCCAAAAAATGCTTCGTATCTCGCCCCGAACCACATCCAAAATCAAGGATAGATGCGGTTGGTGGAAGGAGATCAAGGAACTTGTCCTGCGTTTGCGTAAAGTCGACGGAAAGGGTGGATGAAACGAAAGAGTGGGCGTTGGTGTTGTAATAACTTAATGTACTATTTTTCATCATAATCTCTCAAAAGCTAAGAATCTTCAGCCCAATCATTATCATAGAAGATTGCATTTACAGACTTTTATTCACACACTCAAATCTGCCTAGTTCCAAATTCCGATTTCATCCAATTTAATATAACTCAATATGACAGGAGCAGCATCATAACTTCCCCTATACTTCATCTCTCGATCAAATATACATTTTTCTATTACCTTTTTTAGTTCTTCTATATTATTCACATCAAAAAGTTCCATTATCTTTCTGCAAAATCGTTTTGATTTTAATCGCTTCCAATTCATGTCAGATTCTGACACATATATATACAACGCTGGAAACCAATAATCTCCATGCCATCTATACTCGTTCTTCGGAAGCTTAAATCCCTTTCGAACTTGGTACAAAAAAAGATCAGCTTCTGATATATTGTTTTTAGAATAAATAGGAAGTTTTTCTCGCTGATTACAAATAACGTCTCCTAATAACGTAAATTTATTTTTCCGATCTGTTGTCAATTTATATTTATCCTCAATCATTGAACTATAGTGATAAAATTCCGTATAATTACTTATTTGCTCTTCGCTATTCAGAATCCCCCTATTTAAAAAATATGTATGCGAAAGTAATACATTTAATCCCTTATAATCCTCAATATGCCTCATAAAAGTAACTGTACATATAAATAATTCCCATACATGTATCTTAAATAAATCAACATCATTTTCAGAACCTGCTATTTTAGCTGGCACAAATGTTTGCACACAAGTCAAAGAATTATATATACTCTCAAATATTTCTGCTAATACCTCTGCATAAGTAGGCTCAACTTCCGCAAGCACACCTACAAAGTCCAGAAAAGCATCTCTTACTGCCTTCGTTTTTAAAAACAATTCAAATTCCTTATCACAAGTTACATTTTCTACCCAAAAAGTTTTCATGGTTTCGATATACAAAAGCTGAAATCTACTTATACAAGTTTTTCTTTTATTGGTGGTATTAGCGCCTTTTATCTGTTTGATAACATCTTGCAAGGGAAACAAATCCGTCTCTTCCGCATCTAACCAATCCGGTTTCTTACCTAACTTAGGTTTCCTATACAACGGCTTTTCGTATATATTTCTTATTAATTTTTCGTACTCAATTTCATACTTTTCATCTTCCGCAAGATCTATATATATCCTTGATTTAATATAAATCGGAACATATGGCTTTCCCTCTTGATCTTTCTCTGCAATAATCGGAATAAACTTTTCTTGTTGAACGTTTCCATATATTTCACCAGAGATAATAGCAGTTTCATCTCCAACTCCACCTGTGCGAGCATTGGCTTTTTCAGAATATTGCTTATCACAAATAATAAGTACTTTTGTAATATCTTGATCATTTACACAACGTTCCATAAATGCATACTTATCCTGCCCCTCTTTTAAATCCCACTTATCTATAACCACTTCAACTCCGTGCTCCATAAGCCTTTTTGCCAAGTCCAGCGCCATGGTATCACTGCTCCACGAATATGAGATAAAAACTTTTGGAATTATATCTTCTTGCATCTTCCCCACCTCCAAACGCATTAACTATATTTCTATAACTATATATTCCCCCACACATCAACATTCAAAATAATTTTATTAAATATTATAAATTTCTAAAATAAATTAAACTTTCTTCTACCAATGGCCAATCAATGTTCAATCCTGTTCCCCTTTTAAACGCCTCATCTTTATATACAAACCCTAATTTTTTTAGATAAGCCATTTCTGCCTGAAACGGCTCTCTTGTTCCACCAGCTCGTAATGTAGTTTTTTTATACATGTGAAGTTGATTTGTAAGAACATCGTCTAACCAAGTTAAATAATCCTTCGACACAAATTTAACCGTGTCTCCCTTTTTTAGATGTTTTAATTGAGTAAATGCATCAAAATAACTCTGAAATCTTTGTTGTGAATACTTATATGCAGTATAAAGGAATACATCAAACTGTCCAATTTGTAAACTAACCGCCCTTAAGATGTTCATCGGCTCACAACTGTATGGATTATTATCGGCTTTTTCACATGCGTCAACATATTTATATCCATAATCAGTCAAAAAACCATCTGCATCTAACAATCCAATCTGATACAGCCCAGAATCAATTACCTCACGATAACTATGCGCATCACTTCTAACTTTTCTGATATACTCATCCCAAGCTTCATCTTCTGTGTATCCTGCAACTGTATTTAATTTTTCAACTAATTTCGACTTAATTGAATCACGCCTTCCTGAAAACAATTTTTGCTTTGTGCTTGAATCAATACGTATTTTTGTTTCTATATCATTTACCTTGTATGGTGTGGTAGCACTATAAATTGGTATTAACATATCCCAGAAATAATAGTTATACCAAATATATCTCCATGCCTTATCTGACATTGAATCCCCAGATGTATTAGATAAATACATACATGGATCTGCAGTAGGATCTACTCTTTTTACTGCTGCAACAACTTCTTTACGTAATACATATTTTGACTTATCTTCACCTACAGACGAAATAATCTTTACTCCTTGACAATACCTAAAAAATGCATCTGGATGACTCATTCCTTCACGTACATGAGCCCATATTGTACTAATCTGTCCTGATATTTTTTTTGAACCAGTTGATCTATATATAACCGTCTTTGACAAATCAATATCCCTAACACATGTAAGTTTTTGATTAAAAGGTCTTGTACTTGCCATATTTGGGGCATCGTATGTATAAACTGTAATTGGAGCATTTGGAGCTGTAGTATCAATTATATTTCTAACATGTGTGCCCGGATCAGCATGACTGGTATAACCTTTAGGGATGCATATAACTGATGCATCATACCCTTTTTCAATATATGCCAATGATTGTCCTACCGCTGTTAATATACCATGAACCCCCTCATTAGGTCTCTTATATTCAAAAGCAATATTAACATCACTCACTGTTGATTTTGAATTTGTTGCTTGTATAAGTCCATCTGCCAATGGCCATACTGTACTTCCTTCTCGTCCAGCACTTAATGTCCATGTACCACCAGAAGTTAATGTGCCAAAAAATAATCCGGCTTTACCTTGAATAATATCAGCTATTTCACCTGATGCGTATGCTGCCTCACTGTCATGACTCATTATTTACTCCTTCCTCAAGATATTGGTGTATCTTTCTCAGAAATGGTTCTGCCATTTTAGGTGGAACCGCATTTCCAACTTGAATACACTGTTCTTGTCTTGTTCCAAAAAACTCATGAGTATCTGGAAATGTTTGAATTCTTGCTGCCTCTCTTGCTGTCAATGTCCTATTTAATGTAGGATGAACTGGAAATGCATTGTGTCCTGGTACCATCGTTGTAGAAGGTTTATTTCGATCCAAACGTTTATATACATGACTATAATTAGAAACCTTCCCCGTCTTTGAATCTTTTCTTGTTGCAACAGCAAGTTCCGGTGGCAAATCGTCAAGATTCAATTTGCAACCTTCTTTAATATAGCTATATCTAGCAGCCACAATCGGTTTATGTTGTAGCGGGACATGGTTAGGTATCTCATTTTCTTTTCCTACCAAATCCATAATTGCATCACCAACTGTTTTATATATAGGTTTTCTCCCTGATGCTACTGAAAAGTGTGTCGGTTCTGGAGGAATAAAATCTATTCCTAATCTATTGCCAATCATAAACATTCTATATCTTTCTTGTGGAACCCCATAATCTGCTGCACACACCACTGCACACCATATATTTTTATAACCTAACTTTTCAAATTCCTTTTTTACTTTTTCAATAAAAAGCCCATTATCTAAATTTGTAAATCCCTTAACATTCTCCATGAAAAAAAACTTTGGTTTAGTTTCTTTTACTATCCTGATATATTGATATACCAAAAAATTCCTTGGATCTTGTTTAGGATCGTAACCTTGTGTATTAACAAATCTTCTCTTTCCGAATATTGAAAATCCCTGACACGGTGGTCCTCCTTCTACAAGATCAATTTCTTGTCCCTTTACATACTCATTAATAACTTCCGTTGTCAAATTATTAATATCATCTGTAACCATAGGAATACTCGGGAAATTATAATCATGAGTTTTAGCAAATACTGGATTTACCTCATTCGACAAAACTATATTAAATCCACTATCACAAGTCGCACGTGTTAACCCTCCCGCACCAGAGAATAAATCAATCGCATTCATAAATTCCTAATTCCTTCGCTTTTTCAATTTGTGTTTTAATAAAATCACCTAATTTATGAGAAAACATTGGGGGCACAGCATTTCCAACCTGGTGTCCCTGCTGCCTACGATTCCCTTCAAATATCACCCAATCTGGAAATGTCTGAATTCTTGCAGCTTCTCTTACCGTTAAGCTCCTATGTAATGTTGGATGGATAGGAAAAGCATCATTTCCAGGAACCATAGTTAATGCTGGTCTATTCGGATCAAGACGCTTAAACGTGTTTCCAAAATTCTTTCTGTATAACTCTGGTGATAATTTATCTTCAGGCAATCTTCCGCCTTGCGGAATTAACTTATACCTTTCAATATTTTTAGGTGTATGTTTTAATGCTACATGATTAAATTGGGGATTGTCTGGCATATCAACTAAATCTTTTAAAACACTGCCACAGGCTGCCCATCCGGGAAGCCCATCATCAGGATTATCCGAATGATCCGGATTTGGAAACGCTACGGGCAATCCAACTCGATTTCCTATAATAATTACTCGATTTCTAATCTCTGGCACCCCATAATCTGCCATATTTATAAGTCTGTATTCAGCATTATATCCTGCTTCATGAAGAGTCTTCATAACATTTTCCAAATATGCACCTTTATCTAATGTAAGGATTCCTTTTACATTTTCCATTACAATAAATTTAGGTCTCAATTCTTTAATTAAGTTGGCATACACCAAAACCAATTCATTTCTTGCATCATGCGCGTATCTTTTATTTGGATCAGAAGACGCTCTATGGCCAATCGTAGAAAATCCTTGACATGGCGGTCCTCCAATTATAACATCCAAAGATTCTCCATTTAAATATTCTCTTATTTGATCAGCCGTTACATCCCTTATATCACCATTAATCATCGGAATATGAGGAAAGTTTCGTTTATGTGTTTTCTCCACTAAATCATTATTATCGATACATAATTTTACATCATAGCCCGACTCTTCAAAGCCTAAATGTAATCCCCCTGCTCCCGAAAATAAATCAATTGCTGTGAGTTTCTTTTCCATTATCGTTTACATTCTCCTCATCTATCATTTCCATAATATCACCAACATCACATTTCAATGCTTTACAAATTTTAGAAATACTTTCCATTGCAACAAATTCATCTCTTCCAAGTTTTGCAAGTACATTACTGCTAATACCCGCTTGTGATATTAAATCGGTTCTTTTTAATCCCATATCCAACAAACGTTTCCATAATTTTACATATCTAACAATCATGTTTCCTCCTTTAAGAATTGGGCAAACACATATTTACACAATTATATGTTTAGTGTACAGTATTATATTATATATGTCCAACTAATATCACGAAAAAATGATATTATATCACCTTTCAAACATCCTAATTAACCTTGCCATCCGTATCTAAATCATTTTCAACTCTAGAGAGGAACGCTCTCAATATCTTTACGCATCTGTAATTTGAAACTGCTGTTCTCTTTATATATGTAATCATCTTCAAATCAACCAATTGATTGTGCATGCAATTCATAATGATCTCTATCCACTTTCATCTCCTTAACTGGGATCTTCATTTCTCTCGCTATTTTGATTAATTGTTCTTTATTCTCGATTGAACATAATGCACCTATATAAATGCAGGATATCGGTGGCATTTTTATATTCCCATCCGTCTTTGAATTTCTTGTAATTATGCGCCATTCATTTTCGTAATTCCATACATCATCTTTGGTTATTAAGGATTTTACCAATGCGTTCCTACAACTATCCTCTATTTCCTGTGTCTTTTTATTATTCTCGAAAATGATATTTTCCGGTATCACAATGCGTTCCTTTGAATATAAAACAGGTAATAAATCAACCGTTTCTAAGAAATCCCAACAGAAGTTAAAATCATATTCTATACAAAAGCCTTTATGACCATCTCCATAATGAGACCACATCAGTTTATTTTTATTATCGGTGCATAAACACCCAACTCTATAGCTTTGCTCTACAATATTTTCAATTTGCTTACTCAATTCTGTTATTGCTTGATCAATGTGTTTTACATTTTCTACATGATCAGGATTATACTTTTGTTCTATAGAAGTCAATAACGAACCTGCATCCACATCCTCATCAATCCCAAATATCTTTACACAATCCGATAGATTATTTACATCCTCAATAGAATCTATATTTTTCTCTATAATATCCTTTAAAAACGAAAAATTACAATCGTCCATTAGGTGCACTGATACAAATTCTGGATATTGGCAAGACATAAAGAAGCCAATAATTTTTCTTAATGCATCAAAGTTGTTTTTCATAAATTGTGCTAAATCCCCATTTGAGTTTTTTAATTCCTTCAAATTTTGAATAAAAGCTAGTAAGTCCTTATTGTCGTGTAAAAAATTAAATAAGCTCTTATCCGCTTCAGCACACACACTTTCACTACCTTGATCTATTAATACATCTGCTCCAATAACCCTTTCTAATGCCAAAGAAACCTCATTTCCTACTCTTTGAATCCAACTATCCAAAATTCCAATTCCAATTTTACAATCAAACGGATCATTGAATCCGGATGGTGCCGCGCAATATAATGTACCATTTTTCAAATTATCCTTCGCATTCTTAGTTACACTACGATACTTGTATAACTTTCCACCATTTGTATCTTTCAATAAAAGCTTCAATACACCCTCTTTGTATGCATTTCTGTCTGCCTTCCCCTCAAAATTTTCAAGCATTGATTCTACAAATTGCCATTTCTCTTCATTTATTGTCATATAATCACCACTTTTCATCCTTTAATCAGCATATAATATATAACCTTTTTTCTCGCCTTTGGAGTTCGCTTTGAGAAATACTCCCATAAGCTCATATATGTAGCTATCAAACTCTTTTCCCACATTTTTGCCTCACAAATCTATGCTTATAGTGTATTCCTTTCGTCTACCAATAGCAATGTTTTCCGCCATTTTCCGACGATTCCGTCCCTATATTGTCGCTTTTTCTCTATAATCCGATTTTCTCCGCGAATTCTGCCATAAGTGCCGACAATACTACCCACAAAAGGATCGTGATCACGACCGGAACATCTTTTACATCAATTTCACATAAGGTATAAAGTAATGCCGCCCGGATGAAGCCGCTTACTACGCTAAAGACAGCTCCGAAGGTCGATAGACGCTTGCTTTTATTCCATTGCTTCTTCTATGACTTGTTTCTCCATTCCATCATCCGTAATCCGACACACTGCCGTTCCGCCGATGACGAACACGATTCTTCCTTTGGCTTTGTCGCCGATCTTGTCATAAAGTCTTCCGGCGCTCATGGATTCGCCCTGTACAGTGTATGGGCTGTTGGCTACATACCCACACTTGCCGAGTCCTTTGATTTTGACCATAATCGCTTCTTTGTCGTATGGATTATCGGGTTCCTTTTCAAGCTTGACTTTCATGCCTTTTTCCATGAACTGTGTTCCGTAGTAATGACTGCAGCCTGCGATTGTAAAATACATTTCTTCCATAATTGCGTCCACCTTTCCATCTGTTTGTTTTTACGCTTCTTTATGTTGAGGTCATATTATCGCAGTCAGTGTCCTATAATCCGTTCAATAATTTCTATTAAAATAAAGTGTGCGCCGTCGCACACTTCCGCGCGCGAGCGGTATGCTCAGCATAAACTTCATCTCCGCGAGCTGCGCATCCCCGCGGAGCGTTTTGATTCATAGGAAGGAATTTCCTATGAATCAAAAAAGGACTATGCATCTCTACATAATCCTTAATCTGTCATCTCATGTTTTGTTTTCAATCCCAACCACCCGAAACACCTGCTCCGCAGTATACTCCATATTTTCATACGCGACGTCCTCATGCATCGCCTCCTCAAGTGTCATCGCACCCGGCAGAATCGGGAATACGGCATCGATGAGCGGTGGATTCTGCTGGATGGCGCGTGCGCCGCTATGTTCGACGCTGCCGGCAAGCACGATGACTTTGCAGCCGCAGGCTTTGGCGCGGCTGGCGATACCGACCGGCGCTTTGCCCATCGCGGTCTGACCATCGAAGCGGCCCTCTCCGGTGACGACGATGTCGGCGGCGCGAAGTTCGGATTCCGGCAGGACTGCATCAAGGACGATATCGACTCCCGGACGGAGTGTGCCGTTCAGGTACGATGCAAAAGCGAAACCAAGTCCACCTGCTGCTCCCGCCCCCGGCTGATCCCGAAGGTCTGTGCCAAGTGTGACGGCGGTAATGTCTGCCAGATGTGCCAATGCCGCATCAAGTTTTTGAACGGTTGCAGGATCGGCTCCTTTTTGCGGTGCAAAAATATAACTTGCACCGTTTGTGCCGCACAATGGATTGGTCACATCACATGCGATTGAGAAGTGGCTTTCCTCAAGGCGTGGATCAAGTGCTTCGGTTTCGATCGTGGCAAGTTCGCTGAGTTCCTGTGCGCCCAATGCGATTTCGCTTCCGTCGGCTTTCCGGAAGCGGCAGCCCAAAGCACGCAACATACCGGTTCCACCATCGTTGGTCGCGCTGCCCCCGATGCCGATGATGAAGCTGCGGCACCCCTCATCCAACGCGTGCTGGATCATTTCACCCACGCCATATGTGGTGGTGTTCATGGGATTGCGCTTCTCCGCGGGCACGAGCGGAAGTCCGGCGGCTTCTGCCATCTCGATGACGGCTGTGTGATCCGGCAGGATGCCATAGGTTGCTTCTACGGTTTCGCCCAGCGGTCCGGTGACCGCTATCGTGACGCTTCTTCCGGACAGCCCGGACACAAGTGCAGTCACTGTGCCTTCGCCGCCGTCTGCGACCGGTTTGACCGATACGATTGCATCCGGGATGGCGCGAAGGATGCCTTCCTTTGCGGCGGCTCCCGCCTGCAGGGAACTCAGGCTTCCTTTGAGGGAATCAATTGCTACTATTACATTCATACATTTTCTCCTACCCATTTATTTACATAACTTCTATCTTGTCCATCTTTTTACAAAAACTCAACATTTCTTATTTATCCTATAAAACAATGCATGCATATAATTTTCCTATGAATCAAAAAAAGTTCATCCGCTTCAACATGATAACACCACTCAGCCCACGCTATAGAAAAAAGTGTCATGTGAAAACCCGAAGGCCGCATTTCTGCACGGATGAACCGTATTCATTTTACCACATATTTGACCGTCCGGGACAAACTATTTTTTACACCCTTTCAGGTGTATTTTCAATTCACCGGCAGCCGCTCCTTGACAAATTTCAGGAAAACCATACGATCCGCTACCGCCTTGGCGAACTGCATCTCGTGTGTGACAATGACCATGGTTTTTCCTTCTTTTGCCAAAGCAAGCAATTGTTGATGCGCAATATTTCGTCCATCTCCGGATTCCCTGTTTGATTTAATCTTATACTGATTATCCATCAAAGCAATCAAACCAAGAACTAATCCATGATAAAATCCCTCTGCTCCGGCATCATAGAAACGAATGGATTTATCCATATACTCTGCGATTGCTTTTTGCCCGAAATCATGTTATTATGCTCGAATCTTTTTCCCAATGCGCTTGCCAACCAGCTTTGTAAACGTCATATCCCTGATCAGCTCCATAAACGTTCTGCGATCGTCCCCTTCAGGGTTCCCTGAAGATTCGCACCTGCCGGATCAGGAAAACGCACCTTGAAAATTCAATAGTAATTGGCATAAATAAGGAAAGAAGACGGGCAGCCCCGTCTTCTTATAGATAAATTCGTATATTATGTTTAAAGCACAATTACGGCAGCATCAAGCCCATCTACTTTTCCGTCAAATACGCTATCGGTTAGTAGATTATATTTCTGCGCATACGCATTAAATTTCTTTACACTGCTGCCGCAATTGAAAAGCATTGCGATGGTCTCTTCGCCATTTTTTCTGATCATAACAATCGTATCCTCATCGTCATTTGCGATGGTCTCAATCATTTCGCCCTCTACAATGCATGCATGTGTTTTTCGGATCTGTATAAGCTTCTTATACCATTGATACATTTCCTTGTCCTGGTATTCTTCATCCCAATACATGCCTCGTCTGCAGTCCGGATCATTTGCTCCGGGCATTGCATACTCATCGCCATAGTAAATCATAGGCATTCCCGGCAATAACAACTGAAAGGCTGCTGCGAGATGCTGCTTTTTCTTATTATCCTTGCACAGATGTAAAAATCTTGCTGTATCATGGCTATCAATCAGATTCCACATCAAAGGATAGCACTTTTTGTTTAAGCGACCCTTCAGATATCCAAGATTTTGCACAAACTGACTGACATTAATCTTTTCGTCTGCAAGCAGATCTATCAGATTCAGGTAAAACGGATAATTCATGACCGTATCCCACTCATCTCCCTCAAGGAAGTCTCCTGCGTAGTGCCATATCTCACCAATGATCAGCATATCCTTCTTTACTGCCTTGATTGCCCTTCTGAAATTCTTCCAGAAGAAATGACTGATTTCGTCTCCTACATCCATTCTCCATCCGTCAATGTCACATTCCTTAATCCAGTAGCATGCAACATCCGTGATGTATGTTTCAACCTCCGGATTTTTCAGATTCAGCTTTGGCATTCCACCGTAGTAGCCGAAGCACTTGAAGTTTGGGATCTCCCCCCATTCCCCCTTAGGCGGCAGTTCGTCGATAAAATACCAGTCCAGATATTTTGATTTTTCACCCTTTTCCAGGATATCCTGAAATGCAAAAAATTCTCTTCCTGTGTGGTTGTATACCGCATCCAGAACTACCTTCATGCCGCGCTCGTGAGATTTTTGTACAAGCTCCTTTAAATCCTCTGTTGTTCCAAATGATGGGTCAACCTGATAATAATCAATGGTATCATATTTATGGCACGAATTTGATTGAAAGATAGGTGTCAGATACACCACATCGATTCCCAAATCTTTCATATCATCCAGATGCTCTATGATTCCTCTGAGATTGCCATGCAAATCGTCCATAGGCGTAATCGGCGCCTTATACCACAGCTTTTTGTCCACCGTCTGTGTTGCGGCAAAGCGTGACGGAAAAATCTGATACACGACCTTGTTGGCTGCCCACTGTGGCACCTCAAACATTTCTTCCTCCCTGAGGTTCTGTGGGCAATCAAACATTCTGTCCCTGTTTGTAATGCACTCCTTGTCAAACTCATAATTGCCGTAATATACCTTTTCGCCCTGCATGTCTGTAAATTCAAAAAAATATCTCAGACATATCAAATGCATCTGAAGCTGCGCTTCATAATAATCGTGAAACTGCGAGGTGGCTACCTTCTTCATGGGAAGCGTCATTCGCGTATCCTTGCGCTCCATAGGTATATACTTGTCCTCATAGTGGAGGATTACCTCCTTCATATCATCCTTTTTTACCTGCACGCGTATCACAAATAAATCTTTATCGATCGCATAGCAGAATCTCTTATCCATATCATGAAAAATAGCTGAATATTCCATATTCTACCCCTTTGCACATTCTGTTTACTTGTATTTTATCGCACTTTTTCAAACAATTCTAACACTATATCCATGACATTTTTTCACTTTTTCTACTTTATGGTCACTGGAAGAGAAATTCATCTCTTATCCCTTTCAAAAATCTGTATTTGCTTTAATGGCACCCCTACAGTAAACATATTTAATCCTTATCTACTTCTTTCCGTAAGCCAACCAATCAAAAGACAGACTCTCAATTATCAACGAATACACATTAAATCTCCGCTTTTAACTGGTTAAATGCATCATCCATAGCCAAAGAGTCATCTGCCTTTGCCTGCGCAATACCAGTCTGCATAATGGTATCAAATTCCTCTTTTGATAATGCATCTCTAGTTGTCAAAGTACTCGGGATTTCTAATGAGAAAGGGACTCCATCTCTCATAATAACCTGTCTATATGCCATGTCAATAAATACTGATACCGGAATCCCCAACTTTTCTAATATAGCCTCTGCGTGTTCTTTGATCTCCGGTTGAATACGTGCTGTTACATTAGCTGTTTTAACTGCCATAGTCCATATCCTCCTATCTATCTGTAATGTACCACGTTGTATAGTATTTTGCAATACCGATTTAATTAGTTATTTTTTTCACTATTTGCAGCAGTCCTCCTTACACTATCCACGACTTACCGGAACTACCAAACTTCCATAATTCGTGCTTACTCCATTTATGTATTCATCAAATTTTTCCATTCCTTCCTATAATTTCAAGCCCCAAATCATTGATTTTTGGACTTTTTCTTTAAACAGTTACCTCATAACAAATGCTAAAGTGCATGAACATTCATTGTATCAAGTACTGAATAGCTGAAAACAGGTACACCAAATAAAGCATCCATTGCTTTATAAAGGCTATAATTCCTCTGTTCTACTATGATGATGAACCTTCCGTGTCTAATGGCATCATGTGCCAACTTCCTTCGTCCCATCTGCTCATACACTGAGTGCCGGCTAAGCTTTCAAACAGGGTCATGCCCTACGGAGAGAACTACTGCCAGCTACAGCTCTTGTTTGTTTTGATTGTTACTGACCTTCCTTTGCTGCAGGGACTCTTTTCAGTGGACGCCTCCCCTGCTTTATCAGTTGGTCTTATGTATGTTTTTTGGCACCACCTCCTTAAAAAGGGATATAAAAAAAGAAGGTGTATTTCAACCTCCTTTGAATTTTACTTTCATTATCTTTCAGATTCGTAATATTTTATTTCTGACGAAAATCTTATTGGTAAGTTTAATTTATCATCAAATTCTAAATTCGACAATTCAATTAATATATCCTTCCCATACCTCAATGGAAGTAATGTAAATTTCAGTTTTAGATCTTTTTCTAACATCAGTTCCATATGCTCTGGTTTATCTAGATTTATTACAGCAAATCTAACTTCATTTTGTATTTCGTATCCTTCTTTCACCTTGTGAAATACAGACTCAAAGCCATCTTTCATTGCTAAATCATAATATTCTATATCTGACAATTTCTCGTCTAAATCATAATGAACCTTGCCATAAGGGTTCTATATATTTCCACGGAATCACATAATAATACTTATTATTTTTCGCATCATAATGTTTCTCATCATATTTGAGACCATACATACAATAAATATATGCATTATTATTTTTATGTATCAATGATATATCTCCTAATAAATGCCATGTTTTTTTCTCATCTGTAGAATATAAAATCTTACAAGGTATATCTGTAATCGCTCCTTCATATTTATCATATTGTCCATCTGTTAACCCTACTTTATTAAATGACATTTGTGGGTTCATATACAACTTATATTCATCATACAAACATTTATTATATTCAGGCTTCGATATTCTTATCAACAGCAACAATTGTTCCCTCATATTACACCTTCTTTTCTGATTACGAAGTAGCACCTTTTATTACGCATTCAACAAAAAACCTCACCAGTATTTTCTACCAGTGAGGTTATTATATCATATCGCCACTTCCATAAGCATCAAATCTGCTCATTCTCTGCATTGTTTGGCGTAAAATTGGCGTATTTTTGTAATTTTACAAATTTCCACCAATAAGGTACATCTCGTTTTTAGTAGAGCTTTGCACCTGCTGGAATGTGGTTATCAACCAAAAGAAGATGAAGCTCTTCATCCTCTGAATCCTTAAGATTGTTTACTGCTGAAAGTAACATACCACAAGATTCAATTCCCATCATCTTTCTAGATGGAAGATTTGTGATGGCAATATGTGTCTTTCCAACAAGCTCTTCTGGCTCATAGTAAGCGTGGATTCCGCTTAAAATAGTACGGTCTGTGCCTGTTCCGTCATCTAAAGTAAACTGTAAGGTGTATTGTCGTCCTTGTCTGCATTGAGAATCTTAGTAGTAACGTCTATCAAAAGGCTTTTACATATTAGATAAAAGCATGTAAAATTTCTTTTACATAGCTTAATTGCGGTCTATTTAGCTTGTTTCTTGACTACTCAGGAAAAATATTTCTACCCTCGCCCCACCTGTATTTTCAGAATTTG
>ERZ837910.101-NODE-101-length-124267-cov-7.417270_pt1 | contig 124267 bp, 123 predicted proteins | sample MGYA00519940_ERZ837910 | MGnify/ENA primary metagenome ERZ837910 (study PRJEB31850, sample SAMEA3708825) | human gut metagenome | biome: human gut; feature: human-associated habitat; material: faeces | place: China | collected 2014 ... | reverse complement strand
GGATAAACGCTGAAGGCATCTAAGCGTGAAGCCCCCCTCAAGATGAGATATCCCTGCTTAGGCAGTAAGACCCCTTGCAGACGACAAGGTAGATAGGTTGGAGGTGGAAGAGCGGCAACGCTTGTAGCTGACCAATACTAATAGGTCGAGGGCTTGACCAGAAGTGGTTCAGGTTAAAATATCTGATAGTTTAATGTGTGGTTTTGAAGGAACACAAATTTTAACCGTAGCCGATGTGCTGCGGTTTTTTTGATTGAAAGATAATGAACATAGGAAGGAAGCCGGATATACTATGAGGCTTTCAGATTTAAAGGGAAGTGGCGGTAATGTTTGTAAGTTTATTTAAAAAAAGGAAAAAATAAACTATCAATTCATTAACGTTTGTGATACAATATAGGAAAATAGTACAGAAATGTTATGACAAAAGAAATTATAGCTTGGAGGTTATTTATGGATACTAATATTTTACTTGAGAATGGAACGAATGAACTTGAAGTTCTTGAGTTCGTCATCGGCAATAATCACTATGGAATCAATGTGGCTAAGGTGAAGGAGATTGTTAATTTTCAGAAGGTCACACCGGTACCTAACGCCCATCCTTCTGTAGAAGGTATTTTTATGCCAAGAGATACAATGATAACAGTTGTGAAGCTTGCTAATGTGCTCCATCTGCCGGATTCAGACGATCCTAAGAATGATATGTTAATCAACACTAATTTCAATAAGCTTAATGTAGCCTTCCATGTACATAAGATTGTTGGTATTCATCGTGTGTCATGGGCAGACATCATTACGCCCGATGCGACAATCAATTCAGCGGAATCAGGAATAGCTACAGGTATCATAAAGGTTGAGGGAAGACTTATAATTATTCTTGATTTTGAGAGAATTGTATCCGATATAAGTCCTGAGACCGGTCTTAAGGTTTCTGATATTTCCAGACTGGGAACAAGAGATAGAAATAATTCCCCTATTGTACTGGCAGAGGACTCTATGCTTCTTATGAAGCTTATCACAGATTCGCTTGAGAAGGCAGGATACACTAATCTCATTAAGTGTGTGAATGGACAGGAAGCATGGAATTACCTGCAGAATATTAAGAAAAAGTTCGGTGGAGATGTAACTAAGTATGTTAAATGCATAGTTACGGATATTGAGATGCCGATTATGGATGGACATAGACTTACGAAGCTTGTAAAGACTGATAATGAGCTTAAGGATATCCCTGTTATCATTTTCTCGTCCCTTATCAATGAGGAGATGAGACGTAAGGGTGAGCAGCTCGGTGCAGATATGCAGCTCTCCAAGCCGGAAATAGGCTCCCTTGTAGAGGCTATTGATAAGCTCATATTGAAATAGAAGAAAGTGAATTAAAAAAGTTTAGCTAAAGAGCCGCCAGAGTGATTATGCGGCTCTTTATTTATTTCTTGTGAAAAAAAACATAGCATGATATAATGAGTGCAAGCATAAAAACGAATTTATTCGTTCTGCGTGTGAAAGTATTATTACTCAGTGATTTTATCATGGATAGTAGTCGTACCAATGATTTAGTTAAATCAATGATTTAGTCAAATGAAAACAGTTGAGGTGAAATAACGTGGCAGATAATAATGATGATCAGTACTTGGATGAATTGTTAAATTCTTTAAGAAGCAGTAACAGTGATGGGAATGAAGATTTAGATAATCAGGATAGCGAGAGCAATAAGAGCAGACAGTCAGATGCCGAAGACAATGAAGCAGCAGAAGATGGCAGCAACGAAGAACAGGATGATTTCTTAAATGACATTTTCTCAGATAGTCATAATGACGTCGATAACCAGAACGGCAATGCTGACCATGATGGCAGCGATGATATATTGGCTCTTGAAGAGAATGATAATGAAGAACCGCATGAGTCTGGGAATTCCATGGATGAGGAGAATGTAACTTCCCAGAACACTTCCCAGAACGATAATAATGATAACGACAGCCTTATGGATTTATTCAATCAGATTAATGGCGGCGATAACAGCGGAAGCAGTGATAGCTCTGGAGAAGAGCCTGATAAAACATCTGATAATGCTGCGGACGATATATTGACACTCACTGATGATAATGAGGATGGGGCAGCAGCGAATACTTATGCAGGTGAGGAAGAGGAGAGACCGGATACCCTGAATAATGGAAGTGCAACCGATAATTCCGGACAACAGGATGTGAAGCCTTCAGGAGAAGAAAAAGCTGAGGCGCAAAGAAGTGCCAGAGCCAAGAAGGCAGAAGCAGCAAGGGAAGCTAAGGAGGCTAAGCTTGCGGCTGCTAAGGCGGCTAAGGAAGCCAAGGCGGAGGAAAAGGCAAGAAAGAAAGCAGAAAAGAAGGCTAAAAAGGAGCAGCTAAAAGCCGAGAAGGCTGCTGGAAAGAATAAGCAGGATGGCGAGGATGATTCCACAGGCGACATAGCACAGGATAATGTTTCTCTTATAGATGAGCTGTATAATGATTCAGATGCATTTGATAAATCATCAGATGAAAATGCCGATATCCCTGATTTAGATGAGGAACCTGAGGCACCTAAAAAGAAGAAAGAGAAAAAGAAAAAGGAGCCTAAGCCTAAGAAACCTAAAAAAGAAAAGGTTAAGAAGGAAAAGAAGGCACCGCAGCCGTCAGAACTGATTAAAGTGACCAAGGGTAATTATATCGGAATGTTAATTACCATAATAGTTATTGTTGGCATTGTATATTTTGGCACAAGATTTGTATCGTATGGAATTAAGGTAAGCCAGGCAAAAGAATTTTTCACAAATGGAAAATATGATCAGGCATTCGACAGTATTTCCGGTGTTGAATTAAGAGCTTCGGACAAGAATACATATTATGCAATAAGGACGGTTGCCAGCGTATATGTAGATTATTGCTCGTATATGAGCTACAATAAGATAGGAATGAAGCTGGAAGCATTGGATTCCTTGATAAAGGGGTTGACTCACTATAATGAATATTATTCTGATGCTGAAAAGTATGAGGTGCTGGATCAGTATGATGCGGTTAAGGCTCAGATTTTATCAGAGCTTTCAAGATACGGAATATCCGAGGAGGATGCCATCTATTATGGAAGCTTGGAAAATGAATTGCAGTACAGAGAGATTCTTATGGACATCGGAGGTATGACTGAGTGATTGCTATTATCGATTATGATGCATATCATAACAATAAAACTATCGCAGAATAAGGTGCTGTACACTGTGCAGTTAATATCATATTGCAGTTATACTAATTATTTACTAATTAAAATGTTTTGAATGCGTACATAAATAAAATTAAATATTAGGACATCTAAATAAGTCCATATCATTGTAGAAATACGATGGTGTGGGCTTATTTTAGTGCCTTAAACTAAACATAGGAGTTAGGCTATAAGAAATACACAAAAAGCCGAAAATGAGCCGTAAAACGACTTGCAGGTAGTCTGTATAGGTCAAAAATGTGCAAAGAATGAAAGTCTGATTTCATGTGCAATTATTTTAATAACAAGGAGGATTTTAGATGTTTGGAACAGTGACAAAGTATTTCAAAGACAAGGGATATGGATTTATAAGAGGGCAGGATGGAAGCTCTTATTTTATTCATCATTCAAATCTCAATGGAGAAATCATAGAGAGTGGTTACTATGTGTTTTTCAGGGTTGAGAACGGATACAAGGGTAAAGATGAAGCAGTGGATATAACAGTTATAGAATCAACAGAAGGGAGTATAGGATGTTAACAGATGAGTTTATACATGTAATTGCAAAGAAAACAGGAATGTATGTCTATCAGGCAGAAAATTTTCTCAATGCATTCGAGGAGACGGTAGCTGAGGTCTTAGCAAGCGGAGATTACGTCAATCTGTATAAGTTTGGTGGGTTTGATACGGTTGTTCGTAAAGGTTGCATGGTGATTCCGCCTGCAACAAAAGAGCCAGTGTATGTGCCTGATAAGTTAAAGATTAAGTTCACACCGTACAAAGGTCTTAAAGAAAAAGTATGTGATAAATAGATAGAATATATCTTAAATTATCAGACAATTAAAGGGAGACACTATGAGTAAAAATATTGATAATATGAATGATTTATCAAAGGCACTCATGCCGTCATTAAAAGGAATGGTTGATGTCATGGCAAACAGAGTATATGAGACATTAAATTTCTTTTTACAGAAATACTATGATTCATACAATCCTATATATTACCGCCGACAGTATGACTTTCTCCGTTCTGCTATTAAAGTGAACGCAAGAATTGTGAGAGGTAAAGTTGTAGCTGTGGTGTATATTGATACAGATTCTATGGATAACTATTATGAAGCCAGCGGTTTACAGGTCGCAACATGGGCGAATGAGGGCTTGCATGGTGGAATGAAAGCAGGCAGGAATACGCCTTATGTGTGGGATGACACGATAGCAAATACTGTTGATAATGGTGAATTGCTGAAGGAGGCAGTGGCTTATCTTAAAAGTAAAGGATTTGAGGTTAGGACAAATTAAGGGTGTAGCGTGTGGCTACGGAAAGTATAACTTGTGAAGGAGATTAAAGATTATGACAAAACTAAATATCAAAATCAAAGTAAACGAGATTGAGGAAATTGCACCAGTTATTGAAAGTGTGAAGAAATTGGAATTGAATAAGATTCCTGAATATAAACCAGAAGTAACATTAGAACTTGAAGTATGAAATCGGCAGACATACACCGATTCAAAATAAATGTATGGGGATTTCCCAACAGGCAGGAAGTAAAAGAAAGTCTGTATCGGAGATCAAGAATATCTAACGTGCAATTCTGCACATTTCCCAATATGAGAAATTGAATAACATGGCTAAAGAGATAGTTTTTTGAGTTATTTTAACGAGCTTAAAAAAAAAGCTGGTTAATTATATTTCTACAGATGTGTGGGATATAGCAGTTTATTAGGGGTTCGTCATTTATGTCGAACCGATTTCTTGACCTCTGATTTGAATAAAAAGGAGGAACATGAATTTTGATTATAATGAGACAAAAGTATGTAAGAAATGTGGGAGGGAGCTTCCATTAGATAAGTTTGGAATAAACCATAATTATACAAGAAGCATGTGTAAAGAGTGCTTCAATGAAGAAATGCGAGAAAAGCGTTATCAGCAAAGATTATCAGATGGCTTGGAAATATATCATAAAGATAAGTCAATGAAGATACAGAGGAAATATAATAAACCATATCATTTTCAAATCCTGTATAGGTCGGAATCTGGTATTGATACTATTGCAAAAGATGAAGTGTTTGTGCGGTTATTTGACTATAAATCTGTATGGATTTCTAATTATGGCAGGATAATTCAGAGGTTGGATGATGGCACATATCAGCTTGTAAAAGGTGTATATTCAAGAGCTACAAAGGAACTGACCTATACACTTGACAGGAATGTATATTTCAAATCTAAGAACAGATGGGGATATAGAAAAGAGAAGGTAGTTGCCAGTAACCTTGTAATTCAGATGTTTGTTGTGAATTATGATATGAAGAACAATACTAAGGTATGGCATAAAAACAATGATACAAAGGATAATTACTACAAGCATTTATTCCCGGTCACAGACAAACAATACAATGAGATTTTGAGAGTGAATGAACAGGACGGAGTAATCACAGATAAACAGATTATGGAGATTGTCAATGCGGTAGAGTTTAAGTTCGATGATTGGAAGCCTTGGCATAATAAAAGAACATATGAAGGCGTAGGTTATGTTGGTGCAGATACTTCAGATATTGACTATGAATCATACTCATTTATTAAGTGGAAAAATATGATCCAAAGGTGCTACAGTGATGTTGTGCATAAATTAAAGCCTTATTACATGGATAAGGAAGTATGTATTGAATGGCAGAACTATCAAAATTTCAAGCTATGGTTTGACGCACATTACATTCATGGAACTAAGGTCGATTTAGACAAAGACCTGCTTTATAAGGAAGGCAATATCTACAGTCCAGAAACTTGTGCATTTATGACACATTTCTTAAACACTGTGTTTGAAGATAGAGGAATTGAAAGCAACATCAAACAGAATGATGATGGTACATATTCAGTATCAATGATAGTTCTTAATAAGAAGATGGATATAGGAGTATTCGATTCAGAGGAAGAGGCACATACTGGATTCATAGATGGCAAGATTGATTATATATGTGACCTTGCGGAAAAGTGTAAGGACAAAGTGCCAGATTATGTGTATGAAGGTATGCTGAATTATAAGATTGAAATTGACTAATAATCGGAGGTGGCAGATTTAACCCTGCTGCCTCTTTGCAGTTTATAAAGGAGAAAAAGGAAATATGGCTTATATAAAGGTCAAAGATAGAAGAAGATTTGAACGAAAAGAGTTCAGAGATTACATAAAGTTATCAGATGATAAATTGCTTGACACAAAAAAGAATAATATAGATTTACTTGGTGATGATGAAATATTTGTACAGTTGGAAGATACACAGCATTATTGGATTTCAAGTCATGGCAGACTTACAAACAATATGAGGAAAGATAAAACATTCTTCTTTCATAAAATGGATAGCGGTGATCCAAAAAGAAGTGTGCATTGGACGATTGTAACCTATGATATTGATGGAACTGCTTTACATGAAGAGACAAGTCCAGAAATTCTTGTAGCAAAGTATTTCTTAATCAAGCCGACAGGATGCAATAAGATATGGCATATAGACGAAAATATGAATAACAACTATTACAAGAATCTGATTTATGTATCTGCGGAAGAGTATGAGTTGTTGAGAAAGCACGTTAAAACAGTTGCAGAGCTTGGAAGAGAGCAGGAATATTATGATTACAATACTGTAAAGGGCAATCCAGCTTATAAAATTTATGAGGGGATTTATGCAAGATGCTATGGTGGTAGTTCATTATTGGTGAATCAATGCTACGATGATGCTTATATGTGTGACGATTGGAAGAATAGCAGAGATTCTTTTGCTGAATGGTATTCTGCTAACTATTATGAGTGTGACGGAGAACGCATGGCAGTTGATAAGGATTTATTATGTCGTGGCAATAAAGAGTATGCACCAGACAAGTGTTGTATATTGCCTGAGACTATCAATTCTGCCTTGGCAAGTGCTACAAAGAGAAGAAGCCGTTATAAATCAGCAAAGGTTTATGCTATCGGTGTTGATTATGACAAAGCAAGAGATAAGTTCTTTGCAAGGATCACTCCGTTTGGGCATGATAAACAAGTTAAGCTGCATTACTGGAATACAGAGGAAGAAGCATTTCAAGAATATAAGTTATTCAAGGAATCAGAGATTAGAACATTGGCATTAAGATATAGAGATAAGATACCAGACAGGCTATTTGATGCATTGATTAAATTTGAAGTGCGTCCTTATAGTCCGTATGAGAGTTAAGATGCGTTTAGGGTATATTGGATATTGAATTATCTGATATACCCTATTTTTTTACGTTTTTTAATACCCCATATAGGTAATAGGGCTAGGTACTTAATATTATAGGGTTTAAGAGTACCCCCTCCTACATTGCCCACTGCCGAATAGGTAAAAAACTTTATCGTACCTCATATCGTGAGAGTTCGCCGTGAGCTAAAATTAGTTATTTTATAGTCAAACTGTCTGATAATACAATAAAATATCTGAATAAAATATAAATTATCAGACAATTTAACTGCTATCATGACAATAATAAATCATCGACTTTATATAGGGATTTCCTTAGTGAAGAGGGAAGTGAGCTTGTTTTTTGGGTGTGAGCTTGAAATGACACAAAACATAGAATAATAGGGCATATAAGGGACTTTTTGACGAAAAAATGTTTATCGTGGTATAAAGTTTGTTTTTTTAAATTGCAGATACAATTGGCACAATATAATACACAATTTGCGGTTGAACATTTTAAATTAGTCGAGTATAATACAAGTATAAACAAACACAAGGTAACTAAGGTAAAAAATTCGGATATCGGTTATACCGATTTAAGAAAAGAGCAGAACAATGTATATAAGCATACAGGAGTGATTATATGGGCGGTGACAATAATCCGTTTCCACATGACGGAAAACAAGGAAGATGTGGCTGCGGTCAAGGATATAGTTGGAATGATGATACAGATTTTCATGGGAGACACAATTATAGCAGTGGCGGAGGTGGCGATGGTTGTGGGAAAACAGCAATATTCTTAATTGCGGTTGTTATTTGTAGTATTATAGGTGCTTTTAACGAGTTATTGGGTGCGTTGATTATGATAATTGTAGGTTTTATATTGATTGTAAGTAGATAGGAACAGAGAAAGATACATTATTATAACAGAATGTTTTCAACATATAATAATCTGATGCATTGTATGATAGGTGATGAAAAGGAGTTATTATGGATGATTTAACGAGATTTAATATGGAGTGGGAGAAATTCACTAATATGTTAGATAATTGGGATTTAACACCAGAAGATTATTACAAAGCATTTTCCGATATGTGCATACATTATGACAATACATCGTGTGTCCCATATTCGATATGTAATGTGTTAATAGATGATGAATTTCCATGTGAAGAGTATTATATGCAGATGCTTATGGATGTATATTCAGACTATAATATAGGTGAAGAGTTCTTGGAGTTATTACAGAAACTGATTGATGAAGGATATTGTACTGAATATCAGAAAAAGGCACACGAGTTGATAAAGGATAATATTCAGGATGGATTTGTAATTGCATATCGAGGAGAGTATGCAACAGATACACATAATAATCTTGATTATAAACAGTCTGTTAGTTATTCGTTGGATTATGAAGAAGCAAAATTTTTTGCAACAAGATTTAAGATGTTACCATTGACAAAAAGTATTGTGTATACTGTAAAAGTACCTGTAGAAGATGTGCTTGCTTATATTGACAGAGAGGATGAAGTTGTTTGCTTGCCTATTTGTATGGGTGGAAAAATGGAAGTGATAAAAGAGGAATCATTTTTATAGGTAATCAAGGAAGGAGACAAAATGAGTGTTGTATTTGGGTATATCGGAAAAGATGGTGTGTATTTAGCTTCAGATAACAGAATAACAGACACTGAAGGTAATTTTGTTTCAGATGAAGATATAAAAATTGAAGTAGTCAACAACAAGACTGCTGTAGCATTTGCTGGTAATTATGCAGCGCAGAATTTTTTCTTAAAATGCTATAAAGAAAGACCTGGATACCAAGATTGGTTTGTAAATGATCTTGCGAGCAATATATGGGCAATGTGTGATGCTATTACTAAAATGGATATGGATTGGGCGAAAGCTATAGCAAATAGCATTGCTTGTTTTTTAGTTGCGGGAAAAACAAAGGATGATGAGATAAAATTATTTGCGGTTACTTTAAAACAAGGACGTATTGATTTAAAAGAAGTTCCGATGATGTTATATCAACCGTCTGATTGCGATTTTAACAAGTGTGCAAATATATTATGTAAAAATATAAAACAACATTTCAAAGATTTTCCAAAGCGCACAATACAAGAAATATCTAAGCTAAGTGGCTTAGTAAGCGATTCTGGAAATATGTGGATGTTTGATATAAAAAAGAATGAGAGCAAATTTGTTACCTTGTAAGATATTATAATGGTTGATCTGCATCAGAAGGAACATATCTAGCAAGATCGCATATATCACAATGAAGAATCCTACATAAATCATTGAGTGTTTTCGTAGATACATCCATGTTATGCTTTAATCTGTGGAGTGTGCTGTGTGAGAGATGGTATTTATTTGTGAGCGTATACCAGTTTTCACTTGATTTTTCAAGTGTGTCCCAGAATGGGGAATAATCAATCATCATAGCACCTCCGTTTCGTTTATTTTATGAAAAAAGTGTACTATGTATTCTTTTACTTGAATATCTTCGTTATAACGAATATAATATAGCTATAAAAAATACTTGAAAGAAGAAAGAGAGGTACTATTTATGGCTTTGGTTAAATGCCCGGAGTGTGGGAAAGAAATTTCTGATAAGTCGGAAAACTGTGTTCATTGTGGAGCTGTGATTAACGGAAAACCACGGATTGAAAAGGAATGTCCAGAATGTGGACATATTTTGACTGATGAAGCAGAAGTTTGTCCGAATTGTGGCTGCCCAATAGAAAAAATAAAACCAAATGAACCACAACAGGTTGAGGTAACGAATGTAAGATTAACTGTTGATAAAAAGAAGAAAAAAATAATTACGGCTATTATTATTTTAATTGTAATATTGGCTGGTGGTGGCATAGGTATTAAGTTCTTTATGGAAAATAATGCAAAGAAAGTTTATGCTGAGAATTATAAGGAATTAGTTTATCTTATGTTAACAGGGGCTGGTGATGCCGAAGATGCTGGCGGTTTAATACATGATGTTTGGTATAACACTATTTATGAAAAAGATAGTTCAAAGACAGATAAGTACACGAAAGACTCTGATGGAAAGTTTTATGATGACTTTAATACTTCATTGATGCTTTTGACGTGGAGTGATAGCTTTTCTTCCGATATATCTGATATTAAAAAGAATCAAGAACAGGTACAGACATTAATGAAAGATATGAGAAATCCGCCGAAAAAATATGAGGAAGCTTATGGTGCTTTAAAAGACTTTTATGATGCGTATACTAAGCTGGTTAATCTTGCGGTTAATCCTACGGGTAATTTGACAAGCTATACAAGTAGTTTTAACGAAGCCGACACGGAAACTTTAAATACCTATAAGGCGGCTTTATTATATGTGGAGGATTAGATATGGCACTTATTAAATGTTCTGAATGTGGTGCTGATATAAGTGAAAAAGCTTCTGTGTGTCCTAAATGCGGATGTCCTTTAAATATCATCAAGCAACTAATATTTGATAAGAAAATAAAAAGAAAAAAGATTATGGTTAGAGTATTTGTTGCCATTTTTAGTGCTATTTTTATATTAGTTACGGGTGGATTTGTTGTAAGTTACAATTTTAAACCATATAATATTGCGGTTAGAATGATTAAAAAAGATTTTGGTAAGAATGTGAAAATTCAAGAGGTATATTACAATTCAGATGAAAAAGGTTGTATTGTATATTTTACACATAAAGGAAACACAGATATTGCAACTGTTCATTTGAATGAGAAAACAGTTGGATATCAAAGTATCTTAGATGAATATACATCTAAATCAAATTCGGCAAAGAATGATAATGATAAACAAAAATATGCATCTGATGTAGTAGATTATATGAACTTATATGATATTATGTGGGAATTTAATTTGATATTGTATGGCTCGGAAAGTGGGTGGGAAAAAATCAAGTAGTTGAGTGTATGGTAAGACGGCTAATGATATTAAAATATACAAAACATTATCATAGCTCAAATTTTTTAACCCAGTGTGTGAAAGAACCAGATACCACTATAATAATAAAATAATATACATTTTTTAGTTTTTAGTACCCCGGACTTTCAAAAAATTAAAAGATTACTATAATAAATTAACTATATCAATCAACATAATAAGGTATCATATATAAAAAAAATGGTGTAACCTTTACCGGCTGAGACCGTTTCAAGTTTTGTGTAAACATAAAAAACTGATATAAGATTTGTGAATAGTTGCGAATGGGCAGAGCCGATTTTCCGGTTTCTGCCCATATCTGCATTATACAGAAGTTTTTGGATATGTCAATAAAACCTGCCAAAAACAGGTCTGTTTACATGTTTCGTCTATTCAGACGTTCTTCAAAATAGATTTCCAGCTGGGAATGAATCTGCCCCCAATCCTGCCTGTGTCCTGTCCATTTTTTTGTGATATCCATAGTTGCCAGATACAGCATTTTTAAAAGACTGTCATCTGACGGAAAAACCGTCTTGCTTTTGGTCACTTTTCGGAGCTGACGGTTGAATCCCTCAATGGCGTTGGTGGTATAAATCAACCGTCTTACAGCTTCAGGATACTTGAAATAAGTGGACAGGGTTGCCCAGTTATCATGCCAGGATTTATAGATTTTCGGATACTTGGAATCCCATTTATCTTTGAACAATTCTAACTCATTTAAAGCTGTTTCTTCCGTTGGAGCCGCATATACAAGCTTCAGATCAGCCATCAGTTTTTTGATATCTTTGTAGGAGACAAACTTCGTTGAATTGCGGATCTGATGGATGATACACTGCTGAATCTCTGTTTTTGGATAAACAGCCTCGATTGCCTGTGGAAATCCATTTAAACCATCAACGCATGCAATCAGGATATCCTCAACACCTCTGTTTTTTAATCCATTCATGATAGAAAGCCAGAACTTTGCACTTTCGTTTTCTCCAACATACATTCCAAGGACATCTTTTTTTCCATTCATGTCGATACCAAGAGCAATGTAAACCGCACGTTTTACAATACGTCCTTCACTGCGGACATGATAATGGATTGCATCCATAAATACTACAGCATACACTTCTTCCAGAGGGCGTTCCTGCCATTCTTTTACAATCGGCAGGATTTTGTCTGTGATCCGGCTGATTGTGCTGTCAGAAATATCAATATCGTATAATTCACGCATGTGGGATTCAATGTCTCCGGTGGTCATTCCTTTGGCATACATGGAAAGTATTTTTTCTTCCATGTCCTGAGTTACGGTATTTTGATATTTTTTAATCAGCTGTGGTTCGTAATCACCGTTACGATCCCTTGGGATCGCCACATCCATATCTCCATAACTGGTGTGCATGGTTTTGCTGGAATGTCCATTCCTACTATTGTCTGTTTCTTTGTTACGATAATCATACTTGGAATAGCCTAATTCTTCATCAAGTTCTTCATCCAAAGCACCTTCCAGAAGAACAGACATCATGTCACGCATGATGCTGTTCACATCCGTACCGTCTTTGATGCTGATGTCATTATTTTTCAGATAATCACGCATCATTTCTCTCATTGCTGCTTTTTGTGGGCTGTCTTTTTTTCTTGCCATAAAAATAACCTCCAAACTGAGTAATTATATCTTACATCAGTTTGGAGGTTTACACAAACTTTTGGATACTCCCTACCGGCTACACCATTTTTTTTTACGTTTTCTGTTTATGCTTCTTGTAATTTCCTCATAGGCTCAGTTTTGATTTCAGTACTTCCGTAAAGGTCTTGAATTTCTGAATAACTCAATTTACTATTGCCACGCTTGCGGTATTCGCCATTCTGCCAATACCATTTTTTACGCTGTCCGCTCCATTTAAAACCGTATTCCTTTAACTGATCTTTATATGGATATGTATTACCATCAAGCCATATAAAGCAGCCAACTATATCTATTGTAATATCTGAAAAATTGATTACTTTCTGTAAAGTCTGTCTCAGTGCCTCATCCTCTGAAAAATCATATTTCTTATTACTGTATGTTTTATTGTCTGAATTATCATTGCCTGTTGCTGTATCGTGTCTATTCTTTAATAGGTTGAATAGACTGTCATATTCTGCATTGATTTCTTGCGTGGCTACTGTTGAGCCTTGCGGATTGTCTGGATGATACTTCTTTAATAACTCTTTGTATTGTTTTCTTAATTCTTCAAGTGTGTTTACATTACTAAAATATCTCATGTTAAAACCTTCTTTCTAATGTGGTAGGCGGTGTATTTCAACCGCCTATGTTATTTAGTTGTTTCTTTCTAATGCTTTAACATTGATTAGAGCATCTAAGATATAGAACATTTCTTTTGTTGTTGCGGTGGCTATTCTGTTGTTATCTTCTGTATAAAGATTGATAGCACCGATTACATCATCATTAAGTTTTAACTTAATATCTGAAATACTGTTGTAACTGTTTACCTTTGTTTCTAATTGTTTTCTTGTAATTCTCATAAGAAAAACCTCCTTAAAAAAATTGATAATGTTTTGTTGTTGTCTTAATTATAATATGGGTACATATAAAAAGTCAAGAAATATATACCCATAAAAATATACAAAAATATGTACCCATATTTGTGCAATTTACATATTGATATGTACCCATATTAGTGATAATATGTACCCATACCAATGAGGTACACAACAAAACAATATCATTTTAAGGAGGTAGTCATTATGTGTATGACAAAATCAGAATTAGAAGCAAAGGTTGAGGAAGTAAGAAAGTACAAGGCTATGGCAGAGGAAGCCACCAATATTCAGAAAGCCTTAGAGCAGGAAATTATCTCATATATGAATGAGAACAACTTGACAGAAGAGTTTACCGATTCAGCAAAGATTACTTACAAGCCACAGACTAGAGCAACACTTGACAAGAAGCGTTTAGAGGAAGATTTAGGAAGTTTGGAAGAGTACACCAAAACAACAACCTACAATGTTTTAAGAATTAAGTAATAAGCGGTTAGAAGTAACGACAGGGCAAAGGGTGGAGAAATCCACCCGATACCCTAAAGAACAGGAGTGTTGAAAGTGTTAGTAATAATCAAATTAAAGGGTGCTTATATCGGTGAAACGATAATGGACAAAGAAGAAATAAAAAGAGCAGAGGCTTCAGGCTTCACAATTATTCAGAGATAGGAGGCTTTACAGTATGCAGACACAGACAATTCAATTTGCAGTAGTAACTAAAAACGGAGTAGTCCAGAAAGTCGGCAAGAGTACCATATCAAAGCCAAAAACCAATTTTAAGGGTGGCTCTATCAAGTGGTATGAGGATAAGAAGAAAACAGACAAGTAATAATATAAGGCGGTGACGGTTAAGCCGTGGGAGGTTCAGTCCTCCGCTTGCCTATCGGCAGTAATACCACAAATACACATAGAAAGAAGGTGAGACAATGACAAGTGCAGATTTAACAGTATTGCAGCCATATTGTGAAAATGATATGCGACTACTCAAAAAAATATCAAAATCAATCTTCTTGAGGTTAGGCGAACCGTTGACAGAAGCAGACTATGACGATTTTTACAGTATCGCAAATATGACATTATGGCAGGTTTATAACTCTTATGATACTAGCAAGGGTGCAAATTTCAATACATATCTTTGTGATTGCTTAAAGAAGAAGTTTAAAACAGAGATACGAGACAGACACAGAGAAAAAAGAGTTATCAATCAGCTTGCAACTTCATTAGATGCAACTAATGACAGCGAGGAAGAATGTAGCATACTGGATTTTATACCATCCGATTTTGATACATTCGAGGAAGTAGCCAAAAACAACAACGAACAATTTCAAGACAAGGTACAGCAGTACATTTCAAAACTTTCTAATCAGCAGGTTAATATATTAAATCTTCTGATAGATGGGTACAAGCCTAAAGACATACGGCAGATTTTAGAAATTTCATCAACTGAATATGCCGAAAATATGAAGATTATGAGAAGTTTTGAAAATGTAAAGATTTTATTTTAGGAGGTAATTACTATGAAGAATATTAGAAAGCAGACATTTACATTAGAGCAGTATTTAAAGGATATGAAGGCAGAGAAAATCAGAACGGATCAGGAGTGCCAGCGATTAAGTGGACAATGGAATCCGAATATGGTTAATGAACTGATAGCGTCAGTTCTCACAGATGATTATATTCCACCTATTATTTTAGGCGAGGAAACAACATCAAACGGAATTACAAGACAGTGGATAATTGACGGATTGCAGAGAAGTAGCACATTATCATTATTCAGATACGGAAATACAAAGATTACAAAGAATCTTGATGAATATATGGTTACTTATCAGAGAAAAGCAACAGATGAAAATGGAAATATAAAGCGAGACGAGCAGGGCGAAATTGTATGGGAAAATGTAGAATTTGACATTCGTAACAAGACATACGAGCAGTTACCAGAGGAATTAAAAGAGATTTTCAATGGCTATCAGATGGAGGTTGTAATTCATCAGAATTGCGACACAATGGAAATTTCAAAGTTGGTACGCAAATTAAATAATTGCAAACCAATGAACCAGGCACAGCGAGCTTTTACTTATATAGATGCTTTTGCAAGGGAGATAAGAGAAATTGCAGACAACAGATTTTTCAAGGATATGTACTCTTGCAATAACAAAGACAGAATAAACGGAACTTTTGAAAGAGCTATCGGAGATATGGTTATCTTATGTGAATATCCGAGCCAGTACAGAAAAGATACAAAGGTAGGTTTTAAGTGGTTAAACGAAAATGCAACCATTCTTGATTTTGAAAATCTCAATGATTTACTTACAAGATTGACAGAATCAACGGAGATTACAAGCGAAATAAGGGAACTGTTCAACAGAAAGAATGGTTATATCTTTGTAGCAACATTCAAGGCATTTACAGAGTTGGGAAGGGAAGATAAAGAGTTTGGCAAGTTCCTTCACTGGTTAATCACAGAGGGAAAAGACACAGAAATCAACGGAAAGACATGGACTGAATTAGATATTGACCGTTCAACAAGGGACAGCGGGACAGTACACGGAAAACTTGACTATCTTACAGCACTTGTTAAGCAGTATTTTACAGAAGTTAAGAATGTAGCATAAAGGCAAAGGGGAGGGGCAACCTTCCCCGACTATAAGAGAGGTAAAGCGAAATGTACACAATATCAGATATTTTAATGGATATAGACAGAGGTTGTCTTGCTAACAATATGATTGAGGATAGATTTACATACAGATATCAGATGGATAAGAAACAAAGCAAGCGGTTATTATGGAAGATTGTGCATAAACTATTAAATAAGATGGTATAAGAGAAAAGAGTGTCTTTTAGGGCACTCTTTATGCACCCATAGAAATTAGTTGAAAATTTGGAGGAGGTGTTATATACTTATTATGAAGAAGTATATAGAAACGGAGGGTTGCATGATGGCTTCCGCAACTGATAAACAAAAAGACAGTTTAAAAGAATATATGAAAAAAATTAAAGATATAAAACTCAGAGTTCCAGAGGAATATTTGCAACCTATTAAAGATCATGCAAAAGCCAAAGGAATGAGTGTTAATCAATTAGTTATCTCATTACTTGAAAAAGATATGGGGATAGAAATAGTAACTGTAAGGGAACAAAACAAGCAAAATAAGGAAAATGAAAACGAATAATCGGTTGATAAGAAACACGAATTTCATCCGAAATTTTAAAGGAGGTATGACCTATGTTAGCAGCAGTAAAGGGAATTGTAAAAGGTAACACAGTAGTTATTGATGATGAAGATATAAGAGATTATGACGGAGCAGAGGTTATTGTTACTCTGTTGAACTATCCACAGAGAAAAGCAAAGAAAGCCCCTGTTGACTGGGATAGTTTTGTTATTCCAAGTGAAAGAGGCTTGCATGTTGATGAATATATGAAGGAGATGCGAGAGAATGACAGATTATAAAAAGGCATTTGTAGATACTGCACCATTCATATACTTCATTGAAAAAGACCAAAACAATCCACAGTATTATGACAAGGTAAAGAGCTTTTTTAGTAATGGATATGAGGCAGACAAAAAGTTTGTGACTTCTGTAATTACAATGGAAGAATATTTTGTATTTCCATACAGAAACAAGCTGTATTCATTCATTGATATGTTTGATAGACTTGTGGAAACTACAGGAATGGAAATTGTAGAGGTAAATCAAGAGATTGCTAAAAAGGCAGCTCAAATAAGAGCAGAATATAAAGGATTTAAGGCAATGGACGCTATTCAGTTAGCGGTTGCGTGTCTTACAAAATGTGATTTGTTCTTGACGAATGACAAACAGTTAAGACAATTCAAAGAAATAAAATGTATTACAGTTGATGAACTGGAATAACAAACAAAGCACCAACGGAAAGAGCCATATCTTTCTGAAGGTGCTATTTTTAACTCTGCTGCCGATTGTGGATATTATCAACAACCTTTTTCAATTCTACTGTATGCCAGCGATTGCGGATAATCTGTTGCTTTAATTCTGATATGCGTTTGTTGGTGTAATGTTCCATGTATTTCATAAGGAAAGCTGGAATAAATTTTTCAGGTATCTTTTGAATGATGGAAAATAAAATATCTTCTGATTTATTGGAAATCTTATGTAACAAGTCTTTGAAACGGTTCGGCTTCTGAATCTCAATATTTATGTGTATCAACTCCTTCCATATATAGTATAGCGGTAAAAATGCAATGCTACAAGTGAAAATGGAAACTGTCTATAAAGGTGTCATTTTACGGAGAATGTATATTATGTAGGAAAATGTATTTGTAAAGGTATCAATATGATTTACAGATATGTGCGTAAAGTGATGGGTATTTTATAAACAGGAAGGACGGAAAGTAATGAAGAATAGTGAACATGAAATATATGGTTATGCGAGAGTTTCCACGAAGGAACAAAATCTTGCAAGGCAGTTAGAACAATTAAAGGAGTTTGGTATTCCAGACAGAAATATTAAATGTGATAAGGTTAGCGGAAAGTCATTTAATAGAAGAGAGTACAATGCTTTAGTTGGAACAGAGGAAACAGCACCATTATTAAGGAATGGAGACTTGCTTGTTATTGTCAGTCTTGACAGATTAGGTAGAAACTATGGGGAAATCAAGGAACAATGGAATTATATAATCAATGAGATTGGAGCAGATATTGTCGTATTGGATATGCCATTACTTGATACAAGACAATCAGATGATAATTTGGATAAGAAATTTATAGCAGACCTGGTATTACAGATTCTTTCTTATGTAGCACAGAAGGAACTTGAAAATACAAGACGGAGACAAAAACAGGGAATGGATGTTATGCCGGTTATAAATGGAAAGAAAACTTCATTAAAGACAGGTAGACCGACAGGCAGACCTAACGCAGAATTTCCCGAAGATTGGAAAGAATATTATGATAAATGGAGATTGGGAGAAATGACAGCCACTAAATGTATGGAAATTCTTAATTTGAAGAGATCCACATTTTATAAGTTGGTTAAGGTCTATGAAACAAAAATTCATAAAGATAGGGAGAATTGATATATACAAAGAAATATCAATCGGAGGTGGAAATGATGAACAAACAATATGAAGTCAATGCTTTTTGTACTGGTATGATTGCAGGAATCAATCTATATCAGCAAAAGGTTATCACAGCACAGAAAAACAACGAGGCTATAAAAATTGATGGAGAATTATATTATATCCAAAGTGCAAAGGAAAGATTGCAAGATATGGTTGATAAGGTATGCAAATAGAAAGAGAGGTAACAACAAATGCAGATTAACATTGAATATGACAAAGAAATCAATCAAATATTTCTTAGAAATGGAAATAGAACACTTAATATAGAAAGAACAGAGATAGCAACAGTAGAAAAAATCTTTGATACTATGGAAATCCCATATACAGAAAAACTGGGAGAAGTCTTTATATTTGACAAGGAAATAGCAGAAAGAGGTGTTTAATAATATGGCAAGAGATAGAATTGAGCCATGCGAATCATATATCTGCAAAGGTCAATGCAAAAAAGGAAGAGAGGCAGATCATAACGGATATTGTCAGAAGTGTGGAAAATACAAACCACGCATTAGAAAGAGGCATATGAATAGGAAGAAACAGGAACTTGAAAAAATCAGAAAGAATGAGAGGTATTAGATTATGATGCAGCCAAAGTACAGATTTGAGGATTTACATTTACAGAGTGATAAAAATTATACAGATATAAATGATACGATTGTCGGATTTTTGATTGATAGAGACATTGTTGTTCCCTATGATGTTAAGCATAAGTTGGAAGAAATAGTCAACAATATGCTGGCAGAACATTTTGCAGAAACACAGCAAGTATTATATCCGTTAGATTTTGAAGTATCTATGAGTTTGGAAATGAACACAGAAACTAACAAGGTTATTATAAGCACATACATATTCAATGCGGATGATTTGAATTTACATACAGAAATTGATACAGACACATTACATGATTATAAAAGGACAAAGAAATATTTCTTTGACACATTAGGCTGTATTATGCTTATGAAAATAGGAAAGCTACAAAAAGCGGCAGGAATGAAAAGTTTGTATGCTATATAATAAGGAAGAAAGAGGTTACATTATGATAGATACCAATGCTGAGTCATTATCAATTAAAGTGGAAATCAAACAGAAACTTGTAAAAGAGATGGGGAATAATATATCAGAGGATGATATGAAATTCCTACTAAAGACATTTGATGATGTATCAAGCCGATATAAATTTTCAAGAAAAACCAGATAGAAAAAATCGGCAAGGTATGTTATACTCATTAGGTATTAAGGGCGTGATGAACCCTTGATATACATTTTTTAATCATAGGATTACCTATAGATTGAAATTGTTTTGTTGGGGAAAAGCTGTGGCTGTGAGGTCATGGCTTTTCTTGGCGATAATAAAATGGAGGTGAATTAAAATGATTGTATATTATAAATTGGGTAATATTTTAAAAGAACGCAAAATGCAGTGGAAAGATTTGTGTAATGCCGGGATTTCTGTCAATATGCCTACAAGATTTTCTCAAAATAAAAATATTAGTTCTGACACAATAGATAAAGTGTGTCAATTTCTTAATGTTCAACCAGGAGATATTATGGAGTATGTTGATGAAGATAAAGCAAAAGAAGCGGAAATTTTAGCACAAATGGAAGTACTAAAAAAACAATTAGAAGAAGTACGCTCAAAATAAAGCCAAACTAAAAACTATGTAACAAAAGCCACTAATGCAAACGAATATGCTCAAGTGGCTTTTTATGGTTATGTATATAGAAAAGGTTCATCTTTTTTAGAGTTATATTGTTTTATAAGTTTGTTTAAATCGTCTAGAAATGCAATTTTACGTTCTCTAGATTGATTAGAGATACATGATAAATCCATACCAAAATATGAAAATGCAAATGACAAATCATTTGAAATGGTAATAAGCATTTGTTCAAGGCTGTTAAGTGTATATTCCGTACTTGTAGATGCTAGTCGATTTATATTTTCAATTAGTTTGTCAGTACATTTAAGTATTTCCTCATTAGGAATATAATTTTCAGTATTCTTTCTAGATGTCATATATTTTGAACGAGCGTATTTTATATATTCGGGTTCAATAGAATGCTTTTGTAAAAAATTCATTGTATCATTAATAGATGGTCTTCCATTGATAGAATAAAATACAGCCCATATAATAGGATAAATTACTACAAATGAACATGCATTTTCTTGACGGTTTAATATGGCATCAATTTCATCCATAGACGCAGAGTAACGAATTACAGGTGAAGATGAATAAACGGATCTGTAAAATAAATTTGGTGACATTTTAGCATATTCATTTTTCGGAATTTGTTTTTCTGTCTGGTGATTAATGGAGTCAACTTTTAAAAATATATCTATTGTTTCTATACAATTTCGCGTTATCATTTCATTCAGTTCAGCTATAAAATCATTAGATAAAGTATATTTGTAGTAAACTGCATCTAAATTCATTATGGTAATCTTTGAAAAAGAATCAAGAGAATCTGACAACTTATCATAGGCATATCTGCAAAAGTCAATTAATGTTTCATTTGTCTCATTACTATCTTCTGTGTAGATATTGCTGTGAAAAATATAAGCTATTAGTTTTTTAAAATCCTCTATTCTAATTTTTTTAACCATTCCTTTTTCTAGTTTCGATAAATAAGGAGGCTGTTTATTTATTACAGCGGCAGCACAGTTAGTCGATATTTGATGTTCTACACGCAAATTTTTAATAAGTTGACCAATATCTGGTGTTATTTGTATACTAGCTTCTTTTATCATATAATTACTCCTTTATACACATATATTATCATGTATATAAGATAAAAGCAATTTATTTCGTAAAATAATGTGGCAAAGATAAAATGGAAAATATTTTGGAAAAAAATTTCCAAAATTCTTGACATTATAGGGATATAGTGCTATAGTGATAACAACAAGAGAAGGGAAACGACTTCAACACCGATTACATAAAGCTTCATAGTCAAAACATACTCGGTTCAGAAGGGTTTCAAAGTATCTTGTAAATGTGCGGAAAAAGAAAACCTCTAGCATGTAAATAAGTGCTGGTAACACTTAATGCTAAAGGCTTCATGCTTGTGATAAGTCTGGTAAACTTAACACTTTGCTATTTGGTTAATGCAATCTTAGCATGAATAATCTTTTTTGTCAATCATCAGTATTCTGCTGATGGTGATTTCCAACACATTTTATAAATATAAGAAAGAACTCACGACAAGAGTGGGATTCTTTCGTGTACCTTGAAAATAGAACAGGAGGAGGTGAAAGACTTTGCGAATTGAGTATTTAATTCTCAACTTTCTATATAGAAGTGACGCAAAGAGCAAGCTTATAGCGGCTACACAGCAGATAATTGTTGATGGTTTAGCAGCAGAGGGCGAGAAGTATACTGGTAGAACGATTTATGAGCATCTGAGAAAACTGCTCAAATTGGGGTATGTAAAGAATGGTATTCCGGGAACAAATGCGGCATACACATATTACATTACCAAGGCTGGTATGAATTGGTTAAAAGAAATGGAAGCAGAGGAGACAGAAACGGAGGAAGTTAATGAGTAGAAGAATCAATTCAAGACTTAAAATGACATTCATTGGATGTGGACAGTGTGGAAGTCAGGTAGTATCTGAAATAGAAAGTGCAGCAGGTGAGCTTGAAGGTGGTAAGAGCAATATAGCTTTTGTTGGAATAAACACAAGCATCGAGGATTTGTCAACTGTTGCATTGTCGCATAAGATTCACATAAAAGGCTCAAATGGTGCGGCGTGTGACCGAGATAGAAGCACAGAGGCATTGGCAGAAGGCATAGATGATATTTTGGAAGAGTTGCAGACATACATAGTAAAGGATTCCATTATATATTTAGCATTTTCATTAGGTGGAGGGACAGGCAGTGCAACAGCTCCGATACTTGCCAGTATCTTATTGGAAATGAGATATACAGTCGGTATGATAGCGGTTCTTCCGGCAGATACAGAGCCATTAAAAGTGAGAGATAATGCGTGTCATGCTTTTGATGAGATAGAGGAGCTTAAACCTAAAATGGCGAGTATCTTCCTATTAGATAACAATGCAGGTGACAAGCTTACAATCAACAAGGTGTTTGCATCCTTGATAATAGGAGTGCTTTGCATTAACAACAAATCTCAGTATGGAAACATGGACTTAGCGGAAATAGAAGCGTGTCTGAAATGTCCATCATTTTCAATAATTACTAAGATAAATGCAGCCAAGGGAACAACGGCTAACTTGATTGATATAGTAAGCAGAGAGAACAATATATTTGCAAAGCGTGAGGATAAGACCATTACAATTATGGGATTGTCAGAAGCGTTGTCTGCAAGAGAGAGCAAGATTGATGTGATTGAGCTTAGAAAAGCTTTGGGAACGGCACCAACTGAATTTCACGGCTATTGTAGTGAATCAAATGAAAATGTCTTGATCCTAAGTGGACTTATGATGCCGTATTCAAGAATTGATGCCATGTCTGAAAGTGTTCACAAAGAAGCAGAGAGCGTGCAGAACTCCATGAAAGCATTAACTGAAGTCAGGCAGTCCAAAAGCATAGATATATTCGGAAAGAAAAATATATCATTTGCAGTACATGAGCCAAAAAAGGGGATATCTGCATTAGACGCATTAAAAGCAAAAAGAATCAGCAAGTAAAGAGAGAATATAACACATATAGGGGACTGATATACAGTCAGTCCTCACCATAAAGAATTTGGAGGATTTAACAATGGAACTTACAGAATTATCAAAATTATTAAAGGCACAGAATGAGAGTGGAAAAGGGTTTCAGATACATATAAACAGTGGATGCCTTGAAGAGAATAGCCAGTCTGTAACAAGTGTCGAGCTTGGAAATCTATATTTCACTGATTGCAAAATGGTTGGCAATACAAAGCTTTTGTCATTCGGCAATGATAGGAGAATGCCAATAGACTACAAGAAAGATGGAACACCTCTTTATCCAATGGAAATCAACAGCCGTATATATGTTGATATTTCTAAAATTGAATCAGTAGAGAATGTGAAAGACTACGAGGACTGGTTTGAAATGCCGTCATCAAGAGTTGTAAATCTTTATATGTATCCTGAAAACAATGAGGTAAATGGACGCAGGAATGTAATTTCAGTCGGATTTATCAGGTAAATAAGAGGATATATATAAGGAAGGTACAGCTATGGTAAAGCGATTTATTAAAGCAGAGAACGGCAAAGTATCACAAGTGCTTGAATATGAAAGTGGTAATTGTGTGGAAATTCCAATCAACAAGGATGGCACAGTGCGTTGGTTGGAGGATACATTGAAAGTTCAGGAAAATCAGAAGTGAGGATAATGTACATTATGAGGAAAACAACAGCGAACAAATTATTGAAAGCTATCGCAGACAATTTGGTATCAGTTACAAGTGCAGTAGTGAATCATGATGAAGGTATAAAAGAACAAATATCTGATGAAAAATTTAAGGAAGATTTGGAGTTCTACACGAATTCGGGCATATTTGCAGATACGATAGATTTTTCGTATGAAAAAATTGCAGAAGATAAACTGTCCATTTCCATCGGAAAAGCAAGTTGTTACTGCTATGACGATATAGACGTAACTTTGCAGCTTAGTGATGGTGTCGATATGGAAACTGCCACAAAAGAGTTATATGAAGATCTCAATGAAAGATTGTCAGCATAAAGAGAGAACAATATAGTAGAGGTCAGCCGGTTGGACTGATAAAGGAAATCAAGAGATACTTTCTCACTCCTGTCTTATATATAGAAGAAAAAGAGGTTATTTATGAATACATATTAATTGAAGTAATTATGACGAAACGAAAATAAAAAGGCAACCGATTATCGGCTGCCTAATATCATTAATCATGTTGAGTTATCTCAATATCAAAGTATTTTGTCCTTATTTTTACATCATGTCGTTTATCATTTAAGCATTTATGCAAAATGGTTATAATGCTAATAATAACCATAACTGATAAAGTCAGTGCAAAAACAACTCCCAAAATTGCTCCCATAAGAAGCACCACCTTTCAGAAAATTGGTGTAAGGTTGACAGTTACAAATATTAAAAGAAGTAATAAAAATAAAATGTTGTATTGAATTAGTTTTAGCTGATTTATTTTCTGATTTGGTTTTATTTTGATTGTTGTAAAATTATGGTTTTTTGATTTAATTATACAGTCATTTTCTTAAATGTCAAGAAAAAATAGATATTCATATAAATGAAATGTCTAATCTCCAGCAAATCCCCAGCATACTGGGGAGAATGGAACAGTTGGAAATGATGAGAAAATCGATAAAAAAACTCTTGTGATATATTAAAAATGGTGTTGCAAGTGATGCGGTCAAAAAACAGTTAAAGGAAAAAATTTTTGATGCTTTGTCTGTATAAATTGAAGCGAATAGTTATTTTCAGAACGGATAGACATTTCCCTTTTTATCAAGCTGCATAGACAGCATTGGTCGAAAGACTTCTTCAAGGAGAACGGAATTTAGTTCTACATATATCAGTGAAGATGCTGATTACATATTGGACGGATAGACAGGCGCATTACCTATTATGGTGGTGTGCCTACATTAAATTGAAAGAGAGGCATAGCAATATGAAATTTAAATGGTACAAAATTCCTCTTGGCACAGAAGTGGAAATTGTCAACAAGGATAGTAAATATTTTAGAAGAAGAGGAATGTTAGAAGCAGAGGAGCCAGGTCATCTTGGATGTAATGTTTATTTTGAAAACGGAGATGAAGATATTTTCTGCTGGGATGAATTTTTGCCAACACAGAATGTCTTGGATTTGAGCAAGCTGAAAGTTGAAAATTTATCACAGATTTTTAATCAGAATTACCTTTATGAAACAAATCGTATAGTGGTTTACATAGCAAAATTCACAAATGAAGATATTGAGACTGCCTATAAAAATCTTGTGGAACAGCTTGCAAGTGGAGAATGTAACTGTGGTAAAGCTGAATATGTTCTTGCATTGTTGAGTGAATTGCGAAGATATGATGCAGAAGAAATTAAAGAGCCTATCGGAGAAATGATTACATTTGTTCAATGGTGGGTGGAAGGATTAAGAAATCATGTAACAAAGGATATGAAAGATAAGAGATATTTTGAGACGGAACATTTCAAGATTGATTTTGTTGAGTTGGATTAGGAGGAATGAATTATTAGTAATATTACAGTAGTGGATTCTATTATGGGATCAGGGAAAACCAGTTGGAGTATCCAACATATAAATGAAAGTCCATTTGAAAATGTTTTGTATATTACACCATTTTTGAATGAGGTAGAACGAATTATTGAAAATACAAACAGAGATTTTAAACAGCCATCATATAAAGGTGGAACAAAGTTGCAGAATTTGAATGAACTTTTGGCTTGTCAATGTGATATAGCATCTACACATGAATTGTTCAAGAAACTTAATGAGGAAAGCCGGGAATACATTCAGAACGGGCATTATACATTGATTCTTGATGAAGTCTTAAATGCGATTGATCCATATGATGATATTAAGAAAGATGATATGAAGCTATTGCAAGATAGCGGATGTATTACCATTGATGAAGATGGTTTTGTTATATGGAATCAAGATAAAGCTGAATATGATACACAGTACAACAAAATTAAGATATTGGCTGAAAATAAAAGTTTACTGTATGTAAATCAGAAGTTGTTACTATGGAGATACCCACCAGAAATATTTACATTGTTTGATAAGGTGTATATTCTAACATATCTATTTGATGCAAGTATTCTGAAAAATTATTTTGATCTTTATCATATCCAGTATATCAAGAAGAGCATTACATATGAAAATGGAAAATATGTATTGTCTGATTTCTTTATTCCAGATACAAAAAAATATTACTCTTTGATTGATATTTACGATGGAAAACTGAATACCAATATTGTACAGAAACAGAATGGATTATCTTCTACATGGTTTAAGGTACAGAGTAAGACCAATGCAAAGATTATTCAACAGATTAAGCGAAATTTGAATAATTATTTTAGAAATATTCTTGATGCAAAAAGTGAAACAATTTTATGGACTTCCTTTAAAGATTATAAGACCAAACTTAGAGGAAAAGGATATGCAAAAGAATTTAAGACGGAACAGTTAAATGAAGTCGATAATGCATATGGATTTTTAGCTTGTAATGCAAGAGCAACCAATAAATATGCTCAATGTTACAACCTTGCATATTGTGTAAATATATATTTGCATCCTGCTATTTCACAGTTTTTCCTTCAGAAGGGAATTAAAGTGAATGAAGATTTATTTGGATTGTCAGAAATGATTCAATGGATATGGAGAAGTCGTATTCGTAATGGAGAGAAAATAAATATTTACATACCTTCTACCAGAATGAGAACATTATTAAAATCGTGGTTAGATATGAGTTTAGAGTATCAGAATGAAAAAGCAGCTTAATGAATTTAGCACTTTTTTGGTGCTAAAATTTTTCAAAAACCTAGTAAAATCAATGGTTTGAGGGGTGTAACCGTTAAAAGGAAAAAGGTAATAAAAGAGATAATTTTCGGATGGTTGGACTGGCATATTGCGTAGCAATGTGACAGGACATACCAACGAAAAAGGCAGACAGATTAGATTGCGTAAGCAAGCTAAGATGGCTGACTAACAGGGTGTGGGATGTTCCCACTAATACATTGTGTCACAGACAGTTGGGTAATCGCTTCTAGCGAAGCTCATACCCTTGCATCCGTTCTGGCGAACGTCTGCAAATAATATCAGATAGAAGAAGGAGAATATTTAAGATGAAAGTAGAAAATTTGAAAATAGGAAGAACATATTATATGCCGGTAAAACACAATCCAACAAGTTATACCTATGGTGAACTTATTGCGATTACAGAGGATAGGAAGGCTGTACTTGTAAATAAAAAGGGCGAACAATTAACTGTATCACCAAATAAATTACATACTCGTGCTGACAAAGCAGTAAGAGGCAGGAAAGCACAGGAACGTGTCAGAAGAGAATTAAATATCAAAAGCAATAAGCTTACAATCGACTATGACAAATTGTGTAAGTCATTTGATGCTTTTATGAGTAGAGTTGATAAGGCAGAATTGGATGATAAATTTAAAAGAGATTTATTGAACAAGATGTTGCAGTCGGTAAATTTAAGAATTGATAGATTGAGCGAAAGCTTACCGAACCAATGAAAAGGCTCTTTGAATCTATGCGAAAACGTATAAAAGAAAACAAATATGGAAATATAGAACCTATCATTATTACACAAGATATGGTCATTGTATCAGGTCATCAGCGTGTAAGAGTTGCAAAGGAACTTGGATTATCTACTATTATGGTGGATATTAGAAAGTATGAAAATGATGATAAAGTATTAAAGGATCTTATTGAATCAAATCTTCGTCAGCGTGTAGTTGGCAACGCCAATCCAATCAAACTTGGCAAGTGTTTTCAGTTTTTAAATGATTGGTATGGATTTGAAAAAGGTGGTAATCATGGAAATCAATACACAGTGCCAAAAGAAAAAATTTTTACTTTGCCAAAAACATCAAACGAGCCTACTACCCAATCAGATCTTGCTACTGCATATGGAATCACAAAGCAAACAATGAACAATTATATGCGTTTGGCGAAAGCAATTCCTGGATTAGAGGATGCTTGCAGAGATGATTGCACAAAATAGAGAGAAATTCATGTTTCCAATTCGGGAAACACATGATTAGCCCAACCGGGCGGTCAGTAAAACAGATGATTCTTCCACATGAACTAATCAAGTCAATACCTATGATAACGCACATAGATAGATTTGACTTATCATATAAAGTGACTTCAAGTATGGTGACGCTTTATATAAAAAGAATTGAGGTGATAACAATAACGGATAATATAACACAGATAAAATACATCAAGATAATTGACAAGCTATACAGAGTTACAGATATATCTTTTACAGACATGAGTATACATGCAGTAGAGACAACATCTGCTACCAGTGTACTTCGAAGTACAGTGTTTAACCTTGAGGAGCTAAGGGAGTTCAGAATACGGCTTGTAAACAATGGTGGAGCAGCAGATATCATTGAGTTTAGAGCATGGAAACGTCAAAAATGAGCCAATGAAATCACAGTTTCAAGTAAAGAAAAAAGTGCTCTATGTAAAGGGTTAAATTATTGAAAATGGGGTTAATTTGAGGTCGAGAATTTCAGAGGATAAATTGTATTGGTGGTATGGGGAGAATGTGAGAATGAGGTTAAAGGCAATGATTTAAGTAAAGGATATAGAGTGGAAATTTGGCAAAAGTGGTCTTTGATAATTGAATATTGGTGGTTGGTGTGGTATATTAAAAAGAAAAAGGAGTTTTACAATGGACGAGGTTGATGTAAGAGAGTTGCTTGAGAAAACAAGTTATCCATTTTTGGCAGCTTATGAGAATGAATGGATAAATTCAGAGGGTAAGGTTCTTTCGTTTGACGATATGGACAAAAAATATTTGAATAATTGCTACAATTATTTATTGGAACGAAAAGAGCAGATTAAAATGGGGTACTTTTTGCAAGGAGTTAAATTTGATAAGAGTCAGTATGAAAATATTGTAGGTATCACAAGCGAATTGTTTGAGAGAAAAGTAAGCGAATTAAAAAAATATATAGGATAAAGATATATACCAACCGTCAATTTAAGAGGTTGGTATTTTTTTGCGCAAAAACAGAAACAAAACGGAGAATATTACATATAGAAACAAAATCATATAAAAGAGAGGAAATTATATTGAAAAAGAAAAGACAACAGAACACAAACGAAACAGAATTTATTCAGAATTATGAGATCGTAAGACTGAATATTCGAGACATGAAAAAAGGTGCAATTTTTGACAAGACTAAAAAAGAGTTGGACTTAGATAAAATTACAATATGCAGTAGTGAAGTTGTAAGAATAGTAACAACATTTGTACCTGAAAATGTTGTTTTTGATGGCTCAGCGTATCCTTTTATCAAGGATTTGATTATTTTAAAAATTGGTAAGAGCTATAAAAAATATTATCAAGAACTTTGCAAGAATAGAGCTGCTGAAGATAAGGGTGTCTTTACTTTGAAAATCTTATCTGAAGATAAAGATAATCCTGAAAATAATGAAACGGAATCAATACGATATAAAAGATTGCTTTGTGGCAGTTCTTTTGTCAGAAATTGTAAAGAGTTATATATAAGAGAAGAGTTGTATAATGGTGTGATGGAAGTATTGCTTACTGGAATTAACTTTAAAGAGATGTTTCCGATAACTAAAGTTGCAAAATTTTCAACATATCTTGGTCTTGCAGCAACTGATAGCAGACCAGTTTCCATGCCTAATATCTGTGTCGCAGCAGATTATAAGAAGGTGATTAAGGATGCATTTGATATTGTTATACAAGAGGATTTAGGTGGTAATAAGTTTAAATATGAGGTACAAAATTATTGTGATACACATAAGGAGACAGAAGAAGAGATTAATTGTTTTGATGGTGCAGGAATTGTATCATATGAAAGAGCGTGTATCTGGGCAAAAGAATTAGGATTGAATTATGTGCCATCTTCATTTCAAATAAGAGTATTGAATGGCATTAAAGGTAATCTATATACATTTCCGGTCACAGAATTTATTGATTATCTTGAGCAGAATGATTTGCAGGAAAAACTAAAAGTGAGTGATTTGTGGGGAGATATTATAGATGTAAAGGAAAAGAAGATTGATGTATTTTTAACAGAAAGTCAGTTTAAATTTCATAATAAATATAACAGCTTTGCTGAATGGGAAGAAGGTTTTCTGAATCCAGTTAGATATAATGAAAATGAGTATCATAGAACTTTTAACATATGTGATTATTCAATAGATATTAGTAAAATGAAGGATAAAATATGGTCGGCTTATCAACCATTACAGACAATCGAATTATCGGATGATAATATTAGAAAGATAGCAGAACCTACAATAGAAGTTGTTAAAAAATTACATAACGATGTAAATGAATTTATTAAGTATCGTGGTATTAGTCTGGAATGCGAAGAAAGTGAGCAGTGCAATAAGCGAACAAATTTAACTCCATGGTATTATCAGGCTTTGTTATTGGATGATAGTTTGCAGTATGACAAATATATAAGGAAGAAAATAATGGATGATTTGAATAGCTTGAAGATGCATATATATAATGGAAAGATTTTGTTAAAAGGTAATTATCAGACAGCTATTCCAGACCTTCTTGCATTGATGGAACATATATTTGGGCTTGAAGTTAAAGGCGCATTAGGAAAATGGGAGGTTTATTCAAACTACTGGTTAAATAAGGCTGTAGATGAAATTTCTATTTGGAGAAATCCTCACATAGCATGTGAGTGGTGTAATGTTAAAATTGTAAGCAATGAGAGAACAAAGTGGTTTAAGTATCAGACTACAGGATATGTGACGGACATATACAGTACATTGGCATTGAGACTTGGTACAATGGATTTTGATGGTGATACGGTTGCCGGAGTAAATTCACATATTATTTATGATGCCATAGAAAAAGCTGATGTTCACACTATAAAAGTAGTTACGAAAAAACAAAATGTAGAAGAAAACAATGACTCCAATATGGAATTTTGTATATCAGATACTGATAAAATTATGTACACGAATTATCTTGGATTTCAAAATAATATTGGTGATGTCACAAATAAAGTAACTAAACTGTGGGGAGCATATGGTGACGCTGATAATCTGGAGACAAAAAAGAGGATTTTAGATTACATAAAGATTATGTCGGTTATTAATCAACTTATTGTTGATTTTGTAAAAACAGGTATAAAAGTGCCTATTCCAGATGATATATTAGAAGAAATTAAAGGTTATAAAATGCCCGCATTTATGCAATTTAAAAATGGTAAGTGGGTTAATGACAAAGTGATAGAAGCAAATAAAAATAGTTTTCGGTATCTCATAGAAGACAATATTGATGAAGATACAACTGTAAATGAATATGTTGATAGTCAGAAAAAATATTGTATGACAAATGGAACAGTTGATAAAATATGTAAGTATATGCAGGAATGTATATCTGATATTGAGTTGAATTTTGAAACTGTTAAGCAGGAGTGCCAGTTTACTAAAATTATGAGTGATATAGAGTATATTTATAATGCCACATATCCTAAGATAATAGATAAATTGAAGAATTTATTGGAAATTCATAAAAAGATATGTGGGAAAAAATATTATGACGATAAAAATGGTTCGGGTACAGATGATTCATCAAGACGCTTTGAAAGGTTTTACAGTTATTGTGAAATAGAATTGCATAAATTATGTAAGGACAGGAATAAACTGTTGAATTATTTGATTTATGCTTATTATACGGATAAAGAATTTTGCAATGCAGATAAATCAATATTATGGAATGTTTTCGGACAGGATATTTGCTGCCGCTATCTGAATGGAAATGTAATTTTGGATGAAAACAGACTTGAAAGATTAAGAAAAAGTGAAGATAAAGCACAAGAAAAGGCTGAAAAAGTAAAGGATATGTGTAAGAGCGCAAACACAGTTCTAATTCATGGGCTGGAAGATGAAGAAATTGTAATTACACAAAATGAACTGTCAAAAATAAATAGTGATGTTGATGATCCTGCTGCTGTAAGACTTATGATTGTATTATTGGTTTTATATAAGAAGTTGAATAAAAAATTAGAAAAAAATAGATGTGTGATTAAACTTGTCAAGGGTAAAAAGGGAGAGGTCACAAAAAATCAGTTGTGCAAACTAGCAGATATTTATTATAACCAGTTTGACAATAGATTGGAAAAGTTGGTTCAGAATGGGTTAATAAGCGTTGATATAGGAAATTTGAAAGTACCTAAAATATCCGTGAATATACCAATTGATAATGAGGCAGACGGACATATAATAAAGGATATTAATGATGTTTCGGTTGTGTTATCACAAGCCAGAACATAAGTTCGTAAAACCTCGAAATTTTATTTTATCTAAATTATTACAAATGCTTAAAAGCCAATAAAATAAGAGCTTTTGAGCATTTTAATTAGGAGTTGTAAAACATAATATAGGAAAGAGAGAAAAATTTTCTACAATTATTCTTAAATAAAAAATGAGGAGGTAACATGAGCCAAAATGATTTAAGAAATATGTTGATTTGTGTATTGAAAAATGGGCTTGTTGCCAAAACTATAGCAGAGAAGACATCAATACCACCAGATATTCTATCACGTTTTAAAAATGGTAAAGTATGTTTATGTGAGACTGATGCAGATAAGCTTGAGAAATATCTGTCATTAGTACAGATTCCAACATCAATTTAGGTAATAACGATTGTCGCCTTGAGCAAGCGGTAGTCTTTATTATAAATTAGCTGATACACTGTCCTCAAACAGCAGTGTATTAGTAGAGTATCGAGTGTATTCAAAACAATGAACAATGATTAAGCGGACAGATTGCCTCAAACACAATCTGTCCGTGAAAATCCCAATTTTTTAAGGAATTTTTTACAGAAAATATTGTAACAAAGGAGGCTTGTACATGACACAGAATGAATTAAGAAACATTCTTATCAAGCGTCTTGAACGTGAGAAACAGTGCTATATCTGTAAGGTCACAGGCATAGATAAGAATACGCTAAGTCTGTTTAAGACAGGCAGATTAGCGGAGCTGTATCCCAAGCATTTTGAAGCGTTAAAAGACTATCTTACAAATTCATAAATTCTATTTTTATTTTCTAGGCATTGCGCCAAATTCAGATTTTTCAATCAAACATTCCATATAAAAAGGAAACGATTTATGAGGCTTAAAAGAGGTGACAGAATCCTTTATGAGGATTCAATTTATATTGTGGTTGCGGTAGTGTGGTCAACCGTGTATTTGCGTGATGTGGTTGATGACAGTACAGGATATGATTATGATATTAGCGAAGTTCATAAAAATTACAGAGACATAGAGTTCTTTGGGGAAGGATAATTTTGGAAAATAACTTTTTTCTACGATTGATAGCAGCTCTTAACAAGACAAAGAGCATGACAAGAATAAAACAGGACATTAAGAAGCTTGGAGATTTGTTTGTTCCCTTAATTGGTAAACTGCAATTAGGCAGAACAAGAAAGATGATAAATGACCAGTTAAAGGGAAGGACGTATAACGTAAATTTATCACCGAAAATAAATAAAAAGAATGTCCAGAACGCAACGAATCAGGCGGTAAATACTGCTAAGAAGGTTGCAAATACTAATAAAGTACCTCTCAATTTTGAGGTAAAGAAGGAACAGCTTATTAACAAGCTGAAAATTGTTGCGAAAGAGTACAATAAGCTTTTTAGCAATCAGGATTTAACTAAGAAATACAACAGTCTGCTCAATTCTGCCAATGTAGCGAAAAGTACGGCAGATTTAAGAAAAGTAAGAAGTGAACTTTCTGCATTTAAAACGGAACTTAAAGCAACCGGCTATGCAACAATGAGCTGGGGCAGTAAGTTCAAAGAATCAATCAAGCGGTATGCGAACTTTTCCAGTGGCGCAAGCTTCGTATACACAATGATAAATCAGTCAAGACAAGCTTCTTCTGAGGCAAAGTCATTAGATGACAGATTGGTTGATTTACAGAAAGTGACCGATGAGATTGAGGACAGAGACGCACTGTATAAGTACTTTGACAGAGCTATGAGCAAGGCGAAAGACCTTAATGTTAAGGTTGATTCACTGATATATGCCATCACAGAGTTTAAGAAGATGGGATGGTCACTGGATGATGCGGAGCTTGGAGGAAAGTGGAGCACAGTACTTTCTAATGTAGGTGATCTTAATATTGATAGTGCCATAGGTTCAATAAAGACAGCTATAGCTTCATTTGATGAAATAGGTGGCTATACTGATGAGCAGATGAATAAAAAGCTTGAAGCTTATGTTGATTTGATAAATGGAATGTCAAACCGATATTCGATAGATGCGGAAGGGTTAGCGGAGGCAATCAGATTGTCGGCAGGAACACTCACTCAAGCTCATACAACCATTGAGCAGGCAGCAGCCATGTTCTCCACAGCAAACAGATTTTATAATGATACTAATTATTTAGGCAATACAGCCAAAATCGGTTCATTACGTCTAAGAGCCTCAACAAGTACGGACGCAAGAAAAGAACTTGAGGAGCTTGGGGAGGACATTGATGGTGTAGCAGATTCCGCAAGTTCATTAAGGGAGAAGTTATTAAGTCTCACGGGCGTAGATATAATGGAAGCTGATGGACAGACCTTCAAATCGTTCTATCAGCAGTTACTTGAAATATCACAGGTCATGGACAACCTTAGTGATACCAGCCGTGCAAATGTTTTGGAGACAATTTTTGGTAAGGCAAGGGCAGCAGCAGGTCAGGCACTTATTAGTGGCTTACAGACTGAGGGTGTGAAGGCTTACGAGACAGCGATAAACAGTGCAGGCTCAGCTATGAAAGAATATACGACATGGTGCGAATCGGCTTCGGCTTCAATTCAGCGTTTTCAGAATGCATTAACAGAGACATATCAGAGCATAGTGAATGGCAATACAGTCCGTGATGTAACAAATCTTGGTACTGCATTATTAAATGTGGCGAATAAATTCGGCTTAATTCAAGGCACACTTAGAGGTATTGTGGCTATTGGGATAGGTAAGTTTATTACAACAGGTGTAATGGCTTTTATGACCGCAACTAGACAGGTTGAAAAGTATGGAGTTGCATTAAAGGCAGTCAAAGACATGCCGATAAACGGAAATCTTACACAGAGATACCAGTACCTCAAAACAATAGCTGTGGCAATACAGAATCTTACAAATGCACAGCTTAAAAATGTGCTTTCAAGTAAATCACTGAGCCAACAGGACAGAGTAAGAATTTTGAGTCTGCAAGGTCTGTCAAAGGAAATGGTAACACAGAAGTTGCAGGAATTAGGATTAACGAATGCAACTAACGCACAGACTGTTGCCAACAATGCACAGACAGCCTCAGTGTTCAGCCTAAAAGCGGCGATGATTGGTCTTGGACGAACAATTAAAACTGCTATACTTTCAAACCCGGTTGGAGTTGCTCTAATGACGATCAGCCTTGGATTTAGTGCTATTTCTTCCGCAGTATCAAAGCATAATCAGGAACTGGAGGACAGCAGACAGAAGACAAAGGAAGCAGCAGATGAAGCTTCGGCAATGAGTGATGAGATATCAGAACTTGCCAATAAATATATTAAGCTGTCGGATGCGGTCAAGACCGATTCAGGAGCAAAAGAAGAGTTACTGTCCACACAGGAGGAACTTCTCAGAAAGCTTAATCTTGAAGGTGAGACTGTTGATACACTTGTCGAAAAATATGGTTCTTTATCTGAAGCAATTAAACAGGTGAGCATTGACAACCTGAAAGAACAGCAGATTGACTTGATTGCCAATGTGGATGCTACAACAACAGATTTACTTAAATCAGCCGACAAGTATTTTGGAAAATCCATTGTGGCGATGGGAAAAGATGCAGGTAAGGCATGGCAGGTCTTAGAAGATGCCGGAATAATAAGCAGTGGAACACATACCAGCAGAGGCGGTGAATGGTTCTTACAAGGTGACAACAAAACCATAGAAGGTGCGATACAAAACTATGAAACGCTTGGAAAAGCGGTAGCAGCACTTAGAGATTCCACAGTATTTACGGCGGACGAATTAGCCGACAATGAGCTTTTTAAGGAAATATATAAGAGATATAACAATGCAAAAGAATCGGTAGAGGGTTACAGCTCTGCTATTGACAGCCTGAACAAGAATGTAGCACACCAGCTTACGATAAGTGCGTTACAGGGTAAAAATATTCCGAAGACAGCAGAGGAGTTTGAGACATTTAAACAAGGTCTTATAGATACTTCTATTGCGTCAAAGCAGTTTATCGGTGATGAGCAGAAAATCACCAGTACAATAGAAAACTATTTAGCGACACTTCCTGAATTTCAAGAATTTTTCAATAATTCAGTGCAGGAAGCAAATAAAATCATAAGTGATAAATCTAAATATCTGGATTTTTCCGACCTATTCAACAACGATTCCATAGATTCAACAAAACAGAAGCTTCTCGACCTTGCAACATCTGGCGAACTTTCAGCAGAAACCATAACATCAACAGAGGACTACAAAGCACTTCTTGATGAATTAGGTATCAGTGCAGATGAGTTTGTAAATAAAATTAGTGAGTTTAATATCCAATACAATGAGGACAACTACAATTCGCTTATCGACCTTCTCAGCCGTGTTCGCAAAGGTGAAATATTATCAGCCGATGAAGCAACCACTCTCATAGCAACTTATGACAGTCTTGCAGGAGAACTTGTAAAAACAGGTAATGGCTATTCATTCAATGAATCAGCTATCATATCGCTTACAAACAAGTATGCTGAGACATCCAACCTTGCAATATCAAATGAGGTTAAGAAAACCAATGCAGCAATCGAAGGTGTCAAGGAGCGAATAAATGCTTATGGCATTGAAATGGAAGCTCTAAAGACAATCCAAAAGATATATGAGGACACAGGCTCAAAGATTGAGGTAATGAATTGGCTTAAAGATAATGGTTATTCCATGTTCATGGCTTCAAATTATCTTGATATCGCAAATGAGTATTCAGAATTGGAGAAAAAGAGCGAATCATTAAAGAGTAAGATGCTTGAGCAAATTGAAACAAGCTCAGTAGCAGGAGCTTCTGCCCTTGACCGTATAAGCAAAAAGTACAAGGAGCTCACCGATGTAATAGGCTCAAATGTAAACCTTATACTCTCTCAGATTAAGCTCTTAGAAGCACAAGGTAAGGAAGTCGGAGAAGCTTATTATACAGAGCTTGTAGACCAGTCATCAGCTAAAATTGCAGTTCTCACAGAACAGTTCAATGAACTTAGACAGCAGTTTTTAAACACTCCAAAGGGTACAAATGAATGGTTGGAACTCAATGCCGCAATCTTAGAGGTTCAGAACTCTATCATTGAAGCCAAGACAAGTATGGCAGAATACCAGAAAACTCTTGACAATATGAAATGGGACAGAGCTGAAAAGACATTTAATGTCCTCTCTGACACAATCAGTTCTAATACAGATTTAATTGAAGCAGAGATAAGCAAACTCGAAGCAAGTGGCGAGCGTGTTGGCAAGGTATTCTATGCCGGACTTATCGGTATGGTAGAGAAAAACATAGCAACACTGACTGACAGACATAAGACTTTAATGGAACAGTTGACGACCACAGAGGAAGGTTCAGATGATTGGATTGACCTTAACAAGTCCATATTTGACTGTCAGAAAGCTATTATAGATGCCCAGAAGAGTCTTGCTAAATATAGCAAAACTTTGGATGGTATAGACTGGGAAAAATATCAGTCTATATATGATGCTTCAAGTAATGTAATTGATAATTACAAGGAGACTATACAGGCACAGATTGATGTTGCTGAAGCCGGAGGAAAAGAAGTTGGCAAAGCATACTATGAAGCATTGATTTCTGCGTCCCAGGATGATATAAACTTCAATTTAAGCAGAAGAAATGAGCTTATTGAACAACTCGGCACCGTTGAGGAAGGTTCGGAAGAATGGTCTAATATAAGGGATGAGATTGATTCGGTAGACCAAGCTGTTATTAAGTGCAATGTCGATATTGCAGGATATCAGAATACACTTGATAGCATAGATTGGGAACGTGCAACTGAGAAGTACAACACTTCTATGGATATCATAGATGCCAACAATGATTTAATCCAGTCACAGATTTCACAGATTGAAACTGCGAGCGGTACTGTTGGTAAGGCATTTTATGAGGCTCTGATTAGTAACATTGAAACAGAAATCGGCGTATACTCTAACCGTTTGAAAGAGTTGCAGGCAAGATTGCTAAGTGTTGATGAAGGCTCTGAGGAGTGGATATCTCTCAACACAGAAATTCTTGATGTACAGAACTCTATACTCGGTGCGAAAGAGAAAATTGAAGGTTTCCAAAACTCCATAGATTCACTTCATTGGGATGAACTTGATAGGCTTGAAGAAGCCATTAACGGAATATCGAATGAAGCTGGCAATATTGTCGATTTGCTTGATTTAGATAAGGTTCTTGATGATAACGGTGCTTTTACAAATGACGCTGTCACTGCTCTTGCTATGTATGGGGAACAGCTTGAAACGGCACAGTATCTTATCAATAAATATTCCAAAGAGATTGAATACCTTAATGGCGAATATGCTAAGGGAAGCATTACAACCGAGGAATATAATGAGAAGATGCAAGACCTCAACGATAAGCAATGGGAGTCTGTAGATGCTTACAATGCGGCTAAGAAAGCCATCATCGAACTCCGTAAGAAAGGTATTGAAGAGGAAATTGATGCCTTAGAGGATTTATACGATGCCCGTAAGAAAGCTTGGGAACAAGAGAAAGACCAACACGATTGGGAAAAGACTGTTTCTGAGAATGAAACAAACATCAATAAACTTAAAGCTCAGATTGCCGAATTACAGAATGACAATTCTCTCGCAGGTATAAAGAAACGTAAAGAGCTTGAAGATGAACTCAACAAGGCTGAAAGCGATTGGGAAGACACACTATATGACCATGTATATGATGAGCGTCAAGACCAGTTAGATAAGGAGCTTGATGACAAGAAGAAGGCTCTTGAAAAGACTTTAGATGATGAAGAGAAGCTTGTTACCGATTCCATTGACCTTGTAAATCAGAACTGTTCTACAGTTCTTGATAACCTCAATAGACTTAGCAGAGAATATGGTATACAGATAAGCAATTCTATTACAGAAGGTTTTAAGGGTGGCGAAAATGCTTTATCATCATACAGCAGTAAATTTTCAGAAGCACATTCTGGATTTACAACGCAGTTAGGATTGACAGAAGATAAAGTATATGATGTTCAAAAGCAGGCTGATAGTACGTCGAAATCACTTCTTAACATGTTTGGAAGCACTAATGGTACTCTTGATGAGCAGTTAGATACTACAACAGGCAAAATTGATAATGCTCACACTGAAGCTGATAAAGCCGCATTAGCTTTCCTCAATATGTTGTTAACTGAAAACGGCACACTTGCTGAACAGATTGACAAGGTAAAACGATATGTTGAGGAATCTTATGATGCTGCCGATAGTGCTTCTCTTAAATTCTGGCAGATGCTTCAGGAGAAAAATGGTACTTTAGATGCTCAGTTAGATAGTACAAAGATTAAAATTGACGCTATGTATACTTCGGCAGATACTGCTTCACAAGAGATTGTCAACATGTTTAAGTCTACCAACGGAACTCTTGGAACACAGTTAGATAAAGTAAAGAGTACACTTGAAGCTATTAACGCTGAAGCTGACAAAGCTAAGACAGCATTGAGTAACATTGGAATGAATGTTCCTGCTCCAGCAGATTCCTCGGCAACAGGCGTTTTAGGCAGTGTTACACATGATAACTCTGGTACTATTCTTCCTGATGCAGGTACTTATCCGAATGCTGATAGAGACATCAAAAATCTTCAAACTAAAGCCGAGGAAATATCCAAGGACGCAGCAGAAGCGGCAAGGAAAACTGATGAAGAGAAAAAGAAGAAGCCTGTTTTAAGTGGTGGTAGTAAGACGGGTGGCAGTAACAATAAGCTTCAGATTTCTAAAGCCTATGCTACAGGTACAAAATCCGCGATCAAGGGTTGGCATCCTATGTTTGAGGAAGGTGTTGAAGCCATTGAAAAAGATGGTGAATTACTTGTGCCATTATCCGGCGGTGAAATGGTGTTCAACAATGAACAGCTCAGAAAACTTTGGGAGTTCAGCAAAGACCCTGAGAACATGGCAAAGTTATCCGCTAGTATATATGGCAACATGCCAAAATTTGGTGGAAATTTAACACCTAACATACCGATAAATAACACACAGAACGTCAATGTTGAACAGCATTTTGATGCACTTGTTAAGGTTGAGGGGGATATGACACCTGATGTATATAAGCAGTTGGCTACAGATAAGAGAATTGATTCTCTGTTAGAGGGAAAAACATTCAAATATTTGGCTAATGCTTATAATACTAGAGGATATAGATTGTGAAAAAAATAGGTACGGCATTGTGTTTATGATGCAATGTCGTACTAAAAAATAGAAAGGAATAACAAAATGAAGAAAATAACAAGACAGGAAATAGTTGATACTATCGCAGAAGTATCTGCAAAAGAAATGGAAATACTACCAGACACATTAAAGCGTAACATGGAAAAGTATGAAGGAGCTGACTTTTTACAGGGAGATAATCGAACTGGGCTTGAGTTATCAATTATGAATACAGCAATGCAGATGAGTTTCGTGGTTATGCTTGAGACGCTTTGTAAGTTGCTCTGTGATGAAGAAAAGTAAAACTGAGATAAGATAAATTCTTTGGCAGACTGAGAGATTCGGTCTGCCAAGGAATAAATGTGTCTATATATTGGAAAGATATGTTGTATTCTGTCGATTATTGGTATATAATGTAAAACATAATATCAATGGTGGACGGGAGGTACACTTTATGAGTAATACACCTAAAATATCATATTCTGGAAAAGTAGTTATTGGCAATAAAGAGTTGTCATGCGCTGTTCTTGATGATGGAACAAGAATATTGACAAATACCGCTGTATTTCAAGCATTTGATAGACCGAGAAAAGGGAAGCCATCAGAAGAATATCGTTTGAAAAATGTGCCTGCATTTATAACAGCAAATAATTTGAAGCCCTATATTGAAAGGGAGCTTCAAGAAGAAAATTATGAAGTTGAATATATAAGAAATGGGAAAATATATACTGGTTATAAGGCTGAAATTTTACCTATAATTTGTGACATATATTTATCGGCAAGAGATGATAATGTACTTACCGAAAGTCAAAAACCGCTTGCTGTAGCTAGTGATATTTTAATGCGTTCATTGGCAAAGGTTGGAATAGTTGCGTTAATTGATGAGGCAACTGGATATCAATATGAACGAGATGTAAAAGCATTACAGGAATTATTATCTCAATATATTGCAAAAGAGTTTTTGCCATGGGTTAAAACATTTGATGACGAATTTTATATACAAATGTTTAGACTACGTGGTTGGGATTATAAAGGACGTTTAAAAACACCTTATGCAGGACAGATTACAAATTTTCTTGTATATAACAGACTTCCAGAAGGAGTTCTTGAAGAACTGAAAAGATTAAATCCTATTTTAAATAAGAATGGTTATAGAAAATATAAACTTCACCAAGGGCTTACTAAAGAAAAAGGATATCAGCATTTGACACAACAAATTTCCACAGTAACAACCATGATGCGAGGATTTGATACTTGGGATGAGTTTGAACCTGTCTTTAGAAAGGCATTTAATGTACCTTTAGATGAAAAAATTTAATGGGACTGAATTATGAATAAATGCGATATTTTTGATATGTAAAATCTTTAAAACCCTTGATTTATAAGGATTTTCTTAGAGGGACCACATTTTGAAACTATAAACATAGACAAATAAAAATTGAATACTCATTATATCACAGAGTCACACCTTTTAGGTTGTGGCTCTTTTTGTGTTGTGGAATGATGCATGATGGTGGTGATTCGATGCCCGATCATTTGATAGGATATGGAATCTAAAAAGAAAAAGAATATATTAAATATTTTGGCAGAGGTTACGTTTGTGGCTTCTGCCAGTTTTGTAAATTATGAGAAATTTAGGAGCGAATTTATTATGGATAATATAACGGTATCTTTAGATAGCAAAATTTTATTAAATGTTAAAGAGGCATCGGATTTGTTTGGAATAGGACAAAATAGACTTAGAGATATAGTGAGAGAGGATTATGGAAATAAGTATCATCTTATGCTTGGACGCACTATAAAAATAAAAAGAAAGCAGTTTGAAGAATTTATAGATAAGGTGGAACAATTATAAGGACAAATAGACAATTAGCTTTGAATGTGATATAATCAGCGTTGTACGCATTCGAGGCATTCATGTTTATGGAGGCTGAGAAATGGCAAATAGAGTAACATCTGAAAAAAACAAACCTTCAAGAAGGACTTTACGAACTAATGAGTATTACAATCCTAAGACAAAAAGATATGAATATCATTACAAGGATTGTTTTGGAAAAGAAAGAGTTATAAGTTCTTATAGGCTTGAAGTGATGGATCAGTTACCGAAGGGAAAGAAATCATCAAAAAGTTTGCGTGAAAAGGAGGCAGAATTAAACGCACAACTTGAAAATAGTATTGATATTGATGGAGCAAAATTAACATTATTGGAAGTAGTTGATAGATATCTTAAATATTTATATAACAGAAAGAGTTTGGCTCATAATACAAAAGTTGGATACAATGTAACGGTAAACAATTTGAAACAATATAAACTTGGTTATATGGAAATAGGAAAAATAAGACCGCAGCATTGTGAAGAGTGGCTTGATGATATGAAGAAGAAACACAGAGGTTCATCTATTCAGACACAAATAAGCCTTATAAAAAGAGCTTTTGAGTATGCTTTAGACTATGATTATATTGTCAAGAATCCATTCAGAAATATTACAACCGATAAAAGTGACAGTAAGAAGATGGACGCTCTTTCTGTGAAGGATATGAATAGATTTCTTGATTTTTGTTCAAAAGATGTACATAGTGCACATTGTTATGATATGATATATGTATTGTTTTGGACAGGACTAAGAGTTTCAGAATTATGTGGTCTTACGCTTGATGATATTGATATGGACAATCGAATGGTAAAAGTTGATAAGCAGTTACAATGCGTTAATCATGTGCATGTGATTTTGCCTACTAAAACCACAAATGGAGAGCGTATTATACCAATGACGGATGGCGTATATCAATGCTTCGAACGTGTTATTAAGAATCGCTATATCATGGGTGATATAGAACCAGCATGTTATGATGAACGAGGTAATAAATATGAGGGATTTGTATTTCTTGCAACAAGAAGCAGAAAGACCATAGTAAGAAGTCATGTAGAAGAGTATCTGCAAAATTGTATAAAAAGATTTAATAATGCCAATATTGAAAATCCCATTCGTAAATTTGAACCGCATATATGCAGACATACGTTTGCAACTAATATGCAGTATCTACCACCAAAGACATTACAATATATACTTGGACACGGAAACATATCTACAACCATGAATAATTATGTTAATGCAAAACCAGGCGAAGAACAACTAGCACAGATAAATGCTATGGCGAATCAACTTATTTCTAATTAGTATGAAATAGAGCATACTAAATTTTTACTAAATATGAAGTGCAACGAAATGTGATATTATATATGTAAAAGTGATGAAATAACAGTAGTTAGCATTTATAATATGAAAGAAAATCCTAAAAAATACCGAATTTGAAAGGATACAGATATATGATAGCTATTATCGATTATGATGCAGGAAATCTAAGAAGTGTGGAAAAGGCACTTGAAGCTATAGGGCAGGAAGCAGTTGTGACAAGGGACAGGAATGAGATTCTGTCATCTGATAAAGTGATTTTACCGGGGGTAGGTTCGTTTGGCGATGCAATGGGACGGCTTAATGAGTATGGTCTTGTGAACACCATACATGAGGTTGTTGACTCAGGAAAGCCATTTCTGGGTATATGTCTTGGACTTCAGCTTCTATTCAGACGCAGCGATGAATCGGATGGAGTTGAGGGACTTTCGATTCTTCCGGGTGAGATATTGAGGATTCCGGATGCACCGGGAATCAAGATACCTCATATTGGCTGGAATTCCCTTAAGGTATCGGAGGGCGCAAGACTTTTTGAAGGTCTTGGTGAGAATCCTTATGTGTATTTTGTACACTCATATTATCTCAAGGCTGATGATGAGAGCATAGTCGCTGCGACTTCTGAATATGGCGGAACTATAATACACGCCTCTGTTCAGAAGGATAATGTATATGCATGTCAGTTCCACCCTGAAAAGAGCGGAAGTGTGGGTATGCAGATTCTCAAGAACTTTGCCACATTATAACAGTGCATTCTAATCAATAATAGAGAGGACAGCTTATGTTTACCAAGAGAATAATACCATGTCTGGACGTTAATAATGGAAGAGTTGTGAAGGGAACCAATTTTGTGAACCTGCGTGATGCCGGTGATCCGGTTGAGGTAGCTGCCCTTTATGACAAGGCGGGAGCAGATGAGCTTGTATTTCTGGATATCACAGCCTCATCCGACAGAAGAGAGACTACAGTTGAACTTGTGAGAAGGGTTGCCGAGAAGGTATTTATTCCGTTTACGGTTGGTGGCGGAATAAGGACTGTCGATGATTTTAAGAATCTTCTGAGGGAGGGTGCGGACAAGATTTCAATTAATTCATCCGCAATCGATAATCCACGCCTTATAAGCGATGCGGCGGATAAGTTCGGCAGCCAGTGTGTAGTTGTCGCGATAGATGCTAAGAGAAGAGTGGACGGAAGCGGTTGGAATATTTACAAGATGGGCGGAAGAGTGGACACAGGAATCGATGCACTTGAGTGGGCTGTGAAGGCTGATAAGCTGGGTGCCGGAGAGATACTTCTTACCAGCATGGACTGTGATGGAGTCAAGCAGGGGTATGATATTGAGCTTACGCGGACAATAGCTGAGAATGTATCAATACCTGTCATCGCTTCGGGCGGAGCCGGAAGTAAGGAGCATTTTTATGAGGCACTCACGGAGGGCAAGGCGGATGCGGCGCTTGCTGCTTCACTTTTTCATTACAAGGAGCTTGAGATATCCGACCTTAAAGATTATCTTGCACAGCGCGGTGTGTCTGTGAGAAGGTAATGTATGTATAACTAAAAATAGACTTAGTAATTGGAGATTGATATGTCACAGATTAGCAATGACTGGCTTGAAGCGCTTAAACCTGAGTTCGCCAAGCCATATTATAGGGATTTATATAAGTTTGTGGACAGTGAATACAGGAAGGGTGTGGTATATCCGCCGTCGGAGGATATATTTAGCGCATTTAATTTCACGCCGTTAAAGAATGTCAAGGTGTTAATACTTGGGCAGGATCCATACCACAATGAATTGCAGGCGCATGGGCTGAGCTTTTCGGTTCTTCCTGAACAGAAGGATATTCCGCCATCGCTTCAGAATATATATCAGGAGCTTCACGATGACCTTGGCTGTTATGTTCCGGACAATGGTTATCTTAAAAAATGGGCGGATCAGGGTGTGCTTCTTTTAAACACTGTACTCACGGTTCGCGCTCATCAGGCTAACTCTCATCAGGGACATGGCTGGGAGCAGTTTACGGACGCCGTCATTGAGGCTGTCAATGCGCAGGACAGACCTATTGTGTACATGCTCTGGGGCAGACCGGCACAGAGTAAGATTCCAATGTTAACGAATCCGAAGCACCTGATACTCAAGGCGCCGCACCCAAGCCCGCTGTCGGCTTATAGAGGCTTCTTTGGGTGCAGGCATTTCAGCCAGGCAAATGAATTCCTGAAGGCACATGGGGTGGAGCCTATTGATTGGCAGATTGAGAATATAAGATAATAGGTTCATCGATTGCAGAGGAATTGGATTATGAAACTTAAGAACGCTTTATTATTGGCATTGACGGCATTTATATGGGGGACAGCATTTGTCGCGCAGAGTGTAGGAATGGATTATATAGGACCATTCACATTTAACGGAATAAGGTCATTTATCGGTGCGTTGACGCTTGTTCCTTGCATACTGGTTCAGAAAGAGATTTGCGGAAGAGATAAAAGAGCAGCACAAAGCACATCGATAATTGAAAGAACCTCCGGCTCTGAAAAAGTGTCGGAAATAACATCAGGAAGTAGAGTGCAGGCAACAACAGAAGGAGTATCGGAAAACACAACTGATATACATAATGGAAATATAAAGGAGCTGATTGTCGGAGGTATCCTCTGCGGAATACTTCTCTTTGTGTCGAGCAGCCTTCAGCAGATTGGAATTAAGTACACATCCGCGGGAAAAGCCGGGTTTATCACAGCTTTTTATATAGTGCTTGTACCGGTTATTGGCATTTTTATGAAGAAGGCTTCCGGCTGGAAGATATGGGCGGCAGTTGTTCTTGCTCTTGTAGGTCTGTACTGTCTATGTATAAAGGACGGCTTTTCAATCGGAAAAGGGGACATTCTTATTTTTCTATGTGCGATAGGATTTTCGGCGCACATTATGGTGATAGATTATTTTTCGCCGAAGGTTAATGGTGTTACACTGTCATGCATACAGTTTTTGGTGTGCGCAGTGGCATCACTTCCGTTTATGTTCAGCCTTGAACATCCTGATATGGCAGCCATATTGTCGGCGTGGCTTCCGATTCTCTATGCCGGTGTGCTCTCCTGCGGGGTGGCATACACCTTGCAGATTATAGGGCAGAGGAATGTCAATCCTACGATAGCGTCATTGATACTCAGTCTGGAATCCTGCTTCTCAGTGCTTGCCGGGTGGGTAATTTTACATGAGAGCCTGTCAATTAAAGAGAGCGCTGGATGTGTGCTTATGTTCGCGGCGATAATACTTGCACAGCTGCCGTCAAAAATTGAGTAAAACATGAAGTGTGGGTATGGAAAACATAAATCAAGAAAAATACCCACAGCCAAGCAAAATGCAATAAAAAATAGACTGCTATGGGTATGTGAGAACAGAAGACAGGAAAAATACCCACAGCCAAGCAAAAAAGCAATAAAAAATAGACTGCTGTGGGTATGGAGAGCATAAGACAGGAAAAATACCCACAGCCAAGCAAAAATGCAATAAAAAAATAGACTGCTGTGGGTATGTGAGAACAGAAAACAATAAAAATACCCGCGAAGATAATAGAGAAAAGAAAGCAGATAAAAAAGAAAACGCGTCATATTGTAATTTAACTTACAATATGGCGCGTTTTCAACTGCATATACCTCAGCTATCTTGATATCTCAACTATCTCAACTATCTCAGCTATCTCAACATTACACACTATTGTTTTAGTGTAGTTTGCCTTTTAAGAAGGCTCTTAACTCCAACCTACTTATCAAGATTCTTCTGCGCAGTCGACAGCATAAGCTTGATTCTGTTGAGCTGGTTAACCTCGCTGGCACCCGGGTCATAGTCTACGGCGATTATGTTGGCATCCGGATAAGCGGCGCGCAGCTCTTTTATGACACCCTTACCTACGATATGGTTAGGCAGGCATGCGAAAGGCTGGCAGCAGACGATGTTCTTAGCTCCGTGGTGAATAAGCTCAATCATTTCGGCCGTGAGAAGCCAGCCCTCACCTGTCTGGTTTCCGAGTGAAACGAGTGGGGCAGCCAGCTTAGTCATCTCCTTGATGTCCGTTGGGGCATCGAAGCGCTTGCTCTGCGCAAGTGTCTTGTTGGACGGACCGCGGAACATATTGATTGCCTTTATTACAGCGTTGCTTATGTGCATTGACTTCCTACTTGCACCGAGGTTGTCTGCCTTGAAGTTCGCGTTCTCAGCACAGTAGAGCATGAAGCCCATGAAATCAGGAACTACAGCCTCAGCGCCTTCCTTCTCAAGGAGGTCAACGAGGTAGTTGTTGGCAGCAGGCAGGAACTTGACAAGAATCTCACCGACTATTCCGACGCGTGGCTTCTTGATGTCAAGAAGAGGAATCTCATCGAATTCCTTTATAATCTGCCTGATGTTGCGGTTGAAATCCTTCATATATACCTTTGGCTGCTTGAGCTGCTCTATGATAATATTCTTCCACTTCTCATGGAGTGCATTGACCGAGCCGGGAACTGCCTCATAAGGACGTGTGCGGTACACAACATTCATAAATATATCACCGTACTGGATTGCCATCGCTACCTTCTTAATCATAGGAAGCGAGTAGGTGAAGCCTGAGTTGCTCTCAAGTCCCTGCACGCTCAGCGATATAACCGGAATATCAGGGTAGCCTGCCTTTATGAGGGCACGGCGGATAAATCCGATATAGTTCGACGCACGGCAGCCACCACCTGTCTGTGTGATGACAAGAGCTGTCTTTGTGAGGTCATATCTGCCTGAGAGCACTGCCTCCATCATCTGTCCTACCACGATAAGAGAAGGGTAGCAGGCATCATTGTTGACATACTTAAGACCTGTATCGACTGCAGACTTGCTCACATTCTTCAGTACTTCGACATTGTAGCCGCAGGAATTGAGAGCAGGCTCAATGAGGTCGAAGTGTATAGGTGACATCTGCGGACAGAGAATAGTGTAATTGCTGTCGCGCATTTCCTTGGTAAATTCTTTTCTGTGGTAAGCACTTGATACGATGCTGCGCTTGTAGTTGTTGTGCTCACGAACCTTTATGGCGGAGATGAGTGAACGGATACGGATTCTTGCGGCACCGAGGTTGTTTACCTCATCTATCTTTAATACGGTGTAAATCTTTCCTGCTGAGGAGAGTATATCATTCACCTGGTCGGTTGTGACGGCGTCAAGTCCGCAGCCGAAGGAGTTGAGCTGTATCATGTCAATGTTGTCCTTGTCGCGGATGAAGCTTGCTGCGGCGTACAGTCGTGAATGGTACATCCACTGATCCATTACGATGAGAGGACGCTCAACCTTTCCGAGGTGTGATATAGAATCCTCTGTGAGAACAGCTATTCCATAGCTGTTGATAAGCTCAGGGATACCATGGTTAATCTCAGGGTCGATATGGTATGGACGGCCTGCGAGAACTATAGCGTGTCTTCCTGTCTCCTCAAGGTATTTGAGGGTTTCATCACCCTTCTTCATAATATCGCGGCGGCATTCTGCTAATTCATCCCATGCGGCCTGGCATGCGGCGGTAACATCCCTGGAGGAGATGTTGAACTGACCTCCGATTTCCTTGGAGAGACGCTTTGCAAGAACCTTCTCGTCCTCAAATGAGAGGAAAGGATTCATAAAAAGTATATTCTCTGTCACAAGCTCTTCTACGTTATTCTTGATGTTCTCAGCGTAGGAGGTTACGATAGGGCAGTTGTAGTGGTTGTTAGTGTTCTCTATTTCCCTGCGCTCATAAGGTATGCAAGGATAGAAGATAAATTTTATTCCCTGCTTGATAAGCCACGTTACATGACCATGTGCGAGCTTGGCAGGATAACACTCAGACTCACTAGGGATGGATTCAATTCCCAGCTCATATATCTTACGACTTGACTCAGGCGAGAGAACAACGCGGAAGCCGAGCTTTGTAAAGAATGTGAACCAGAATGGATAGTTCTCGTACATATTGAGTACACGCGGGATACCTACAACACCGCGTGGTGCATCTGTTATCTCAAGAGGTTCATAAGAGAAAAGACGCTTGTTCTTGTATTCAAAAAGATTTGGCACATGGTCTTTATTCTTTTCCTTGCCGATACCACGTTCGCAGCGGTTTCCGGATATGAACTGTCTTCCGCCGGAGAAACGGTTGATTGTGAGGAGACAGCTGTTGGTACAGCCCTTGCAGCGTGCCATTCTTGTCTCGTATGTAAGCTCATTGATTTTCTCAATAGAAAGCATAGTGGTATTCTGACCTTCGTAGCGCTCTCTTGCGACAAGGGCGGCACCGAAGGCACCCATGATTCCTGCAATATCAGGACGTATAACCTCTACACCTGTAATTTTTTCAAGGCTTCTAAGGACAGCGTCATTGTAGAAGGTACCACCCTGGACAACAATCTGGTGACCTAAATCCTTAGGGTCTGAAATCTTGATAACCTTGTAAAGCGCGTTCTTGATAACAGAGTAGGCAAGTCCGGCAGATATATCCGCCACGCTTGCACCCTCCTTCTGCGCCTGCTTAACCTTGGAGTTCATGAATACGGTACATCTTGTACCGAGGTCTATAGGGTGAGGCGCAAAGAGAGCCTCTTTTGCGAAATCCTCAACAGAGTAGTTCAGCGACTTTGCAAATGTCTCTATGAAAGAACCGCAGCCTGAGGAGCATGCCTCATTGAGCTGGACACTGTCAACGGTGTTATTTTTAATCTTGATACATTTCATATCCTGACCGCCTATATCGAGGATACAGTCAACCTCAGGGTCAAAAAATGCGGCGGCATAATAGTGGGATACAGTCTCAACCTCACCCTCATCGAGCATGAGTGCTGCCTTTATAAGTGCCTCACCGTAGCCTGTTGAACATGAGCGCACGATATGCGCATCGGCAGGAAGGATGGAATATATCTCCTTTATCGCCTTTATGGATGTCGCGAGAGGGCTTCCGTTGTTGCTGCTGTAGAAGGAGTAGAGAAGTGTTCCGTCCTCTGCTACCACTGCAGCCTTCGTTGTGGTGGAGCCGGCATCTATTCCGAGATAGCAGTTGCCGGAGTAGCTTTCAAGACTGCCTTTGATAACGCGGTGGCTGTCATGGCGTGCGCGGAATTCCTTGTAGGCATCCTGCGTGGCGAACAGAGGCTCCATACGCTCTACCTCAAAGTCCATCTTAATCTTATTGTGAAGCTTGGTGATGAGAGCGTCAATATCAATGGCAATCTCATCTTTGGCGGTCATTGCCGAACCTACAGCCGCAAAAAGATGTGAGTGCTCAGGTGCAATGATGTTCTCAGGACCAAGATTAAGCGTGCGGATAAAAGCATTCTTAAGCTCGGACAGGAAGTGAAGAGGTCCGCCTAAGAAGGCAACATTTCCGCGGATAGGCTTACCGCAGGCAAGTCCGCTTATGGTCTGGTTTACAACGGCCTGAAAAATGGAAGCGGATAAGTCCTCCTTGGTTGCTCCTTCATTGATGAGAGGCTGTATATCGGACTTTGCAAATACTCCGCATCGGGCAGCTATAGGGTATATTGCCTGATAATTTTTGGCATACTCATTAAGACCGGTGGCATCTGTCTGTAAAAGTGTTGCCATCTGGTCGATGAATGAGCCTGTACCACCGGCACAGATACCGTTCATACGCTGGTCGATACCGTTGGTAAAATAGATTATCTTGGCATCCTCGCCGCCAAGCTCTATGGCAACATCTGTCTGAGGAGCGTAGTCGCTTAGCGCTGTTGATACGGCTACGACCTCCTGGGTAAACGGAACCTCAAGGTGGCTTGCAAGTGTAAGACCACCGGAACCGGTTATGACAGGGTGTACGCTTATTGCGCCAAGCTTATCCTTAGCCTTGACAAGAAGACCTGCAAGAGTCTCCTGGATATTGGCGAAATGTCTTTCGTAATCTGAAAACAATATATTGTTAGCTTTATCAATAATTGCTATTTTGACTGTAGTGGAACCAATGTCAATTCCAAGTCTGTATTCGGATGTCATCATGAGAATACATCTCCTTTATCTATAAATAATAAGAAAGGTTACAAAACCCAAGTATGTTACATTATATTATAATTTTTTTCAAATATCAATAGCAACCGTCATTGACAAAATATTAAAAAAAAATTATACTAAAAATTGATTTGTTTATAAAAATATGTCCAAAACAATAGATATCAGGCTATTGGGAATAGAGGTAGTCCGTATGTATAAGATATTTTTAAGTTCGGAGCATCACGGAACGGTGCGAAGAAATGAGATAGAGCCGGGATGCTGGATTGCCATGACGGCACCGAGTGCTGATGAGCTGCAGACGGTTGCGTCAGAGTGCAGCATCCAGCTTGAAGACCTTAGGGCGGCACTCGATGACGAGGAGCGCTCACGTATACAGGTCGAGGATGATTATACACTTATAGTTGTTGATATTCCTGTCATTGAAGAGAGAAACGGCAAGGACTGGTACGGAACAATACCTCTTGGTATTGCTGTAACTGACAGCCAGATAATAACTATCTGCCTTGAAGATACCCCTGTTCTTAACAACTTTATGGATGGAAGGGTGAGGGAATTCTATACCTACAAGAAGACAAGATTCATCCTTCAGATTCTGTACAGAAATGCAACGCTTTTCCTCAATTATCTCAGAAATATAGATAAAAGAAGCGAACTGCTTGAGAAGAAGCTTCGTGAAGACCAGAAGAATAAGGAGCTGTTAGAGCTTCAGGAACTGGAAAAGTCACTCGTGTATTTCACAACGTCCCTCAAGGGCAATGAGCTTGTGCTTGAGAAGCTTTTCCGGATAGATAAGATTAAGAAATATCCTGAGGATGAAGACCTGCTTGAGGATGTCATTGTCGAGAACAAGCAGGCGATTGAGATGGCCAGTATATACAGCGGCATTTTAAGCGGAAGCATGGATGCTTTTGCTTCAATTATTTCCAATAACCTGAATCAGTCGATGAAGTTTCTTGCCACAGTTACGATAGTACTTTCTATCCCGACTATGGTGGCGAGCTTTTACGGAATGAATGTGTCTACATCAGGAATGCCGTTTGCAGACAGCCCGTTTGGCTTCCTGATAGTCATAGGATTTTCCATAATCCTGTCATTTATTGTGTCGATTATCTTCTGGAAGAAGGATTTGTTTTAGAAGCTGATGGCTGTCAGGCTTATGCTTCGGGATTGTAGGGATGCCTGTTTGAATATGAGGGAAAAATAATTATTGAGAAAAGGAAAGAGAAAGAGTGAATAATTTTTTAGCAAAACTTGAAAAGAAATATGGAAGATATGCGATAAAGAATCTTATTATTTATGTGCTGGCAGCTTATGGAATCGGCTATGTGCTTTTGCTTACGGCTCCGGCTGCATACAGCTATCTGGAGCTTAATCCCGCACTTGTTATGAAGGGGCAGGTGTGGAGACTTATAACGTGGGTATGTACGGTTCCCGAGAGCTTTTCCTTCTTTATATTGTTTATGTTTATGTTCCAGTATTTTATAGGTTCTTCGCTTGAGAAATATTGGGGAAGCTTCCGCTATAACTGTTATGTATTTTCCGGTATATTTTTTATGACAATCAGTACAATGATAGTCTACTGGATTACAGGAATCAGCATGAGCCCGAGCACGTACTATATCAATATGGCATCATTTCTTGCATTTGCAGTATGCTTTCCTGATGTCCAGGTGTACTTTATGATGGTTATTCCTATTAAGATTAAGTGGCTTGCGATTATAGATGTGATTTATATGGGTTATGAATTTATTGCTGTCGGAAAATACAAGAGCCTTTATTCCGCTGCCTATGGCGCGGCCGGAGTCCAGTATGCGTCACAGCTTATATGGGCTACGAGAGTAAGTATTATTGTATCCGTACTTAATTTTATCCTGTTCTATTTCGGAACAAGAAATATGAAAAGATTCGCCCCTAAGGAAATGCACCGCAGGTATGTCTACAAGAAAAACGTCAAGGCAGCGGCAGCTCCTAACGGAACTAAGCATAAGTGTGCTATCTGCGGAAGAACTGAGAAGGATGGGGATAATCTTGTTTTCCGTTACTGTTCTAAGTGTAATGGTAACTATGAATTCTGTCAGGAGCATCTGTACACGCACAAGCATTTTGAGTAATTCAATAAGGAAGCGGAATTGATATGAAAAAGGCATTGATTATAGGTGCGGGTGGTTTTGTCGGGAGTTATCTGGCTGGCTGCCTGCAAAATGAATTTGGCATGGAAGTATATGCAACCAAGCTTCCCGGTACACAGACACAGGATGAATTGCTGTTTCTTGGGGAGAGGATTTATGAACTTGATATTCTGAATAAGAATGACATAGTTGAGCTGCTGTTCGCGGTCAGGCCGGACTATATATATCATCTGGCTGCACAGAGCTCGGTGAGTGTGGCGTGGAAGGAGCCTGCGCTCACTATAGATGTGAATATCAAGGGAAGTGTGAATCTGATGGATGCAGTCAGGGAGCTGTACTATAAGCCGCGGGTGCTTTTGATTGGCTCCGGCGAGGAATACGGACATATTCTGGAGGATGAGACACCGATAAGCGAGGCTACCATGCTGCGTCCGGGAAATATATATGCAGCCACGAAGGTGTGCCAGAATATGATTGGAACCATATACTCTAAGGCTTATGATATGGAGATTATGCTTGTGAGGGCATTCAATCATGTCGGCCCCGGACAGTCACCGATATTTGTGGTGTCGGATTTCTGTAAGCAGGTTGCGGAGATTGAGAACGGGTTAAGGGAACCGGTTATGTATGTGGGAAATCTTGCGGCGAGAAGAGATTTTACGGATGTAAGGGATGTCGTGAGAGCTTATGGACTGCTTTCGCTTAAAGGCAGGGCAGGCGAGACTTACAATGTCGGCAGTGGAAATGCTGTGGAGATAAGAGCAATGCTTGACATGATAATAGGAATGTCGAGCGCTGATATAGAGGTAAAGGTTGACCAGAATAAGATAAGACCGGTTGATGTCCCGGTTATAGAGGCGGATATCACCAAGATAAATGAACAGACGGGATGGAAGCCGGATATTCCATTGAATCAGACCATAAAGGAAATACTTGATTACTGGCGTGAGAGGACAGGGGGTGAAAAGCTTGAGTGAGGAAGCATTATTTGATACCAATGAGATGACAAGTTCAAAAAGATACCTTCACACTCCAAGTGAATTTGCAAGAAAGAAGCTTATATATGTACAGGAGACAGGAAAGCTTAAAAGCATCAAGCCTCATGTAAGCAGCAGAAGCAACCTGGAATCCTATCTTTTTATGGTTGTTATGTCAGGAAATGGTAGAGTGTCATTTGATGGGAAGGATTACAGTGTAAAGGCCGGGGACTGTGCTTTTATTGACTGCCGCAGAAGCTATGAGCATTGCAGCGGAGAGGATTCACAGTGGGAGCTTATGTGGGTTCACATGGATGGGGCACTGCTTAGGGATTATTATGGAATATTCCTTGAAAAAAATGGAGGTTCGCCTGTCTTTAAGGCAGCAGATATAAAGAAATACAGTGGCATTATTGATGAGGTTATGTCTAATCAGGATGAGAAGGACATTACAAGTGAGTATGTAAGCCATAATCTGCTCACTAATCTTGTCACAACCATGCTTGTTGAGATTATCAACGAGGATAATAAGAAGCTCAATCCGGATATACTCAACAGTATCCGTGAATCTGTAAATGCCAGATTCAAGGAGGAGGACCTACTTGAGAGCGTGTGCGGTGAATACGGCATGGATGAGATAACCATAAACAGGCAGTTCAAGGACAAGTACGGAATTGACCTGTGCGACTATATTCTCAACAGAAGATTTAACTGTGCCAAGGAGCTTTTAAGATTTTCGGTAAAGCCGGTGAAGGAGATAGTGGTTGAATCAGGTATAATGAACACGGATTTGTTCAGACACCTTTTTATCGAAAATGAGGGCATGACTGCCGAGGAATATAGGAAAAAGTGGGCACAGTGGAACAGAGGATAAAAAAGTGCTTGCATTCTATAGAATAGTGTGATATAGTATTAACTGATTTATGATACATGTTGACTGGCAAGAGTGGGTGTGAACCCACTCTTTCGTTTTACTTTAGGATTTTCTATTTTATGGGAAGCCCTAGGTGGATGTGTTTTAACAGGAAAGGACATTATGGCAAGAAGAGAGGAATATGAGGCAAAGGCCGAGGCAATGATTACTCCTATAATAGAGGCTAATCATTTTGAACTGGTTGATGTTGAGTATGTGAAGGAAGGCAGCAGCTGGTACCTTAGAGCTTATATTGACAAGGAGGGCGGAATCACGGTGGATGACTGTGAGCTTGTGAGCAGGGCATTTTCCGATTTGCTTGATAAGGAAGATTTCATTGAAGATGCGTACATTCTTGAGGTCAGCTCACCGGGACTTTTAAGACCGCTCAGGAAGGATAAGGATTTTAGGCGGAATATCGGCAATGAGGTTGAGTTAAGACTCTACAGGGCGGTCAACAAGGTGAAGGAGGATCGCGGTATTCTTACGGCATTTGATGACAGTACGGTTACAATAGAGCATGAGGATGGCACAACCGCTGTCTACGAAAGGGCAGCACTTGCACTCATAAGACTTGCATTCGATTTTTAAAAACAGACAGTCTATAAGATTTAAGATGTGAAACATCAATTTTATATGAGCAGGAAGCGGAGCGGACTGCGTATATCATTGACATTATAGCGATAATATGGTCAGAAATGGAGGATATGATGAACAAGGAATTAATTGAAGCACTTAATGCGCTTGAGAAGGAGAAGGAGATAAGCAAGGAGAAGTTACTTTCGGCTATAGAGACTTCACTTCTTACAGCTTGCAAGAATCACTTTGGAAAGGCAGATAATTTTAAGGTGACAATCAACAGGGAGACAGGTGATTTCAAGGTTATCGCCGAGAAAGAGGTTGTCGATGATGTGACAGACGACACAACACAGATAAGCCTTGCTGATGCTAAGATGATTAACGCTAAGTATGACATCGGAGATATGGTAAATATTGAGGTTAAGTCGAAGGATTTCGGACGTATTGCAATACAGGTTGCAAAGAATGTCATTCTCCAGACCATCCGTGAGGAGGAGAGGAATGTTCTTTTTGACCAGTACAGCAGCAAGGAAAAGGAAGTTGTGACAGGTGTTGTACAGCGCTATGTCGGGAAGAATGTTATCATCAATCTTGGCAAGGTTGACGCAACACTCAACGAGAGCGAGATGGTGAGGGGTGAGACCTTTAAGCCTAATGACCGTGTCAAGGTATATGTGCTTGAGGTAAAGAACGGAAACAAGGGACCTAAGATTTTAGTTTCCAGAACACATCCGGAGCTTGTAAAGAGACTTTTCGAGGCTGAGGTTGCTGAGGTTCGTGATGGAACAGTCGAGATTATGAATGTGGCAAGAGAGGCAGGCTCAAGAACTAAGATAGCAGTATGGTCAAGTAATCCTGATGTAGATCCTGTAGGAGCTTGTGTAGGTATCAACGGAGCAAGAGTTAACGCTGTTGTTGAGGAGCTTGGCGGTGAGAAGATTGATATTGTCGCATGGAATGAGAATGCGGCATATCTGATTGAGAATGCGTTAAGCCCGGCTAAGGTTGTATCTGTTATCGCAGATGATGAGGCTAAGACGGCAAGAGTTGTTGTTCCTGATTACCAGCTTTCACTTGCAATCGGCAAGGAAGGACAGAACGCAAGACTTGCAGCTAAGCTTACAGGCTTTAAGATTGATATAAAGAGTGAGTCACAGATGAAGGAGCTTGGTGAAGATTACATGAATCCTTATAACGACGAGTACGAGGAGAATGAATATTCACAGGATGATAACTATGAGGATGAGGCTTCCGGGACAGAGGAGCAGTAATCCACACAGTATTAGTATTTTATTGATAGAAAGCGTGATGTTATGGCTGTAACCAGAAAAATACCACAAAGGCAGTGTCTGGGCTGTGGTGAAATGAAAGACAAGAAATCCATGCTCAGGGTAATAAAGACACAGGAGGGAGAGATTCTTCTTGATGCGACCGGTCGAAAGAACGGAAGAGGTGCATATATCTGCGCAGATATGAATTGTCTTAACAAAGCAATCAAATCGAAGGGCTTGGAACGCTCACTTAAGTGCCAGATACCTTCCGATGTATATGAAGCACTTAAAAAGGAGTTAGAGAAAATTGAATCAAGATAGAATACTTTCAATGATAGGTCTTGCCACCAGAGCAGGAGCGGTTACAAGTGGTGAGTTTTCTGTGGATAAGGCCATAAAGGCAGGAAAAGCCCGCCTTGTTATCATAGCAGATGACGCCTCGGACAGGACGAAGAAGGGATTTAAGGATTCCTGTTCATTCTATGGAGTTCCGCTTGTGATATATAAAGACAAGGAGACTCTCGGACATTCAATGGGAAAGCAGTTTAGGGCGTCACTGGCAATTCTCGATACGGGATTTGCTGATTCGCTGTTAAAGAAATGCAGGGAATTATCGGATTCCCAGGTCGAAATAATTGAAGGAGGTAATGCTGATGCCTAAAATGAGAATATATGAATTATCGAAAGAATTGAATTTAAAAAATAGTGATATAGTAGAGTATTTACAGAGCAAAAATGTAGATGTCAAGAGTCATTCGAGCAGCATTGATGATAATGCAATCGACATGGTTAAAAAGCATTTTGGAAAGGGTACAACAGTGCAGAATACAGAGGCACCTAAGGAGATAAAGGAACAGCCTGCAAGAAATGAGCAGGCAGCAAAGCAGGAGGCTGTTGCTACAGCACCTCAGACGAAGAATGAGCAGGTAAAGAATGAGCAGAAGCCTGCCGAAAAGAAATCACATATTACCGCTGTATATAATCCTCATAACAGCGACCGCAAGGATATACGTGATAATCGCAGACAGGATAATGGCGCAAACAGAGATAATGGCTTCAGACGTGACGGAAACCGTTCTGATGGAAACAGAGACGGAAACAGAGACGGAAGCAGGGACAACGGCTTCAGGCGTGACGGAAACCGCCCTGATGGAAACAGAGACGGAAACAGGGATAACGGCTTCAGACGTGACGGAAACCGCCCTGATGGAAACAGAGACGGAAACAGGGACAACGGCTTCAGGCGTGACGGAAACCGTCCTGATGGAAACAGAGACGGAAACAGGGACAACGGCTTCAGACGTGACGGAAACCGCCCTGATGGAAACAGGGATAACGGCTTCAGACGCGACGGAAACCGTCCTGATGGAAACAGGGACAACGGCTTCAGGCGTGATGGAAACCGTCCTTCCGGAAACAGAGATGGCTTTAACAAGGATGGCGGCTTTAATAAAGACGGCGGAAGAAATGACAGAGGCGATAACAGAAGACCGGGCGGCAACGGTAACTTCAGAGGTGGTAACAGGGATAATTTCGCAAAGGATGCAGATGCTAAGGGCGGAATGGGTGACGCAAGAGAGGTCCGTGAGGCTAAGGAGCAGAGAAGCCGTGAGCGTGAGAACCGCTTAAATGACCGCAATAAGTATGACCGCGAGGACAAAAAAGAGAACACCAAGGGACTTGAAAAGACTGTTAAGAATAATAAGCCGGTAACACAGAAGCCACAGGAGGAAGAGGATACAATCAAGACACTTGTACTTCCTGATGTTCTTACAATCAAGGAGCTTGCCGAGAAGATGAAGCTCCAGCCTGCAGCAGTAGTTAAGACTCTTTTCCTTAAGGGAACTATTGTAACAGTTAACCAGGAAATTGATTTTGATACTGCTGAGGAGATTGCACTTGAGTTTAACTGTATCTGTGAGCATGAGGTGAAGGTAGATGTCATTGCTGAGCTTCTTAAGGAGGAAGAGGAAGATCCGGCTACACTTGTTCCAAGACCACCTGTTGTATGTGTAATGGGACACGTTGACCATGGTAAAACCTCTCTGCTTGATGCAATACGTTCAACCAGTGTCACATCGAGAGAGGCCGGTGGTATCACACAGCACATCGGTGCATACACAGTTGAGATAAATGGTCAGAAGATTACCTTCCTTGATACACCGGGACATGAGGCATTCACGGCAATGAGAATGCGTGGAGCACAGGCAACAGATATAGCGATTCTTGTCGTTGCGGCTGATGATGGTGTAATGCCACAGACTATAGAGGCTATCAACCATGCCAAGGCAGCAGGCATTGATATAATTGTTGCGGTTAATAAGATAGATAAGCCTAATGCAAATATTGAGAAGGTTAAGCAGGAGCTTGTTGAGTACGGACTTGTAGCAGAGGACTGGGGCGGAGATACAATATTTGCACCTGTTTCTGCACATACTAAGGAAGGTATCGATAATCTTCTTGAGATGGTTCTGCTCACAGCAGAGATGAGAGAGTTAAAGGCTAACCCTAACCGCCGTGCAAGAGGTCTTGTCATTGAGGCACAGCTTGATAAGGGCAGAGGTCCTGTCGCTACACTTCTTGTACAGAAGGGTACACTTCATGTCGGAGACGCTGTGGCAGCTGGTCCATGCTTTGGTAAGATAAGAGCAATGATAGATGATAAGGGACGTAAGATTAAGGAAGCAGGTCCGGCAACACCTGTAGAGATATTGGGACTTAATGATGTTCCTGGTGCCGGTGAGATATTCGTATCTCCTGCAACTGAGAAGGAGGCGAGAGCATTCTCTGATACCTTCATCCGTGAGGGAAGAGTTAAGCTTCTTGACGATACCAAGAGCAAGCTTTCACTTGATGACCTGTTCTCACAGATCAAGGCAGGTAATGTTAAGGAGCTCGGTCTTATCATCAAGGCGGATGTACAGGGTTCTGTTGAGGCAGTTAAGCAGAGCATGCTGAAGCTTTCCAACGAGGAGGTTGTGATAAAGATTGTGCATGCAGGTGTTGGTGCCATCAACGAGTCCGATGTCATTCTTGCTTCCGCTTCTAATGCGATTATTATCGGCTTCAACGTACGTCCTGACAATATGGCTAGAGAGATTGCAGACCGCGAGAAGGTTGATGTAAGACTCTACAGAGTAATCTATCAGGCGATTGAGGATGTCGAGGCAGCGATGAAGGGTATGCTTGATCCTATCTATGAGGAGAAGGTTATCGGTCATGCTGAGGTACGCCAGACCTATAAGGCATCAGGTGTAGGTACGATTGCAGGCTCGTATGTGTTAGATGGTATGATTACGAAGGCTTCCAAGGTCCGTGTTACAAGAGAAGGGGAGCTTATATACGAAGGACCTCTTGCTTCACTTAAGAGATTTAAGGATGATGCTAAGGAGGTCAAGGCGGGCTACGAGTGTGGTATTGTTCTTGAAAAGTTCAATGACATCAAGGAGCTTGACCAGATTGAGGCATACATTATGGTAGAGGTGCCAAGGTAACATAAGCCTGAGGGCATAACCCTGACGCTGTATATTCAGGATGTACAGGGTGCCTTCAATCTGCAGAGCAATAATAAAATAAGCCGGGGCTGATGTCCCCGGCTTGTAGTGTTAAAATAAGAGTTTAATTTTTATTCGCTCGGAAATGGAGTAAATATGCGTAAAAATAGTATTAAGAATTCCCGAATCAATGGGGAGGTTCAGAAGGAACTCAGCAATATTATCCGCAATGAGGTCAAGAACCCTAATATCAGTCCATTGACATCGGTTGTTGCAGTGGATGTCACACCGGATCTTAAGGAATGCAAGGCATATATAAGTGTTTACGGTGATGAGGCTGCTCAGGCAGCTACAATTGCGGGGCTTAAGAGTGCGGAGGGATTTATAAGAAGCCGGCTTGCAAAGACGGTGAACCTTAGAAATACGCCGCAGATACATTTTATACTTGACCAGTCTATAGAGTATGGTGTGAGAATGTCTAAAATTATTGACGAGGTTAACAAGGAGAATCACGAATGATATATCTTGATGAGATACTGCAGGGGGTAAAGACTGTAGGAATCACAGGCCATATAAGACCTGATGGTGACTGCGTCGGCAGTACGCTGGGTGTGTACAACTATATATGTGATAATATGCCGCAGGTGGATGTTGATATCTGTCTGCAGCCGATTAATGATAAATTTTTATTTTTAAGAAACAGTGACAAGATAAAAGAAAAAGCTGATGGGAATAAGATATACGATTTATTTATCGTATGTGACTGCGCAGCATTTGACAGGTTTGAGGATTTCAGGGAATGCTTTGAGAAAGCCGGGAAAACAGTTGTATTCGACCACCATATAAGTGGACAGGAGATAGGAGATATGAATATGATTTCTCCTAAGCTTTCATCATGCAGTGAGCTTATATATGAGGCGATGAACCCGGATAAGATTTCTAAGAGCACAGCGGAGTGCCTTTATCTTGGAATTATCCATGATACGGGTGTATTCAAGTATCAGGGTGTGACAGCGCGCACGATGCAGATTGCAGGGAAGCTTATGGAAAAAGGTATAGATTTTACTAATATTATAGACAATACTTTTTACATGAGAACCTACAGACAGAGCCAGGTTCTTGGCAAGGCACTTCTTGAGAGCGTACAGTTCTGTGACGGAAGATGTATTTTCACTGTGCTGACAAAGCGGGATATGGAGTTTTACTGTGTCACAAGCAAGGATCTCGGAGGTGTTGTGGAGCAGCTTAGGCTTAATGATACGGTTGAGGTGGCAATATTCCTGTATGAGACAGAGAAGAATGAATATAAGGTGAGCATGCGTTCAAAGAACATAGTGGATGTAAGCAAGATTGCCAAGAGATTCGGCGGTGGTGGTCATATCAGGGCAGCAGGCTTCGACATGGCAGCGAATGACCCTAGGGATATCATCAATAATATCGGCGCACTTGTTGAACTTCAGTTTAATTCCGCACAGAGATAGGGAGGATACATTATTGTATAACGGAATTATAAATGTTTATAAGGAAGCAGGCTTCACATCGCATGATGTAGTAGCAAAGCTGCGCGGAATATTCGGACAGAGAAAAATCGGGCATACAGGAACCTTGGACCCGGCTGCGACAGGAGTACTTCCGGTGTGCCTTGGCAACGGAACCAAGCTTGTGGATATGATAACGGACAGAAGCAAGGTGTATGAAGCAAGGGTTCTCCTTGGTGTCACAACCGATACTGAGGATACAACGGGAACCGAGACCGGAAAGAGAGAGCTTGCCGGGGAGTTCTTTGCCGGAGACAGTAAAGGCGTTGCGGATAATATCAAAAGGGTTCTTGAGGGCTTCACAGGTGGGTATGACCAGATACCGCCCATGTACTCTGCGATTAAAAAGGACGGAAAGCGTCTCTATGAGCTTGCGCGTGAGGGCAAGGAGATTGACAGGGCGGCAAGACATGTGGAGATTTATTCTATAGAGCTGATTTCTGTGGAGCTTCCTTACTTTACAATGCGGGTCCACTGCGGTAAGGGAACCTACATCCGCTCACTGTGCAGGGATATAGGCGCGCAGATTGGGTGTGGTGCGTGTATGGACAGGCTGTGCCGTACACAGGTTGGAAGATTCACGCTTTCAGAAGCACTTACGCTTGAGGAATTACAGAAGCTTAAGGACGAGGATAGATTGTCCGAAGAAGTCATTCCTGTGGATGTGATGTTTGAGGAGTATATGCCTGTGCATGCGGGGGAAGAATATTTTAAGCTTATAAAAAACGGAAATAAGGTTGACAGCAGGATATGTTGTGGCCTGTATTCTCCGGTCAGAATGTACTGTGATGGTGTATTCTATGGAATATATGAGCTTGATGACAGGAAGAAGGAATATTATCCTGTAAAAATGTTCGCATGTGGGGAATAATCCGGGGTATGAAGAGGTTGATATATGAATATATTTAATGGTGTTACACAGTTTTCTATACCTGATAGGACGGTTGTCACATTTGGTAAATTCGATGGGATACATATGGGACACATGGCGCTTATAAATACTGCGGGAAGAATTGCAAGAGAACAGGGGTATAAGCTTGCTGTGTTTACATTCGATGTTCCGCCGAACCTGCACTTTGAGAAATTTGAGGGTACCCAGATAACAACCAACTATGAAAAGAGAATAATGTTTGCCGATGCCGGCGTTGACTACCTGGTTGAATATCCGTTCAACGAGGAGACAGCGTCAATGGAGCCGCTTGAGTTTATCAAGAAGGTTATTTTTGGCAATCTTAACGCTGCACATGTGGTTGTAGGAACAGACTGGCATTTCGGAAAGGACAGGAGCGGAAACTGTGATGTCCTTATGGCAGCACAGAAGCTGTACAACTACGAGGTTCATATTGTGGAAAAGGAAAAATATGAACAGAGGGAAATAAGCAGTACATGGATCCGCGGAGAAATCCAGCTTGGAAACATGGAGAATGTCAATATCCTTCTGGGTTATCCGTATATGATAATGGGCAGGGTTGAGGAAGGAAGACATCTTGGAAAGGAGATGGGGTTTGCGACCATCAATATATATCCTTCCCCGGAAAAGCTGCTTCCCCCATACGGAGTGTATGCATCCAAGCTTATTGCGGATGGCAATGAGTACTACGCGATAACCAATATCGGTGTCAGACCTACATTTGACGATTCGGAGAGAATAAGCGTTGAAACACATCTGCTTAACCATGAGGAGAATATGTATGGCAAAGAGGTAAGGGTGGAGCTGTTCCATTTTGAAAGACCGGAGATAAAATTCGATACGGTGGACAAGCTGATATCGCAGGTTGAAGCAGATATTGAATTTACAAAGACGTTTTTTCTGTTATAAGACTATGAAGCTATAATATGCGGATTGCGAATGTCCGCTTTACTGGCAGGTATGATGCCAAGGGCAGCTTTGCAGTGCATATTATGATTGTGGTTGGTATAGGAAATGATATCTTATTTTAGGAGACATTAATTTTATGGCAAAAAAAGGTTTGGATATAAAGACAATCCAGCCTGTATTAAGGGATGTGACCAAGCGAAACGGCTGGTCGCTGTGTGTGGGTGCCGGGACATCAGTTCCGGCACTTGCTGATTGGTACACACTGGTTGAGCTGCTCATCAAAAATAATTGCAGCAAAAATGAGATTATAGATATAGATGTATACAGAAGGATGGACTTCTCACCTGAGGCGATGATTCAGGCGGTACAGAATCACATGCATTTAAGTGACAAGGAGTTCATAGGGCTTCTGTCCGATGAGATATACCGTCCGATAAGGACAGCGCTCACGGCACAGGAGTGGGATACATTTGTCAAGATACATGAGACGGAGCATTTATCATGTATAACCAAAGAGAACTGGGAGACATATTCCGGCATTATAGACCGAATGTTTGCGGCAACAAGTGCCAATCTTATGGCGAAGGTTGTCATAGATGCGGTGCATGAGGGGGTTGGACCGCGCTCGATTCTAAGCTTTAATGTTGAGGCTGTATTTTTAACGCTGCTCAACTTCTATTACATGCAGACCGGCAACAGCAACAGGGTGCTCTTTGACAGAATCGCCAACAGCATTCATGTCCAGAAGCATGACAGAATACCATATTTTCACTGCCACGGTGTAATTCCGATTAACGGCTACAGTGCCAGAAAGGGACATCTTGCGAGTGACAAGCTGGTGCTTACCGAGGATAATTACCTGGAGCTTGCCAACAACTCATTCTCATGGCAGGCTACAAGCTTTATAGATAACTGCATGAACAGGAGAGTCGTTTTCTGCGGCGTATCCCTCACTGATGCGAATATGAGACGCTGGCTCTCATGGATTCACGCCAACAAGATGGCTGAGTTTAAGGAAAATGGGCTTGACTGCAAGGATGCAACAGAGCATTTCTGGATTCGCAAGAAGCCTAACACGATTCAGGAGAAGATATGGCTTGAGGAGTCGGTGGCTCATCTTGGTGTGAGACTTGTCTGGATTGATGAGTGGAACCAGACGGGGAAGGTGCTGAAAAGGATGCTGGGGCTTTAGAATAAAAGCTGTTGACAATATATCACCAAATAAAGCAATACTATTTTTGAAAAGGGACACTTTTACCTTGTTTTTTATAGAAAAATTGTAAAAATAAGGATAAAAGTGTCCCTTGCAATATTATGGCGAATATGGTAGCTTTTAGGTAAGAATATATATAAGAATTCCTTTGATGAGGAAAAGGTAGTTAAGGTTCATTCGCTATGTGGGCAGGCGGATGAAGTTGAAAGACGTTAGTTGTGATAGATGATGTATGACGTTATGGGCAGGTTTTAATTAACCTGCCTGTAAGGCGTTTCAAACAAAAACAAGAGTGGGGTAGGAAAACATGAGATATTATAAGAGATTTAAATTGATTATATCGGTTGCTATGCTTCTTTTTACCATAGGCTGTGTCAGACAGGAAAATAAAAGTGATGAAAGCTATGACTTATTAAGTTCGGACATGTGGAAAACAGATGGTTTTGCTGTAAATGATAAAGTCCTTGATGAGCAGGAATTGTGGGTTGACAGATATGAAAGACTTGAGCATGAGACTGTGCAGCATAATGAAGAAAATGAGGAGATTTATAAGCAGTCTGAGCTAGGGGTAATAGGAGACTGTATTTACAGATATAGCGGTGTTATAGATAGTTTAAATGGTGAATATTTAAGGAGTGTAATTGAGTACACGGATATCACATCCATGAAGACTGATTCAATGGAATTCACATCAGAGCAGATGGGAAAAAAGACAGACTCCGGGTATGTTTTGTCGATGGATGTATATGGTGATGGCAGGTATGCTTTCAAGTGGCTTGGGTATGCCATTGGCGATTCAGACAATGCGACAGCAATAACTGATGACAGCCTTGTGTTCATAGATAAGAATGGTGTTGCGAAAGAAATAGAGCTTTGCGGTTTATTCCTTGAAAATGGATTAGATATGCAGGAATATATTGATGAATGGAAATTTGGGAATTGTTTCTGTGATGTATATGACAATATTTATACTATAAGCAACAGTGCGGGTAAGCTGTATATTTTTGACTCCGAGGGAAATTTGATAATGAAATATGAATGTCAGAAAGCAACTTATTTAAAGACATTTATCAGAACTGCTACAGGGGAACTTATATGGGCTTGCAATGATTATACAAAGAATAAGACATATTTTATCTGGTTTGATGTACAGAATGGGGAAGTCAGGGAACTTGCTGAAATAAAGGAAAACATTAAGCAGCTTTATGCCATGATTGATAATGAGCTGTACTATGAGAATGCGGAAGGAATAGTGCGGTGGGACATAGTATGTGGTGAAAGAAAGCTTGTTTTCGGTTTTGTAGAAAATGGAATTCAGGATTATTATAAAAAACAGCTTATATTCAAGGATGATAACAGCAAGGTGTTAAGAATATATGCTGATGGACAGTATCAGGATTGGCTGGCATATATGTCGGATACACCTGTCAGTAAAGAAGTTATGGTACGCATATCAGACATCCGTGATGGATGTTACAGAGTTGCTTTAAGTGCAGGTGTGGCAGAACGCAATTATCCGGCTTGTGAATACAGGTATGAGACTGGGGAAGACAGAGACGATTATAGAACACAGGTTATGACACAGATGGTAGCTGGCGAAGGACCTGATATACTGTACGTTTCGCGTGATGATATGGAAATACTGTATAAAAAAGGGCTGATTGTGGACCTAAGGGAGTATATTTCTGATAATACCCTTAATACGGTAATGCCCAATGCTTTGGAGCTTGGGAATAAGGATGGAAAGCTTGTTGGAATGGCAGCAGGTGTGATGGCATACACTCTTATGGTACAGGATGATGTGTGGAGTGGTGACAACTGGACGATTGATGATATGATTTCGCTGCTTGAGAGTGGAAAGCTTTCCGGACGAATGTGTTATGAAGAACTTCAGAGAAATGTGCTTGCGGATTCTGCATATGCAATATTCACCTTAGTTAGTGATATGATAAGCGGTGATAACTTTGTAATTGACTGGGAAAATATGGAGAGTCATTTTGACGATGAACGTTTTGTAAAACTGCTTAAATTTTTTAGTGGATATGACAAAAAGCAGACTGATGTATCGGAGGAACAGCTTCGTGGGGCGGTAAAGTATGTTGATCTTTCAAATTTAAGTTCGGTAGGAAATTATAAGGGACTGAAGGGCAATGAAGGTTGGCATTATGTGGGATATCCTACAGATAGTGGATGTGGAAGTTATATTATGGATTATGGCATGGTGGTTGTAAATGCCAGGACGACTTCAAAAGAAGCTGTGACAGCATATATGGAGAGTTTTTTGGGCATGGAGGTACAGGAGAATTTTAGTTCGGACAGTAATTATTCTAGTTTTCCTGTATTACCATTATCAGTGGATGACATTGTTTATCCAGATGAGGATAATGGCAAAGAGAAGGCTTCGTGGCATAACATGAACATACTTCAATTTGATGATGGTACTACCTCTGTACATGAGGTAAATGAAATGTTCAAGCACTGTGCTCCTGCAATGAAAAGATACTATGCAATAAATATGATTGTAGCGGATGAACTTAATGCATATATTTCTGGCGAACGAACCGCGGAGGAAACAGCAGCCATTATTGATGACCGTGTGCAGATTTATCTGGATGAGATTCGCTGATTAAATTGATTTTACATGAATTATTGATGGAGGAAAACAGGTATGAAAAAAATAATAAAAAAAGTCCTGAAAATAAAAATTGCTGCAGCAAGTGTGATTGCCTTGCTGATTATTGCGTTGGTTATTGCAGGGCTTATCATATTTGTTCCGAAATCAATAAAAGATACAGGGCTTTATTATAATGATAAAGGTGAAGCTGTAACAGTTTCCGTGAATGTCAGGTACCATAAGGGTATCAAGGACAGCTATTATACAGGTGAGGTTATTGTTGATGGCACAACCTATAGGAGTGTATATGACCTGTATCACACTAAAAACCGTCTGTTTGTCATAGAGAATGATTATGCCTTGACAGCTTTCAAAAATATATTGTCGCTTACAGACTTTAGCGATGGAGACAGGACAGTCAGGATAATAACTATTTTAAAAAATGGGAAATCGGAGAGCTATATTGGACCTGCTGCAGATTATGGTGAAATACAATCAGAGTTTGGGACAGAGGCAATCGAAAGTGAGAGCACACAGGAAAATAAAAAAATATATTATATTTATGACAATAATTCGCCGGCAGTTTCCTATGAGTTTGATACAATTAATTTGTATGAGGACAGAGAAGCCGAGTGTATAACCAAGGTGGTTAATCCGACAGAGACAGTTGAAATAGAGTATACGAATTATGGCTCTGTGATAAGTCCATTTCCAAAGTGGATTACTGTGAATGGAAATAAACTTGAATATGATTTAAAATATTATGATAGTCATTCTTATGTGAAATCGTATTGTATGGGATTTACATATAAGGGTGAGCATTATAATTTTTTACAAAAAAATGGAAATATTTCAGGAATAGAGAAAGACGGAGAGCCAATTGTATACTATAGCTACGGAAGTGATAGATTTAAGGATGAAGTGACAGGTGTTTTTTCAAAGAACGAATGCGGAGACTGGGTTCTGAATAGTGATGAATCGTTCATTGGAAATATAAATAAAATTAGAGGAAGCTTTGTTACAGACGAAGTCCATATATATGATGATGAAACTGGTTTTTACATAGACAGCTATTCACCAGCTGGTTCGTCACAGAGTGTATACAGTTATATGACAACTGAATATGGGCTTCCATCAGAGGTTGAATTTACTGGTGGAAGATATGAACTTGTAAGGCGGAATGAGACAGAATCTGGCAATGATATTGCTGTACAGACTGTGGATGCAGGCACAGTATATTATTCTTCTGATTATTTTAATAAACTTCTTTTGCCGGAATATGATAAGCTTGAAAATGAGGAGTATCAGGCAGGTGAAGAAAAAAATGATGTTCAGTTTAGTATTATTTATGATGAAAATCTGAATGAGTACACTAAAGGACAGATTGGAGTCGAATATGTTTCAAGGTTTGGTCTTACCTATGTATACCAATTCGAAGATTTATGCCTGATGTACAATGAAAAAGAGATTATTATAAATAAGGATGGTCAGGAATACAGACTACCATATGATTTGTCGAATCCGGATTCACCAATATTGCCGGTATATTATATATATAGACTTGAAAACGATAAAAACGGTACTATGGATATCGCGATAAAAACCGGAGAAGAGGACAGTGCTTTAATTGATATATCTGAAATGTCTATTGTTAAGCAGCCAACAGAGTGAATATAGTTTGTTAAAATTAAGCTTAATAGTTCAAATTATAGTTGACATTTCACCCCCAAATGTGCTATAGCTCATCTTAGTGAGAGTCTTGTCTGTATTGGTGGGGGTAAGGTATGGTAAATAAAGAATATTCTCAGGTGTTGACTAAGGATAATGAGGGCTTTTTCAGGTTTATAGTGAGCACCATGGATAATTGCGGTATCACAACTGAGCAGTTGACCTGCGGGCTGTGTGACACGGAGGAATGGGACAGTCTGCTTGCGGGCGAATATCTGGATAAGCTTATGATGAGCCGCCTGCTGGATAGGCTGGGCTGCCGCGGGGCAAGGTGTGATATACTCCTGTTTGGTTCGGAGTATGATGACTGGCAGGAGCGTATGGATATTGTATTTGCCATCAATGATGGAGAGACGGAGCTTGCAGAAAAAATACTGGAAGAATATGCTTGCAGAAAAATCGTACAAAAAAATATTGATAAAATGGGATGTAATGAAAGGCTTGAGTATCAGTTTGTGCTTATGATGCAGGCATATATCATGCTGGGTGGAAGATTTGACAGAACAGAGCTTATTGCAAAATTGCAGGAGGCGGCAGTGCTGACCATACCGCAGGGAGTGGATGTGGCATTTGATAATGGTATGAAGATTATTTTATCAGTGCAGGAGCTGGATATTCTGTTGGAGTATTATTATCAGCTCGTGTGCGGTGAAATCGAGGAAAAGAATATTAAGACTGTAGACTGCTATATAGGGCGTATTCGTAAGGTAATAGATTATATTCTGTCCGCCGATTGGTTTAATGCACTGTCAAAAGCAAATATACTTCCAAAGGCTGTATATTATGTGATGCTGTCAAATCAGAAAAAAATCCGGCTCAATGTGGATAATGAGGATGAGCTTATATTTATTGCAGAAGAGCTGAAAAGCTATGGCAGATGGCTCTCTGACTATGATAATGCCATAGAAGCATTAAGAAATGATGGAAGAACATATTACCTGGCTGAACTGTGTGATATGATGGACGCTATTGTATCAAGAATGAAAAAGCTGTTGTCGGAGGATGTCTGCAAAAGCATGAAGCTGGATGACATAAAAAACACAGCTGACAGGTGCCGTGAAATGCTTCTCTATATAGAAAAATTGACAGGTATCAGCAGATATACGAAAAACGGCATGTACATGTATTTTGAACCTAATGTGTACAGAATGGAGAAGGTTGTTGCCGACCGCAGGAGATTACTTGGAATAACACAGAACCAGCTGGCGGAGGGAATATGTACGGCTAAGACAATAAGGCGGCTTGAGCAGGGGCATTGCAGACCGCACGGCTACAATCTCTACGAGATACTCAACGGGCTTGAGCTGTACTCTGATTTCGTCATGGATGAGATTGTGTCATACGATGCCGGGGATATGGAGCTGTTGGAAAAGGTGTATGATGCCATCGGCATGAATGAGACTGAAAGGGCACAGGAGCTGTTGCAGACATTAAAGGCAAATCTTGATATGGAATATACAAGAAATAGGCAGACAATAGAGCGGCTGGAGACTAATTTCGCATATGGGCGAAGAGAAATCGAGTTAAAGGTATATCTGGAGAAGATGAAAAATATTATTGGATATTCTGTAAAATATGAACATGTTCTGAAAAATCCGGCTGTATACCTGACAAGTTGTGAAACAACTATTTTGCATAACATGCAAAATAAGCAAAATGAACAAGACAGGCTGATGTATTTATATAGTATACCTTCACAATATGTGAGAGGTGAGCTTTTTATCAGAAAAATCGAATTTTGTAAAACAAAATTTGCAAGTGATGCCGGCAATAGGGGGGAATACGAAAAATCAAATAGTATTTTTATGGATGTGATACAGAAAAATACAAAGTTAAAAAGAATATATAATATCGACAGATGTATTTATGGTATATGGTGGAATAATAATATGCAACACAAATATTCAACAGAACAAAGTAAAGAGCTGTTGAATATTTGTATTGACATTAGTGATTTTTCAAAAGGTTATGTGTATAAGCAGTTTTTCCTGAAACAATATAAGATTAATTTTGAATAAATTCAGAATCCTCCATGTTATCTAATAATACAATGTCATGTTCGTAAGAAGGATTGTTATTCAAATGTATTGAATCAAAAAATGGCAGTAATACACTGACTAATAAAAGAATCACACACAATTTACTAAGTTTTTTTCTTATCATGGCAGTACCTCCTATGAATTAAAGATTATTTATGTAATATATTAAGTGTAACATTATAGACTGTTTTGTAAAGGGACACTTTCACCTTATTTTTTAATGAAAAAATGAAAAAATAAGGGTGAAAGTGTCCCTTGAAATGTTATTGGGAATATGGTAGTTTTTAAGTAAGAATATATTCTTGATGGGAACAATTAACTTAGCTGCTTTGAAACAAGTATAATGAACATGTTTCATACGAAAGAAAGGAGATTTACTATGTATAATACGAAGAAAACTTCAATTAAAAAAAGTATAGCTGTTTTTTTAGCAATAACATTTTGTGTGATTTGCTTTGACAGAACTGTTGTTTTTGCAAGTGTACCGAATTATTGTTCTAATTGCGGAGCAAAGTTGGAAGAACATGCTGAGCACGTTGGAAATTGGACGGAAAAACATTATGTATCTACTGGATGTTCTTATGATGGAAAACCAGTTATGAATGAGTGTATCGTACACTGTAGCATGGATAGGGTGGCAAGGTTATGCCCTAATGGGTGTGGAGTGGCTTGGTCGGAAGATAAGCCTAAAGAGAGACATACGAGTAAATATTGTAGTAAATACGGAAAATAGAGATTATGTTAAAACTTCAAGGCAGGCTGATATTTGTACAAAGCCTGCTTTGAAGTTTTTGCTTTTATGATAATAATATAGGGGGAAAATAATTTGAAAAATTTTAAGATGTTGGGAATATTTTTTATTGTTACAATGACATTTTTTATCAGTGGCTGTGGCAGTCGGGAGAATGAGGCTGATAAAAAGTCAACATCATCTATTGAGTTAATGTGGAAAACAGATGGTTTTGTCACTGATGATGAGGTTGTCAAGGAGCAGGAACTATGGATAGACAGATACATAAGGTGGGAACATGACGATGTGGAGCTGCTTAGCGATGATGAGCGAGCTCTTGAGACTATTGAGGGAGATGCGCTGCAGGACTGCATTTACAGATTCACTCCTGTTAATACTTTATCTGAGTTTACTACTGTGAGGGTGGTCATGGAATGTATTGACACGGTTTCTATGGAAAAAAAGGTGACGTTATTCCTGCCTGAGCAGATAGGAGCTGGGGAAGACAATTCAGGTTTTGTCTGCGGTGTCAATGCAGCTGTTGATGGTTCGTACATCTTTCATTGGCTAAAATATGGATATGACGGGGACGACTTTGTGCAGAAGGCTAATGAACTGGTGTATTTAACTGAGGACAGCGGCAAGGTGGAGACGAATCTTCTTCCGGCATATATTGAAAAGGGATTGATTCGTGAAAAATATAACAGCATTGTGTTTCGCAGTCAGGAGCTTTCGTTTGATGTTTTTGGAAACAGCTATGTGATTGGAGATAATTCGGATAGTCTGTTTGTGCTGGATATGGATGGAAAAAATATTTCAGAATACTACTGCTCTGCGGGAGAACAGATTGGAAAGCCGATGAACACGGAAGATGGAGAGTTGATTTTTCCATGTTATAATAAAAATGATAAAACAACAAGCTTGTTGTGGGTAGATGTTAAAAATGAAAATATAAAAACTCTGGCCACAATAAACGACATCATTTTGCAATTGTATGGTTTGAAGGAAAATAATTTATATTATGGGAATAACGACGGTATTATAAGATGGGACGTTACATCGGGAACGAGAAAGCTCATATTTGAGTTCAAAGAAAATGGGGTTTTGGATGTTTATGAAAAACAGCTGGTACTGCGAAGCGATGACACTACGGTGTTAAGGATGTACGGACAGATAAACGGAGAATTTGAGGACTGGCTGCTGGTTATGTCTGATAAACCGGTTGATAAGAATGACCCGGTTCGTGTTGTGAGCCTTACTAATGAATCAAACAGGGTGAAAACCTGTGCCAGAGTTGCTGCAAGGAAGAATCCTGAGTATTCATATAAATATGAGGATAAAAATGGCATTGACGAGACAGATTTTTATGCCAGAATTATGGCAGAGCTGATGTCGGGACAGGGACCTGATATCCTGTATGTATCGGCAGAAAATATGGAACTGCTAGGTCAAAAGGGGCTTCTTGCCGACCTGCGTGGATACATTTCTGAGGAATCACTTAATAAGGTTATTCCGGGAGTATTGAAGCTTGGAATGGATAATGGAGTGCTAATCGGAATTGCCTCCGATATAACGGCTACGTCCTTAATGATTAGGGATGATGTATGGAACGGAGATAGCTGGACACCGGACGATATGCTTTCGCTGTTTGAGGATGGGAGAATATCGGGAAGGCTGTTTGATGGTGGAACATTGCATGCTTCAAGGATATCCATTAAGATTTTACTGGAATATTTATTGGCAGACTCCTTTGTTATTGACTGGGAGAAAAATGAAAGCCATTTTGAGGATGAACGTTTTATAAAGCTGATTGAATATCTTGGCAACTGTCAGGCAGAACAATTGGATGAAGATGATAATAAACCGTCTGATGCGTTGATTCTAACCTCAATATCAAGTCCTGATATGATAAAATATTTCACAGGAATAAGGGGAAATACAGGGTGGCATTATGTAGGATTTCCTTCGCGGCAGGGTTGTGGAAATTATCTTGAAGCTGGAGGTATGCTGGTTGTCAATGCAGCCACAACTGCGAATGAGGCTGTAGCCGCTTATCTTGAGTGCTTTTTGGGCAGGGAAGTTCAGGACACTGTCTCATTCGGTGAAGGTATGCCGATAATTCCATTGCCAACGGAGAATGTAGTATTTGATGAGGATAAGGCGTATTGGCAGGGACAGGAGATGCCGCTTTTTGATGATGGCAGTACATCGCTGGATGAGGTGAATGATTTGTTGGAAAAATGTGTTCCTGCTCCGAAGAAATATCCTCAGATAGAACAAATTGTCTGGGAGGAGCTGGAGGCATACTATTCAGGCGATAAGACCGCTGAGGAGACAGCGTCTGTTATTGATGACCGTGTGCAGATTTATCTGGATGAGTTGCAATAAAAAATGATTTTTACCAAGGAGGGGCAGATTTGAAGAAAATACGTTTTATATGGGTTGTATTACTTTTATTATGTCTGTCCGCATGTGCCAAGGAAAAGGTAAGTGAGCAAGGTACATATGGGACAGAGGAAAGTACGGTGGACTGGCGTGGGCAGGAGTTTCAGGTACAGGAGAATGTTGCCAATAATCAGACAATATGGATGGATAAGTTTAATCTGATTGATATTTCGGATATGGTTAGTTCGGATGAGAGTGTTTTTATGAGTATATATCTGGGACAGTTTGGGGAAAAGGTATATTATCTTTACGAGCTGTATAATAAAGAAAGCCAGAACAGCAGGTATGCCTGTGTCAGCGTCAATCTTACGGATATGACAAGGTCGGTACACAGCGAATTTACAATGAGCGATATAGGCTACATGGCACCGTATTATCTGGTATTTGGAGCCTGCATGCCGGAGGAAGGCATATTGATGCTTGATTTGGAGGAGGGCTATTATAATGCTGATGAAGAACTGGTACGCAATCGTTATTGGTCCTACATAGAGAATAAAAAAATAGTCAAACAGATGGATATGACTTCTTTTGTAAAAGATAATGATTTATTTCTGGATGCCGGATTTATTGGAAATGGAGAAAATCAGGTCTATCTGGCGGACGATGGCTGTATATATTATTTACCGATGGATAAATATTACGATGTCAATTTTCTCTACGTGTTTGATGGTGAGGGTAATCTGCTCAATCAGTATCAGAAGCCACAAAATTCAAAATTTCGTAGTCCTATAAGAACACAGGATGGGGACTATCTGTTTCCGATATATATGAGCCACAAAAAGTGTGTTGATATAGTCTGCTATGATAATGAAAGCAATTCAGTCAGAAAATTGGGAGGTATTGAAGACAATGGTGCCATGAAGCCGGTGGTGATGCATGGCAGCAGGATTTATTATATATCAGAAAATAAAGTGATTAGCTGGGATATAGTTACAGGTGACAGGACGGAGTGTTGTAATCTGGAGGACTTAGGTTATTACAATAACAGCAGTTTGCTGATGCTCTGGTGCAATGCCAAGCCATATATCAGATTCAAGGACGGCTCCGGTGAGTGGATAGTGAGTACTTCGGAAAGTGAAATGGTCAACGATAGTGCAATTGAGGTTGCAGATTTGCTTGGAGATTCAAGGCGGCTGAAGGCGGCGATTACACAGGCTAAGATGGACAATAGAAATATGTCTGTCTCCTTTGCGGATGCAAGCGGTGACACTGATAAGAACAGAATATATGCTGAATTTGCGGCGGGCAATGGTCCTGATGTAATGCTTGTAAGCAGGGATGAAATGTTTAATATGGTTGATAAGGGAATGCTTGCTGACATGGAGGATATCATTGGCTTGGAAAACAAAGAAAAGCTTATTGGGAGTGCAGTTAAAGTAGGCATGGTAGGTGACGTGTTCTATGGTGTGCCGCAGGGTATATATATGGAGAGCGTTATTGTTCATGAAGACTCTATCAAAGAAAACACATGGACGCATGAGCAGTTTATGGATTCAGTGCTGGCAGGAGACATATACCCATGCATAAAAATAGGCAATTCGTTGTGCTCATCACAGATAAGCTTTAAATTGATAACGCGATTGAATTTGACAGATTCATTTTTCATTGACTGGGAAAAGAGACAAAGCAGGTTTGCAAGTGATGATGTCAAAAGGTTTATAGAGACGTTTGGGGACTATGAGCTGACAAGCATCGATGATGTTGATGTAGATAAGAAAAAGACATATCAAATAGGTGGCGTGAGCAGAGGCAACATACATGATGAAGATAGTTATCAGGATTATTTAGAGTACCTTGAAAAATCAGGCTATAAATATATTGGATATCCGACATCGCAGGGAAATGGTAATTATTTACACGATGAGGGTGTTATTGTTGTCAATGTAAACACAATCCATAAAGAAGAGGTACGGGAGCTCATTGAAGCCTTTCTGGGTGATGAGGTTCAATCATTGAAATATATTGGAGATGATTATGTGTCTGTGACAGGATATGGAATTGAAGATTTTATTCCGTACCTTGAAATGTGTGTGCCTTTCCCGGCAGAGAATACGGTTATCCAGAACATAGTGTTTGAGGAGCTTGAGCCGTATTTTGAACATGATAAGACTCTTGAGCAGGCCCTTAAGCTTATAGATTCGCGTGTGCAGATTTATCTGGATGAAACGGAGTGAAATTGTGACGGATAGATGGGAGGAAAACGAAGATGAATAAAAACGATAAAAAAACAATTGATGATAAAGATACAATCGGATATGCAGGCAATGAGGCTGGGAACGGTTATGGAAAAACCCGGAAAATAAAACTCATGGTGGTGAGTGGGCTTGTTCTGTTGATTACTGTATTAGTTGTAGTGGGGTTTATCAGGTGTGCTCCTAAAACAATAAAGGATACGGGCTTGTACTTTAACGAAAAGGGCGAATCTGCGACAATCACCTTGGATGTTAAATATCATAAGGGGCTGAAGGACTATTATTATACAGGTGAGGTCATTGTCGACGGTACAGTCTATAAGAGCGTGTATGACTTATATAACACAAAGACCAGTATGTTCGTTGTGGAGAATGATTATGCGCTGACTGCCTTCAAAAATTCATTGGCACTTTCGGATTTTAGCTATGAAGAAAAAACGGTTAGGATAATAAATATTATGAGAAATGGAGAGTCGGAAGCCTATATCGGGCCGGCGGAGAGCTATGAGGAACTCATGAGCTTGTTTATTCAATGAGAGCCAAATTCGTGGGAGAAGTTTTGAATGAATAATATTAAAAATAGTTCTTGCATTTTAACAATTATCGTGCTATTATTATAAAGTATGTTACAGCCGTAGCTATGCCTTTGGATTACTCCAACCTGTGGCTTGGTTATTGGCGATTATATTATTTTATTATATGGAGGAATATCACAATGATATCTAAGGAAAAGAAGGCAGAGATTATTGCCGCTTACGGAAGAACACCTAACGACACAGGATCACCTGAGGTTCAGATCGCTCTTTTAACAGAGAGAATCAACGAGCTTACAGAGCATCTTAAGTCCAACATGAAGGATCATCATTCAAGAAGAGGTCTTCTTAAGATGGTTGGTCAGAGAAGAGGTCTGCTTGAGTATCTCAAGAAGAATGATGTTGAAGCTTACCGTTCTTTGATTGCACGTTTAGGAATCAGAAAGTAATTATGGGAGGGCGGAGTTTATCCGCCCTTTTATGCGTTAATAAGTCCTTTTTGGGCTTACTGGCGTTTAAGGCAGTATTTGCCGAACACGCAGGAGAAATTTTCCGAGACTTCTGAAAAATACATGAAATGTGCGTGTGCTTTTCAGTTGTTTCGGTTTCTTCTGCGAGATATTAAAAAATATGACGAAGAGGAGACAGGACATGTATAAGAGTTTTTCTATGGAATTAGCCGGCAGAACACTTACAGTTGATGTCGGAAGAGTTGCCGCACAGGCTAACGGTGCCGCATTCATGCATTACGGAGATACAACAGTATTATCCACAGCTACAGCTTCTGAGAAGCCAAGGGATGGTATTGATTTCTTCCCATTATCAGTTGAGTATGAGGAGAAGTTATATGCCGTAGGTAAGATTCCGGGAGGTTTTAACAAGAGAGAGGGTAAGGCTTCTGAGAATGCCATCCTCACATCACGAGTTATCGACAGACCTATGAGACCTCTTTTCCCTAAGGATTATAGAAATGATGTCACACTCAACAACATGGTTATGTCGGTTGATCCTGAGTGTGCACCGGAGCTTACCGCAATGTTAGGTTCTGCTATCGCGGTTGCTATTTCAGATATTCCATTCGATGGACCATGTGCCACAACACAGGTTGGTCTTATAAATGGTGAGTTCGTAATCAATCCTAACGCATCACAGAACGCAGTATCAGATCTTAAGCTTACAGTTGCTTCGACAAGAGATAAGGTTATCATGATTGAGGCAGGCGCCAACGAAGTACCTGAGGCAAAGATGGTTGAGGCTATCTACAAGGCACATGAGGTTAACCAGCAGGTTATCGCCTTCATCGACAAGATTGTTGCCGAGTGCGGTAAGCCTAAGCATGAGTATACAAGCTGTGCAATTCCTGAGGAATTATTCGCAGCTATCAAGGAGATAGTTCCTCCTGCTGAGATGGAGGTTGTTATGTTCGCTCCTGAGAAGCAGGTAAGAGAAGAGAGAATCAGAAACTTAAAGGACAAGCTTGCTGAGTGCTTCGCAGACAAGGAGGACTGGCTTCCGCTTATCGATGAGGCTGTTTACCAGTATGAGAAGAAGACTGTCCGCAAGATGATTTTAAAGGATCACAAGAGACCGGATGGCCGTGAGATTACACAGATCCGTCCACTTGCAGCGGAGGTTGATATCATCCCTAGAGTTCATGGTTCTGCCATGTTCACAAGAGGACAGACACAGATATGTAATGTATGTACACTTGCTCCTTTATCTGAGGCACAGAAGCTTGATGGTCTTGATGACACAACATCTAAGAGATATATGCACCACTATAATTTCCCTGCTTACTCAGTAGGTGAGACTAAGGTTTCAAGAGGACCGGGACGCCGTGAAATCGGACATGGTGCTCTTGCAGAGAGGGCTCTTGTACCTGTACTTCCATCGGAGGAGGAGTTCCCATACGCAATCAGAACAGTATCCGAGACATTTGAGTCCAATGGTTCAACATCGATGGCTTCAACATGTGCTTCCTGTATGTCACTTATGGCAGCAGGTGTTCCTATTAAGAAGATGGTAGCAGGTATCTCCTGTGGTCTTGTGACAGGTGAGACAGATGACGACTATGTACTTCTTACCGATATCCAGGGTCTTGAGGACTTCTTCGGAGATATGGACTTCAAGGTAACAGGTACAACAGACGGTATCACTGCTATCCAGATGGATATTAAGATTCATGGTCTTACAAGACCTATCGTTGAGGGTGCTATTGCAAGATGCCGTGAGGCAAGAATGTTCATCATGGATACCTGCATGAAGCCGGCTATTGCAGAGCCTAGAAAGGAAGTTGGTCCTTACGCTCCTAAGATTGTACAGATTCAGATTGACCCTGCTAAGATTGGTGATGTTGTCGGACAGAGAGGAAAGACAATCAACGCAATCATCGATGAGACAGGTGTTAAGATTGATATTACAGATGACGGCGCTGTATCTGTATGTGGAACAGATAAGGCTATGATGGACAAGGCCATCAAGTACATCCAGACTATCGTAACAGATTACGAAGAGGGACAGGTATTTGAGGGTAAGGTTGTAAGCATCAAGGAGTTCGGCGCATTCTTAGAGTTCGCTCCTGGCAAGGAGGGAATGGTTCACATTTCCAAGATAAGCAAGGAGAGAATCGAACACGTAGAGGACGTTCTCACACTTGGCGATGTTGTCAAGGTAGTATGCCTTGGCAAGGACAAGATGGGACGCTACAGCTTCAGCATTAAGGATTACAAGGAAGAGGTAAAGTAATATGTCAGGACATTCAAAATTTGCCAATATTAAGCATAAGAAAGAGAAGAATGACGCAGCAAAGGGTAAGATTTTTACAAGAATAGGTAAAGAGCTTATGATAGCTGTCAAGGAGGGCGGTCCGGATCCTAACAATAACAGCAAGCTTCGTGATGTTATTGCCAAGGCTAAGGCCAACAACATGCCTAATGACACTATCGACAGAAGTGTTAAGAAGGCAGCCGGAGACAGCAACGCAGCCAACTATGTGGTTGCTACATACGAGGGCTATGGTCCAAGCGGCACAGCCATCATCGTTGAGTGTCTTACAGATAATAAGAACAGAACAGCAGCCAATGTCCGCAGTGCATTCACAAAGGGCGGCGGAAGCATAGGCACGCAGGGCTGTGTATCCTTCATGTTCGACAAGAAGGGGCAGATTATCATTGACAAGGAAGAGTGCAGCATGGATGCAGATGAGCTTATGATGGCTGCTCTTGATGCAGGCGCAGAGGATTTCGACGAGGATGATGACAGCTTCGAGATTCTTACAGACCCGGATTCCTGCGGTGCTGTGAGAGAGGCTCTTGAGGCTCTCGGAATCAAGATGGCGCAGGCTGAGGTTACAATGCTTCCTCAGAACTATGTGACACTCACATCTGATGAGGATATCAAGCAGATGAACAGGATACTTGACCTTCTTGATGACGATGACGATGTTCAGGAAGTATGGCATAACTGGGAAGAGTAATTGAATAATTTAATTGTAGTATGCACAAAAATAAGACCGGTCTTTATACTTAAAGACCGGTTTTTTGATTATATGCGGCTTGAGGTTTTAGTTTCACCGGTTGTATGAAGAAAAATAGTATCACGGGGGTGCTTGTTCTATGCAATATACCGAATTTGCGGAGGATGCGGCGTTTTATCCATATTAATCTGTAAAAATTGAATGTTTTAATACTGACTACTCAAGCTTAAAAAAGAGGCGATGGGGAGAGAAAACCCATCGCCTTTTGCAGTTATTACGAATATCTTTGAAGGTAAGATGAATTATTGATATGATATGGTGAATTATTACTGCACAATGAACTTCAGCACCTCATCAAGCTTCATGCTTCCACCGAACAAATCGAGTGCGCTTCCGATGGTTACGTTGATTTTTGACCTGCCAAGCTCTTTTAATTGCGCAAGATCATCGAATGAGCCGACACCGCCGGCGTATGTCAGCGGCAGCCCGTCATACTGTGCAAGCTGACGCACAAGTTCTGTCTCTATACCATGGCATTTTCCCTCAACGTCAACAGCGTGAATGAGATATTCGTCACAGTATCCGGAAAGCTCATCGAGCAGTGCCGGGGTGACACATGTGTCAGTCATTTTCTGCCAGCGGTCGGTGACTATCCTGTATCCGGCTTCATATTTTTTGCAGCTTAAGTCGAGGACGATATGTTCCTTTCCGACCTTTTGCGTGAGAAGCTTTAACCGGTCATAGTCTATATATCCGTCACGGAAGACATATGATGTGACAATTACATGTGAAGCTCCGGCTTCAATGAATTCTGTGGCGTTGTCCGCATTGATTCCGCCGCCTATCTGTAGAAAGCCGGGGTGACGGGACAGGGCGGAAACAGCCTGCTTTTTCGTGTCATCATAGTATTGGGAAGCCGAAGAGTTCAGCATGATTACGTGTCCACCGAGTATTCCAAGGTTGTAGTATAAATCTGAAAAATATGCGGCATCAGCCTCCGATACATAATTTTCTCTGGCGTAGTCACCTTTATCCGCGAGGCTGCCGCCGACAATCTGCTTTACCTTACCGTTATGTATGTCTATACAAGGGCGAAATTCCATCTTTTTTCCTCCGCATTTTTTATTTGTGCATCTGGTTTAAAATATATTTGGTATAAATTTCTAAGCATTGTTCACTGTATTTTTAATTTAATCATTTTTTGTAATCGGGTGACAAGACAGAAAATGGTACAAGCTTACGCAAAATAAACTGACAGGCTTCTGATTCAGAATTAAAATGCTTATCGGTAGTCTTTATTCCTCTTTCGCTATAATAAACCTGCCATATACCATTATCATATATTAAGCATAATCTTTCATCATCCCGTCCGGCACCATCGAGATTATACTTAAAATCAGGAACATGATTTTTCTTTAATATTGTTTTTAATTCAGCTCTATTCATACAAATAAACCTCTTTTTTCTTTGATTATTAATTCTGTCAGTTTCTGTTTGCCTGATTCATTGTTGAAAATGACTTGGAAATTTATATTCATACTATCATGCAATAAAGCGTATTACAAGAGTTTGTGAAAATATCGGAGAATGCTGCAGAACCGGCACCAAAGAGGCCGGCATATCTGATGACATGTATTATACTATGCGAAAGCAGGGTAAAAATAGGCTTCAAATATTTAAGAAAATGTGGTATGATAAACTTTCAGGTGAGTTAAAATTTGAAATATATAAAATGAAAGCTGCTTGTTGGAGCAGTACGGCAGGCAATGTCTGCAATATAGGGTGATAGCTATGAAAGAAATTAATTACAGAAACATTCAGGGCAGTGTGAGCACCAGAAAACAGTGGAATGCCGGAAACAGGCATAAGAGAAGCAGGAACAGGGCGTTTCGCACCGGCATTATAGTTTTTTTATTATTATTAATATTGATACTCATAACATTTTGTGTTATTTTATTTATTAGGGTCAATAAGCAGAATGATATAAGGGGCAATGCGGTGAATTTGCCGCCTGTATCCGGTAATCCGGTTGATGCTGGAGAACAGCCGTCCGGTGATGAGAGTGAGGATTATACGGTATCTAAGGAACCGGTTGATAAGCTCCCGTCTGAGCAGGAGGTTCTTGAGGAAGGACATAAGGTTGTGTACCTCACCTTTGATGACGGACCGAGTGACAACACGGAGAAGCTTCTCGATATCTTACAGCAGTACAGAATCAAGGCGACATTTTTCACTGTGGGTAAGGATGGATATGATGATGTCTACCATAGAATAGTGGGTGACGGACATACGCTGGGAATGCATTCATATTCGCACGATTACAGTAAGCTATACAGCTCTGTTGAAGCATTTGGTAAGGATTTTGAGAAAATCTATAATCATATAGAGAGCATAACCGGAGTAAGCCCTACGCTGTACAGGTTTCCGGGAGGCTCAAGCAACACTGTAAGCAATGTTCCTATGGAGAAATTCATTAAGTATCTGAATGACAGGAATATTACCTATTATGACTGGAATGCGCTTTCGGGTGATGCGGAGGGAAAGGAATTCCCGGCGGACGAGATGATTGACAGGGTTCTTAAGGGTGTTGATAAGTATGATGTCTCAGTTGTCCTGCTGCATGACACAAATGCACTTGATGTCACGGTTGAGATGCTTCCTGAGCTTATAGAAGAGCTGCGTAAGCTTGGAGCCGATATGCTTCCGATTACGAGGACTTCATCTGTTATACAGCATATTGACGCGGGCAGTGTGAAGTAGCGGCAGCTATATACCGGATTTTGACAGCGCATATATGGACAGATTAGTTCAGCATTGCTGAATTACAGACAGGTGGATTTTTAAAATATCTGCCTTATAAAAATAAAATATAGGAGTAAATTAAGATGAAGCTGGACAGAATTATGTTAAAATTAAGCGGCGAGGCTCTTGCCGGTGAGAAAAAGACAGGTTTTGATGAAGCTACCGTGCTTGCGATTGCCGAGCAGGTTAAGAAGGTATCGGCACTTGGCAAGGAAATAGGAATTGTTATCGGTGGCGGTAACTTCTGGAGAGGACGTTCCAGTGAGAATATGGACAGAACCAAGGCAGACCAGATAGGAATGCTTGCAACGATTATGAACTGTATATATGTTTCAGAGATGTTCCGCTCTGTGGGACTTTCGACAGAGATACTCACACCTTTTGCATGTGGCTCCATGACCAAGCTCTTTTCCAAGGATTTAGCTAATGAGTGCTTTAAGCAGGGTAAGATTGTATTCTTTGCAGGCGGCACAGGTCATCCTTATTTTTCAACAGATACGGGAATTGTTCTACGTGCGATTGAGATGGAGGCAGACGCCATTCTTCTTGCAAAGGCTATCGACGGAGTGTATGACAGCGATCCGAAGCTTAATCCGAATGCGAAGAAGTTCGACACACTCTCGATTCAGGAGGTTGTCGACAGAAAGCTTGGAGTAATTGATATGACAGCTTCGGTTATGTGCATGGAGAACAGGATGCCGCTTGTTATCTTCGGACTCAACGAGGAGAACAGCATTGTCAACACTGTTGACGGAAAGATTAATGGAACGGTTGTTACAGCTTAACAGACAGCCTGAAGCTGAGCATTGATATTTGTATATAGCATTTGTTAATAATCAGGTATCACACAGCTACATAAAAATAATTAAACTATGAATTATAATTTTGGAGGACATTATGGCAGATATTAAAGAATTTGAAGAGAAGATGAATAAGACAATTGATACATTGCTTGAGGATTATGCAACAATAAGAGCAGGAAGAGCCAATCCGCATATTCTTGATAAGATAAGAGTGGATTACTGGGGAACACCTACACCGCTTCAGCAGGTTGCCAATGTTTCCGTACCTGAGGCAAGAATGATTCAGATTCAGCCTTGGGAGTCAAGTCTTATAAAGGAAATAGAGAAGATGATTCTTGTATCTGATATAGGTATCACACCTACTAACGATGGCAAGGTTATACGTCTTATCTTCCCTGAGCTTACAGAGGACAGACGTAAGGAGATTGTCAAGGATATCAAGAAGAAGGGCGAGAATGCCAAGGTTGCTGTGAGAAATGTAAGAAGAGATGCCAACGATTTCTTCAAGAAGCAGAATAAGGATAATATTATCTCTGAGGATGAGTACAAGAACATTGAGGAAGATGTTCAGAAGCTCACAGATAAGTACATTGCAGAGATTGATAAGGCTGTAGAGGCTAAGTCTAAGGAGATTCTTACTGTATAAGAATCAATACCGGGAATATTGAAGGCTGTTACGGATGCAATACACATCGGTGACAGCCTATTTTGTGTAAATAGGGAGGCACAATTGGATACATTTAATGAAAAACTAGGAATGAACGTACCGAATCATATTGCGATTATTTTGGATGGAAACGGAAGATGGGCTAAGAAGAGAATGATGCCGCGCAACTTTGGACATTCACAGGGCTGTAAGGTTATTGAGCAGACCTGCAGGGATATGGATGCCATTGGTGTTAAGTATTTTACCATATATGTTTTTTCTACGGAGAACTGGAAGCGCTCAGAGTCGGAGGTGACAGGACTTATGAAGCTTCTCAGAGGTTATCTGACAGATTGCATCAAGCGGAGCAATAAGGACAATATGCGCGTCAGGATTCTTGGCAGACGCGATGAGCTTGCACAGGATATAGTGGATAAGATTGATGAGCTTGAGGAGGCAACTAAGAATAACACAGGTCTTAATTTCCAGATAGCACTCAACTACGGCTCAAGGGATGAGATAACAAGAGCTGTGAGGGAGCTTACAAAGGAGTGTATTGAGAAGGGAATAGACCCTGATACAATCACTGAGGATATGATTTCGGCTCACCTTGATACCAGAGATATTCCGGATCCGGATTTTCTTATAAGGACGAGCGGAGAGAAGAGAATATCCAACTATCTGTTATGGCAGTGTGCATACTCAGAGTTCGATTTTCCGGAGGTGTTATGGCCGGATTTCAATATGGATTATCTTATTGAGGAAATCAGAAAATACAATAAGCGTGACAGACGCTTTGGCGGTGTGAAGGAGGAGTAGGTATGTTGGTTAGAATAGCGAGCGGAGCAGTGCTTACTGTTATAGTCGGAGCCGGACTTATATTCGGCGGACCATATTTATTTATTCTCACCCTTGCAATTTCGCTTGTTGGAATGTATGAGCTATATAAGGTTTATCATATTGAGAAGAGTGTAATAGGAATCATAGGCTACCTTTTTGCTGTGTCATATTATGTATGCATGTGGCTGGGACAGAATGAATTTATGCTTCTCTGTCTGGCGGCAGGGCTTATCTGTGTGATGGCAGGGTATGTCATTTCGTTTCCTAAGTACAAGGCTGATCAGGCGGCGATGGGATTCTTTGCGGTTGTATATGTGGCGGTTATGATATCGTTTATATATAGGATACGCCTGCTTCCTGACGGCAATTTCTATGTATGGCTTGTATTCATCTGCTCATGGATTGCCGACACATGTGCATATTTCGTGGGTGTAAGGTTCGGAAAGCACAAGATGACACCGATACTCAGCCCTAAGAAATCCGTTGAGGGAGCAATCGGAGGAATCATCGGTCCTATGCTCATAGGCGGAATATACGGAGCGGTGATTAACTCGAGAATAAGCATCAATGCTCCGGTTGTATTTGCTGTAGCATGCGGTGTTGGGGCGGTTATCTCCATTATCGGAGATTTGGCGGCATCGGCAATCAAAAGAGATCATTCGGTGAAGGATTATGGTAAGCTTATCCCGGGGCATGGCGGTATTATGGACAGGTTTGACAGCACAATTTTTACCGCACCGGTGGTGTATATTGTGATTGAAATATTCAGGGCGCTAAGTTAAAAAATGTATTTATGAATTTTAAGCTGTGTTTTAAGGATGCTTAAGTTTGCCCGGAAATGAGGTTTTTGCTTTGAAAAATATATCTGTACTTGGGTCTACAGGTTCAATAGGAACCCAGACTCTTGATGTAGTGAGAAAAAACAATGATATCAAAGTTGTTGCCCTGTCAGCGGGGAATAATGTTGAGCTTTTAGAGCAGCAGGTGAGGGAGTTTAAGCCGTCCTATGTCTCAATGGCGGATGATAAGGCGCTTGCCGGGCTAAGAGCAAGGCTTTCGGATGTGACGGGAATAGAATACGGAACAGGGATGGACGGACTTATCCACGCCGCAGCAATGGAACAGGCGGAGATTGTTGTCACTGCGGTTGTCGGCATGATGGGAATAGTTCCTACTATTGAGGCTATCAATGCGGGTAAGGATATTGCCCTTGCAAATAAGGAGACACTTGTAACAGCAGGACACATTATTATGAAGCTTGCTGCAGAAAAGGGAGTAAGGATTCTCCCGGTTGACAGCGAGCATAGCGCTATATTCCAGTGTCTTAATGGTGAGAGGCAGAATAAAATCCACAAGATACTTCTCACAGCCTCAGGCGGACCGTTCAGGGGAAGAACCATTGAGCAGATGAGGGATATCAAGGTGGAGGACGCACTTAAGCATCCTAACTGGGCGATGGGCAGGAAGATTACCATAGATTCCTCAACGATGGTCAATAAGGGACTTGAGGTCATGGAGGCAAGATGGCTTTTTGGTGTGGAGCTTGACCAGGTTCAGGTTGTAGTCCAGCCTCAGAGTGTCATACATTCGATGGTGGAATTCGAGGATGGAGCAGTAATGGCACAGCTTGGAACACCGGATATGAGGCTGCCTATACAGTACGCACTCTATTATCCTGAGAGAAGATTTCTTGACACACAGCACCTTGATTTTTGGAAGCTTAACCAGATTACCTTTGAGAAGCCGGATATGATTAATTTCAGAGGACTTGCACTTGCTTATGAAGCAGGAAGAAAGGGCGGAAATGTTCCTACCATGTTCAATGCTGCCAACGAGCTTGCGGTTGCGATGTTCCTTGACAGAAAGATAAAATATCTTGATATTATTGATATAATAGAACAAACTATGACTAACATAGAATATATTGATAATCCTGATGTAAAGCAGATTCTTGATACGGAGGCGGCAGCTTATGAGTTTATAAGGAGCCGTTATTAGAGGCACCGTGTAATGTGTATGTATGTCGGGTGAGCGTAGCAGCATTATGTGCGTATGCGGTTTATTAACGTATTTTTGAGGAGGATATTACAACTTGAATATTATTATCGCAATTATTATTCTCAGCATCATTGTAATCATTCACGAGTTCGGACATTTTATAGTTGCAAAGGCGAACGGAATAGCGGTGAGCGAGTTCGCACTTGGACTTGGTCCTACAATACTTAAATTCAAGAAAAAAGGAACACTTTTTTCCCTCAAGCTTCTGCCGTTTGGAGGAGCCTGCATTATGGCGGGGGAGGATGGAAGTGAGGATGGGATAAGTGAGCTTGACAAGGATAAGCTCTTTACCTCGAAATCCGTCTGGAGAAGAATCTCCGTTATAGCTGCAGGACCTATTTTTAATTTTCTTCTCGCGTTTATAATGGCAGTATTCATAATCGGAAGCATTGGCTATGACCCATGTAAGCTGTACAGCGTGACGGAGGGAAGCGCTGCTGAGGAGGCGGGGCTTCAGGCAGGGGATGTCATCACCTCGGTAAATGGCAAAAGAATACATTTTTATAAGGAATACAGTCTGTATTATCAGCTTCATACCGGAAAGACACTCAACATAACCTATGAGCGTGACGGTGCTAAGTATGAGACAACAGTTGTTCCAAGATATATAGAGGAGGACGTCTACCAGCTCGGTGTATATCTTGGGGAGAACGCGGTTATCTCAGGACTCACACAGACGGGTGCGGCTGCACTTGCGGGCTTTAAGACCAATGACCGGATAATTCAGGTGAACGGCGTGGCTATAAAATCCACTGATGAGGCTATTCAGGCGATAAGAAGCTGTGGAGGCGGAAAGATAAATGTTGCAGTGTTCCGTGATGGGGAGGTTGTCGACCTCACGGTTACGCCGGTGCTTAACCATAATTCTTATTACGAGACAGGAATGTCATTTTCTGCGGCGCGCGTGAAGGTCAATCCTATTCAGACACTGAAATACAGCACCATTGAGGTGAAGTACTGGATAAATACGGTATTTGAGAGCCTTAAGATGTTATTCACCGGCAAGGTGACCAAGGACGATGTAGCAGGCCCGGTCGGAATTGTGTCGGCAATCAGCGATGTGGTTGAGCAGAGCAAGCCGGATGGAGTGTTCTATGTAATCTTAAATCTTGCCAACTGGGTAGTAATGATAAGTGCCAACCTTGGGGTTATGAACCTGCTTCCTATTCCGGCTCTTGATGGGGGAAGGCTTTTGTTCTTGCTGATAGAGGCAGTGAGAGGAAAGCCTGTCGACCAGAAGAAGGAGGGACTGGTACATCTTATAGGCATGGCATTGCTTATGATATTGATGTTCTTTATATTGTTTAACGATATTACCAAGCTGTTCTGACACTTTAACCGGTGTAACAGACAGGCAATTGCAAAACTCAAATTTGACGATAAACAGTTGTTCGATTTTACCAGTATACTGCCGGAACTTTTGAACACCGTAATAGTTCGCGTAGCTGACTGATGTTCTTAGCGGCTGTATTTTAGCCGCTTATGTACTGCTGCGGTGTTCAAGGAGTGGGAACATGTCCGGAAAGGAGCATATATGAAGAATTATAATAATTCGATTGAGAGAAAGCACACGCGCGTTATAAATATCGGCGGTGTGCTGATTGGCGGAAATAATCCTATAGCGATTCAGTCAATGACAAATACCAGAACAGAGAATGTGGACGCCACGGTGGAGCAGATTGCAGGACTCGAGGCTGCAGGCTGTGAGATAATAAGATGTGCAGTTCCGACTATGGAGGCTGCGCAGGCTATTGGGGAGATAAAAAAGAGAGTTCACATCCCGGTTGTTGCAGATATACATTTTGATTACAGGCTCGCGATTGCGGCTATGGAAAACGGCGTGGATAAAATCCGTATCAATCCGGGCAATATCGGAAGCCTGGACAGGATAAAGGCTGTTGTGGACGTCGCGAAGGAGAGAAATATACCTATCCGCGTCGGGGTCAACTCAGGCTCGCTTGAGAAGAATCTTGTGGAAAAATATGGCGGAGTGACAGCGGAGGGGCTGGTTGAGAGCGCCTTGGATAAGGTGCGTATAATAGAGGATATGGACTATGATAATCTTGTCATAAGCATAAAATCCTCAAATGTAATGATGTGTGTAAGGGCACATGAGCTTATTTCCGCAAAGACAGATTATCCGCTTCATGTCGGAATCACAGAATCGGGAACGGTTTTAACGGGAAGCATCAAGTCGGCTGTCGGGCTTGGACTTATACTTGGTCAGGGAATCGGCGATACAATAAGAGTCTCACTCACAGGCGACCCTGTGGAGGAGATTAAGGCGGCGAAGACGATACTTAAGACATTGGGTATAAGACAGAGCGGAATAGAGATCGTGTCATGCCCGACCTGCGGAAGAACGAGTATCGACCTTATCGGTCTTGCGGAGAAGGTGGAGAAGCTTGCCGCCGGTTATGAGGAGCTTAATCTGAAGCTTGCAGTCATGGGCTGCGTTGTAAACGGACCAGGTGAAGCTAAGGAAGCGGATCTTGGAATTGCAGGCGGAAAAGGGGAAGGTGTGCTCATAAAGAAGGGTGAGATAATACGCAGGATGCCTGAGGCTGAGCTGTTGTCCGCGCTCAAGTATGAACTTGATAATTGGAAGGAAAAGTGATTTACAGATGAAGTTGTTTGATACATTTCCTACACTTGAATTTAATGAAGAAATGATGGATATTTTGGCCGATGTTGATGTGCTTAAGGTTGCAACCAACTCGGCCAAAACCAGACTTAGGGTATATATTGTATCTAAAAGACTTATTCCGAAGCATATTATATTCGCGTTGGAGGATGGCTTCAGGAAACAGATTCCTCCGTTTAAGACGCTGGATATCCATGTGGTGGAAAAGTATGAGCTTTCCAGCCAGTATACACAGGAAAAACTGTGGGGCATATACAGGGAGAGTATTCTTGAGGAACTGAAGGCGGAGAGTATTTTTGATTATGAAATACTAAAAAAGGCAAAGGTTGTATTTACCGCACACGACAGAATGGAGCTTACTGTCAAGGATGGAAATATCGTGAGGGACAGGATAACACCGCTGCGCGAATATCTCCACATGGTGTTTTTTGACCGCTGTGGATTTGAGATAGATTTTGATGTTATATACAAGGAAGCAAAGCATGAGGCGAAGGAGACTCCGGTTGTCCACATGCAGCTTGCCGTTGTGACGGAGGATGGTGTGACAGAAGGCAGTCAGACTGCTTCAAGCGACAGCGCTGCCGGTGCGAATGATAAGAAGGCGGATGAGGCGCAGGGAACAGGGGCTGCTGCCGGAAGGCTTAAGACGGATGCCAAGGTATTCGACAAGAATAAGAAGGGTGCTGCGGCAAAGGATGATAACAAGAGCAGCTACCGTTCTGTAAAGCTGTCGCCGAATCCGGATGTCATCTACGGCAAGGATTTTGATGATGAAGCGATTGAGCTTGCGACAATAACACATGAAATAGGCGAAGGAGCCATAAGGGGTAAGATAAGAGGTGTGGAGATTAAGGAGCTGAGGACGGGTAAGCAGCTTATCACATTTAATGTGACGGATTTTACCGATTCCATGTCCGTCAAGCTTTTCTTAAACTCTAAGGAAAACCTCGATGAAATCAAGGATGATATAAAGGATGGCGCTTTTGTCAAGATTAAGGGTGTCATTGCCATGGATAGCTGGAGCAAGGAAATCGGAGTAAGCTCAGTGAGAGGAATCAAGAAAATTCCTGATTTCACAGTCAAGAGAATGGACAATTCCGATGTGAAAAGAGTGGAGCTTCACTGTCATACCAAGATGAGCGATATGGATGGTGTATCCGAGGTGTCCGATATAATAAAACAGGCAGCCAAGTGGGGCATGCCTGCCATTGCAGTCACCGATCACGGAGTGTGCCAGGCGTTCCCGGACGCTAATCATACGGTGGAAAAGCTGGAAGATTTCAAGGTTATATACGGTGTTGAGGCATATCTTGTGGATGACCTAAAGGCACTTATTGAACAGCCTGCCGGACAGACCTTCGATGATACATACGTTGTGTTCGACCTTGAGACAACCGGATTTTCCTCTGAGTATGACAGAATTATAGAAATCGGTGCCGTGAAGTACCAGAACAGGAGACGCGTCGACAGCTTTTCGTGTTTTGTCAACCCTGAGATACCTATACCGTTCAGAATTGAGAAGCTCACCGGGATAAATGATTCCATGGTTATTGACGCGGAGACTATAGAGGCAGTACTGCCTAGATTCATAGATTTTTGCGAGGGGGCAGTGCTTGTCGCACACAATGCTGATTTTGACTCCGGATTTATAAAGACGAAAGCGAAACAGATTATGGGTGTGGACAAGAAGTACACGGTCGTCGATACGGTGGCTCTTGCAAGAGCGCTCCTGCCGCAGCTTAACAGGTACAAGCTTGACACGGTTGCCAAGGCTGTGGGCGTGTCGCTTGAAAATCACCACCGTGCCGTTGATGATGCAGAGTGCTGTGCCGGAATATTCCTCAGGTTTATGACCATGATGGAGGAGCGGGGCATAGTTAACCTTGACCAGGTGGAAAACCTTGCCGATGAGAGGGAGAATATCGTAAAGAAGCTCCCTTCATACCATGCCATAATTCTTGCAAAGAATGATGTCGGCAGAACGAATCTGTACAGGCTTACGTCAATGGCACATCTTAAGTATTTTAACAGGAGACCTCGAATACCTAAGAGCGAGCTTATAAAGCACAGGGAGGGGCTTATACTTGGCTCAGCGTGTGAGGCGGGTGAGCTGTACAGGGCGATACTTGACAACAAATCGGAGCAGGATATAGCAAGGCTTGTGGAATTTTACGATTATCTTGAGATACAGCCGCTTGGAAACAACAGGTTTATGATAGATTCGGAGGATATATGGGTGTCCTCTGAACAGGATTTAATTGATATAAATAAGAGGATTGTTGCGCTTGGAGAGCAGTTCGGAAAGCCGGTTGTCGCCACCTGCGATGTTCACTTTTTAAATCCTGAGGATGAGGTGTACAGAAGGATAATAATGGCGGGACAGGGCTTTGACGATGCAGACAAGCAGGCTCCGCTGTATTTAAGGACAACGGAGGAAATGTTATCCGAGTTCCAGTATTTAGGAAGTGACAAGGCGTATGAGGTGGTAATACGGAACACCAATATGATTGCGGATATGTGTGAAAAAATATCGCCTGTGCGTCCTGATAAATGTCCGCCTGTAATTGAAAATTCGGATGAAACGCTGAGAAAAATCTGTTATACCACGGCGCATGAGATGTATGGCGAGCAGCTCCCGGAGATAGTTAAGGAGCGTCTTGACAGGGAGCTTAATTCCATTATCAGCAACGGATATTCCGTTATGTACATCATTGCACAGAAGCTTGTGTGGAAGTCGAACGAGGACGGATATCTTGTAGGCTCCAGAGGCTCTGTAGGTTCATCCTTTGCGGCGACAATGGCTGGAATAACGGAGGTTAATCCGCTTCCGCCACATTATCTGTGCATGAATGGGGACTGTCATTACTATGATTTTGACTCTGAGGATGTAAAAAAATTCTCCGGAGGTGCGGGCTGTGATATGCCGGACAGAATATGCCCTAAATGCGGAAAGCCGCTCACTAAGCAGGGGTTTGATATTCCGTTTGAAACCTTCCTTGGCTTCAAGGGAAATAAGGAGCCGGATATCGACCTTAATTTCTCAGGAGAGTATCAGTCTAAGGCACATTCGTACACTGAGGTTATTTTCGGAAAGGGACAGACCTTTAAGGCGGGGACTGTCGGCACTGTAGCCGACAAGACGGCATACGGCTATGTCCGCAAATACTTTGAGGAGCGCGGGATGGCCAAGCGCGACAGTGAGATAGTGAGAATATCGGAGGGCTGTACAGGCATCAGACGTTCTACAGGACAGCACCCCGGAGGAATCATAGTTCTTCCGATCGGGGAGGAAATCCATACCTTTACACCAATCCAGCATCCTGCAAATGATATGACAACAAGTATTGTCACAACGCATTTTGATTACCACAGCATCGACCACAACCTTTTAAAGCTTGATATTCTCGGGCACGATGATCCTACCATGATTCGTATGCTTCAGGATCTTACAGGTATCGACCCTAAGACGATACCGCTTGATTCGCCGGAGGTTATGAGTCTTTTTAAGGATACATCGGCACTTGGTATTTCACCTGAGGATATAGGCGGAACGAAGCTTGGAGCACTCGGAATACCTGAGTTCGGAACCGATTTTGCCATGCAGATGGTTATTGACGCGAAGCCTACCTGCTTTGCGGATCTTGTGCGTATATCAGGACTTTCACATGGTACGGACGTGTGGCTCGGAAACGCGCAGACACTCATCATGAGCGGTGTTGCCACAATTTCAACGGCAATCTGTTGTAGAGATGATATCATGATATATCTGATTGGAAAGGGCATGGATAAGGAGCTTTCCTTCACCATAATGGAGAGTGTGCGTAAGGGAAAAGGACTTAAACCGGGCTGGCCGGAGCAGATGCTTGAGCATGGAGTTCCACAGTGGTATATTGACTCCTGTCTTAAGATTAAGTACATGTTCCCAAAGGCACATGCGGCGGCTTACGTTATGATGGCATGGAGAATCGCCTACTGTAAGGTATTCTATCCGCTTGCATACTATGCGGCATATTTCAGTATACGTGCGACAGCCTTTTCCTATGAGATCATGTGTATGGGCAAGGAAAAATTAGATTACTATATCGCTGACTATAAGAAGAGAAGTGACAGCCTTTCAAAGAAGGAGGAGGATACGCTCAAGGATATGCGTCTTGTACAGGAAATGTATGCGCGCGGGCTTGAGTTTCTTCCGATTGATTTATATAAGTCACATTCGCGCAATTTCCAGATAGTTGACGGAAAGCTTCTGCCGCCGTTCAACTCCATAGATGGTCTTGGAGATGTCGCTGCGGAGCTTATCATGAATGCGGCAGAGCAGGGACCGTTCCTTTCAAGAGATGATTTCCAGACGAGAACTAAGGCGTCAAAGACAGTTGTTGCACTGCTTGGTGACCTTGGAATACTGGGAGACTTACCTGAGAGCAACCAGTTGTCGCTGTTTGATGGACTTCTCACCGGCTGACAGATTTGGGACAAGGGGTCAGACCCCTGTCCCATGGGCTGGGACAGGGGTCTGACCCCTTGTCCCAAAGTTAAATTGTCTGAAAATGATATAAAATATACACAAATTGAATAACTTAAATAAAATGCAAAAAAAAGCTTGCTTTTTTGTCAAAGCTAGTGTATATTGTAGAAGTGTTCGGTATGGCTCGATGGTCAAGCGGTTAAGACGCCGCCCTCTCACGGCGGAAACCGGGGTTCGATTCCCCGTCGAGCTGCTAGCTATTATATGAATAGCCCAACCCGAAAGGTATCGAAGAATTATTTCTTCGATATTTTTTTGCTTTTCTTGTTCTTGTTTTTTTAAATCAGGTATGTTATTATGTTCTGGTAAGAAATCCACGTCTTTTATTCAGGTCTGGTTACGTCAGATGTTTTATAATTCCCACACAGCCGGTTATCTGTAACAGTATATCCCACATATACGAAAATTTGTTCGATTTTATATTGACATTTGAATATGAATGTATTATATTATACTCATACGAACATTAGTTTGCTTTTGAGCGTGAATTGAGAAGGAGATTTTATTATGGCTAAAGAAGATAAGATTAAGGCACTGGAGGCCGCTATTTCTAATATAGAGCGTTCCTATGGAAAGGGAGCTATTATGAAGCTTGGAGACCCATCAGCTTCACTCAATGTAGAGACGATACCTACCGGTTCAATCAGTCTTGATGTAGCTCTTGGTATGGGCGGCGTGCCGAAGGGAAGAATTATTGAGATATATGGTCCGGAGTCCAGTGGTAAGACAACAGTTGCGCTTCACATGGTTGCTGAGGTCCAGAAGCGCGGAGGAATCGCAGGCTTCATTGATGCAGAGCATGCGCTTGACCCTGCGTATGCCAAGAATATAGGTGTTGATATTGATAATTTATATATATCACAGCCGGATAACGGAGAGCAGGCACTTGAGATAACAGAGACTATGGTTCGTTCGGGAGCTGTTGATATTATTATCGTTGACTCGGTCGCAGCGCTCGTACCTAAGGCTGAGATTGATGGCGATATGGGTGATTCACATGTCGGACTTCAGGCAAGACTTATGTCACAGGCACTTCGTAAGCTCACAGCGGTTATCAGCAAGACGAACTGCGTTGTTATTTTCATTAACCAGCTTCGTGAGAAGGTCGGTGTCATGTTCGGTAATCCTGAGACTACCACAGGTGGACGTGCGCTCAAGTTCTATTCATCCATCCGTCTTGATGTAAGAAAGACGGAGACGCTTAAGGCAGGTGGTGAGGTTGTCGGTAACCGTACACGTATTAAGGTTGTTAAGAATAAGATAGCACCTCCGTTTAAGGAGGCTGAGTTCGATATTATGTTTGGCCAGGGTATTTCAAGGGAAGGAGATATTCTTGATCTTGCGGTTAATGTGGGCATTGTAGACAAGAGTGGTGCATGGTTTGCATACAATAATGCCAAGATTGGTCAGGGACGCGAGAATGCGAAGCAGTATCTCAGAGATAACCCTGCTGTTATGGCTGAGATTGAGAAGAAGGTGCGTGAGCATTACGGACTTACAGGCGATGTGGTTGTACCGGAGAGTGCAGCACCGGCGAAGGCTGATGGCGCTGTAGAAGAGAATACGGCAGAGCAGTAGAATGATTGTAACAGATATAGCTGATATGGATAAGAAGCGAAAGAAGGTATATCTGGACGGCGAATATGCCTTCGCACTTTATAATTCTGAGATTTACAGATATAAACTTGAGGTCGGTGAAGAGCTGGGGGAGGATGCCTACCGTGAGCTTGATGAGGAGATTATACCGAAGAGGGTGAAGGCGAGGACGCTATATATTCTTAAGGCATCACTCAAGACGGAAAAACAGCTGCGTGATAAGCTGACAGATGGCGGCTACGCTCCGAGATATGCGGATATAGGCATTGATTATGCGAAGAGCTTCGGGTATATAGACGATTATCGCTATGCACAGTATTTTGTGGAGAATTCCTGTAAGGGCAGAAGCAGGAGGGATATAGAGCAGAGATTGTACCGCAGAGGGATTGATAAGAGCATTATATGCGATGTGCTGGATGAGTTACGCCCCGGCTCCGGTGATGATATAGAGGCGGTATGGAGTGCACTGCGTAAAAAATCAGTCACGAGGGATAACATTGCGGAGCTTGATTATAACCGGAAGGGCAGGCTCTATGCATATCTGATGAGAAAGGGTTTTTCGGCGGAGGTTATAGGCAGAGTGCTTCACTGTGAAGGCTGAAGTTGTGGTATTTATTGTGATTTTGTATATTATTTAATCTACACTTGACACAAATGCTAAAAAAGTATACAATTTAAATGTTGTATTTTGTACAATGAAAACTAAATAAGGAGGTGCTCCTGTGTTACAGACGATTTTAGCTATAGTAATTACAAGTATTATAGTTGCACCTATTACTTGGTTTGTCGCTAATGCATATAGACGTAATGTTATCGAGAAGAAGATTGGCAGTGCGGAAGACAAAGCAAGAGAAATAATAGATGAAGCCCTCAAGACAGCAGAGACCAAGAAGAAAGAAGCTCTTTTGGAAGTGAAGGAGGAGTCCATAAGGACTAAGAATGAACTTGATAAGGAGACTAAGGAGAGACGTGCAGAAGTCCAGAAGTATGAGCGTCGTGTTCTTGCAAAGGAAGAGACCTTGGATAAGAAGCTTGAAGCTGCTGAGCGCCGTGATGCGAATGTCGGACGTAAGGAAGAGGAACTTAATCGTAAGAGACAGGAAGTAGAAGAGCTCAGCTCTAAGAGAGTACAGGAACTGGAAAGAATTTCTGGTTTAACCTCCGAACAGGCAAAAGAATATCTTTTGAAGACTGTTGAAGACGAAGTGAAGCATGAAACCGCGGTTATGGTAAAGGAAATGGAAACCAGAGCCAAGGAAGAAGCGAACAAGAAAGCGAAGGAATATGTTGTTACAGCAATACAGAAATGTGCTGCTGATCACGTATCTGAGGCGACGATTTCAGTTGTTCAGCTTCCTAATGACGAGATGAAGGGCAGAATTATCGGTAGAGAGGGAAGAAATATCAGAACTCTTGAGACGATGACAGGTGTTGATTTGATTATTGATGATACACCTGAGGCAGTTATTTTGTCCGGATTTGACCCGGTACGCCGTGAGGTCGCAAGAATAGCCCTTGAGAAGCTTATTGTTGATGGCCGTATCCATCCTGCAAGAATTGAAGAGATGGTTGAGAAGGCTCAGAAGGAAGTTGAGACCATGATGAGAGAAGAGGGTGAAGCTGCTACACTTGAAGTAGGTGTACATGGTATTCATCCGGAGCTTGTAAGGCTTCTCGGTAAGATGAAGTTCAGAACAAGCTATGGTCAGAATGCTCTTAAGCATTCAATTGAAGTTGCTCATCTTTCCGGTTTGCTTGCCGGTGAGATTGGCGTTGATATCAGAACAGCCAAGCGTGCAGGTCTTCTGCATGATATTGGTAAGGCGCTTGACCACGAGATGGAAGGCTCACATATCCAGATCGGTGTGGATCTTTGTAAAAAGTATAAGGAGTCCGATATTGTTATCAATGCAGTAGAGGCACATCATGGGGATGTTGAACCACAGTCACTCATCGCTTGCATTGTACAGGCCGCAGATGCTATTTCCGCTGCAAGACCTGGTGCACGTAGAGAGACACTTGAGACATATACCAACAGACTTAAACAGTTAGAAGATATTACCAACTCCTTTGATGGTGTTGAGAAATCTTTTGCTATTCAGGCAGGCAGAGAAGTCAGAATTATGGTAGTTCCTGAGGCAGTTGATGATGCTGAGATGGTACTTCTTGCAAGGGATATTTCTAAGAAGATTGAAGCTGAATTAGAGTATCCTGGTCAGATTAAGGTTAGCTTAATCCGCGAGTCGCGTGTAATTGATTATGCTAAGTAAGGCTTACATAGTCATACCATAAAGAGTAGGAATTCACAGAAGTAAAGAGGCTTGATTTCCATAGATGAAAATCTATGGAGGTCAAGCCTTTTTTAATTTTCAATGGTAAGCAAAAAGTATAGTAATTTACAATAAAATCAGTGTAATTATTTTGACCCCGGAATCAGTATTTTGCAAATATAAGAATGGATAAAACGGAAAAGAAGAATAAAGAGAAAGCGGAGAAGTAAAACAAATAATAAAAAAATTAAAATTATTTGAAACAAATATGTGTTATATATACACTTATATATGACTTTAAAGTTACAGATAGGTGGAGAGCTGCCAGGACAGCAATAGATTAATCGGGCGCGCCGGTCAGGGGGATGGTACATGAAGGATGAATTTATTGAATTGTATACCGGTATATACAAGGATTTATATAGATATGCACTGTACATATTGTGCAACAAGGAGGATGCGGAGGATGCAGTCAGCGAAGCGGTTGTGGATGCTTATGCAGAGTTTGATAAGCTGAGGGATAGGGCAGCGTTTCGGAGCTGGATTTTTAAGATTTTATCAATTAAATGCAAGAAAAAAATAAGGGGATATGTCAATAGAGATGATGAACTCGACGAGACTGTGGAGGCAAAGGTGTTCAAGGAGGAGGATATTGCAGGTAAAGTTGATTTGCGGAATGCCTTTGCAAAGCTGGATGAAAGGGAACGGCAGATACTTACACTGTCGGTTATAGCGGGCTATGAAGGTGAAGAGGTTTCAAAAATCATGGACATGAATCATAACACCGTGAGAACCATAAAAAGCAGGGCGCTTGAAAAGATGCGAAAGCTGCTGAGCGTATAATGAATGTTTGAACGCAGAATAAGCAATCCCCCGCTTCAAGTGTGTAGAGCACTAAGCGGTGGGTAAGGGGGATGCGACTGCGTTCGTGAGCAAGCAGCGAAAGCGGATTGCGAATGTCCGCTTTACAATTAAATTCTCAAACTACTTATTGATGGCAGTGCTGCAAGTATATAAAATGAAAAAATCTAAGAAATTAAACTGTTTATCTAGATGGAGGGAACATATATGGATGATAAATTTTTGAGGGATAAGATAAATGATGACAATATAGAAATACCTGAGTCATTGCTTCCTGAGAATATATCCAAGCTTCTTGAAAAAAGCGAAGAAAAAGTAAATGGGCTTGTAGAAAGCGATATGGATGGAAGGGGTGAAGGCACAAATGAAAACATTGTAAATATTAAAGGCATAAATGAAAAAACTGTAAATGAGTCGGATAAAAAAAATAGAGAAAAGAGACAAATGATAAAATATCTCAGAAGCTGTGCTTTGGCAGCGGCGGCACTTATCGTTGTCCTGGCAGGTGCATCGATGATGGGGCGGCTGCGTGAAAATAAATATACAGCAGCAGGTCAAAACGGAAATCCGGTGCAGGGAACCGGTATGCCGGAGACAATGGAGGAGACATTTGTATGCGGGACAACACAGGCGGCAGGGGATACAGATATGAATAAAACAAAGTATGACGAGTTATATGATAAACTGGTACGTGGAAATGTATATAATATTACAATTGATGGAGGATATTATATAACAGATGATGTGCAGGCTGCGGACGGTGAGTCATCCACACAGGCTGATGGCATTTATAATGAAACTACGGCAGAGAATGGCAGGTGGTATGCCAGCACGAAGGATCCTGACGCATCGGATGATGAAGGTACGAAAGATGAAGAAACAGGAGATAATTTTTCCGGGAATAATGACCAGGAGGAAGGAGTATCCGAGGGCAATATTTTTAGCACAGATGGTAAATATCTGTATATATTGAAAAAACCAGACGACGTCTATATGGGAACACGTTCTCTTGTAATATATTCAGCGGATGACGGGGAGCTTGGCAAATGCAGTGAAATATCACTTGGCATGATAAATGACTCGACACATATAGACTATGGGACAATGTATGTTGAGCAGGATAAGCTGATACTGACGGGATATGCATATAATGGCGTTGAGTACTGGGAAAAAAGTGGTTTTACTTTTGCAGTGATATATGATATATCGGACAGGACAGCTCCGGAATATGTCAATACTCTGACACAGAGCGGTTACAATATATCATCGAGAATCACGGACGGAGTATTATATATGGTGTCCTGGTATACACCATCAACCAGCTGTACCAGGGATGAATATGAAAAATATATTCCAATGTACAACAATATGCTTGTAGGTGAGGATAATATCTATTGTCCGGTATATATAAATGACAGAAGCTACACAGTTATAGGGTCGGTTGAACTTGACAACCCTACGACATATAAGGACACAGAGGCGGTTGTGCTGAATCCTGATAATATGTATGTGAGCCGGAATGCGATATATTTTCTTGAGCAGATATATGAATATAGATTGTTTCAGGATTATGTAATCCCGGAAGAAATACAGAATGGTGATGGAACAACTCAGGAATTGAATAATAAAGAGATTATAAAAGCTAAAGACGTGAAAAACGATGTATCGCAGACCTTAGATGACGATAAGACTAAGAGCAGGCTTGTAAAACTTACGATAGATAAGGGGAATATTGAATTTGCTGCCAGTACAGAAGTGTATGGCAGTGCCGACAATCAGTTCTCGTTTTGCGAATACAATGGCTATCTCCGCCTTGTGACAACCACCAGGGATTACGAGAGCTGGGAGCAAAGCTGCGGACTGTACATTTTTGATGAGGAGCTCAATATGGTCGGTCATATTGATGAACTGGCAAAGGGTGAGAGCATAAAGTCATCGCGTTTTCTCGGAAATATGGTATATTTTGTGACCTTTAGGAACACAGACCCGCTGTTCGCAGTCGATGTTTCCAATCCGGAGAATCCGGTGATAGTCAATGAGGTGAAGCTGCCGGGCTTTTCAGAGTATCTCCACCCATATGGAGATGGTCTGCTCTTTGGTCTTGGCTACGAGGCAGACGAGTCCGATGGAAAGCTTCAGAATGTTAAGATGAGCATGTTTGACATAAGCAATCCTGCTGACATTGTGGAAGTTGACAGAGAGCAGCTCGAGGCATTCTATTCAGGTGCGATGTATGAACACAGGGCGATGCTGGTGAATCCAAAACGCAATCTGATAGGCTTTGCAGTCGAGGAGAATGTAATCGAAAAAGATGGAGCCGGTGCTAATGTGTATGGCAGGCTTGCACAGATATACAGACTGTATTCCTACGATGAAAATGAGGGCTTTGTACAGCATATCGAGTGCGTTCTTGACTTGTATTCCTATGATTACCCAAGAGCTAATTACATCGGTGATTATCTGTATATATTTGATGGAGCACGAAGCATATACACATACAGGCTTACGGACTATGAATTTCTTGGAATAACAGTTCTTTGAGGGGGTATAAAAAGAATTACGGCACATGACATGCTGTTGGCACATATTGTTGCCTAAAACCGTAATATATTTAACATGTTCGTAATAAAAAGTAATAATTCTGTAACAAAAAGTAATACTTTTGTAACCATTAATTTTGAGTGAAGTGTTAATATATTACTAGCTTATGTTATTTGGTTGATTGCGAAACTCTGTGTATTGCGTAGCTGTTCATTTAGGATAGTTGAGTTTCGCAATTAGCTAAGCTTATGTTATTTAATGAGAGGAGAGGTACATATGAGAAAAGGTGTGCTGATTTTTACGGTAGGGGCTATAGCGGTTATGGCTGCCGGCTGTGCTAAGGACGATGCGGGTAAAAACATAGGTGGAGAAACGACAGAGGTTATATCAACTGGCAAATCGGAGACGGAAGAAACTGTATCGACAAAAGATAGTGCTGCTATAGGTAACGAATCAACATCTGATACAAAAAAAGATGTCAGTGACAGTCAGGGTGAGGAGACTGCGAACGGACAGGAACCATGGGAAATCGCTGATGGTGGATACGATGTTCAGGTTATGAGTGATATGCGCCAGAGTTATGAGGAGTATGCACAAAAACTTTTGAAAATTGAAAATGCCGGAGTTTATGGGAATGTAAGGGAAGTACAGGCTGAATGTAAAACAGGTGACGATATTATTGTATATTCTGCTGATGACATTGCGTTGATTTATGATGCAGCGGCAGACAACACTCAGGAGTGTGTGCTTGAATGGGGAGATAACAGTTATACACTTGACGGTGTCAAGGAGTGGGCTCAGGTTCAGGAAAGCCGCAAGTTTTTCATCGTGTCGGATTTAGATGGTGACGGTCAGGATGAGCTTGTTATAAAGGCTGAGAATGGTGCGAGAGGTTCGCTTGGATTCTGCTTTATAGATATTGTTGATGGTGAGGTAAGGTGTGATTTCTATAAAAGTGCAGATTTACTGCAATATAATGTATATAATGATTTTCTGTTTACTTATCAGGTAGAAGGCATGACTCAACCGGCTGTAAAGGATGTAAGAGAATGTCTTGGAGCTGATGAGCTTGAATTTTACAATCTGATGGGTGATAAAGGCTGGTGGAATGATGAAGGACAGCTACTGGAAAATCCATATATTAATCTTATGGCGGGATGTACATATGAATGTGATTTCTATAATGATATGAGAGAGAGCGAGGAAGGCTGCGTTATAAGGATAGGAATGGATATTAATTTTGAAGCATTGTCCGGTCCTTGCGTAGAAGTGTATTCATATTATAAGTTCATTGATGGGAAGCTTGAACTTATAGGAATAAGGTAAAAGAGGCTGAGAGGGAGTATAATTTATAGTAGAAAAGACTGCACATTTGATATGTCCCCTCCTTACTGTACGAACCAGTAAGGAGGGGACATATCAATTAATTATTTAGTGTGACAGTCTTTTTTTATATTCTATATTGACAACTGTGCATATCTGTATATAATGTATATATACAGATATGCACAGATGCATGCGGTAAATAGTTAAAGGAGGGTGGATATGAACGGCTTACATATTGAGAATATGAAAAAGGAATTTTACAATTTCAAGCTTGGACCTATAGATTTGGATATGGACGCAGGCTATGTTGTGGCGGTTATCGGGAAGAACGGCTGCGGAAAGAGCACGTTCTTTAACTGCCTGCTAGGTACAGAGAGCTTTTCGGGTGAATGTGAATGGAACACGGGTGAAACCGGACATGAAGCTGATGGCTGCACAGACGGCAGCAGTGCGGTGAACAGAATATCCGGAAAATTCGCATATATTCTTGAGCGGTGTCCCTTCCCGAAGGATTACACTCCGCGGGAGCTTGAGAAATGTTTCGGGGAATTTTATGAAAATTTTGACAGGAAAAAGTATTATGATGTCTTAAAAAGGTACAATATTCCGCTGAACAGACAGCTTTCAAAGCTGTCGCGCGGAAATATCATGGTTGTCCAGATGGCATTTGCATTTTCCTATAAGTCGGAGGTGCTATTCCTTGATGAGCCGTCGGCACATCTTGACAGCTATGCGCGGGAGGAGCTGTATGAGCTTATCGGGGAATATCAGGATGAGGGGCATATTATTTTCTGGGCGAGTCATATGATGGAGGAGCTTGATAAGAGGGCTGACTATGTGCTGGCGATAAAAAAAGGACAGCAGGCATACTTCGGGACGAAGGAGGAACTCACCGAGAGATATCATGTTGTTAAGGGGAACAGGAGACAGCTCGATTACATGAGTAAGGTGATGGTCGGACGAAGGGACGAGGAGAACTTCAGCATGGGGCTTATCGATGCCTCGGAGGATTACTTAAAGCTTGCATCGGTCGATGAGCCGGCAGGACTGGGCGATATTGTGGAGTATCTGTTATAGGAGTGGAGGATTAGTGTGAAAAATTAACTTGAAAGCAAATTTTTCACACATGCAATTTGTTTCTGGGCGAAAACAAATTGCTTTTGATGACAGATGAGAAATCGCCTGCACGGATTTCTCATCGTCTCCTCGCGATAAGTCGCTCGGAAATGAGGATTAGTATGAAAAAAGAAATATTTAAACTTGCGATAAATACTCTGTGGTGCGATATCAGGCATAGCTGTAGGGGAGTCAGGGGGATTTTGATGCTGTGTCTTGTGGCAGGTTCGATTATGGCACCTGACGGAACGCTCGTGCTGTGTCTGGCATGGCTGATTGAGATGGCGATGATGATGCTGCTTCCGACATGCGGGAGGATATTGTTTATAATGCCGGTAAGTGCGGCGGAAAGAAAAAGGCTGATGATATACAGGCAGTTTGCCATGGAAGCTGTATTTATAGTGCTTATCCTGAGCTTTGGATTGCTGAGGGTTCTGATTTTCAGAAATGAGTATCCTTTTGCAAAATGTGTAATCAACAATGTATTTACGATAGCACTCATGCTGTTTGAGGCAGGAAGTGCAGTCTTTTTCTGCGGCTGGTGCAAAAAGGCTTCAATTCAGGAAAAAGGATTCGGAATCTTTTTTAGTATACTTGCATGGGTGATATTTTTCACAGCGATTGCGTTGTCTGACAATGAGGTGGAAGGGCATGAGGCACTGATGCTTGGGCTCGGCGTTGCAGGATTTTTGGTTCAGGCATTTGTGAAGATGTATTATATGGTTCATGCGTTTTTCGCCGAATACAAATTTGTCGATGTGGCGGGGCTGAATGGGACAAAAAATAAGAAAACGAATATGGCAGATGAGATGTTTTGACGGAAAGGTTGTGGATGGATGCAGATAATTATTTCGGATAAGAGCAGTGCGCCTATATATGAACAGATTACAAAGCAGATAAAGGAAGGGATATTAAACCACGCACTTGCCCCTGACGAGATGCTGCCGTCGATAAGGCAGCTCGCCAAGGAGCTGCAGATAAGCGTGATAACAACTAAGAGGGCTTACGAGGAGCTTGAAAACGAAGGCCTGATTTATTCGGTGCCGCAGAAGGGCTTTTTCGTGTCACCGAGCAAGGTGGAGATACTCAGGGAAAAACGGCTGAAGCTGATAGAGGATACGGCGGCGCAGCTTATAAAGGAAGGGAAGGCTGCGGGGCTGTCGCTCGATGAAGTGCAGACGATGATAGAGCTGCTCTGGGCATAGTGCGATAAATTAACTTGATAGCAAATTTTTCACACCTGCAATTTGTTTCTGAGCGAAAATAAATTGCTTTTGATGACGGATGATAAATCGCCTGCGCGAATTTCTCATCGTCTCTTCGCAATAAATCGCTCGGAAATGAGGATTAGTGTGAAAATACACCTAAAATAGCGGGAGGGAGAAGTCTATGGAAGAGAGTGCATTGATGGTCAGAGGGTTGTGCAGGCAGCAGGGGAAGTTTGAACTGCGGGATATAAGTTTTACGTTGCCAAGAGGCTACATAATGGGGCTTGTGGGGAGAATGGGTTCGGGAAAGACTACGCTTTTAAAGAGCATATTAAACCCGTCTTTGATAAAGAGCGGAAGCGTGGAGTACGAGGGTCAGGCAGGCTTTATAATGGAGGATGCGCCATTTTTTGCGGAGGCAACCCTCAAAGAAAATATGGACGTTTTTAAGAATCTGTACAAGAATTACGATGAAAAAGAATTTTATGAGAGATTAAAAAGGGTGGGGCTTGAAGACCATAAGGTGTATGGACTTTTGTCGAAGGGCGAGAAGGTCCGTTTTCAGTTCGCATTTGCGATGGGGCACCACCCGCGGCTGCTGCTTTTGGATGAACCTACCAGCGGGCTTGACGTGACATTTCGCAGGGAATTTCTGTATATGCTTCAGGAGGCGGTTGAGAAGCAGATGATAAGCGTTATTTTTTCGACACACCTCACCGATGAGCTTAAACGCATTGCGGATTTTATCGGGATTATGGATAATGGAACGCTCACGATGAAGGAAAATACAGCTTCGGATACGCAGATACAGGATATTGAAACAAAGAATGCACAGATACAGGATATTGAAACATGGGGGTTACAGCCACGGAATGTGGAATCACACAATGGAAAAGCGGATAATTCAGAGGGAAAGGGTATAGCCGTAAATGATGGCGGTGGAGATGATGACAGAGCTGATAGTGGGAATGATAGCAGGGATAATGGTCGGAGTGCTGGCAGAAATAAAAGACTGCATAGAGGAGCGGCACCGGAATTAAAGGGTATGTTACGCTTCTGCCGTGGTGTGTATCTGAAAAATTCATTCAGATTTGCCGCGTATATACTGTGCGTCATGCAGTTTACGCTTGGCTGGATTGTATTTGTGGCTGAGGATGAATGGAGAATGGCAGCAGGTGTCATCACGGGGATGGTGATTACGGGAGTTCTGTTTCAGTATTTAGGAAGCGCTATGCAGGTGGACGCAAGCTCGGGAAACAGGCAGAGGATGGTATTCATGCATGCGGGGCGGTTCTTCGGACTGAATCCCTTGCTGCTGTGGACGGCACGAATGCTGTGTACACTTAGAAATTCGCTGAGTTTTACGGCGGTTGCGCTTGTACAGTACGGTATTGCAGCGGCTGTGTCGGGAAATCCGGTGTATATGCTTGTGCCGCTCGAGATTGCAGCGGGCTATGTGGCTATAGCGGTGCTGTCGGCGGTCATGACGTTTATTGAGTGTTGATGACTTGATATAAATATTATTTTGATTTATAATATATGAAATGTGTTTCCGGCAGGCATTTTTGAGATGGTATAAAATGCCTGCGGGAGCAGAAGGAAAGGTATGCAGCATAATTTTAGAACCTGAGGTTTTATCTATATGGACAAGAGCACGATTTCTAACAACGGACAGACAGTCAAGGAAAAGATAAATGCCATGCTGCCCTCGTTCAGCAAGGGGCAGAAGAAGCTTGCGGAATATATTCTTGAAAATTATGATACAGCGGCTTTCCTTACGGCGGCGAAGCTTGGACAGAAGGCTGGTGTGAGCGAATCCACCGCTGTGAGATTCGCCATGATGTTAGGCTATGAGGGATATCCGCAGTTTCAGGAGGCTATGGCTGTTTTTCTCAAAAAGCGGCTGGACTCCGTCGAGAAAATTGAGGCAGCGGCAGGGGATATAGAGCAGTCCAAGGTTCTTTCGTATGTGCTCAACGCGGATATAGAGAAGATAAGACTTACCATGGAGACTATTGAGCCGGATGCGTTTGACCTGGCGGTCGACATGCTCAATTCGGCCGGGCATATATACATTGTCGGTGTGAGAAGCTGTGCTCCGCTTGCGGAATTTCTTGGCTTTTACTTAAGAATGATAAATGATAATGTCCGCATGGTGACCACCAACAGCGCTTCGGAGATGTTTGAACAGATGCTGCCGATAAATGAAAAGGATGTTGTTGTCGGCATAAGCTTTCCGCGGTATTCCATGAGGACGCTCAAATGCATGGAGTACGCTAATAACAAGAGCGCAGAGGTAATCGCCATCACCGACAGCAGAAATTCACCTATGAGCCTCTATTCCTCGTGCAATCTGCTGGCAAGAAGCGATATGACATCTATCGTGGATTCACTTGTTGCACCGATGAGCGTTATAAATGCCCTGATAGTGGCTCTATGCATGAAGAACAAGGAGCGTGTGGTGCAGAAGCTTGAGGAGCTTAACAGGGTGTGGAGCGACTATCAGGTGTACAATAATGACGAAATCAATCAGCTTGATGAGGATTTATTTGAGTCGCTGAGGAAAATAGAGGAATAGCCTGGGTATAGATTTATATTTGAGGATTTAGAAGGGCGTTGGCGGATTGGGGAAATGTCAATAAATGTACAGATTAAGAAAAGGCTTGTAGCCCTGGGAAAATGGTAATGATATGGGTAATATGCAGGTTGTGGTGTTTTTTGATTGTGCGGTATAATCGGCAGATAAATATATGGAAAAGGATAGTAAGGATATATGAGTAATGTCATAGTAATCGGAGCCGGGGCGGCCGGAATGATGGCGGCGATAGCGGCGGCAGGAAACGGTCATCAGGTGACGGTTCTTGAAAAAAATGAGAAAGCGGGAAAGAAAATCTACATAACAGGAAAGGGCAGATGCAATATCACCAATGCCTGTGATGTCGAGGAGCTTTTTAACAATGTTGTCACCAACAAGAAGTTTTTGTACAGTGCATTCTATGGCTTCACTAATGATGATGTGGTGGCTATGCTCAACACCGCAGGGCTTGCAACGAAGGTTGAGAGGGGCAACAGAGTGTTCCCGGTAAGTGACAGGGCGGGGGATGTCATAGCTGCTCTTGTGAGAATAATGAAGAAGCTTGGTGTGAAGCTTGAATATGATACCACGGTGACGGAAATAATTACAGGAACCTTTGATAAAACAGATGACACCGCGGATGCTGCTGATAGCGGAAAATGTGGAGCTGCCGCCGGAGCCATTGCCACCACTGTAACCGGAGTCAGGTGCGCTTCCGGCAAGGTATATCCTGCGGATGCGGTTATCGTTGCGACCGGAGGGGTGTCCTATCCTACAACCGGTTCAACAGGTGACGGTTATGAATTTGCGCAGAGAACAGGGCACAATGTGACAGCGCTCAGTCCGGCACTTGTGCCGTTCAATGTCGCTGAGGAGGATGTGAAGGAGCTTCAGGGTCTTGCACTAAAAAATTCCGGTGTGACGATATATGACGGCAAAAAGAAGCTCTATGAGGACTTTGGTGAGCTTTTATTCACACATTTCGGTGTGAGCGGACCTACCGTGCTCAGCGCGAGCAGCTATGTGGCTAAGAAAATCAAGGACCATCCGCTGAGACTGGTGATAGACTTAAAGCCGGGGCTTGACACAGAGCAGCTTGATGCGCGTGTGCTCAGGGATTTTGACGAATTCATGAATAAGAATTTCAACAACGCACTTGATAAGCTGCTCCCTAAGTCGCTTATTCCTGTTGTAATCAGAAGAAGCGGAATAGACGAGTACAAGAAGGTTCACGAGATCAGCCGTGAGGAGCGGATGAGACTCATAGGCACGATAAAGAATCTTGAGTTTACGCTCACAGGACTCAGAGGGTTCAATGAGGCGATAATCACACAGGGTGGTGTGAGCGTCAGGGATATAGACCCTTCCACAATGGAATCTAAGAAGGTCAGCGGACTTTATTTTGCCGGTGAGGTGTTAGACCTTGATGCTGTGACAGGGGGCTTCAACCTGCAGATTGCGTGGTCAACGGGGCACCTTGCCGGAATGAGCGTGTGAGACAGTTTTGCAAATGAAATTAGAAAAACTCTTAGAACAGTGATAGAGCAGCTTGAATCCGGGCAGGCTGGGCAAGGAAAACAAAAAATCAAAATATACCCGGAAAGTGTCAAAAACACATAGAAAAAATGCCGGATATGGGTATAGAAGCCTGGTAAATCAAAATATGCCCTTATAATCATCCGTAAAGTATAAAATAAGGGTATAAAACAAAGAAATAAGAGTTATATACCCACGAAACATTTCAAATCACATAAAAATTATTGAAATAAGGGCATGGGTGGGCATATATGCTAGAATGTACCCAGAGAAATTATAAAAAGGATAGAAGGAGAAAACAAAAATGGCATACAGCATAGCAATAGATGGTCCTGCCGGAGCAGGAAAAAGCACAATAGCAAAGAGGGTTGCAAAGGAGCTTGGCTTTATATATGTAGATACGGGGGCTATGTACCGCGCGATGGCTATATATTTTGTGGACAATGGCATTGACGGCAGGGATGAGGCGGCAGTGTCTAAGGCATGCGCCGATGTTGACGTAAAGATTACTTATGAGGACGGCGCACAGCAGGTCATCTTAAACGGTGAGAATGTCACCGGGCGCTTAAGACAGGAGGAGGTCGGCACAATGGCGAGTGCCGTAGCTGTATATGCTGCCGTGAGAAGCAAGCTTGTGGAGCTTCAAAGACAGCTTGCAGAGGGAACGGACGTCATTATGGACGGCAGGGATATCGGAACCTGTGTACTTCCTGCTGCGACAGCCAAGGTATACCTTACGGCGAGTGTTGAGGCGAGGGCGCAGAGAAGATATGACGAGCTTTTACAGAAGGGCGAGAAGCAGGATATTGAAGTTATAAAAGCGGATATCGAAAAAAGAGATTACAATGATATGCACAGGGATATTTCTCCGCTTAAGCAGGCTGAGGATGCGGTGCTTCTCGACTCCTCGGATATGAACATTGAGCAGGTCACGGAAGCCATAATGGACATTTTCAGAAATGCGGTAAAGTAGAAATAGTCAGTACGGGGAATACAATAAAGCTCCGATATAATAAGTTTGAAAGAAAAACTTTCAAACTACTTATTGCTGGCAGTACTGCAAGCAATGCCTGCAGTATGCAGGGGTATAAGTATGAAAACAGCTGGCTATAATACAAAAAGAAGTGTAAGCAGCCAATGACAAATATGTGGTAATAATAGATAAATCGGTATGACCGGGAAAGTGGATATAGTGTATAGATGGAAGTAATAGTTGCAAAGACAGCGGGCTTTTGTTTTGGTGTAAAGAGAGCTGTTGAGAAGGTATATGCTAATGTGGATAAGGAGCATGTATATACCTATGGACCAATAATTCATAATGAGCAGGTAGTGGCTGATTTAGAAAAGCATGGGGTAAAGGTTGTTGAGGAGGACACTGACCTGACACAGCTTTCTGAAGGAACGATTGTTGTGCGCGCACATGGGGCAAGCCGCGCAGAATTTGACAGACTTAGGGAGTGCGGCATGCAGATAGAGGATGCGACATGTCCTTTTGTGTCCAAAATATACAGAATAGTTGAGGAAGAATCGAAGGCAGGACGTACGGTGATAATTGTCGGAAATGCCGCACATCCTGAGGTCAGGGGAATACGCGGATGGTCAGGTGAGGATACCTATGTGGTTGGCAGCATAGAAGAGGCTAATAATTTGAATATTTTGGCAAAAAATATAAGCATTGTATCACAAACTACATTTAATTTAAAGAAATTTAAAGAAATAGTTGAAATTTTCGAGAAAAAGGGTTATGATATAAAATGTTTAAATACGATTTGCAACGCCACTGAAGTTCGGCAGACCGAGGCAAGACAGATAGCTTCACAGGTAGATGCCATGATTGTCATTGGTGGAAAGAACAGTTCCAATACCCAGAAATTGTTTGAGATTTGCAAGGAGGAATGTAGTAATACCTATTATATTCAGACTGCCGAGGACTTAGACTACACCGCAATAAGGGGAATGCAAAGAATAGGGATTACTGCCGGGGCATCAACCCCAAAGAATATTATTGAGGAGGTTCAAACGAGATGTCAGATTTAAGTTTTGAACAGATGTTAGAAGAATCTTTAAAAACAATCAGAACAGGAGAGGTCGTAGAAGGAACAGTCATCGGCGTTAAGGAAGATGAGATTATACTTAACATTGGCTATAAGGCTGATGGTATAATCACCAGAAATGAGTACACAAACACATCTAACGTTGATTTAACCACTCTCGTACACGAGGGCGATAAGATGCAGGCTAAGGTTCTTAAGGTTAATGACGGCGATGGATATGTTATGCTTACATATAAGAGACTTGCTGCTGAGAATGGAAAGAAGAGACTTGAGGAGGCTTTCGAGAATAAGGAAGTTCTTACCGCTAAGGTTTCACAGGTTACTAACGGAGGACTTACAGTCGTAGTTGAGGAGACAAGAGTATTTATTCCATCAAGCCTTGTATCCGATACCTATGAGAAGGATCTTTCCAAGTATGCCGGACAGGAGATTTCTTTTGTTATCACTGAGTTCAACACAGCTAAGAGAAGAATCATCGGTGACCGCAAGCAGCTTTTAGTTGCTGAGAAGCAGAAGCGCCAGGAGGAAGTTCTTTCTAAGATTTCTGTTGGACAGACAGTTGAAGGAACAGTTAAGAATGTTACTGATTTCGGTGTATTCATCGATATCGGCGGAGTGGATGGTCTTCTTCACATCTCTGAGATGTCATGGGGAAGAATTGAGAATCCTAAGAAGGTATTTAAGCCTGGTGATCATGTCAAGGCTTTCATTAAGGATATTCAGGGTGACAAGATTGCCCTTTCACTCAAGTTTGAGGATACTAATCCATGGCCTACAGCAGAGCAGAAGTATGCAGTTGGTAATGTGGTTAAGGGAAAGGTTGCCAGAATGACAGATTTTGGTGCTTTCGTTGAGCTTGAGCCGGGTATCGATGCACTTCTCCATGTTTCACAGATTGCTTTAGAGCATGTAGATAAGCCATCAGACGTACTTAAGGTTGGTCAGGAGATTGAGGCTAAGGTTGTTGATTTTAATCTTGAGTCCAAGAAGATCAGCTTAAGCATCAAGGCTTTACTTGCACCTGCTAAGGATGAGGATAAGGCTGAGGACGAGCAGTAATTTATGACTTTGAACGCCACATTTCTTGTGATATTATTTGCATGGAGTGTGGCGTTTATTGTGTAATATTATACCGATAAAGGAGTGTTTGGAATGGCAAATGATTACGAGGGCTTTAAGAAAAATGTGTATGCCCTTACAAGTATTGATTTGAATTCATATAAGGAACGTCAGATGAAGAGACGTATCGACACACTGATTGCCAAGAATAAATATCCCGGTTATGACGAATACATAGCTGCAATTAAGAAGGATAAGGCTCTTTTTGAGGAGTTTGTCAATTATCTCACTATCAATGTGTCCGAGTTTTACAGAAATCCGGAGCAATGGAAGATTCTTGAGTCGGACGTATTTCCTGAGCTGGTTAAGAAGTACGGAAGCGGAGTAAGAATATGGAGTGCGGCATGCTCTACAGGCGATGAACCGTACTCGCTTGCGATGCTGCTTTCTAAGTTCATGCCGCTTAACCGGATTAAGATTATAGCAACGGATATTGATGAGCAGGTGCTTGATAAGGCGCGTATGGGACTATACCGTGGGCAGAGCCTCAATGCCCTTCCGGATGAGTTCAAGACGAAATATTTCACAAAGGTAGGGGATAATTCGTTCCAGATTAAGGATGAGGTGAAGAAGTGTGTTGAATTTAAAAAGCACAATCTGTTAAAGGACCCTTATCCTACAAGGCTTAATCTTATCGTGTGCCGTAATGTCGTCATCTACTTTACAGAGGAAGCGAAGGATGGCATATATAGGAGATTCTATGAGTCGCTTGTGCCGGGCGGAACACTGTTCGTAGGAAGTACTGAGCAGATAGTCAATTACAGGGAGCTTGGATATATATCGGAGCGTTCATTCTTTTATAAAAAGCCGGAATAGGAATAATGGGACACGGATACTGACTCCGTGTCCCATTATTATTGGCGGGTAATGCTGTTTATGATATGTAATATGTATTTTTTGACGGACTCATTATTGCTCTTAAAATCATCCGTAAATTCAAAATACGTTATTTTATCATAGTAATCAATTTTAAAATATGGCTTGATTACCTCGTCGTACTGCGGCAGAAAGCAGCCTGTTTTTTTGCTGTAACAGTTGGCAGCCTTGGCTCTTGTCCGAAAGTTCTTGTCGACATAGAAGGCTACGCTTTTGTGTATGGCGGTATCCTCCTGTGGTAAATAGTAATAATCCTTGTAATTAGGATAAAAGAATTTAAGTTCGTCGGTGTGGGCTTTTACCGTAAGGGCAGCTGCCGCATCATACATTGAAAAAAAGGCTGATTCGTTTCCGAAGGAGATACGCTTTGGAACCGAGCAGGAAAGGTGCAGCAGAAAAGTAATCTCGGTTCCCGGTGCACGGTCAGGGCTGTTGTATGATATTTTCTGTATATCTTCAATGTAAAAACCACCATTGCAGGTAAGCTTATATGAAAGCATAGGCAACAGCCTGGTCATGCCGATGAGGTCCTCACGGTTGTGGAGCGTAAGAAGATTCATATATTCACCTGAATGGTTTTCAAGATATTTTAAATATATTTCTATCAGTTCACCACCGTTATATCTATCCTCACGATTGATTCCCAAAAATAACTCTATGGATTTCTGCTTCAGATTAGGAATATGCAAAACTGAGCGGAATGGCTGTATCTGCTTGTAAATGTCCAGAACCCTTGACTGCTCTAAATTGTAGGAAAGCTTGTACATGTGACATTTTTTCTGCAGATAAGGAATATCGAAGCCCATGCCGTTGTAGCATATCAGCAGCTTATAGTTACTGATAAATTCCATAAATGCTATAAGGACTTCCTTTTGTGAGTCCTTGTTTTCCGCGAACCATTGGGTACAGATGAGCCTGTCCTGCTGGCAATATATGCAGCCTATCATATATAAAACAGTCGTTTCTGGTGAAAATCCGGTAGTTTCTATATCAAAGAATACAACCTCGTCCTTTTCATATCCCGTATATTCAATTCGTTCGATTTTTTCGTCTAATTCCTTCGTTATACAGAGCATTGCGGATGACCTCCTGGCAAAACAATATTCTTTTTTCAAAGCCATGTAAATCTTTGACTATTATAACATACAATATGAGCTGAAAAAAAGCACAAAAATATAAAATTATTTTGTATATTATTTCCAAAGTTAATTAAATAAAGTATTTTGTTAAATTTTAGACTATATTTTTTGCATACAATTGTTATATAATGATTCTGATAATTCAATCTGATTGAATTTGTGCTGCAGGCGGAATTGAACGATGGTCTGGGCACACAGAACAAAAAGGAGGAAGAATATGTATGTCGGTGTTGACGTTTAAAGGCGGCGTTCATCCTTTTGATGGCAAGGCAATGTCTAAGGATACACCAATCGAAGAACTAAAGCCCGGAAAAGAGCTGGTTTTTATGCTGTCACAGCATATCGGTGCTCCGGCTGTGCCTCTTGTTGCGAAGGGCGACAGGGTGCTTATGGGACAGAAGATTGCGGAGGGGCAGGCTTTTATATCTGCCAATATCCATTCATCTGTTTCAGGAACGGTAAAGAGCATAGAGCCGAGACTTACAGCTACCGGAATGAAGGTTAATGCGATTATAGTGGAGAATGATGGCTTGTATGAGGCTGTTGAGGCTGAACCGCAGACTAAGAAGATAGATGAGCTTGAGGCAGGTGAGATCAGAGCGCTTGTCAAGGAAGCAGGAGTTGTAGGAATGGGTGGTGCAGGTTTCCCCACACATGTGAAGCTAAGCCCTAAGAATGAGGGGGATATAGACACCATTATTGTGAATGCTGCTGAGTGCGAGCCGTATCTTACATCTGATTACCGCAGAATATTAGAGGAGACGGATAAGCTCATAAAGGGGCTTAAGATTGTGCTCCGGATATTCCCGAAGGCGACAGGCCACATTGCGGTTGAGGACAATAAGCCGGATGCGATAAAGCTTTTACAGGAAAAGACCCAGGGGGAGAACAGGATCGTTGTAGATACTCTCAGAACCAAATACCCTCAGGGTGGTGAGCGTTGTCTTATATACGCGGTGACGAAAAGAAAGATTAATTCATCCATGCTTCCGGCGGATGCAGGATGTATTGTACATAATGTAGACACAATAGTGTCAATTTATAATGCCGTCATGGAGAAAAGACCTCTGACAAGGCGTATCGTTACCGTTACCGGTGATGCAGTCAAGAATCCGAGAAACTTTCTTGTGTATGTGGGAACACCGTACACTGAGATTGCCGAGGCTGCCGGAGGCTTTATAAGTGAGCCGGAGAAGATGATTTCAGGTGGACCGATGATGGGCTTTGCGATGTACAGCCTCAATGTGCCTGTGACTAAGAATACATCATCCTTACTTGCGTTCACACATGACACTGTAAAGGATAAGGCGGAAAGCCCATGCATAAGATGTGGACGCTGTGGTGAGGTATGCCCTGAGAATCTTCTTCCGGCAAAGCTCTCCACGCTCGCAAGAAGAGGTGCCATGGATGCCTTTGTTGCCAGCTACGGCATGGAATGTGTTGAGTGTGGCTGCTGTTCATACATCTGCCCTGCAAAAAGACAGCTCACACAGTCCATAAAGGCAATGAGAAAAATGGTAATGGCTGAGAGAAGAAAGAAGAAATAGGAGGAAGAATCGGTATGGCTTATGTATCATCATCACCACATGTGAGTGATAAGACGACAACCCGGACGATAATGCTTGACGTGATTATAGCACTTCTTCCGGCGACGATATTCGGTATTTATAATTTTGGCTGGAGGGCAGCACTCATAGTTGCTGTGTCCGTGCTCTCCTGCGTGGGAGCTGAGGCTGCCTACGAATTTTTGATGAAGAAGCCCATCACAATAGCTGATCTGAGTGCGGTTGTCACGGGACTTCTCATTGCACTTAACATGCCGTCGACGATGCCTGTAGGACTTGTCATTCTCGGCTGCCTTTTTGGCATCATTGTTGTAAAGCAGCTCTTTGGCGGACTTGGACAGAACTTTATGAACCCTGCGCTTGCGGCAAGATGTTTCCTGCTCATCTCATTTGCGGGACATATGACTAACTTTATATACGACGGAGTTTCATCGGCAACACCTCTTGCGGTTTTGAAGGCTGGCGGCGAGGTAGATGTTCTGTCAATGTTCATCGGAACCATAGGCGGAACAATCGGTGAGACCTCGGTTATAGCAATCTTAATCGGAGCGGCTTATCTTCTTATAAGAAAGGTAATCTCCATAAGGATACCCCTTGCCTACATCGCGACATTTGCGGTATATACACTTCTGTTTGGCGGGAGGGGCTTCGACCTTACATATCTTGCGGCGGAGCTCTGCGGCGGCGGACTTATGCTTGGAGCGTTCTTTATGGCTACCGATTATGTCACAAGCCCTATAACAAAGAATGGCAAGATAGTGTTCGGTATCATTCTTGGTATCCTCACCGGAATATTCCGTTTTCAGGGAAATTCGGCGGAGGGTGTTTCCTACGCAATCATCTTCTCCAATCTTTTAGTGCCGATTATAGAGAAGCTTACCGCTCCTACAGCATTCGGCATAGTGAAGAAGAGCAGAAAAGCCGGGAAGGAGGATAAGTAGATGAAAAGAATTATCAAAGATACGCTTGTCCTCTTTGCGATAACACTTATCGCAGGACTGCTTCTTGGAGGGGTCTATAATATTACAAAGTCTCCTATTGAAGCACAGGCGAAGGCTAAGACGGAGAAAGCATATAAGGCTGTTTTTTACAAATATTATGAGCAGGTTACGGATGCGGAAGGTGCTGCAGACAGTATCGTCTCAGAGATGAGCTTTGATGAGTGGAGTGCTGATGAGCTGACGGCACTTTCGCAGGGGTTTGCGGCGGAACTCGGAGACAATACAGCCAACACGCTTGACGGACTTGTGACAGCCTATGATTCGGAAGGAAAAGTTACAGGTTTTGTCATGACCATCACCAACTCTGAGGCTTACGGCGGAAGCATACAGATGTCTGTCGGCATACTTGTCGATGGAACGGTTGCGGGAGTTGAGATTCTCTCAATCAGCGAGACACCGGGACTGGGAATGAACGCACAGAGCGACAGCTTCCTCGGACAGTTCACAGGTGTCGCAACGGATGAATTTGCCTACACTAAGACAGGTAAGCAGGCAGACAATGAGATTGATGCGATTTCATCAGCAACATACACAACCAGATCAATGACTCATGGCGTAAATGCTGCACTTGCCGCATACAGGGCAATGCAGAAAAGCTCCATTTTAATGGGCGCTATGGAAGGAGGTGCCGTAAATGAATAAGTGTGTTGAACGTCTTTATAACGGCATTGTGAAGGAGAATCCTACATTCGTGCTTATGCTTGGTATGTGTCCTACGCTTGCGGTCACAACAGCAGCTATAAACGGTGTTGGAATGGGGCTTGCCTCGACGGCAGTGCTCACATTGTCGAATATTATGATTTCCATGCTCAGAAAGGTTATTCCGGGGAGAGTCAGAATGCCGGCTTTCATTGTAATTGTAGCCACATTCGTTACGGTGGTGGATTTCCTCATGCAGGCATACTGTCCACCGTCACTTTACGATGCACTTGGAATATACATCCCGCTCATCGTGGTCAACTGTATTATCTTAGGACGTGCGGAGGCTTATGCTTCAAAGAATCCTGTGCTTCCGAGTATGTTTGACGGACTTGGAATGGGACTTGGTTTTACGGTCGGACTTACGGTTCTTGGTGCATTCAGAGAGTTAATCGGTGCGGGTACTGTATTCGGGCTTCATATCATGCCGGCTTCATACGAGCCTATGATTATATTCATTCTTCCTCCGGGAGCGTTCTTCGTTCTTGCCGCACTTGTCGCCATTCAGAACAAGTTCAAGAATAAGAAGAAAAAAGAGTATTCGGATATTCAGATATGCAAGGATGGCGGCTGTGCTTCCTGTACCAACATGATGTGCGGCGGAAGAATCTTTGCGGAGAGTCAGAATGAAGGTGCTTCTAAGGCTGAAAGCACTGTTAAGAAGGAGGAAGGCTGATGAAGGAGTTAATTCTTATTGCGATAGGCTCTGCACTTGTAAATAATGTTGTGCTCAGCCAGTTTCTTGGTATCTGTCCTTTCCTTGGAGTTTCCAAAAGAACAGATACAGCAGCAGGCATGGGAGGGGCGGTAATCTTCGTTATCACGATATCCTCGCTTCTTACAAGCATAATATATAATTACCTGCTTGTGGGCTTACATATTGAATATCTGAAGACCATCGTTTTCATTCTTGTGATTGCGGCACTTGTACAGTTCGTCGAGATGTTCCTCAAAAAGAGCAGCCCATCATTGTATAAGTCTCTCGGAGTATATCTCCCGCTCATCACAACCAACTGTGCGGTGCTCGGTGTTGCACTTACAAATGTACAGAAGGATTACGGTATTCTTCCGTCAGTTGTGAATGGCTTTGCAACCGCTGTAGGTTTTACAATCTCAATCGTTATTCTCGCCGGTGTGAGGGAGCGCATTGAGTACAACGACATTCCGGAGAGCTTCAAGGGTACACCTATAGTCCTCGTGACAGCAGGACTTATGGCTATCGCCTTCATGGGCTTTTCCGGAATTATCTAGGGAGGTGCGGCAATGAACGGAGTATTGATTGCGGCGGCTGTCGTAGGTATATTGGGAATCATTATCGGAATCTTCCTCGGCGTATCGGGTGCGAAGTTCGAGGTCAAGGTTGACGAGAGGGAGACTCTTGTCCGTGAACAGCTTCCGGGAAATAACTGCGGCGGCTGCGGATATGCAGGCTGTGATGCCTGCGCCAAGGCGATTGTTGAGGGCAAGGCGCCTGTCAATGCATGTGCCGGATGCAGCGAGGAGAACTTAGCTGTCATCTCATCTGTTATGGGTGTTGAGGCTGAGGCTTCTGAGAAGAAGGTTGCCTATGTGAAGTGCTCCGGCGACTGCGACAAGGCTAAGACTAACTATGTATACACAGGAATAGAGGACTGTAAGATTGCGGCACAGATGCAGGGCGGCGGAGCGAAGGCATGCTCCTATGGCTGTCTTGGCTATGGAAGCTGTAAAAAGGCATGTCCGTATAACGCTATCACAATAGTGAACGGACTTCCTGTTGTGGATGAAGAAAAATGTGTCGGCTGCGGAAGCTGTGTTGTCACCTGCCCTAAGCAGCTCATGGCACTACGTCCGGTGAGAAAGAGAACTGTGACTGTCGCATGTAATTCACCTGAAAAGGGCAAGCCGGTAATGGATGCCTGCCAGGCAGGCTGCATCGGCTGTACCCTCTGCACGAAGGAATGTCCTTTCGGTGCAATTACCATGAACGGAAATATCCCTGTGATTGACTATGAGAAATGTAAGGGCTGCGGCAAGTGTGCGCTGAAGTGTCCTAGGAAGGTAATTAAGCTTATTCAGAATTGATTTAACATTGGATAAAATTATAAGCATACAAGTATAAGTGTATAATGTTGCGTGGTATCGGAGCTGTGATATGTGTAATGACATATTGTGGCTCTGATATTTTTATTTCGGTAATTATCCATGTATTGCAAAAAAATGACCACCCATGTCAAAACGGTGGATTATAATTTAGATACAGTTATACTACAAGACAAGAAAGGAGGCAGGATATGAAGCTTAATATCAAGATTGATACGAATGTGTCGGAGCCGGAGGCACTTATTGTCACACCGAAAATGAATGAGGAAGTGAGCAAAATTGTCGATTTCATAGAGAAGCTGAATGGCATGACAACAGTGATTTCGGGCACAAAGGATGACAAGGTTGAGATATTGGAGCAGGACTCCCTCATACGGCTGTATGCGGAGGGCGGAAAGATATTCGCAGTGACGGAAAACGGGCTGTACCAGTTAAGACTGCGGCTATATGAGCTGGAGGAGCGGTTGGATGCGGGAAGGTTTGTCAGAATATCCAATTCGGAGATTGTGAACCTGAAAAAAGTGAGAAGCATTGACCTTAGTTTTGCTGGAACTATCTGCATGGAAATGTCGAACAGGCAGGTGAGCTACGTTTCAAGAAGGTATGTTTCAAAAATTAAGAAGATATTGGGACTGTGAGGTGGCTATAATGAAAAAAGGAATATTTGTAAGAATTTTTGTGGGATTGACTGTCGGAATAGCGATAAGCTATCTTATAACAATAATCATATCTGCGGCAATAGGCGATGGCGTGTATTATCCGTGTGTGCCAAGTCTTGTGGAGCGTTATCAGAATGAACTAGTGGCAGTGATTGTCCAGACGATACTAAGTGCTGTTCTTGGAGCCGGCTTTTCCGCTGCGTCATTGATATGGGAGAAGGATGAGTGGAGCCTTTTAAAGCAGACGGGTATATATTTCGTGATAATTACAGCTATAATGATGACAGTAGCCTATATATGTGAGTGGATGGAGCACTCTGTGAGAGGCGTGCTGAGCTATTTTGGAATTTTCTTCCTGATTTTTGTTGTCATCTGGGTGGCGCGGTATGTGTCGTGGAAGATAAGAATTTCTAAGATAAAGGAGAAGCTTGGGAAGGACGCATGAATTTAGTGAATGCATTTTATAATTTGAGCCATTGAGTAAAATATAATGGCAAGTTTTTGGGAGGTGTGGTAAAATAATATAAAAGATAAATGTAGTGCATTGCGCTATGGTGATACTTATGAGCAGATAATATATGCGGAATGAATGTGATGATTATAGAAAAATATTTTTGTTGAAAATATGGTTGGAAGGGGGAAAAGTTATGTCATACGCATTGAAAAAACTGATGGAAAAATATGTGGAAGAAATAAGGAAAATATATGGTTCTCATTTGAGAAAAGTAATTTTATATGGCTCCTATGCCAGAGGTGATTTCCACCCGGATTCGGATATCGACATTATGATACTTCTTGATATAACAGACCTTGATTTGAAGGAATATAACATAAAATTATCATATATGACATTTGACTTTAATCTTGACCATGACCTTGATATTAAACCAATAGCGAAAAATGAAGAACATTTTAAGAAGTGGCTAGATAATTATCCGTTTTATGCAAATATAAACAGAGAAGGAGTGGTTTTATATGGAGCAGCCTAATGGAGAGGAAAAAGAGACAAGGAAAAATTTATTGACATGGTTGAAAAATATTGTGAAGCTCAATTAGTATAATGATGAGATAGTGTGCTAGGCACTGCAGCAGAGACTGACGCAGTGCCTTTTTGCGTGCGCGTGAGTGTACAGGCTTGGAGTGGGCTGGTATATGCTAAAGTCCAAAATAAAAAATGCAACATTTTCTATAAAATGTTGCATTTTTTATTTACACACTATATTTCGGAGCTTTTCTGCAAAACTTAACCCCTATTTTTAAAAAAAATTAATTTTTTTTCCGCTTGTGCCATTCCGCAAATATATATATCATAGGGCGGTTTTCAAAATGCAACATTTTATAGATAATGTTGCATAATCCAGCCGGAAAAACAAGGAGGTTTTTATGCTGAAGCTGACACTTCGTCCCGGTGATTTCATAGATGTCGGGGAGAACATCAGGGTGGTATTCTCCGGTGGCTCGGCAAACAATATCCATCTGCTGATTGATGCACCGAAGGACGTCAACATTGTAAGAAATACGGCACAGCAGAGGAGAGAGAAGTCTCCATATTATGCGGAGCCTAAGCTCTCACCGAAGGCGCAGAAGGAGATTGCAGACATCCTTATGCAGGAGAAGAAAGGCAGACAGGATGGCGCGGCCGCAAAGGACCGCAGTTAAGACGATAATAAAGCAGGGAAATCCTAGGCTCTCTGTTTTTATTATAAATAAAAAAATGTGCAGGAACGGATTCCTGTGCAATAACAACATGGAGGTAATTTAATATGGTAGTACAGCACAATTTACAGGCAATGAATGCCAACAGAATGTTAAA
>ERZ837910.98-NODE-98-length-126179-cov-7.303067_pt1 | contig 126179 bp, 102 predicted proteins | sample MGYA00519940_ERZ837910 | MGnify/ENA primary metagenome ERZ837910 (study PRJEB31850, sample SAMEA3708825) | human gut metagenome | biome: human gut; feature: human-associated habitat; material: faeces | place: China | collected 2014 ... | reverse complement strand
TGTCGCTAGCGTTCATCCTGAGCCAGGATCAAACTCTTCGTTGTTGATATCTTTTTTCTTTCTTTTTCAAGAATTGTTGTTCGGCTTGACGCGGAACTTACCAGCATTGAAGCTTTCGTTTGTCCGATCCCCGACCCGGCTTTCGCCATATAAGTATTGTGTCGTAGATTTGGGAAAATTGACAGAGCTTTTAGCTCTTGTACTACTACATCGTTATTGCAAATCTTTCAATGTTCTATCTTCGGGCCTCTGTGGCCGTGCAGCGTCCGTTTCCGGACAGCCCTGCAAAGTTACGGCGTTTTTTCTTTCCGGCCAAATTTTCCGGCGAAAAAATTTTCAGAACCCTGAACCTTCCGGCAACCCCGCCTGTTATACCCTGCGGTGCATCTGCGCCCACGCCTGGCCTGCGGCCGGACACCCGCCGGCGTCCGTTTCGTTCCCGAAAGCGGGTGCAAAATTACAACTTTCCTCCTTGCCCACCAAATTTTCCAAGGACTTTTTTCGGGGAAAATTTCACAACCTCACCGCCATTATGAGCGCATATTACTACTGATCAAAATTTTACACCCTATTATTTTTTTTCGAGATTAAGCGTGCGCATCCAGAAATCTGTTACACTTCATCCACCGGCATGCATCGCAACCCCCCACTATAAGCCAACCACACCACCAGCCAACAAAATATAGCACGCTTCATTCAGATAAACACAACAAACGCATAAAATATGATTTGTGGAAATTTCAAACACAACATGTTGCGCCATCCGCCACACCGAAACAGGCTACGGACAATGTTTTTTCTCTGATTTTTATTATCTTTGCCACAACAACAAAGCATGGTCTCACAATAACAACCAACAAGGCCAAGCTCCTTGCTACCAGACATCACGGCACACGCCCCCACAGATACAGACATAGGACAAAGGGTTGCCCACCGAGGGCACGCCGCCAACATACAACAACAGTATACAAGGGTCTTTCTACTCCAACGTAAAACGTACCAAGCGATGAAGTACACGGACAAAAATACCGACGACAGGGCACGTCGGCCACGGCGATCAAAAGCCGACATTGAAGCAGCCATACAGAAAGCCGCGGTATCACAAATCCGTAAAAAAGGATTTGTGCGAGCTTTGGTGACCGACATTGTCAAGAAAGCGAAAATCGAACCGATCGTATTCTATAACCGTTTCAAGAATCTTGAGGAATTCTACGACCAGTTTGTAAAACGTTACGACTATTGGGTGAGCGATTTATCCCACCAGCTGCGTCCCGACCTCAGCAACGTGGAAGGCTATTCGTCAAGCCTTCAGGAGTTGCTCAAAGCCCTTCTGAACGACCATATGATCGTAGAACTGCTGCGATGGGAAATAGCAGAAGGAACATCCACCACCGAACGGACAGCGAAACTACGTGAAATAGACTTCAATCAAATCACAGAGTTGCTGCAACACGAATTCGAAGACAAAGAAAACACCGACGCCGTGGCGATCAGCTCGCTGATAGTGGCCGGGCTGTACTTTATGGTGCTCCACAAAGACCGCTCCACCTTCGGCGGAATAGACATCAACACGCCAGAGGGACGACAGCGCATATCCAATGCATTCGCACAACTCGGAGAAATGTTATACAACAACACTCTTACGGACTCACGTAAACAGAAACTCACGGAATGCCTCCGGCAGGAAGGCCTGTCGGCCGAAGCTATCGAACGGTGCATCAAGCAGCTGGACTGATTAAGCCTCCTGCCGACATTCAAATAACCATATTCCATTTATCCCTCCAAAAGGACATGCCGTCCGTCACTACAAGCCGGCATGCGCCTTGAAACGCTCATGCGCATCGTAGAACATCGGCAGCCGGAGCAAATCGGCCAGCGGACGCCCCGAATCATTGTCGAAACTTATGCAGGCCGTAAGACGACACGCATAAAGTGAGACATTGAACGTCAATCCGCTGTCGAGACGCCACGCCCTCTGAAGCACACTTCCCTGAGGGATATTTACATTCATGACCAACCTGCGCCCCTGGAAATCATCCCCGCCGGAGTTTACATAATCGGGGGAAATCGGCCGGTTGACAGCGAACACCACGTCATTGCCATATGCACCGAAGTAACACCGCTCATTCCCATTGTCGGAATAGGTTGACAGAGAAACACCTATCTTATACACCTGAGCGCCTGCGCTCTCCGCATACTGGTGCAGACAGGAATCCACAACCGACGAGGGCACACGGGTGATTGTGGCCACATCCCATGCGCCGGGAGCATCAGCAGCGACAGCCTCAGCATCTCCAACGGGCATAGCGAACAGAGCCGTCGTGCCATCGGCCACACGCATATAGACCGGTGTGAACCGCCCCAACAACATTGACAACGCCCTGACATTGCCGTCAAACCGGCCGAAAGCAACCGTCACAGACGCATCCTCAGGGACAAAACGCAGAAAAGACGTATCTATTTCCGCAAAATTGGCGCCGATTGAATCAATCGCCCCATTGCTGTCAATTACCTTTGCATCAAGACGCACCGATTCACCGGTGACATCCGTTTCGACACACAGCCAGCGCGCCACACCGCCAAGATAGCTCATGGGCGAACGGCCGCAATTCACAGCCAGACGCACCACCCCGTCATCATTCAGAAAATCAAATACACCGGGAAGCGACGCCACAGGCGACGAGGATGCAACCGCCAGAGCATCATTCACAGCATTTATGGACGAGGACATGAAACAGACTCCGTCGCGCAATGCAACCATGCATCCGCGCAATGACACATACGAGAAACCGTCCTCATGATGCACGCCGTCGGATCCGACGCACGTCATTCTCGACAGCGCGCCAATCAAGGCATCTTCATCTGTAACACCCACAGCCAGCACATCCGCGCCCGATGCAGTGGTAAAACTAATCACATGTTTAAGATCGATATCGTCGAATGCCGTCCCAACCACCGACATAAAGGCATCCCTGACAGCCGGAGGCACACTAAGACCTGCCACGCGCATGTACAAAGAATCGGACATGACACAATCAGCAGGAACCTCAATTCCGGCGGCACACATCACACGCTCGAAATCAACCGCCTTGACCGACACGACATCGGACGGCACACAATCAAACACCGAAGAGCGCGACATCCTGGTGCATCCGCACACCGACACAACGATAATGATAAAGGCAAACAACCACCGCAACAAACGGACCATCATATTAATTACGTAGCTGAAAAATTAAACGTCTGCAGGCAGCCGAAAATCAACGTATGCTCTGAACCTCGCCTTTCAGGCACATCATTTTCCGAACCCGCCGGATATAACGAACATTATACATATATATACAACTACAGAGGCTGTCGGTTCAAACTGCCGTACAAATGCCCACTAATTTTTCGACAAGGAATTAGCTGCACATGTTATTGTCATCCACCTCCTGCCCCATATATGGCTCGATATGCAATGTAACGAGCAAATCCTGCCCGTATGCCTCTTTCAGGCGCGACTCCACATCCGTGGCTATGCGATGGGCATGGTCGACGGTTATGCGGGGGTTAACCTTGATGTGACAATCCACTATCATCCGATTGCCATTACGGCGAGAAGCGAAATGATGAAACGCCTCCACCCCGGGCGTGTGTCCGATCACCCGGTACATCCCTTCAACAATATCGGCCGGCAACGACACCTCAAGCAGCTCGGCCACCGCCGGGCGCCCGATCTTGACCGATACCAGCACAATGAATATGCTGACCACCATGGCCGCAACAGGATCAAGCACACGCCACCGCGCACCGAGAAACATTGCCCCGGCTATGCCCAGCAAAGTGGCCAGCGACGACACTGCATCGCTGCGGTGATGCCAGGCATTCGCCACCACTACAGGCGAGTGTATACGCTCGCCAGCGGCACGTGTGTATCTGAAAAGCCACTCCTTCGATGCAATCGACACTACAGCCATTGCAAGGGCAAGCCACGTGGGTTCCGGCAACTGCGTGCCATGCAACGCATGCCACGTCTTTTCTGCGCCATCCACGAAGAACAAAATCCCCACTATGCCGAGAATCAACGCAAGCAGCATCGTAGCGAATGTCTCAAACTTACCGTGACCGTACTGAAACTCATAATTGGCCTTCCTGCGGGAAATCCCCACAAAAATCAGCACTATGATGTCAGTAAAAAAATCGGTGAACGAATGAACACCGTCAGCCACCATAGCCGATGAGCGGCCGAAAATGCCGGCCAGAACTTTCAGCAAACCCAGCGCGGCATTAATCCAGAAGCCCACCCATGTCACATGGCGTGCTACCTTCACGACTTCGTGCCCGGATATATCGACTGTTTCGGAATGGCTCATAACGGCTTGAATGACATCAACATGAATTGAATGCAACCCCAACGCAAACAGCATCGGCGGGTCTGCCGCACAAAGGTGGCAAATAATTTATTAATTAGCAACATCCTGACACAAATACCCCTCACAATCCGCTGCATTTATGAATTCATAAATTTTAACTCCGCTCAATTTAACTTCGGCCTTCTCCCCATGTCCTTATATTGTAACAACCCAACAAACAGCCCTCTCTCCCACGGTGCAAATGCTTTTAAAACTGAAACAAGACACGCCAGCCACCTCGCCGCCTCGCGGACAAACCGCCGAAAGCGAAATGCGCGACATCATGAGGCAATGGGGCGAACCGGTCTACTGGCACGTAAGACGCCTTGTCGGTTCGCACGATGATGCCCAGGATATCGTTCAGGAAACATTCATAAAAGTGTTCCAGTCGCTATCCACACTCCGCGACAAATCGGCGCTGAAGGCCTGGATATACAAGATAGCCACAAACGAGGCACTCACCCATCTGCGGCAAAACCAAGCCGCAAGCGTGAGCATAGACGACGCCGCTCCCGACATCAAGGCACTGCAAGCCGACGAATACTTCGACTACTCCGACCTTGAAGCCGTGAAACTCCAGGATGCCATCAACTCGCTACCATACAAGCAGCGAGCGACATTCAACCTACGATACTACGACGACATGTCGTACGAAGACATAGCCGAAGCCACCGACACCACCGCCGGCACGGCGAAAGTCAACTACCACATAGCTAAAAACAAAATAATTGAATACATGAACAGCCATGACTGAGCAGACCAACAAATTCAATTTCGAACATGTAGGCAGACGAATGCCCTACAAAGTTCCCGACGGCTTCTTCGATCAGCTCGTGGAACAGACCATAGAGAAAGCGTCCGCCATCCAGCAGAAAAAAAGAATCTCTCCGCTGCGTCGCTATGCCCGCGTGCTCTACACCGTGGCCACCGCCGCCGTGCTGGCAGCCATGATATTCTCGATAAGCGCACTGCGCCCCCACCCCACGGCCACACCGCGGGAAACCACCATTGAAGAAGCTTTCAGCAATCTGAGTGCCGCTGACCAGGATTATATCCTCGACACCTTCATGAACGACATGATAATAGATTATTAATCGGAAAAAAGAATATATAATGAGACACGCATTAAAATTCGTGGCTATAGCCGTGACCCTGCTCACCGTAGGATTCGGCGCACAGGCTAAAAGCACAAAAAAACAGTCTGCGCCCTCCCGCGAACAGTTCGTGCAGATACAGGCAAACGAAATAGCCACCGACCTCAACCTTGACGAATCAACAGCACGCCAGTTCGTGGCCACATTCACAAAATGCCAGCAGGAAATCTGGAACTGCGGCCCCAAAAAAGAAATTGGCAGAAAACAGCGCAGCAACAAGGTCACAACCGATGCCGAAGCCGAAAAAATAATCAAGGAACGTTTCGAGCACCGCAACAAAATCAACGCCATTCAGGAAAAATATTACAAGGAATACAGCAAATTCCTGAACCAACGCCAGATTCTCAGATTATACGACCTCGAGAACAAAATGATGCGTAAAATGTTCCGCGAACATGCCAAAGGGCGCGGCAAAGGTAACACCACCAAAGCACGCGCTCCCAGATGCAAAGCATCCCCCTGTCCGGCGGCCACCGATGCTGCGGAATAACACGGACATCCGATAAATCTCACCGGTAAGTACGCAGCGGCGGACGGAAAGCGTCCGCCACATATTCAAGCTTGTAATCATGTGGATCGCCTGTCACGGCAGCCACATCGAATCTCGGCTCAAGCGGCAGCCTTTCCATCCGCAGATAGACGTTGGCAGCCGCTACCATATGGTTAATCTTTCGCCGGGTCACAGCTTCAAAAGGATTGGCATCGTCCGTGCGCCGTGTCTTGACCTCAACGAACGCAACATATTTCCCTTTGGTGGCAATAATGTCTATCTCCAGATGGTTCATCCGCCAGTTGCGCTTCACAATTGCATAACCTTCGGCCACCAGATGGTCCACAACCACCTGTTCGCCCCAGTTTCCCAATCTGTTATGCTCAGCCATAATTCAATCTAAAAAAAAATCATGACCGGCGTCCTGAATAAAATCAAGCGCCGGCCATGTTGTTTTTGAGTTACGCTTCTTTTTTGCGGCTATCATTTATACTCGTCCCAGCTCTTAATCTGGATATCCGAAAGCTTCAATGTGGTGAAAGCATGGATAAACGTTGAGGCGAGACGCGCGTTGGTCAGCAGCGGAATATTGAGGTCGATGGCCGCGCGACGGATCTTGTAGCCGTTCGACAGCTCTGCCGACGACAGGTTTTTGGGCAGATTCACCACAAGGTCAATCAGCTTTTCATGCAGCAGGTCCAGAGCCTGCGGCTGTCCTTCGGGGTCAGAGGGCCAGTAAACCCTCACTGCCGGCACTCCGTTCTCGGTCAGGAAGCGGTAGGTGCCTTCGGTAGCATATATCTTCAGGCCGTACTTATGCAGTTCATGGGCAGCATCCAGCATGTCGGCTTTCTGACGTGGGGTTCCCGTTGAGAGCAGAACCGAACGCTGCGGAATGCGGTGACCCACCGAAAGCATGGCCTTCAGCAGAGCCTCGTCGGTGTCATCGCCGATACACCCCACCTCGCCGGTAGAAGCCATATCGACACCGAGCACAGGGTCGGCACCCTGCAGGCGGGAGAAGCTGAACTGCGAAGCCTTGATACCCACATAATCCACATCGAACAGGTTCTTGCCGGGTTTCTCAACCTTTTCGCCGAGCATCACGCGTGTGGCGAGGTCGATGAAGTTAAGTTTAAGCACTTTCGACACGAAGGGGAAGCTGCGCGATGCACGCAGATTACATTCAATAACCTTGATATCATTGTTCTTGGCAAGATACTGGATGTTGAACGGCCCGGAAATCTTAAGCGCGGCGGCGATCTGTGCCGAAACCTTCTTGATGCGGCGCATCGTCTCGACATAGAGCTTCTGCGGCGGGAACTGTATGGTGGCGTCGCCGGAATGCACGCCGGCAAACTCGATATGTTCAGATATGGCATAAGCCTTGATCTCGCCATCCTGAGCCACAGCGTCCATCTCGATCTCCTTTGCGTTCTGAATGAACTCGGAAACCACAACGGGATGCTGCTTGCTCACATTGGCAGCCAGACGCAAGAAGCGGTGAAGCTCCTCCTCATTCGAGCATACGTTCATGGCAGCACCGGAAAGCACGTAGCTGGGACGTACAAGCACCGGAAATCCTACCTCGCGGATGAAGTCATCGATATCGGCAAAACTTGTGAGCTCGCGCCAGCGCGGCTGGTCGATACCCAGACGGTCGAGCATGGCCGAGAACTTATGGCGGTCCTCCGCATTGTCAATGCAGGTGGCGGAAGTTCCGAGGATGTTCACGCCCGCATCGTCAAGACGTGTGGCAAGATTGTTGGGAATCTGGCCGCCAACCGACAGGATGACACCGTGGGGCGACTCCAGTTCCAGAATATCCATCACACGTTCATAGGTCAGCTCGTCGAAATAGAGGCGGTCGCACATGTCGTAGTCGGTCGACACAGTTTCCGGATTATAGTTGATCATGACCGAACGCCACCCGCGCTGTTTCACGGAGAGAAGAGCGTTGACCGAGCACCAGTCGAATTCCACCGAGCTGCCGATACGGTATGCACCCGACCCGAGCACCACCACCGAACGGTGGTCGTGCAGATACTGCACGTCGTTTGCATCGCCGTTATATGTGAGGTACAGATAGTTGGTCATAGCCGGATACTCTGCGGCAAGCGTATCGATCTGCTTCACCACCGGGACAATGCCGAGCTGTTTGCGCAGAGTGCGCACTTCGGCGCTGTGAGGCACGGAATCGAACGCATCCTTTTTGACTGCGCGTCCTATCTGGAAATCGCTGAAACCCTGCTGCTTGGCAAGACGCAACAGGTCGGCGGGAATATCCTGTATGTCTGCATATGCTTCAAGCTCACGCTCTGTGCCGATGATGTGCTGCAGCTTCTGCAGGAACCAGCGGTCAATTTTGGTAAGCTCGTGGATACGGTCCACGGTGTAGCCTTCGCGCATGGCCTTGGCGACAACGAAAATACGCTTGTCGGTAGGCTCCATCAGCGCCCTGTCGATGTCGTCGATATTCAGGTCATGATTGCCAACGAATCCGTGCATCCCCTGCCCTATCATGCGCAGGCCTTTCTGAATCACCTCCTCGAATGTTCGGCCGATAGCCATCACTTCGCCCACCGACTTCATTGAGGAACCGATCTGGCGACGGACGCCATGGAATTTTCCGAGGTCCCAGCGCGGGATTTTGCATACGATATAGTCGAGAGCCGGTTCGAAGAATGCGGAGGTCTCCTTGGTCACGGAGTTTTTAAGTTCGAACAGACCGTAGCCAAGTCCGAGTTTCGCGGCCACGAATGCGAGGGGATAACCCGTGGCCTTGGATGCCAAGGCCGACGAACGGCTCAGACGGGCATTCACCTCGATTACACGGTAGTCCATCGAATCGGGGTCGTAGGCATACTGCACGTTGCATTCGCCCACAATTCCGATGTGACGAATGATTTTTATTGCCAGTTCGCGCAGATAGTGGTAATCGTCGTTCGAGAGTGTCTGCGACGGTGCGACAACAATGGATTCGCCCGTGTGGATGCCCAGCGGGTCGAAGTTTTCCATGTTGCACACTGTTATGCAGTTGTCATAGCAGTCGCGCACCACCTCATATTCCACTTCCTTCCATCCCTTGAGCGATTTCTCCACAAGCACCTGCGGCGAGAATGAGAAAGCCTTTTCGGTGAGTGCCACGAGTTCTTCGGCATTGTCGCAGAAACCGCTGCCGAGACCTCCCAGCGCATAGGCCGCACGGACAATCACGGGATAACCGAGGCGTTCAGCCGCTTCCAGGGCCTCGGCCGTGGATTCCACTGCCTGGCTCTTGATGGTCTTGACGTCTATTTCGTCAAGTTTTTTCACAAACAGTTCGCGGTCCTCAGTGTCCTTGATTGCCTGCACGGGAGTGCCGAGTACACGCACATTGTGGCGTTCGAGCGCGCCCGACTCGTAAAGCTCAACCCCGCAGTTAAGGGCAGTTTGGCCGCCGAACGACAGCAGGATGCCGTCGGGCCGTTCCTTCTCGATCACCCGCTCCACAAAATATGGAGTGACGGGGAGGAAGTATATCTTGTCGGCAAACCCGTCGGAAGTCTGCACTGTGGCGATATTGGGGTTGATGAGCACCGTTGTGATGCCCTCCTCTTTCATGGCTTTCAACGCCTGCGATCCGGAATAGTCAAACTCTCCGGCCTCGCCGATTTTCAGCGCGCCGCTGCCAAGCAGAAGAACTTTCTTTATTTTTTCCATACCTGACTGTGAGATGTGGGAAGATGTGTTTTTATGATTCGTGTTTACTGTATGGGCTCATTGACTGCCTGACAATTCTCAGGCATTGCGTACAAGCTCAAGGAAGCGGTCGAAGATGAATTCGGTGTCGCGCGGTCCCGATGACGCCTCGGGATGGAACTGAGCCGAGAAGAACGGGAGCGACTTGTGACGGATACCCTCGTTGGTGCCGTCGTTCATGTTCACGAACAGCGGTTCCCAGTCGGACGGCAGGGTCGAATCATCCACGGCAAAACCGTGATTCTGCGATGTGATATAGCAGGTGTTGGAGCCCTTCATGAGCACAGGCTGATTGTGACTGCGGTGGCCGTATTTGAGCTTGTAGGTGGATGCCCCGGCAGCCTTGGCGAGCAGCTGGTTACCCATGCAGATGCCGCAGATGGGCTTGCCTGTGGCCATGGCCTTGCGGATGTTATCAACCGTGGCCTGGGCGAAATCGGGATTGCCCGGACCGTTGGAGATGAAAAGCCCGTCGAACTGCAGCTGGTTGAAATCATAATCCCAGGGCACACGCACCACCTTCACGCCACGGCGGGTGAGACAACGGATTATGTTAAATTTTGTACCGCAGTCCACAAGCACTATTGTCTTGTCGCCGGCTCCGTGTTCCTCCACTTCCGGACAGCTCACGGCAGCTATCAGATTTTCCGTGTTGGGGTCGCTGAATTCCACTTCCTGTGGATCCTCGAAATATATTTTTCCGAGCATCGAACCTTTTTCACGCAGATGCTTTGTGAGCGCGCGGGTGTCGATGCCGTAAAGTCCGGGGATTTTTTCGTCGCGCAACCATTCATGAAGCGAACGGTTGGCAAGCCAGTGGCTCGGCTCCCAGGAGTAATCCTGCGCTATAATTGCGCGGCAATGTATGCGCGAGCTTTCAAAATATCGGCTCACATGATCTTTCTCCTGCTGGGGAGGAACGCCGTAATTGCCGAGAATGGGATAAGTGGTGACGAGAATCTGACCTTCATATGAAGGGTCGGTGAGACTTTCGGGATAGCCCGTCATAGCGGTGTTGAAAACTACCTCGCCGGCGGTTGCGGCCTCATGGCCGAACGATTTGCCCCGGAAGGTTGTGCCGTCTTCGAGAAGCAGAACGGCTTCACGTGTCTGTCGCATATAACTGTGATAATGGCTTGGCGGTGACCATCGATGCCGGCACTTCGCCGCGGCCGCTCAGGCGTCACGATGAAGGTGGCCGAAATCACTGCGGTTTATTTCGTGCAAAGTTAGCCCTTTTTTCTTACTTTTGCAAAAACATTCGGGGGCAGGCGCACCCACTTTTTCAATTACCCACAACAGCATTCGCACATATGTCTAAAAATACCGACCCAACCGTTACGGATTCCATCTTCAGCCGTTCCAGCCTTATCCTCGGCGACGACGCCATGCAGATGCTTGCGAAGGCCAGAGTGGCCGTGTTCGGCATCGGCGGTGTGGGCAGCTGGGCGGCCGAAGCACTTGTGCGCTCCGGGTTGCGCCATATAACGTTGGTCGACGCCGACTGCGTGGCGCCATCCAACCTCAACCGCCAGGCTCCGGCTACCGTTTCCACCATAGGGCAGCCAAAGACCGTGGCCATGCGCACACATTTGCTCGACATCAATCCGGAAGCCGACATCATAGCCATCAATAAAATCTACACCGCCGAAACCGCCGGGGACTTCAACCTCGAGGAGTTTGACTACATCATCGATGCCATAGATTCTCTGTCCGACAAGGCCCTGCTTCTGCTCAATGCAGCAGCCGCCAGCCGCCCCACCCTGTATTCTTCAATGGGCGCGGCACTGAAACTCGACCCCGGGCAGATTTCGGTGGCAGAATTCTGGAAAGTGCATGGTTGTCCACTTGCGGCAGCACTCCGCAGCCGCTTCCGCCGCAACTCCACATTCCCGCGCCGCAAATTTAAATGTGTGTACTCGCCCGAACGACTGCAGAACCGTAGCATACCCGACCAAAACGGCTCTGATTCAGCCATGTCGTTCGGAAAAGTTGCAGTCAATGGCTCCCTGTGCCACATCACGGCAACCTTCGGTCTTCGGCTCGCCTCATTGGTAATCAACGATATATACAGCAAATCCTTCGGGCAGCCAGCTTCCTGATTCACAATACGGAATCGGGCGTTGTATTATATTTGTAACCGTACTATAATTAAGTTTAAAAAATTTGGTTAAAACGAGCAAACCTCTTATCTTTGTATCGTATGAACATGCTGACGCACCCGGTCAATCCGGGCTTGCATCATGCCTTGACACAGAAAAGCTTATTACAAAAAACAATTAAACTCATTTACCAGAAACCATTATGAAAAAGAAATTCATCTGCACTGTTTGCGGTTACGTTCACGAAGGTGACGAAGCTCCCGAAAAATGCCCCCTCTGCGGCGCACCCAAGAGCAAATTCAAAGAACTCACCGAAGAAGAAGCCGTTAAATTTGTGACAGAACACGAAATCGGTGTAGCCAAAGGTTGCGACGCCGAAATGATAAAGGACCTCAACACTCACTTCATGGGCGAATGCACCGAAGTGGGCATGTACCTCGCCATGAGCCGTCAGGCCGACCGCGAAGGTTATCCCGAAATCGCCGAAGCCTTCAAGCGCTACGCTTGGGAAGAGGCTGAACACGCTTCCAAGTTCGCCGAACTGCTGGGCGACTGCGTTTGGGACACCAAGACCAACCTTTACAAGCGCATGCTTGCCGAGGCCGGTGCCAACGAAGACAAGATGCGTATCGCCGCCAACGCCAAGAAAGCCAACCTCGATGCCATCCACGACACCGTTCATGAAATGGCTAAGGACGAAGCACGTCACGGCCGTGGCTTCAAGGGCCTCTACGAGCGCTACTTCGGCAACAAGTAATCAGCCCTAAAGCTACTATAGCTAAGATTGCTATCATAGCTACTTTAGCTAAAATAGAAAAAAGCTCCGGCAGAGCGCCTTGCGGCGCCTCTGCCGGAGTTTTTTATGTAATTTATGATTCTCCCCTATTTTCAGATGCGGTGGCCGCGAAGCCATACCGAACGAATCAGAGGTGTGGAGTAGGCATACAGCAGGAACTGTAGCGTGGGAAGCGGCGCCGTGGTAAAAAATGATGCGGTTTTACCCGGGGTGATTGAGCCAGCCTCAGCCTGCAGCTCCATTGCGGCGGCACCGTTTATGGTGGCGGCATTCAGCGCCTGTGCAGGGGTCAGCTTCATCTTTATGCACCCCAGCGAGCAGACAAACCGCATGTCGCCTGAAGGCGACGACCCCGGATTATAGTCGGATGCCAATGCCAGCGGCAGTCCAGCGTCAATCATTCCACGCGCATTTCCGTAAGGCATCCCCAGGAAGAACGATGCCCCGGGGAGCATGGTGGGGATAGTTGTCGAACCGCGGAGCACCTCGATTTCGGCCTCGGTGGTCCGTTCCAGATGATCCACCGACACTGCACCATGAGCCACGCCCACCTGCACGCCGCCCGACACATCGAGTTCATTTGCATGTATCTTCGGCTTTATGCCCCATTTGGCTGCCGCCTCAAGCATTTTTGCCGTCTCTTCCGGAGTGAAGAACCCCCTGTCGCAGAACACATCGATATAATCGGCCAGTTTCTGACGCCCCACTTCCGGAATCATCTCCCGGCAGATAAGGTCGACGTATTCGCCTTGACGCCCTGCGTATGCACGTCCCACGGCATGAGCGCCAAGGAAGGTGGATTTCACAAGCATCGGCGTGGACTGGCGGATACGTGCTATCACCCTGAGCATTTTCAGTTCATCGGCTGTGGTCAGGCCGTAGCCGCTCTTTATCTCGACAGCTCCTGTACCCTTGGCCGCAATCTCGTTGACACGGACCATGGCCTGTTCAAACAGCTCATCTTCCGGGGTGGCGGCAAGCCTGTCGGCCGAATTGAGGATTCCACCACCACGGCGTGCAATCTCCTCATAGCTCAGTCCGTTGATTTTATCAAGAAATTCGCCGGAACGCTCGCCGGCATAAACGATGTGGGTGTGCGAATCGCAGAAGGCGGGGAACACCCATTCCCCTTTCATGTCGGACACTTCCACACCATGCGCAGCCTCAGCTGCGATGTCAATCCCGCACATGCTGCCGAATCCGGCAATGCGTTCGCCGTCTATTTTCAGCCACGCATTCTCCAACACGGGAATATCGTTCATCTCCGCACCTGCCAGACGCGCCGGCGCCTCGGCACGCGCACCTACGAGTGCACCTATATTAACAAGCAATTTCATAAAATCAGATTCAAGCTATTCTGAAAAGCCCGGACCGGTTATTCCCAGCCCGGGCTTGATACATCTTTAATTGTCCCGATGGCTTACCAGTCGGGATTATTCTCTTTCAGGAAGTCGATGGAAGCGTTGATGAGCGGATACATCACGGTGTCCGTCTCAATGAACGGTACCTCGCGGCGATATTCCGCAACCATGGCTTCAATCACCGCCGACGATTTCAGCGGGCGGCGGAATTCAAGCGCCTGCGCAGCATTGAAAAGCTCGATGGCAAGCACGCGGCGGGTGTTTTCCACCACCTCGTAAAGTTTTGTGGCGGCATTCGAGCCCATCGACACATGATCCTCCTGACCCTGCGAGGAGGGGATACTGTCGCATGAAGCAGGCCAGCACAGCCCCTTGTTTTTGCTCACGATAGAGGCAGCAGCATACTGCGGAATCATGAAACCGCTGTTCACACCGGGCTTGGCAACAAGGAACGACGGAAGATCGCGCACACCGGCTATGAGCTTGAATGTGCGGCGCTCGGAAATGTTGGCAAGTTCCGAGAGGGCCACAGCAAGGAAGTCCATAGGCAACGCGATAGGTTCGCCATGGAAGTTGCCGGCGGAAATCACCACATCCTCGTCGGGGAACACGGTGGGATTGTCGGTAACGGAATTTATTTCAGTCTCAAGCACTCCTGCCACGTAATCGATGGTATCCTTGGCGGCTCCATGCACCTGGGGGATGCAGCGGAAGGAGTAAGGATCCTGCACATGCACCTTCGGGCGTGCAATCAGCTCGCTGCCTGCAAGCAGCGCACGGAACGCCTCGCCGGTCTTGATCTGACCCTGATGCGGGCGGATGGCCTGAATCTGGGGCATGAACGGATCGATACGGCCGTCGAATGCGTCAAGCGACAACGCACCGATCTTATCGGCCCAGCGGCTCAGTTTTCTGGCCTCAAGCACGGCATGCACACCGTAGCTCGACATGAACTGGGTGCCGTTGAGCAGCGCCAGCCCCTCCTTGCATTGCAGTGTGATGGGCTGCCAGCCCATCTTTTCAAGCATCTCGGAAGCAGGCACAACTTTGCCGTCCATCTCCACCTCGCCAAGCCCGAGCAACGGAAGCGACAGATTGGCAAGCGGAGCAAGGTCGCCCGATGCTCCGAGAGAGCCCTGACGGTAGACCAGCGGCAGAATGTTGTTGTTGAACATGTCGACCAGACGTTCCACTGTGACAAGCTGCACGCCTGAATTGCCGTAGCTCAGCGACTGAATTTTGGTAAACAGCATCAGCTTCACCACATCGGCGGGAACACGCTCGCCGACGCTGCATGCATGGCTCATCACCAGATTTTTCTGCAGCGCGCTGAGTTTATCCGAATCTATCGAGATGTTGCACAGCGAACCGAAACCGGTGGTGATGCCATAAATCGGCTCCTTCTGGGTCTCCATTTTCCTGTCGAGATATTCGCGGCATTTCACGATGCGCTGTTTCGACTCCTCGCTCAGGGCAAGCTTAATGTTGTTTTTAAGAATTTCGCCCACGCGGTCAATGGTGATCCATTCGGGGCTGATATGGTGAACTTCCATAATGATGGTTTATGTTTTGAAATTTCCGGTGAATATTGATTGATTTATACTTGTGTCAACTTATTTGAATACTTTCATGGCCTCTGCCACCACGGCATCGTCGGCGAAATTCGGCAGCGTGACCTTCAGGCCAGGTGTGCGCTCCATTTCGCGTTTGATGGCATCGACGGCACCGTTGTTGCGCGCCCAGGAGCGGCGTGCGATGCCGTTGTTCACGTCCCAGAGGAGCATGCTGTCGATGGCTTTTGCGCTTTCGGCCGATCCGTCAATCACCATTCCGAAACCGCCGTTGACCACTTCGCCCCAGCCTACTCCGCCACCGTTGTGCAGACTTACCCATGTGGCGCCTCGGAACGAATCGCCGATCACATTGTGCACGGCCATGTCGGCACAATGGTTCGACCCGTCGTAGATGTTCGAGGTCTCACGGTAGGGGGAGTCGGTACCAGACACATCGTGGTGGTCACGTCCGAGCACCACAGGTGCCGAAATCTCGCCACGGGCGATGGCGTCGTTGAAAGCACGGGCAATGCGCATGCGGCCCTCGCTGTCGGCATACAGGATGCGTGCCTGCGAGCCCACAACGAGATGGTTCTCTTCGGCACGGCGGATCCAGTGCAGGTTGTCGGCAAGCTGGCCGTGAATATCCTCGGGAGCGGTTTTAAGCATGTCGTCGAGCACCTCGGCTGCCAGACGGTCGGTCACGGCGAGGTCGGCGGGATTGCCCGAAGAACATACCCAGCGGAACGGGCCGAAACCATAGTCGAAGAAGAGCGGACCCATTATGTCCTGCACATACGACGGATAGCGGAACCGTCCGTCGGGAAGCATCACGTCGGCGCCAGCACGCGAGGATTCCAGCAGGAACGCATTGCCGTAATCGAAGAAGTACATGCCGCGCTCCGTGAGTTTATTGATGGCTGCAACCTGGCGGCGGAGCGATTCGCGCACAGCCTCCTTGAAGCGCTCTGGCTCGTCGGCCATCATTCGCTGCGATTCCTCATATGTGTAACCGGCGGGATAATAGCCTCCGGCCCAGGGGTTGTGAAGCGAAGTCTGGTCGCTGCCGAGATCCACATTCATATTCTCGGCGGCAAGGCGTTCCCAAAGGTCAACAACGTTGCCCTGATATGCCATTGAGACAGTCTCACCGGCTGCTGTGGCCTTGCGTGTGCGCTCCATGAGCAGGTCAAGGTCGGTGTAGACCTCATCCACCCATCCCTGCGCCTTGCGTTTCTCCACTGCCTTGGGGTTGATTTCTGCCGTGATGCTCACCACACCGGCAATGTTGCCGGCCTTGGGCTGTGCACCCGACATTCCGCCAAGTCCGGCGGTAACGAAAAGCATCCCTGCAATGCTGTCTCGGCCATGGCCGAGACGCTTGCGGGCGGCGTTGAGCACGGTGATTGTCGTGCCGTGCACAATGCCCTGCGGGCCTATGTACATATAGCTGCCGGCAGTCATCTGTCCGTACTGGCTCACGCCCAGGGCGTTGAGCTGCTCCCAGTCGTCGGGCTTGGAGTAATTGGGAATCACCATACCGTTGGTCACCACCACTCGCGGAGCGCCCGGATGCGAGGGGAACAATCCCAGCGGATGGCCGGAATACATCACCAGCGTCTGGTCATCGGTCATCTGCGAGAGATACTGCATGGTGAGGCGGTACTGCGCCCAGTTCTGGAACACGGCTCCGTTGCCGCCGTAGGTAATAAGTTCGTGGGGATGCTGTGCCACCGCGGGATCCAGGTTGTTCTGGATCATCATCATGATGGCGGCAGCCTTGCGCGAACGGGCGGGATAATGGTCGATGGGACGGGCATACATGTCATAGGTCGGACGGAACCGGTACATATATATACGGCCATACTTGCGCAGCTCCTCTGCGAATTCCGGCGCGAGGACAGCATGCATCGAGGGGTCGAAATAACGCAGTGCATTGCGCAGCGCCAGCTGTTTCTGTTCGGCAGAGAGTGAATCCTTGCGCCGCGGGGCGTGGTTCACATTGGGGTCGTAAAGACGCGGTTCCGGCAACTTGGCAGGAATGCCTTCCACTATATCTTTCTGAAATTCCTCTATTGTCATCGTCGTATGTGATGTTGGTTTATTGATTGAATCGGATGGCCGGAGCCTTTATCATTTGTTTATCTTGCTCTCCACAATGTCAAGCACCTCGGTTTCCTGTTCCTGAGCGTCGGCGGCAATCGCGGCGGCCTCGGCCAGCAATGCGTCGGCGGTGGTGCGGTCCTTGAGTCCTGCGGCGTTTATCTTCACGTTAAGCCATGCTCCGAGCACCGCGCTGCGTGCTGCCAGCGCGCCGACACCGGCATCGCTTGCCGAATTCGGATTGCCCGTGGCTGCCATCGATTTGAGCAGCGGGAACACTGCCGCCGCAGCCTTCATGGTGCGCAGGGGTACCTCGGTGGCGTAGAGGGTGGCAGCCTGAATGGCTTCGGAGCGTTCGGCTTTTTCAGCCTCTGTGCCCTTGGGCATCTTGAACGCATCCATTATACGGTTGAACGCGGCGGTGTCTTCGTCGACAAGTGCAAGCAGAGTCTTGAGATGCTGCTGTCCCTCCTCGGCCTGGTTGCCGAATTCCTCCCAACGTTCGTCCCAGCCGGGTTTGTGCGACGAAAGGTTGGCCACCATCGTGCCGAGAGCGGCTGCAAGCGCACCCATGTAAGCCGAGATGGAACCTCCGCCGGGTGCAGGCGATTCCGAAGCGGTCTCGAGGGCGAACCCGCGGCAGGTCATGTCGATCAGGCGGTTTGACTGCGCCGGGGCAATCATATCCTCAATCACTTTTTCGGATGCCACGAACGGTTTGAGGTCGTCGAGACCCATCGACTTGATGGCGATGCGGATAAGCTCTTCATCCGATACGCCGGTGGAACGCTGCTGCATGCGCAGATAATGGCGTCCGGCATCAAGCAGAGTGCGTCGGGGCATGAGGCCCACAATTTCAGTGCCGGTGACACGTACGCCGCGGGCTGCAGCTGCGCGGCAAACCTCGTCGAATGCAGCATGAAGAGGGGTCTTGTTTATGTCGGTGATATTCATGCTCACCTGGGCTATGCCGTATTCATCGATGAACCACCCGATGGCCTTGGTACCTTTGAGCGTGCCGGGAATCATGACGGTCTTGCCGTTCTCGTCCACAACAGGCTTGTCGGTCACATTGGGGCCCTGACGCATGGGACGACCCTTCTCGCGCACATCGAATGCTATAGCATTGGCGCGGCGGGTGGAAGTTGTGTTGAGGTTGAAATTTACCGCAATGAGAAAATCGCGTGCGCCAACCACTGTGGCACCGCTGCGTGCCATCTTCTCGTCGAACGGACGGGCACCGAAATCGGGCTTCTCCCCTTCCGCATCGGCACGTTCGGCCAGTGCTTCATATTCCCCTTTGCGGCATACGGCCAGATTCTTGCGGGCAGGGGTGAACGCTGCCGCCTCATAGCAGTAAGTGGGAATCTCCAGTTCACCGGCAATACGCTCGGCAAGCTGACGTGCCATTGCGGCGCATTCCTCCAGCGTAACGCCTGCCACCGGGATCAGCGGCAAGACATCGGTGGCGCCGATGCGCGGATGTGCGCCGTGATGGGTGCGCATGTCAATAAGTTCCTGGGCTTTTTTCACACCTCTGAATGCTGCCTCCACAACGGCTTCGGGAGCACCGACAAACGTGACAACCGTGCGGTTTGTGGCCTCACCGGGGTCGACGTCGAGCATCTTCACCCCGTCAACCGTCTCGATAGCAGCCACAATTGCCTGTATCTTTTCCTTGTCGCGCCCTTCACTGAAATTGGGCACGCATTCAATGATTCTCTCCATGGTTTCTGATTGTATTAGGTTAGTTTTCGCAAAGGTAAAAAAAAGCCTCCGATTTTCACACCGCCTCACCCATGTTTTTAAGCATCGCAATCACCCTCCATCATGTACAACCTACACTGTAAAAAAACGGACAGCCGCCATCCTACAAGGCGACCGTCCCGTTTGTGTATTTAAATACAAAATAATAATACATGAGACTGCCCACGTCCGCCCCTCAATCAATAGGGTGAAATCCGGTTGACAGCTACTTGAGCACCGAAACAAACGAAGGAACAAACTGAATGCCAAGAACGGCAGCTATGCGGAAAAAACTCGAAAGTTGTATGTCTGCTTTCCCTCGTTCCACCCTTGCTATGTAGGTTTGTTCACGGCCAATCTTTTCTGCCACCTCTCTTTGTGTGAGTTTCAGTTCTTTGCGACGGTCACGCAACAGTGAGCCATAATACCAGGCGATAGCCTTGGCATTAAATTCATTTCTCGCAGGAGTCCCCTCGGCTCCGTATTTATCGTCAAGCAACTGGTTCGTTGTAGGCAACTCCGCTAATTTTGCTTCATCCAACTGTATCATTTCCGAATATTACTTAATATCGTTTGTGCTATTTCTATTTGTCTTTTATAATCTTTTGAAGATTTCTTCAGAAAACCATTCAAAAGTAATATTTTAGTGGATTCAATCACATTGCTATGATCAACAGCAAACAAAATGGTACGGTATTCATTTGCCCCTACCGACACCCGCATCTCATATAGGTCTGTTCTTTCAAGATGTTTTACAAACTTCGTCGAGATGTTGTAAACGCTCTGCACAACGTGAAACACATATTCGAATTTAACTTTGACCTTATCCGGCAACGCCTGATAAAATTCATCAAATTCTGGAGTCCGATAAATGGTCCGTATTGCCCGTGCAGAACGTGGTTGCTATTTCATGCAAGCAAAGATAACCAATTAGTTCTAACAAAACAACAAAACAGTACCCAAAAGTTCTTTTTTAAGAGAAACATTTAGGGAAAACACATAATAACATCCTGGTGTACAATAGACATACGTGTCACTGACCATGTCACATCTTTTTTGTGAAGTTCTGCAACTTTATGACGGGTAGTGGCGTCTAATAAGGAAACAGCAAAACAATATCCGGATTACATCATGAGCTTACCATTTTATTCATATCTGCCCGTACTGGCCGGCCTCATCGGAGGCCTCATCGGAGGTTATTACTACAAAAAGAACAAACGCCAAAAGCAACAATAACCGTTTGACACTACCTGTCAGAATGTATGCATCTTGGTGGTGCGGCCACCGGCGGTGACGATATACACTCCCGGCGACAATGTCACCGATGCTGCCCCGTGGCATGCAAACATCCTCCGGCCGCAAATGTCGTGTATCGAATTTTCACCATCCGAGGTGAACGTGAACGTTGTCCCGTCGACACGTACCCCCGCGTCGGGACGTCCGGTCTCAATATCGTTCAGACCGGTGGGAGTCTGCTTGCCGACCAGCAGTGTTTCATCCACCAGATTGACGGTAATAAGTTTAGCAGCATCACTTTCCCCATCCTTCGGAGCATATGTGAACGGCGTTGTAGGATTGGCGCCATATTTGAGACGCACAGGTGTACCCGAAACAAGCGTCGCATCCGAGGCATTTTCTGGGCCGAATATAAAGGCAGCGATGCCGGTGTGATGCTCATAAGCCACCACAAATTTGTCGGGAAGTGTCATTTCAGCACTATATTCACCGGGAGCAGCAGTACCCGGAAGCTCCACATAATGTGTGTCATCAGTGACAAGATAGAGCGACGGCGGATATACCTTCGCGTCAGGATTGGCGGAGGGAAGAAGCGACACCATGTTGTAGCCACTTCCGGTATTATCCCTCTCATGGAACCTTATGTCGTACACACCGGGCTCCACATCAATATAATCGGCATCGGTAGCCGCAATCCCCAACGGGTTAGGCCATGTGATCAGCGCGGGCTCAACCGCCCACCCCGTAAGTGTATAAAGGGTGCCGGTAGTGCCGGATGCATGCATACCCAATATGATGAATCCTCCCGACGTCAGATCCACGTTATCCAATTCATACCACTCGGCTTCGGCAGTCATCTGCACCTTGTCGACGTAATCATTTCCGTCCTTATGGAATGTCCCGTCGGGAGCAAGAGGTATGATATAGGGAGGATTCGTCCCCACGGCATAAAGGCTGCACGCATAAGCAGCCATGCATAACAGCGAAATCGTCTTCTTCATAAATAAATCAGTCTATCGTGTGTTTATTATAGTTCTATGCTCTCACTACAATTTTGTACTGGTATAACACTGCAGCCATGTTTTATGTTCAGCGCCGAAGCATCCCGGCACCTGCATTTCTTATTAGAGATGCCAAATAGCCCGGCCAGGAATGCCGATATTTCACAGAAATTGATTATTTTTGCGCAACGGTTCGGACAAGCGCCACCGCTGCCGTACCGTGATTCCGCAATCAATAATTCACAACATATTACTGCAATGTTCAGAACCAACACCTGTGGCGAACTCCGCCTGACCGATGCCGGCAAAAAGACCACCCTTGCCGGATGGGTGCAGAGAGTGCGCAAAATGGGAGGCATGACCTTTGTGGATCTCCGCGACCGCTACGGCATCACCCAGATAGTTTTCAACAATGAAGTAGACGCCGCCCTGAACGACGCCGCCAACAACCTCGGACGCGAATTCGTGGTACAGATCACCGGCACCGTTGCCGAGCGCTCGAGCAAGAACCCCCACCTCCCCACCGGCGACATAGAGATTATAGCCGACTCGCTCACGGTGCTCAACCCCTCGCAGGTGCCTCCGTTCACCATCGAGGATGACACCGACGGCGGCGACGACCTCCGCATGAAATTCCGCTACCTCGACCTGCGCCGCCCCTCGGTGCGCCGCAATCTCGAGCTGCGTCACCGCATGACCATGGAGACTCGCCGCTACCTCGACTCGAAAGGCTTCCTGGAAATCGAGACCCCAATGCTGGTCGGCTCAACCCCCGAAGGCGCCCGCGACTTCGTGGTGCCCTCGCGCATGAACCCGGGATGCTTCTATGCCCTGCCCCAGTCGCCCCAGACCCTCAAGCAGCTGCTCATGGTGTCGGGCATGGACCGCTATTTCCAGATTGTGAAATGCTTCCGCGACGAGGACCTGCGTGCCGACCGTCAGCCTGAATTCACACAGATTGACTGCGAGATGAGCTTCGTCAGCCAGAACGACATCATCGAGCTTTTCGAAGGGATGGCCAAGCACCTGTTCCGCGAACTGCGCGGCGTGGAACTAACCGAACCGTTCCAGCGCATGCCCTGGGCCGACGCAATGAAGTATTACGGTTCCGACAAGCCCGACCTGCGTTTCGACATGAAGTTTGTGGAACTGATGGACATTCTCAAGGGCCACGGATTCTCGGTGTTCGACAATGCAGCCTACATCGGCGGTATCTGCGCCAAAGGCGCGGCCTCATACACCCGCAAGCAGCTTGACCAGCTCACCGAATTTGTGAAACGTCCGCAGATCGGTGCAAAGGGTATGGTCTATGCACGCGTGGAAGCTGACGGCACTGTAAAATCATCGGTCGACAAATTCTATACTCAGGAGGTGCTTCAGAAGATGAAGGAGGCTTTCGGCGCCGAACCGGGCGACCTTATCCTGGTTCTCAGCGGCGACGACGCCATGAAGACCCGCAAACAGCTCTGCGAGCTCCGTCTGGAGATGGGCAACCGTCTGGGCCTGCGCGACAAGAACAAGTTCGCATGCCTGTGGGTTGTGGATTTCCCCATGTTTGAATGGAGCGACGAGGAGCAGCGCCTCATGGCCATGCACCACCCGTTCACCCACCCCAAGGACGAGGATATCCCCCTGCTCGACACCAAACCCGAAGAGGTGCGCGCCGACGCATACGACATGGTTGTCAACGGTGTTGAAGTGGGCGGCGGCTCAATCCGTATCCACGATTCCGAACTTCAGGCGAAGATGTTCGAGATTCTCGGCTTCACTCCCGAAAAGGCACAGGAGCAGTTCGGCTTCCTCATGAACGCCTTTAAATATGGTGCGCCCCCTCACGGAGGTCTGGCCTACGGCCTGGACCGCTGGGTATCGCTCTTTGCAGGCCTGGACAGCATCCGCGACTGCATAGCCTTCCCCAAGAACAATTCCGGCCGCGACGTGATGCTCGAGGCACCCGCACCGCTCGACCAGAAACAGCTCGACGAGCTTGAGCTTGCTCTCGCCCCCAAAGGTGAATAATCCGCCCCACACCTACAAACCGACAGATGAAAATAAGCGAAATAATCGCCGCAATTGAAACCGTAGCTCCCCTGCGCCTGCAGGAGAGCTACGATAATTCTGGGCTGCAGACCGGTCACCCCGATCATGAGGCCACAGGCGCCGTACTTTGTGTGGACGCCACCGAGGAAATCCTGCTCGAGGCCGAGAGGAAAGGATGCAACCTTGTAATCTCTCACCACCCGCTCCTGTTTCACGGCGTGAAATGTGTGACCGGGCGCAACCGCCCGGAGCGTGTGCTCGAAATGGCCATCCGCATGGGCATCACCATTTACTCCTCGCACACTGCCATGGACTCATCCCCCGCCGGTATCTCGCGCCGCATGGCGGCTATGCTCGGCCTGCGCGACGTGGAGGTGCTCGTGCCTCAGTCGCCCGGAAGCAACGAGGGGCTTGGCGCCGTGGGCAATATCTCCCAGGCGGTTCCCACCGACGAGTTTCTGCAGACAATCAAATCCACGTTCGGATGCAAGGTGCTCCGCATGTCAGCCGGATTCAGGCCGGACTCCATCGGCCGCGTTGCGCTATGCGGCGGCTCGGCAGGCGAATTTGTACCTGAAGCCATCGCGGCCGGAGCGCAGGTCTACATCACCGCCGACTGCAAGCACAACCATTTTCTCGACCACTCCCACCGGATTTTGCTCGTGGATGCGGGACATTTCGAGACCGAAGAGTGCAGCAAGCAGATTTTTTTGGATATTTTAACAGAAAAATTTCCTAACTTTGCAGTCTGGAAATCCGAAACCGAACAAAACCCCATAATTTATTTGTAAGCGCAAATGGCTAACGATAAAAATAAAACCGACAATCTTTCGGTTGAGAGCCGCCTCAAATCGCTCTACGAGCTTCAGACCATACTCACCGAAATCGACCGCATAAAAACCATCCGCGGCGAACTCCCTCTGGAGGTCAAGGACCTGGAGGACAATCTTGCCGGTCTGCACACCCGTATCGACAACTACACCGCCGAAATCGAGGACCTCAAAGCGAAACTCGCCCGTGAGAAAGAGAAAATCGCCGACTCGCAGAACAAAATCGCCACATACAAAGAACAGCTTGACAACGTGCGCAACAACCGCGAGTTCGACCTTCTCACCAAGGAAGTTGAATTCCAGACCCTTGAAATCGAGCTGAGCGAAAAGCACCTCAACGAGTATTCCCGCCAGATCGAGAACAAGACCAACGAAATCCAGGTCACTCAGGAAAAGGTGCACGACACCGAACACGTACTTGCCGAGAAGCGCACAGAACTTGAGGAAATCGTTTCGGAAACACGTCAGGACGAAGAGCGCCTCCGCCAGCAGGCAAAGGACCTCGAACCGAAAATCGACGCCTATACCCTCAATGCTTTCAAGCGCATACGCAAAAACGCCCGCAACGGCCTCGGCGTTGTCTACATCCAGCGTAACGCATGCGGCGGCTGCTTCAACCGCATTCCCCCGCAGAAGCAGCTTGAAATCAAGATGCACAAGAAAATCATCGTTTGCGAATATTGCGGCCGCATCCTCATCGACCCCGAAATAGCAGGAGTGCAGGAGGATCAGGCAGCGAAATAATCAGCAGACTCAACACTTTGACATCCTGACATCAACCTGTCAGAGCCACAGCAGCCGGCACACCCGTTTCATCCGGGATTGTGCCGGCTGCCGTGACATACGGGGAGGAGCCGACAAAAGCTCCGCGTCCTTACATGCCTGACGAATACATAACCTTACATTCCTGCTTGCATTCCTGACGAATACGCAACCGAAAAACACTTTTTGCCGTAATTTTACACTTTTTCAATGCTTTTTGAATAGCTTTCCTCATTTTTTCAGCCCAACATAGCGTCTGTTTCGTAATAATTAGCTAATTTTGCACTCGAATTTCAAATTCCGGTACAGGCCTCCGTTTAATCGGAACAACCGTCAACTCATGTTGTCATGGCATTAATGCCGGCAGCCGCCACATCCGAAATCAAAAGAGGTGCGGCCTAACGCACGAATGCCTCAGCAGCCGTAAACCGGACTCATGCGACAAACCTCACTGCCCCAACCTATTTCAGCTGCGACAGAGGATTTAAACAAGAAAAACAAGTATGAAGCTACTACAAGAAAAGCTCGCCAAGTACACCGCACCCCAACAGGCAAAAGCAGCAGGCGTATACCCCTATTTCCGTGCCATCTCATCCGAGCAGGAACCTGAAGTGCTTATCGATGGTAAAAAAGTGCTCATGTTCGGCTCCAACTGCTACTCCGGACTTGTATCTGACCCCCGTATAAAAGAGGCCGCAATCGAGGCTACAAAAAAATACGGCACCGGATGTGCCGGCTCACCCTTCCTCAACGGTACGCTCGACCTCCACAAGAAACTGGAACAGCGCATCGCCGAATACATCGGCAAGGAGGATGTGATGATCTACTCCACCGGATTTGAGGTGAACCTCGGCGTAGTTTCATGTCTCACAGGACGTGAAGACTACATTCTCTGGGACGAACAGGACCACGCATCCATCATTGAAGGACGCCGTCTCAGCTTCTCTACAGCACTGAAATACAAGCACAACGACATGGAGTCGCTTGAGAAGCAGCTTCAGAAATGCGACCCCGACAAAGTGAAACTCATCGTCACCGACGGCGTGTTCTCGATGGAGGGAGATGTAGCCAATCTTCCCGAGATTGTCCGGCTGGCAAAAAAATATAACGCATCAGTGATGGTCGACGAGGCTCACGGCATCGGCGTGTTCGGCAAAGGCGGACGAGGCACATGCGACCATTTCGGCGTGACTAAGGATGTAGACCTCATCATGGGAACATTCTCCAAATCGTTCGCATCGCTCGGCGGATTCATCGCAACCGACAAGGAGATAACCAACTTCCTCCGTCACCATTCGCGCTCCTACATCTTCACCGCTTCCATCACTCCGGCATCTACTGCAGCCGCTCTCAAAGCAATCGACATAATGGAACAGGAACCCGAACGTCAGGAGCACCTTTGGGAAATCACAAAATTCGCCCTCGACGGCTTCCGTAACATGGGCTGCGAGATTGGCAACACATCAACCCCGATCATCCCCCTGTTCGTACGCGACGACTACAAGACATACCATGTGGTACGCGACCTCTTCGACGAAGGCCTGTTCGTCAATCCAGTGGTATCCCCCGCAGTAGCCCCGCAGGACACTCTCATCCGCTTCTCTCTGATGGCAACCCACACCAAGGAACAGGTGGAATATGCCCTGACAAAAATCCAGCAGGTGTTCCGCAAATACGACCTTATTCCCTGAGTGATTCCAACTCCGGGAACCACATAAAATCACCACGGTGTGCAGAAAGCTTCTGCACACCGTGGTGATTTTATACACATACGTCTCATTCCATCCGCGCGAAACGTATGTGCGATTTGTGCAGCGGGAAATGGAATGCAAGAATGGCCGGGGAAATGAATTCGGCCGAAACCTCCGCCCCCATCCATTCCATCCGGGCATCGAACCACACCACATCATAATGGTTTTCAAATGGAGTGGCATACATGCGTCCTTTCACCATCCCCGGCATCCAGCGCGAAGCCTCCACGGTGGCTCCACCGAGATAAATCACATCGTAGACAGGCCGCCGCCCATTATATTCGCAGTTTCCGATATCGATATGAGGAACAACCGCCAGCCGGTACATTCCCCCAGGCTCAGCCCACCCCGAATCAGTGTCACGGTCCAGGAAATCCCAAATCCCGACAGCGCCGGGATGGCCGTGCGTCAGCTGCACGACATCTTCCTCACACAATCCCGTCTGCAAATCAATGGCCGGATTCTCCTCCCACGCCGACACGAAATAATCCACATCAAGCGAACTGCCTGCATGCAGCCGGAATGCAGAAGGCGCGCTGCAGCGGAAACTGCCGGCATCACGCTGCCGGTCGTTGCCTATCCACACAGCGGCGGAGCCGTCACGCACCACCACGGTCAACACATTAACGCCTCTGTATAGGTCCACGTCATCGTATATCTTATTACTGAACATCTCCATCCTCCCGCCATCAATGGCGACGGTATCGGCCGTGACCTGCAGATAACGCCGGCTGAAAGCCTCGTCAATCCCCTCATTTCCCCATGAGATAGTGATACAGAACCGGCATGCGCCGTCGGCCGATAATCCCGACAGCCTCCATTGCGCCGCGTCATTCCTGCCGTTGCGGTTGCCGGGCATGGAGGCTGCCACCTCCACTTCCTGCACCAAAGCGGATGCATCCGAGGGAACCACGACCTCATTGCCTGGGTTCAACCGGAAAGCATCCAGTTCCTCTCGCCCATCAGCCGCTACTGCATAAGGCGAAATGCCCCATGCGCTCACTGCCATACATGCCGCAATGGCTGAAACGACCGCCCTCATGGTTCGGATTTTTTGAAATTCCACAACTCCACCACTGCGGCTACAAATTCATCACGGTCCATATCGTATGGGAGCCAATGAATCTTCGTACCGCGGCGTTCCATTCCACGGAACCATGTCATCTGCCGCTTGGCAAACTGGTGGATAGCGGTTTCAAGCTGCCGGAACATCTCGTCGTAGCTGAGCTGTCCCAGCACATGCATGGTCAGATATTTATACTCCAGTCCATAGTACATCAGAGCCTCGGCGTCTATGCCCGATGCAAGCAGACCCTCCACCTCCTGCACCATCCCGGCATCCAGACGCGCCTCAAGCCGGCGGGTGATGCGCTCGCGCCGCACATCGCGCGGCACATCTATCCCGACCACTACAGCCGGACGCGGGTGCGATCCTTCCACCGCACATGCCTCATCGGGATGCTCCTGATAGTAAGTCTGAATCTCTATGGCGCGCATGGCGCGCTTGGGAGTGTCCACATCAGTCACGTTATGCAATGTCTTCATGGAGGCAAGTATGCCTGTCAGTTCGTCAAGGCTTTTCCCTTCCAGCCTTGCACGCAGCAGAGCATTCTCCGGGACCTCCGGCAACGCCGTGCCTCGCAGAAAGGCCTCCACATACATTCCGGTGCCACCGCAGAGCACAGGCACCGCCCCATGGCTTTCAATCCGGTCGAGAGCCACCGCGGCATCGCGAAGATAACCGTAAAGATTATATTTCGTACCGGCATCTTCTATATCGATCAGATGGTAGGGAACTTCACCATACTCCTCCAGATCTTTTCCGGTTCCGAGAGTCATACCACGGTACACCTGACGCGAGTCTCCGCTTATAATCTCTCCCCCGACGGCACGCGCCAGATCAACAGCACGGGCCGTCTTCCCCGATGCGGTGGGACCTACAATTGCAATGATGGTTGACTGTGACATGATCGGCAGTGTATGTGTGATACGCCACCTTAATGGCGATGATATATCGGTTAGAATAGCGCTGTCAACGTGTGGCGGCGCCGGGATGCATGCGGCTGCGGTAAACAAACGGCCTGAATAACGGGTACCAGAATTTATCCTCGTTTGTGGTGGCCACACGCAGCCAATGAAGATCGTTATAGTCAACATTCCAGTTACGGATGTCGCGTATCCTGAATGTCGGCTTGTAATGTTTTATCCTGTAAAGACGACGACCCTTGTCATCATAGGTTTTCCATGCCATGGCAATGCGGTAGATGCGACCGAGTTCCGACACCAGTTTGCGGTCAAGGAGTCCCTGCGCTTCAAGCAGCAGCACCTGCCCCCAGGTGAACCATTCTCCGATGAGTTTCGATTCTCCGGTCTCATCTTTACCGTCAAGAAAAGCGAAATAATGGAAAATGTTCCTGTAAGTCACCTCGTCGGGCGAATCATAGGCTTTCCTTATCTCCACATCCGTCAGGCCGGAAAGCACCCGGAAGCAGCGGATGGCCTCCTCCAGATTGTCATGTCCGTGATAACCGAGCGTTACCACGGCAGGCGTATCGAACCGCTTCACATCCTGTCCGTTACCGTATTTATATCCGGTGCCATGAAAACGCAGCAGCAAACGGTCGCCCTGAATAACCAGATAGCGGAGTGTGGTGATGGATGGCTGTTCGATGTAATGCCCCTCATCGTTCTGGCAATAGTACACCCATATGGAGTAATACCGCATGCCAAGATACACAAGTGAAAGCACATACATCGACAGTGGCATCCACATGAAGAAGAACTGGTCGGCATGGCTTATGTTGGTATTGATGTAGCGTGTGAGATAATATGTCCAGTCAACCAACGTAAGGGCCAACGACAGGAAGAAGAGCAACCGTGTCTGATAGCGCCATTCCTTGCGGAACAAGTCTCCTACAAACCCCTCCTCGATCACATTGCCGTAACGCATCTTGCAGCGGCGGCACACCAACGGCTCAGTGCGGCGGAAAAGATAGCATAATGTCACGATACACGCCAGCGGAGCCGTGAACAGAATGGTAAGCAGCGGGCTGCCGGAATCATACGGTTGTCCGTTTATCTCATAAAGCTCGCGTCCTGGCTCATAAATCGACAATACCACCAGAGCTATGGCAGTAACCAGAATCACCATCGACACCTGGCTGTTCAATCTCGAGCACACCGGCTCCTTTCTCCGGCGCAGTTCCCGACGAATCAGCTCAAGCGAAACATAGAGCACTATATTTATCGGAGCGAGCCACAGGCGCGGCATCAACGGAGCAAGCACCGTCAGCAATGTCAGGAATCCCACCGATACTGCCCAGTTTCGCCACAGGCTGAAAATGGCAGCCGACATTCCGTTATGACGTTCTTTTGACCTTGACATATTTTATTCTCCCTTTCTATTTATTATACTGCCGCGACACGCGCGCGACACGTTCTCAATCCCCTTTCTCATCATCTGACTGCCCGGAAGATGCGGCGACAGACAGTTCCGCACATACCCGGGGTATACATTCTCCTACATATTGTCGGCGAAGAACCGGATCATACGCCCATACACCATGGCGCGTGCATCGCAGCCGTTGATGGAGTGGTTCATGTTGGGGAACAGCAGCATATCGGCATAACGGTGCTCTTTCTGCAGTGCCCCCACAAACTCTATGGTGTTGCTCAGATGCACGTTGTCATCGGCAGTACCGGCCATTATAAGCAACGGGCAGTTGAGATTTGCCGCACGGTTCATGGGCGCGCTCTCCTCATACCCGTCGGCATTCTCGCCGGGTGTGAGCATGAAGCGCTCGGTGTAGACCGTGTCGTAGAAACGCCACGACGTCACAGGCGCGATGGCCACGCCCGCGGCAAACGGGGCATCGGCCTCTGTCACGGCCATGAGGGTTTCATATCCCCCGTAGCTCCATCCGCAGATGCCTATGCGCGAAGCATCCACAAACGGCAACGACGCCACATAGCGTGCGGCGGCAAGCTGGTCGGCCGTCTCATAGCGGCCAAGCTGTTTGTAAACCACATCACGGAAAGCGGTGCCACGGCCACCGGTGCCACGGCCATCGACACATACCACAACAAAACCGGCTTTTGCGGCATATTGCTGCCAGTCCATTGACCAACGGTTGAGCACCTCCTGCGATCCCGGACCGCTGTACTGCCACATGATTGCAGGGTAACGTTTGGAGGGATTGAAGCCCGCGGGTTTGAACATATAGCCGTTGAGGGTGACGCCGTCGGCCTGCATTGTGAAGAACTCCTTGCGGGGCGCGCCGTCATAGCGCGCAGCATATGCGGCATTATCCACCAGCGTGCGCATTGTCTTCCCTTTGGCATTGACCACGGTGTAGACAGTGGGGGTATTGGCGTCGCTGTGCGACATCACGGCATACGTCATGGTCGGGGTGAACCGGGCTGTGCTCCACCCTTCCACAGGGGTGAGCGCCTCGGTCTTTTTTCCCTGACGGTCCATGCGGTAGACCACGCGGTTGAGTGCTCCGGTGACTTCCGGCGTATTTCCTGCCAACGGTTCACTCTGGAAATAGGTGAACCCCTGCGCGTCGCGGCCGTAATATGCGGTGACATCATAACAGCCGGACGTAATCTGTGCCGTCTGCTGGCCGGCATAAGAATAGCGGTAAAGGTGATTCCACCCCGTACGCTCCGACATGACAACAAACCCGTCGGCCTCGAAAGCAAGATTTTCGTAGGCGGTGCCTGAAATCCATGCCTTCGACTCCTCGACAAGCAGCGATTTCACCACCGTTGACTTCGGATTGGCCGAATACAGTTCCATGCGGTTCTGCGCGCGGTTGAGCGTCACCACCATCAGCCGCTCGGCAGTGTCGCCGAAGGCTATTCGCGGCATGTACTCTATGCGCTTGTCGGCAAACGGAAGCTCCTTGATTTTGCGGGTCTCCACATCGTAGCTGTGGACCGATACCACCGAGTTTGGTTCGCCTGCCACGGGATATTTGTAAGAGAACGTGCCGGGATAAAGCTCGTATTCGGCATCGGGCTTACACCATCCGCCGTAGAGGGGGAAGCTGAACATGGGCACCTGCGACTCGTCGTAACGCACATAGCAGAGCGTTGAATTGTCGGGCGCCCATGCCATGGAGCTGCATGTTGCGAACTCCTCCTCATAGGTCCAGTCGGGCACACCGTTGATGATGCTGTTTACAGCGCCGTCGGTGGTGACACGCACCTCCGAATTGTAGTCGAGTTTCTTTATGTAGATGTCGTTATCGGCCACGAATGCCACCATACGGCTGTCGGGCGAGAACAATGGCGCCTGCTGCAGCTTGTGGTTCCCCGACAGCGGACGCAGAATGTTGCGTTTGATTTCAAACACATAGTATGCTGCGCGGAACGAACGGCGGTAGACAGCTTCCGATCCGGTGTAAAGCAGCAGCTTCGAACCGTCGGGACTGATGGAGAAATTCTCCACCGACTCCACGCTGCTCTCACGTGTGTGGGTGGCATCGAACACGGTCTCGACCGGCTTGCCGTCGGCAGTTGAATATTTCTGTATTTTTCGTCCGTTGTCGGTCAGCTGCAGGTATGTCTCCCCGTCTGGCATAAAGACCATTTTGGCCGGACGCTCCTCGGCATTGCCTGGATAGACGTAGGGAGCGATGGCATTCACCTCTACTGTCGGCGACTTTGCGGCTGCCGACGCGATGAAACCGGGCATACAAGCGGCATAGCTCATGGCCATGGCCACGGTAACGATACATGTGGCGGATTTATGTTTTATTTCAGGATATATATTCATGTCCATAGTGTTATTATGCTAACTGAAAATCAATCGAAGAGGAGCATCTGGGCCGGATTGTCGGGCAGTTGCTTCCGCACAGGTGCCTTGTAGCCGAACTCGGGATTGTCATTGTCGGCATCGGCCTTCGTTTTCTGCGGTGGCGGAGTGGCTATGAGCCAGTCGGTGTCCTCAATGGATTCGTCGATGGCAGAGATTGCTGTTGTTTTCTCTTTGCCCCGGTTCCGTTTCACCTTCTCGGCATCCGGCGTAGGACGCCCGTACTTCTGTGCGGGTTCCACAAATTCAGGCTCCTCCGAGAGGCCGGCACCCAGAGGCGGCTCCTGATCTTCTTCAGGTTCCTCCTTGATGAACCGTTTGAGCCGTTCTATCTCGGCCCGCAGACCACTCTGGCTCTGGGCATGTTCGTAGACATTGTTCTCGATTGTCTTGCGCAGACTGTCGGTCAGCTCCTCCAGATGGTGGATTGTGCCGTCCTTTTTCTGCAACGTCGAGGCATATTCGGCATTTTCAAGTTCAAGCTGCTGCACACGTTCGCGTGTCTTGAGCAGTTCGTCCTTCTGCTTGCGCAGAAACGTCTCGTTGTTCTTTCTTGCATCCTCCAGACGGGTGAGCTGCAAATGCATCTCCTCCACGACCGTCAGATTGCCGTTGGCCTCATTGAGGTCGTTACGGCATTTGTCAAGTTCCGTCTGAATGGCCGTACGTTCGGACTGGGTGAGGCGCAGCTGCTCCTGGAGCGACTCATGCTCGGCTCGCAGACGTCCGAGCTGGCTGTTTAGGTCGGTAAGCATGGCATCGCCGAGGTTATCCTTGGCACGCGACTGTTCAAGCGCAGTGCGCAGATTCTCCACCTCTTTCTGCAGGTCGTTCCGCAAAGCCTCCTCCTTGCCGAGCGAGGCATGGAACGCATCAGCCTCATCCGCCTTGGCCTGCTTTTCATCCAAAGCTTTCTTGAGATCAGCCTCTTTGGTTTCCACCAACGTGCGGGCCTCGTTCAGCGCCTGGCGCAACGATTCGGTTTCCGCATCGGCCGTGTCAAGCTTTGCAGTAAGCTCGTTTATTTTCAGCACCAGCTGCTTCTGCGCTTCGCCGTCGGGCGAAATATCGGCACCGAGCACCGCACTCACGCGGAGTTTGTTGGCCATGCTCTTGTTCTCAAGCGAAAGCTGTTCGTTCTCGGCCTCCGCCTTGGCCAGCTGCGTCTCGAGGTCGCGCACTCGTTCTCCGAGGGCGCGTTTCTGACGTTCGGCGCTGAGCTGCTGCTTTTTCGACTCGCTGCTTTCGTCCTTCTCCTTCTGCACCTTGGCGCGGGCATCGTCCACCTGCTGCTGGAGGTTGCTGCGTTCAGATGCCCAGTGAGCATTGCAACGCTCGCGCGCATCATCGGCCAGACGCTGCAGATACTGCTTCATGGATTCATCAAGAGCGTTATACAGGATGTCGCGCTGCTTCTGCTCGTCGGCGCTGTCGCGCAGGAATGGAGGCAGCGATTCATTGAACACCCTTACCACTGTCTCGAATATCTGCGACGGCAACACGGCTGCGGATGGCGCAGCACCGTCGGACACAGCCTGATCCTTCGGGCTGTTCTGCATGGCATTATGCTGTTCAGGAGTCTCGGCCGGGGCAGCCGACGCTGTGTCGGCATGCCGGTTCAAAGGCACCACCGTGGCGTCAATACCCTCCAGTTCCTCTTCGTCAAGCTCATCGCCCCCGAATCCGAACGCTCTCTTTAAGGTACGTAAAAATGACATCTGATGAATTTTCAGGTAAGGTGGAAATACGTGTCGCGGTAAAAACGAAGTTGTCCTGATGCCGTCCTGCCGCCATCGATTTCCATGCATATATCAGACTACAAATTTAATCAAATTTCATAAATTACCACCTTTCAGGTCAACTTATCTATCCCTTCGCAAGCATATTCCTGACATTTTTATGGCCGGGACACCCGCAAAGCTTAAAAAAGGACGGAGACGGCACCCGGACCATCCGGCGTGTCGTCTCCGTTTATTTCTTTTCCGCCGCCACGGCAGCCCGTGTCCGGAGTGGATAGCGGCACATCAGTGCCTGTCAGTTCTGCGTGGGCGTGAACAGCGTCTTTATCGAGCCGAGCGAACTGAGGATGCCCGATGCCTCGTAAGGGATGTAGACAGTCTTGTTATCGGCACCGGTGGTCATTTCCCGCAGGGTCTCGATATATTTCACGGCGAGCATATAAGTGGCGGGATCGGTCTTTGTTTCCTTTATCGCCTCGGCTATGCGGGCAATGGCCTCGGCTTCGGCCTGCGCTGTGAGCACCTTGGCCCGTGCCTCACCTTCGGCACGCAGAATCTCGGCCTCCTTGATGGCGGATGCCTGATTGATCTGCGACTGCTTGTCGCCTTCCGACAGCAATATGGCAGATGTCTTCTGGCCCTCGGCATTCAGGATTTCGGCGCGACGGTTTCGTTCGGCCTGCATCTGTTTTTCCATCGCCTCACGCACGCTTTTCGGAGGTGTGATGTCCTGCAGCTCCACACGGTTCACTTTCACACCCCATTTGTTGGTGACTTCGTCGAGAATCACCTGCAGACGCGAGTTGATGGTGTCGCGCGACGTCAGGGTCTGGTCGAGTTCAAGCTCGCCGATCACGTTACGCAGCGATGTCTGCGTAAGTTTTTCCAGCGCATTGGGCAGATTGTCAATCTCATAAACAGCCTTCTTGGCGTCAACGATCTGGAAATAGAGCAATGCGTTGATTTCAGTCGTCACATTGTCCTTGGTAATCACCTGTTGGGCTGGGAAATCATACACCTGCTCGCGCAAGTCGATAGATGAAGAGGATGTGACAGTCACTATAGTGCGGCCATTGACCATTGTCTCCACACGGCGTGTGTACACCACCTTGGGTTTGTCAATGAAAGGCCATATGATGTTCAGGCCCGGGCTAAGCACACTGTGGAACCGTCCGAGGCGTTCTATCACACGTGTTTCAGACTGCGGCACAATCTTTACGCCGGCCGATACCACAATCAGCACCACCAGCACAAGTACCCCCAGAAAAATGTAAGTTTCCATAATTTGAAATTTTAAAGCATCCGGACATCCGGACACCGGTGACAATAATTGATTTAAGGGACAACAACTTATTTCAGCGGCCGAGACAGATTGTCAACATGGACGCACAAGCAGAATGATGCTGTCGTAGCCCACCACCTTCACCTGCATGCCACGTGCGAGCGGCGCTCCGTCGGCACTGCGGATCTGCCAGTTGTCGCCGTCGATGCGTGCTCTTCCCGGCTCGCTTTCTCCCGTGAAAGGTTTGGTAACCTCGGCAATCCGCCCTATCAGCGCATTCATGTTGCTGTTATATGCCTCACGGTCGCGGTGACGGCGGGCATGCAATCTGTTGACCAACGGTGCAATGAATATGAAGGCCAAAATGACGCCGGCCACAAGCCCTATCACTTGAGCGACAATCCCGAATCCCAGCAGAGCCAGTATCGAGGCGATAAAACATCCGACAGCCATGCAGAGGGTGGCCACAACGTTGCTGAGCAGTTCAATGATGAGCAACACTGCGGTTGCTATCAGCCATATAATCCAGAGTTCCATATCCACAAATCTACAAATAATTATCTTATTCTCAAAATTGATTGAGCCACGTTGCCATCAAGCCAACCGGCCGCCGAATGCCTGCAGGCATTCAGCGGCCGGTTGGTGTTTTAACGAGTGCAAGTAATAAGGTGCCATGCGTGCACATCAAGATTTCATCTCGGGCACTTTCAGCGGACAGCCCAAAACACAGCGCCCACATTTCAGGCAATCGGAATGAAGAAAACCGTCCGCGTCATTTCTGCTCTCATAAGGCTTCAGTTGCATCGGACACACTGCCGAGCACTGTTTGCAGCGTGTCGTACACCGCTCGCCCACAAAAATGCGCCGGTAGCCGTCGGGGAGTTTACCGCCGGCAGGCGTAACCCACGACGAAAGGGTACCCATCGGACAGAACGAACACCATGTGCGGGGCGCATACACAAATGCAAGCGTCACGCCCACTATTGTTGTGATCAAAATAATGGTCCAGAACACACGTCCCATTGCATTCCAGTCACCCCATGCCCGGTACATCTGTATGCCGAACATTGTAAAGATAAACATCACCATGAATACCCGGAATGCCTTTGTGCGCACAAACGGCGGGATAGGCCGGTGAGGCGAGAACCGCGCCAGAACATTATCGTAGAAGTTACCTCGCGGACAGGCGTTGCCGCACCACCAGCGCCCTTTGCGCACAGCGAATGCAACCGGGGCAATCATACAGATTACGGCAAGAAAGCCGATCACCGGATAAAAGTAACCGATTGCCAGATACGCCAGAATAATCCAATATAACGGGAAGCCTTTGGGAGGCAGGGAACGGAAAAACTGCTTTTTGGCCATATGCCTTTTCTATGTTTAAGTTTAAAAGCTGCAGTGCCGGGCCAGCCGGCGGCATCGACACCGTTGCATAAGAGAAAAAATGAGGCTGCGCCTATTTATCTGACACAGCCTCGATGTGAGAACCTATTGAAGGTGCTGCAGAATCCCGGTGAATACCCTTACATTTGGGGGGGTAATTATGAGTTCTGCGACATCCTGCGGTATATTTCAATTTAACTCACAGCCAGACAGCTCTAAGCCGTCAAGCCGGCGAGCATCACTTGCTCTGGTGCTCGTATTTCAGAGTGAGGGTCGGCTGGTCGCACACTTCGGCCGGACCGAAATACTGGATGGGGCCGGGATATACGTAGCATGTGTTCTCAGCCCATTCCTGACGCTGCGAAGCGAACTTGAGGAAGGGTGCGCCATCCAGATTTACAAGAGCCTTCTGGATAACGGGCTTCATTTCGCCGTGACGGCGCTCCATGTTCATCATCATGGTGATGGGGATACCGCCGGCAACCCACTGCACGGAAGGACGGGTGAGGTTGCGCACGCTCGACATGTAGCCTGTCACACCGGCACGGATGAGGCATGCGGCGTTGAAACCGAGGGCGTAGCAGTAGTCGGCATCGAAGTTCGAGGGATCTGCGCAGCGGCCTTCGTAACCGAAGAAGTGGTGCTGGGCAGCGAATTTGCCGTTGTATTTGCCCTCTTTCTTAAGCTCTGCAAGGCGTTTGCCCACCATTTCGGAGAGGAGCTTCTCTGTTTCGATAAGCGAAACCTGAACGTTGCCGTGGGGGTCGCGGTCGAGGCTGAGCTGACGTGCCACACCGTGGGGAAGCGCTGCATAGGCTGCTGCATTTTCAGCGCTGAGGTGGTCGATGATGTACTGACGCTGCTCGGCTGCGGGAACTGCGGCGAATTCTTCGGCGTTCTTTGCCAGGAGGTCGTTAAGCTCGGCGATGAGACGCTTGATGGCGGGGATGAACTCGATGAGGCCTTCGGGGATGAGCACGATACCGAAGTTCATGCCCTTCTCGGCGCGGCGCACAACAACATCGGCAATCTGGTCGACAACCTGACCGAGTGTCATGTCCTTTGCCTCAACTTCTTCCGAGATGATGCAGACGTTGGGCTGGCACTGCAGGGCGCACTCAAGCGCGATGTGGCTGGCCGAACGGCCCATGAGTTTGATGAAGTGATAATATTTCTTTGCGGAGTTGCAGTCGCGCTGGATGTTGCCGATAACCTCGGAATAAACCTTGGTTGCGGTGTCGAAACCGAACGAGGTCTCGATCACGTCGTTCTTGAGGTCGCCGTCGATGGTCTTGGGGCAACCGATCACCTGAACGCCGGCATTGATGCTCTTGTAGTATTCGGCAAGCACAGCGGCATTGGTGTTGGAATCATCACCGCCGATGATGACGAGAGCCTTGATGTCAAGTTCCTTGAGGATTTCAAGACCTTTATCGAACTGCTCTTTGTTTTCGAGTTTCGTACGGCCGGAACCGATGATGTCGAAACCGCCGGTATTGCGGTATTCGTCGATAATTGCCGAAGTCAGCTCCATGTACTTGTGGTCAACGAAGCCGCCGGGGCCCATGAGGAAACCATAGAGACGGCTGTCGCGGTTGATTTTCTTGATACCGTCGAACAGACCGCAGATTACATTGTGTCCGCCGGGTGCCTGGCCGCCCGAAAGGATAACGCCCACATTCATGGGCTTGGAGGGCTGACCTGCAGAAGCTTTCTCAAACTTCAGTTCGGGAAGACCGTAAGTATTAGGGAAAAGTGCCTTGATGGCATCCTGGTCGGCAACAGACTCGGTGGCATGGCCTTCAACGGCTTTTACCGCACCGGTCAGTACAATGGGCAGCTTGGGCTGATAGGCTGCGCGGGCTTTTTGCAAAGCGCTTTTTTTCATGTATGTACGTTTTTAGTTTATTGATTGATTCTGAATAATGCGGAAACCGCTTTTTTCCAACCGCAAAGGTACTGAATTTCGGCCGTTTCTAATTGTGAAAATTGGTTAATTACTTCATCACAACGCATACAGCCGGCGAGCCGATGCCGTTGTCACTTCCGCCACCGTTTCGAGCGGCACTCCAAGGGTGGCCGCCACCTGTGCGGCGATGGTTGGAATCATGCTGCTGTCATTGCGCTTGCCCCTGAACGGCACGGGCGCAAGATAAGGGGAATCGGTCTCAAGGATGATTCTTTCCAGCCCGATGGCGGGAAGCGTGTCGCGCAGACCGGAATTCTTGAAGGTCACGATGCCGTTGATACCGAAATAAAAATCGCCTGTGCGGCGTATGCGCTCCACATCGGCGATGGTTCCACCGAAGCAATGAAAGGCTCCCGCGGGAATCTGCGGCAGCCCCGAAAGCACCTCAATGGTCTCGTCAAGGCCGTCGCGGCAATGGATATTTATAGGCAATCCCAGACGCAGGGCCACACGGCACTGCTCCTCGAACGCCCGCATCTGCGTTTCGCGGTTTTCGGGCGACTCATGCAAATCGATACCAATCTCCCCCACTCCCACATACAGGCTCCGGTTCTCTTCGAGTTCGCGCGTTATCTGCGCCACGGCCCCGGCGGGATCGTCGGTGAGTTCGGTGGGATGCAACCCGGCAAACATGCGCAGGCTATCAGGAAACTGCGCTGCAAGCGCCTTTTGCGCCGGCAGCTCCGCAAGCGACGTGCCTGGCAGAATCATCATCTTCACACCTGCGGCAACGGCCTTTTCCACCATCTCGGCCGGATTCTCATAGGCCTCGTCGCTCAGATGCGTATGTGTATCTATAAATTCAATCATTTCAAATCATTGCGGTTGACGGGCGGATTTCAATGGCTGCGGTTAACCGATTTCTGCGCAATTCCGGTAAAGAAATTCAGCGCAGCGGGCTGCAGACCTGCCTCGCCGAGGGCTTCGACGGCTTCGGCTGCGTAACGCTCAATCAGTGTGTGGGTGCGCGCCGGAAGGTCGAGTTCATCGTATATGGCGGTTATCTCGCGCACTTTCAGATAGTCGGTGAGTTTTTTCGCCAGCACTTTCTTCATGTCGTCGGGGCGCTCGGCCATAGCCGTAATCCACAGCCATGTTTTCTTCTCGTTGATTATGTCGCCGCCGATCTCCTTGCCGAAAAGCGTGGGGTCGCCGTAAGTGTCAAGATAATCGTCCTGCAGCTGGAATGCCAGCCCGAGGCGTTCGCCGTAGCGGTACATCGCCTCGCATCCGGCACGTGAGGCACCGGCGCGGAGCGCACCGATGGCACAGGCACAGGCAAGCAGCACCGAGGTTTTCAGCCTGATCATCTCCATATATTCATCCACCGACACGTCGGTGCGGTCCTCGAACTCCATGTCAAGCTGCTGGCCCTGATATATCTCCATGGCCGTGGTGTTGAAAAGCTCCAGAGTTGAGGCCAGGGCGCTGTCGTCGCCCTTCCCCATCAGCACAGACGCCATGGTCAGCATAGCGTCGCCCGAAAGGATGGCCGCCGAGCTGTTCCAGCGGCGGTGCACCGTGGGACGTCCGCGACGCACGTCGGCATTGTCCATCACATCGTCGTGAAGCAGTGTGAAGTTATGGAACATCTCTATTCCGAGAGCCTGCGGCATCACCTCCTGGGCATTTCCGCCGAACGCCTCGGCAGCCGCCATAAGCAGCACGGGACGCAGGCGCTTACCCCCGCCGTCGAGGGTGTAGCGTATCGGCTCATAAAGTCCGGGCGCCACTTTCGGATAGGTCAGGGAGGCAAGCTCTTTCTCAATCAACTCGGAATATTGGTCAACAGTAAGCATATGTTAGTAGTCTGATTTATTTTTCGGGCCGCGCCGCATGGTTTAGGGCGGACTTGCACCAACAAAGTTAGCTATTTTTTCGTACCTTTGCCAATTAAATAGATTTTCCACATGATTTTCGATACCCTCCCCACCGACCCCATCATCCTGCTTGGAGTCATCAACACGAAACTGCGCGACGAGTATCCGTCGCTCGACGCTCTGTGCGACGACCTTAACGTAACGCGCAACGAGATCGAATCAAAGCTCCTCACCGTGGGCTACACCTACGATTCAAAACTCAACAAGTTCGTGTGAGCCTGCCCTATGGAGCATTATCTCTCGCAACTCAACCCACAGCAGCGCGAGGCCGTGGAATACATGGGCGGCCCGCAGCTTGTGATAGCCGGAGCAGGCTCTGGCAAGACACGCGTGCTCACCTATAAAATCGTGCACCTGCTGGCCCACGGCTTCGAGCCTTACCGCATCGTGGCGCTCACCTTTACCAACAAGGCCGCACGCGAAATGCGCGAACGCATCGAGGCGCTCGTGGGGCACGACACGGCCAAACGGCTGTGGATGGGAACTTTCCACAGCATTTTCGGCCGTATTCTGCGCCAGAACGCCGACCGCCTCGGCTTCAAACCGTCGTTCACCATATACGATGCCTCCGACTCAAAGGCTCTCATCAAGACCATCATCAAGGACATGAATCTTGACGACAAGGTCTACAAGGCATCCACCGTGCAGAGCGCCATCTCCATGGCCAAGAACGCGCTGGTAAGCCCCGAACGCTATGCCGCCGACGCCGACCTGATGGAGGCCGACCGGCGTGCCAAACGTCCGCTCGTGCACGAGATTTACCGCACCTACCGGCAGCGCTGCAAGGTGGCCGGAGCGATGGACTTCGACGACCTGCTTTACTACACCAACGTGCTGCTGCGCGACAATCCCGACGTACGCCACCACTATCAGGAGTTTTTCCGTTACGTGCTTGTGGACGAGTACCAGGACACCAACTTCGCCCAGCACTGCATTGTCACAGAGCTCTGCCGCGACAGCAACAGTCTCACCATGGTAGGCGACGATGCCCAGAGCATCTACTCCTTCCGCGGCGCCAATATCAAGAACATACTCAACCTGCAGCGCGCCTACCCCACACTGCGCATCTTCAAGCTGGAACAGAACTACCGCTCCACGCGCAACATCGTCGACGCGGCCAACTCGCTCATCGACAAGAACCGTGAGCAGATTCACAAGCATGTGTTCTCCAACAACGACGCCGGGCAGAAAATCGAGGTGATCAACAGTTCCACCGACTACGAGGAGGCATATCTCGTGGCCAACCGCATAGCCAGGCTCCACCGGGAGACACACGACAGCCTCGACGAATTTGCCGTGCTCTACCGCACCAACGCCCAGAGCCGACGCCTCGAGGAGTCGCTGCGCAAGCGCAACATCTCATATCGCATCTACGGTGGCCTGTCGTTCTACCAGCGCAAGGAGGTGAAGGACGCCATAGCCTATTTCCGTCTGGCCGTGAATCCGGACGACGACGAGGCCATGCGCCGCATCATCAACTACCCCGCGCGCGGCATCGGAGAGACTACCGTGGGTAAACTCACGGCTGCTGCCATAGCCGACCGCGTGAGCATGTGGAGCGTACTCAACGACCCTTCCGCGCATTCGCTCGACGTGAACGGCGGCACACTCAAGAAACTCGATGCATTCCGCACCCTCATAGCTGGATTCGTACGCCAGAACAGCGAAGGAGCCGACGCCTACACCCTGGCCACGGCCATCATCGGCCAGACGCGCCTGCTCTCGTCGCTCATGAGCGACAACACTCCCGAAAACATCTCCAAAGGCGAGAACCTGCAGGAAATCCTGTCGAATGTCAAGGAGTTTGTCGACGAGCACAACGAGGCCGGCGAGCAGGACCAGACCGACATGAGCCACTTCCTTGCCGAAGTGTCGCTGGCCACCGACCAGGACGAGAAGGACACCGCCCAGCAGCGCGTAACGCTCATGACAGCCCATGCCGCCAAGGGTCTGGAGTTCAACAACGTGATTGTTGTCGGTGTGGAGGAGGAGCTTTTCCCCTCGTCGATGTCCCAGAACTCGGTGAGCGAAATCGAGGAGGAACGCCGCCTGCTCTATGTGGCCATAACACGTGCGCGCCGCTTCTGCATGCTCTCCTATGCCTCGTCAAGATTCAAGAACGGCCAGACCAAGATGTGCCAGCCGTCGCGTTTCCTGCGTGACATATCGCCTGAGTACATAAAGCTCGTGCAGGGCACTTCGCTCGGCTTCGACAACCACGGATTCGACCCGGTGGACAACTACCGCAGCTCGTTCCACTCCCCGGCGGCGACATTCGGCACCATCAACCCGACGGCACCGAAAACCGTGCGCCCCACAGCCGCCACCGACCGCTGGCGCACACCACCTACTCCACCCTCACCACGCCCAGCGTCAGCAAATGCCCCTGTGCCCTCCGCCCCCGGAGAATTCTCGCTCCACACCATCGACGAGGTGCGCGAAGGGATGGAGATAATGCACGAGCGGTTCGGACACGGAAAAATCACAGCTCTCGACACCGACCCGACAGGCCACAAAATCGTGGTGCTGTTCTCCAACGTGGAACAACGCAAACTAATGCTTAAATACGCCAGATTCAAGATAATCGACAACTGACCCTCCCCCAAATGTCAACCACCAATACCCCCGCATACAACGATGCCACAGCCATGCTCCCCACCCCGTTCTACGTGGTGTACGAGGACCGGCTGCGTGCCAACCTCGACCTCATCACCTCAGTGGCCCGCGAGGCCGGAGTGACCATCATCATGGCGTTCAAGGCCAATGCACTGTGGCGCACATTCCCCATTTTCCGCGAATACGGCGTGCGGTGCACGGCATCGTCGCTCAACGAGCTGCAGCTCGGCGTGGAGGAACTGCACACCCGCGTGCACTCCTACTGCCCTGCCTACACACCGCAGACCATAGGCGCATACCTCGCAGGGAGCAGCCACATCACATTCAACTCGCTCAACCAGTGGCACCGCTTCAAGGCCGACCTACAGACATACAATGCCGCTCATCCCGAGGCCACGGTGTCGGCCGGACTGAGGGTTAACCCGCAGTGCTCGGTCATTGAGACGGACATCTACAATCCGGCTCTCCCCGGCAGCCGTTTCGGGGTGGTGGCGGACGACATCTCCGAGGGACTGCCCGACGGCATCGAGGGGCTACACTTCCACGCCCTCTGCGAATCCACCAGTTTCGACCTCGAAAAGGTGCTCGCGGCCTTCGAGGCACAGTTCGGACATCTGCTTCCGCGGCTTAAATGGGTGAATTTCGGCGGCGGTCATCTTATGACCCGCCAGGGCTACGACACCGCCCATCTCATCGGCCTGCTGAAGTCGTTCCGCAACCGTCACCCCAATCTGGAGGTGATTCTCGAGCCGGGAAGCGCATTCACTTGGCGCACCGGCGACCTCATGGCCTCAGTTGTGGATGTGGTGGAGAACCAGGGGGTGCGCACGGCCATTCTCGATGTGTCGTTCGCCTGCCACATGCCCGACACGCTGGAGATGCCCTACAAACCCACCGTGACCGAAAGCCTTTCGGACGAGGATGTGGCCGCAATGAATCCCGCCGACGTCTACACCTACCGCTTCGGCGGCAACTCCTGCCTGAGCGGCGACTTCATGGGCGACTGGCATTTCAGCCGGCCGCTGCAGATCGGAGACCGCCTGACGTTCGAGGACATGAACCACTACACCACCGTGAAGACCAACATGTTCAACGGCATCAGCCATCCCGACATCGTGTTTGTCGACCACAACGGCACTCCGTCGATGCTACGCCATTTCAGCTATGCTGACTACAAGAACCGCATGTCGTGACCCATACGCCAATACCCAACATCTGAAAATATCACCCAACACCCGGAAGCCATGAAATACTCTGTGATAGTGCCCGTGTACAACCGCATCGGCGAAGTGTCCGACCTCCTGCGCAGCCTTGCCGCCCAGACAGCACGGAATTTCGAGGTAATAATCGTGGAGGACGGCTCCACCGAGCCATGCCGCTCCGTAGCTGAGGCATATGCACCGGTGCTCGACATAAAATATTTCTTCAAGGAGAACGAAGGGCGCTCCATCGCCCGCAACTACGGCATGGACCACGCCACCGGCGACTATTTCATTTTCTTCGATTCGGACTGTGTGATTCCGGCCGACTATTTCGAGAAGCTCAACCGCATGGAGGTGGAGACGCCTGCCGACTGCTTCGGTGGTCCCGATGCCGCCGACGCCTCGTTCACCACCACACAGAAGGCCATCAACCACGCCATGACGTCGTTTCTCACCACCGGCGGCATCCGCGGCGGCAAAATCAGCCTTGAGAAATTCACCCCGCGCACATTCAACATGGGCTTCTCCCGACAGGTGTACCAGAGTGTGGGGGGCTTCCGCGAGATGTTCTCGGAGGACATCGACATGAGCACCCGCATCCGCAAGGCCGGATTCTCCATCGCCCTTTATCCCGACCTTCCGGTCTACCACAAACGGCGCGTGGATTTCCGCAAATTCCTGCGTCAGGTCTACGTGTTCGGCATGTCGCGCATCACCCTAAAACTGCTCTACCCCGATTCACTTAAAGCCGTGCACTGCCTGCCGGCCGTGTTCGTGGTGGGTGTGGCGGCCATGATTCTTCTTGCCATAGTGTGGTCGCCCTGGTGGCTGCTCCCCCTCGTCGTCTATCTGCTCGCCATCTTCATCAGCGCGCTGGTGTCAACCCGTTCGGCGGTGATTGCCTGCAAGGCCGTGCCGGCATCGCTCATTCAGCTCGGTGGCTACGGATGCGGATTCCTCAAGGCATGGTTCGTCAAGATTGTATGCCGCCGCGGTCGCAACGAAGCCGAAGAGATTGCCCTCCGCAAAGGCAAATAATCCCCACACGTTTCACATTCATAATTAAATTTGGCAACATGCAATCCGACAGCAAGTCCATCCTCATCCGCAATCTCAACGACGACGAGCGCCCCCGCGAAAAAGCCATGACACACGGCATGGACTCGCTGACCGACGTGGAGCTGCTTGCCCTGCTGCTCGGCTCGGGACTGCCGGGCAAATCGGTGCTCGACCTCAGCCGCGAGATTCTCGCCGACGTAGACAACCGTCTGAGCGTGCTGGCACGCATGTCGATTGCCGAACTTAAAAAGAAATATCGCGGCGTGGGCGATGCCAAGGCCACCCTGCTTGTGGCCGCCATGACGTTCGGTTCGCGTGTGCAGAAAAGCATGGCCGTGCCGTTTCCGCAGATATGCTGCTCCACCGATGCCTACAATTACATGCGCGACAAACTGGAACGCCTCAATTACGAGGAGTTCTGGGTGCTCCATCTCACCCGCGCCAACCGTGTGCAGTTTGCCGAGCGTGTGAGCAAAGGGGGAATTGCAAGCACTGCCGTCGACATCAAAATCATTGCCAAAAGCGCCATCGACCACCTCTCCTCCGGCCTGATTCTGGTGCACAACCATCCGGCAGGCACCATGAACCCCTCATCGCAGGACGACAACCTCACCCGCCGCATCGTGGAAACCTGCAAAATCATCGACGTCCCCGTGCAGGACCACATCATCATCGGCCCGTCATCCTACTACAGCTACCGCGACCAGGGACGACTGTAACGATGCACAATTATCGATGCACGATGCACGATGCACGATGCATGATGCACGATGCATGATGCACGATTGCACGATGCACGATGCATGATGCACGATGCACGATTGGCTATGGTGGTGTAGGGACGCACGGTTCGTGCGTCCGCATATAATCCGCTCACAACTCACACATAAACCATTATTATACAAACAAATAAAAAAAAGGACGCACCGGCCGTGCGTCCCTACGTTTTGTGAACATCCCTCAATAATCATGCATCAATAATAATTCATCGTGCATCGATAATAATTCATCGTGCATCGATAATCGTGCATTGTGCATTGTGCATCATGCATCATGCATCATGCATCGTGAATTGTGCATCGATTAAAAGTTGTATCCGAGGGTTATGGCGAAGATGTTGCGGCGCAGATTGCGCTGAAGGTCAATTGTGCCTGATTTCATTTTAGTGATTCCCCACGCACCGCTGAGACTCATATAGTATTTCTGATATTCCACGCCGGCGCCGAAATTCCACTGCAGATCAACGTGCTTGAAGCCGTTTGTACCGAAAAGCGATGTGCTGAAGGAAGGCTCCTCCTCGCCGGGCACTCTCACGGCATCCTGATGATAACGTGCCACAAGTGAGAGATTGATCTGCGGACCGGTGAACACATGCACCTTCACATCCTCAGTGAAATCGAAATGATAGCCCACATTCAGAGGAATACGGAAGCCGAAATTACGAATCGAACCGTCAATCTGATAAGGCACTTCAACATCGTCGGTAACCGCCTCGCCACCGGGACCTACAACGGGCTGCCCGGCACCGTCGAGCTGTGGCACCTTCTGTGTGAATGTATCCCACTGATTGGCCCCTATTGTGTTATAAAACACGCTAAGTCCTGGCTCGAAATAAAGATTCATGAACAGCGGGATATTATATATGCCCCCAGCCGAGAATCCGGCCTGATTGCTGTAAAAACCGCCGCCGTTGGCAGCCGATGAGATGTCAACCGACACGCGGGCACCGAAATGAGCGATGTTGTCGGGATTATCGAAAAGATAGGTGGATGCCGCCGATGCCGACAGACTTGCGGCCACAACCGCTCCCAATGCTAAGAATTTTAATTTCATATGCGCGAATACTAATAATCAGGTTTACTTTTAATTCCGGCGCCACTCCATAGAGGCGCCCTTATATCTGAAATGTAAAGTTAGCAATTGTTGCCGTCACATCCCAATATGTAACGAAAAAAACAACGATAATTCCAAGATTATCCCAATCTATGCCAAAATAGACGAAATGCGGATTATTTCAGTTCCAATTCAATGTCTTCTATTGATGGAAGGGAGCTCTTGAATTCGTCGGGAATGAATTTTGTCAGTTGGAATTCAGCCACCCCGATAGGTTGCGATGATGATTCGAGGGCATACTGCGCGAGTACATTGTCTTTGTCCTTACATATCAGTAAACCGATAGTTGAATTGTCCTGCCCGGTTTTCAATATATGATTCACAGCCGTCATATAAGTGCCGAGTTGCCCTACATCTCCGGCACCGAATGTCCCGGTCTTTACCTCTATGACACAATATGCGTGTAGCCTTACGTTATAGAACAGCAAATCAATAAATTGCTCCGTGTGGCCCACTTTAAGGCGGTATTCTTCACCGACGTAAGCAAAACCGGAACCAAGTTCAAGAAGGAAACGGGAGATATTGGCCATCAAAGCTTTCTTCAGTTCGCGCTCTTTATATGGCTCCGTCATTTCGGTAAAGTCGAAAATATACGGATCTTTTGTCAGTTCTTGAGCAAGGTCGCTGTCAGGAGCGGGAAGCAAGCGTGAGAAACTTGTCAACGCTTTGCCTTGACGCAGATGCAGACTGGTGGTCAATAAATGATTTCAGCACATTCCGTGACCAACCTTCTTCGACAACTTTATGAGCATAGAATAATGCGGTTTTTGGATTGTCTGAAAATTTGTCTATAATAACGCAATGATGTCCCCATGGAATCGAGAAAATAACATCATCGTTAGTGTCTATAAAATTGCCAACAGCTTGTTGGCAATTATCAGTTGCAGATATGCCAACAAGCTGTTGACAACTTGTAGACACCTCACTGTAAAGAAGATACATCTTCTTCATATATTGTAGATTCTGTCTGAAAAATCCCTCGGCTTCAGGTATGGCTGCCTTCAAATCCTGACTGAGATTTCGATAGAATCCACTGCCATACACATTCTCGACATCACGAGCCACAATGTCACGACCGAGCGACCAGTAGAAGCGCAGCATTTCTCGGTTCACCTGCGTCGCAGCCTTAATCTGGCTGCTGCGGTATCGTTCTTTTAGCTCCTGAATCCACCGGGAGTATTCGGCATCGGTTTTAATAAGTTTACTCATGATAGAATTGAGACTAATTCGGCAACACAACCTATCCGAAGTTATACTATACTTTTGACACTTCACAACCCGGCAGACAAAAACCTCCGCTGTGATTCCATGTGTCTGACATCGGTTGCTTTTAATAATCGTAGAGGAGCTGGAGGTCGTCGATGCAGAGCACGCTGCCGTTGCCGCCGGTGAAGTAGTCGCCGTATTTGCTGGCGGAGGCCACCACGAGGATGTAGGTGGGCACGCGGTTGGTGGCTTTATACTCCAGATCGATGTTGAACTGGATGTAGTTCGGTATGGTCTGGTCGCTCTCGAAGCTTCCATAGGCCACCACCTCCGGGCCATCAGGATTGAACAGCTGCCGGTTCGAAGGGTTTGTGCGGATTTCGAAAGGCTCGGCACTGTCGATAAGCGCCACCCAGACAATGCATGCGTCGGGCTCTCCTTTAAGATTTTCGAACTCCTTGGTTGTATGGGAGATGGGTACCGAGGTGTATTTCAGATAACCTTGCAGACGGGTGGGACGCTCGGTGAACGGACGCCCGAAACTGAGGATACCGTTTGTGCCGTCTGTTTTCACATAGCGTCCGGCGAAGATGTTGCCGGCCGCCAACTTGCCGATGACGCCTATCCCCACAAAGCGTGTCTCAAGACACGCGGCACGTCCGGTGCCTGTGGAAGTATCGTCAGTCGGATAGGTATTGCTGTCGCCAAGCGTGGTGGCACCCTTGTTGCCGGTATCCCAGTAAGGGGTCTGGTCGGCGCCCCACGGATTCCAGACTTTACCTGACTGGCTCCATTCGTCGAACGATTCGTTAGGCAACTGCGGTATGCTGCCGGTGGTGAACTCCACTGTGACGCCGGTCTCATCATTGGAGTAAGCACGGGCCTCATAAGAGGTGAGCGGGTTCAGTCCGGTGAGACGCGCACAGAATGTGGCGCCGGTGTGCTGCACCCATGCGGCGGGGGCCTTGGTCCACTCCTCGGTGCCTTTCAGACGGTATTCCACACCGTTGTCGCGCCCCTCGATAGCCGAACCGTAGACCCATGCCACCTGACTCCAGGCGTCGGCCCGAGTGGTTTCCACCGTACTCGTCACCGTACGGCCGTAGATGGTCCATGTTTCCTTCCGGCCGTGGATGCTGAGCTCCACCTCCTTGGGCTGCTCAAGGTTAATTTCCTCCCCTGCGAGATAAGGTGTTGTCAGACAGCCCTCCGGCCCGAGCTTCATGGTAAGAACCTTCACGTGCTCCAGCCCCACGGATTCGGGCAAGGTGACCACCACACGCCGGGCTGCCACGTCGATGATGGTGGCGCCCATCTGGCCGTCGACGGTGAAATATCGCTCGATGTTCTGCACACCTTCTATCACCCAGTCGTAATCCTGATAAAGAGCGAGAGTGAGGATATAGTATTCCTCAAGATTCATAGGCTCCTCGAGCGAACCGCGCACCACCCGCGCTCCTTCCGAAAGCTGATAGTGCGTGATCTCGACATTCTGCATATCCACCGTCTCGTCGAACGTCATGACAACAAACCGGTTGGTGACATCGATCTGCGCCGGTTTGAGCATCCCTTCCGCCTCGATTTCCAGTATGTCGGGCTGGATGCGCGGATAGGGAATGTCGTTCTTTATACAGCTCACACAGAGCAGCATCGTCAGGGCAACCGCGAAAGTTACCCTGACCGCTGCCGCCTTTTTGCGGAAGATAGTGGAATATGCTTTTCTCATCATTTATTTTTCTGGGATTATCGGATCACCTCTTTGGTGGTCTTGACGGTGCCGTCGGTGTAGCGTGTGCGCACCACCAGCGGCTCGGAGCCTGCGGCAGGCTGCACGGCCTGACCCTTAAGGTTGAAATATTCAACGGATTCCACCTCTGCACCTGTCTCAGCCATTACACTGCCGATGCCCGAAGAGTTTCCGTTCATATCCTCTTTCACGCCATCGGCTGAAAGCGCGAAATTATAGATGCGGAACTCGTCGACAATACCGTTGAGCGCAGGCACCGATACCTGGCTCAGGGAGCTTTCATTGTTGAAATTATAGGTGCGCATTCCGCGGCCGATGAAGTTGAACATCTTGCCCTCGGCAGGCACGAATGCGTGGATATCCGGCTCAGCGGCCTCAGCGGCCAGAACGCCGTCGACATACAGCTGCCAGTTGTTGAGGTTGAACACCACAGCCACATGATGCCAGTCGGCAACCGACACCTTTTTGGCCGTCAGTTTTTTCTCCTCGCCGCCGTTGCAGGCCACGACTGCCATGTTCCCGGAAGGACCGTCGGACATGCGCAGACCCACATGATGGTCGGTATCAAGACCGAAATCAAACAGATAGTAGCCGGCCTGGGTGTGCGAACCCATCTTCACCCACGATGTAACGGTGAACACCTGCCCTGCGGGAGCCGCTGACGGGGGAAGCTGAACGGCATCGGCCGACACACGGAAACGCAGACCTTTGCCCGAATGTCCGTCCTCATATGAGAAGGCAGCCGCACGAGCGTGGAATCCGTTGGCCGTCACATCGGCGGGAGATTCGTTGAACGGCAGCGAGCACCAGAGGCTCATGTTGCCTGCAGGCTGAGCCTGAGCGGTGGCTGAGGCCTCCGAACGGTTGCCGCAATTGTCATAGGCCACAACCTTGTAAGTGTAGTTTACTTTCGGCAATGCAGTGTTGTCAACGATGGAGGTGGAAGTAAGATTGCGGGCGATGGTGTTGAACACACCGTCACCATTGTCGCGCAGAAGCGAGTAGGAAATCACGTCGGCATCGGCCGGGGCGGTCCAGTCCAGCGTCACGGCACCTGCGGAAGCTGTTGCAGTCAGTCCGGTAGGAGCTGCCGGAGCTGTTGTCTCGAATTTGGCCGGGGCTGTTTCAACTGCTACAAAGCGGAATTTCTGCGATTCGTCGTCCTTGTCGTAGGGAGCCTGAATCAGTTTCGTGCCTCTGGTGTTGTTCCCTTTGAACAGGCGGGCACAGTAGTTGCTGTGCTTGCTGCGGATGTGGAACCATCCGTCACCATCGTAGTCGAGGAACCATTCCATGTTCTTGTCGTAGTCGTTGATGGCACTGGTGTTCGCCTTGTTATTGTCCCAGGCCCATATGTCAACCACATAATACTTGTTGTTGGGGTCATAATCCTCGTTAAGGCCGAAGTTGTAAAGATTCCAGCTCTTGTTCTCGTTGGAAGCCGAGTTGATGTACCAGTAGCTGAAGTCGCCGCCTTCGTTGTGTGAGATGCGTCCCACCTTCCACTGCATGTTTGCATCGGTGGTGCTGTAATTGTCGATGGTCAGGTTCGCGTTTCCGCCGGCATAGGTCACTGCACGTCCGCTCTGCTTGTTCACAATGATGTATGTGCCGTTGATGTCGGGCTGCACATCCTCGCCCCATGTGAAATCAACCACACCTTCGGCTGTACGCTGCTGCTGTGTCTGATAACCTCCGTTGGGGTCGGCAGGAACATCCACATTGTAATCGTAGAGCGGGCCATAGCCGTCGGCATAGAGTGCGCGGCCTCCGGTGGTGACAAAGCGGTAGGTCGACGGACGCGCCTGACGTTCGGAGCATCCCACGAATGCTTGAAGTTTGCCCGGCGATTTGTAAACCGATGCGGCGCTCCATGCGGGACGGTTCTCGGCGTAGGCCAGACGTTCGCCCTTGTTGCTTATCTGACAGAATTCGCCGCGGGCACGTTCGGCGGTGCCCCACCATATGCCGGTCTGCATGCCGTACTCCACGCCCACCATTGCCTCCATCACATTGTGGAGCTCGTCGGCTGTGGCGTATTTGCCGTCGTTGCGCACCTTCTCGAAGAAAGCCGCATAATGGTTGAAATCACCCGCGAGCTGATGGGTATTGCCCTCGTCGAGGGTTTCCTTGAGATATTCGTACCACGGATCGGCCTCGTCGCAGTTGAGCGTGTTGCCGCCGCTGATGCGGATGTTGTTGAAGCGTGGGAATTTTTCCAGCTCCTTGTTGATGGCGAGGAAGCTGGCCTTGGTCAGGCCGTTGTATTGATAGTCGGGTTCGTTGAACGGTGCTGCCGATACAACAGTGTAGCCTTTGGCCTCCACTGCGGCAGCAGTGGCATCGATGAGGCGTGCCCATTCAGCATGATTTTTTGTACCGCCGTCCGCGCGCTCCCAGTCAATATAGAGATTTCCTCCGCCATTGGTGCCGATGTGATAATAGTCGCCCATCTTATAAAGCTGGGCTGCATCAAGATTCAGTGCTATGTCCACCTTATGGCCGATGCGCTCCACATTCTTCATACGGTTGTCAAGCTCAGTCTGCATATCCGGGGGGAGTGCGCCGGATTCGGGGACGATGCCATAGGGGTTGAACGACACACGTGCCACCGAAAGGCATTCCGGAGTGATGTAACGGATGCCGCGAATCATGTTCTCGTCGCTGTTCCATGCCGTGTCCAGACCCCAGTCGACAGGCAGCTGTGCGCCTGTGCCGGTGGGATCGAACACAAGTTCGCGGTCGGCGGTGGCCGACAGCGGGAAACCGTCGAAAACGGTAGTCACCTCCGCCCTTCCGGAGGCAGCTAGCGATGATGCCGCAAGCACAACCGCTGCTTTGATTTTCAATTGATTCTTAATCATAGCTAATTTAAGGTAAATATGTTAGATAATTATTGACATTACACGGTCAGATATACACGGCCATGCCGAAATTGATGTTGAAGATGTTGAATCTGAAATTGGCTCCCGACGAGAAACGGGTGCCTTCGTCAACCCCGTTGGTAAGCTGCTTCTCACGGTGCATCTTTATGCCGAACACACCGAACGAAATGTTGAAGCTGACATAATCCATGATGAACACCGTCAGGCCGGGCGAAAAGTTCAGCGACGCAGTCATGGTGTTGGTGCGCGTGTCGCGGAGTTCTCCGTTGTAGTAACGCTGGAAACGCGACGAGCCGGCTCCGAATTCCAGTTCCACCTCGTTGAACACGCCGAAACGCCTGTCGCGTCCGAGTCCCACATAATTGCGGTAGGCTATGGCCGAGGAATAGGTCTGGGAATAATAGCTCACGTCAGAGAGTGAGAAACTCAGGTCGTCGCCCATATCGAACTGCATGCCGTGAAGGTCGCAGAGCATACGGGTGTAGTTGAAATTCACGCCCACGCTCTGGTTGTTCGAGAAGAAATAGCTGAACGACGGCTGCAGCGAATAAGCCTTGACCTTGACATTTAGGTCGTTGAGAATTGACAGCATCTGGAAATCCGACGTGCCGAATTCGCCGTAACTTGCCATGAGGCCGAACGACCATTGCCCCTTGGGGACAAACAGATAGTTGAACAGGCCGCGGTCGTAACGTCCGTAATTTTTCTGAGGCAGAATTATGCTTACCGTATCTCCCCCCACAATGACAGTCTCGTCGAGGGCGGGGTCGTTGAGCGCCGTTGAATCAAGCGGAATCTTCTCTCCCCGGGCAAACAGCTCGAAGGGGTTTATAGAATCGTCCGGCACGTTGCGCGGAGCCGACACTGCGTCGGAGGGCACAAATGTGCAGAACAGCGTGGCCAACAATAATATATGTATTATCCGGTGCATTTTTTAATCGTTAAGCTGAATCTGGTTAGAGGTAGAAGGCAACGCCAAATGTGATTGAGAACAGATTGATTTTGAAACGTGCCGACTTGCCGTAGCGGCTGGCATCGTAAATCTGGTCGGTGACAGCTTTCGTGTGGTTGTAACTGAATCCGAGCACACCCACATTCACCTCGATGGCCGAATAGTTGTTGAGGAACATGATGAGACCCGGCGCCAGACCGACATTCACGTCCCACGAGCGCTCGAACGTGCCGGTGAGGTCCTTGCCTCGGCCGTTTGCGATTTTCGATTCTCCTCCCCCGATCTGAAGCTGAACCTCGTTGAACAGACCGAAACGGCGGCTGCGCCCGAAGCTTATGTAGTTGCGGAACACTGCCATTGCCGAATAATTCTGCGATATGCTGTAGAGATTCTCAACGTTGTAGTCTGTCTCGGAATCAATCACTACCGTGGCGTTGTCCAGACGGGTGCGCGAGCGGGTATAGGCAAACTTTCCGCCGGCCGCCAGATTGTCCTGAAAACAATACAACAGCATGGGGCTGACTTTAAACGTGTAAGTATCGCCATTTATGCTCTCCACAATCAGAAACTGATAGTTCTTCTGGTTCGACTGCGAGAAACTCACACTCACACCCGTGATCCACTGCCCTTTGGGAATGAACGATATCTGTTCCAGTCCACGCTTGAATTCCACTTGTGCGCTCAGTCCGAATACCGACATAACCGCCACAAAAAGAAATGTGACAACTTTCTTTATCATAAATATGCTTAAACGTCTTTGGCGTCAGCAACAGTCGCCCGATTGACGTACACCATTGCAAACCAAGGCATTAGCCTTAAACATCCATTTAATTGCACACACCATGCCCATTGGCATGTGTGAAATTTCGGTAAAGGTACGCCATTTTATGTTAATCTCAAAGAGCCACATAAGTTATTTTTTTCTGTTAACTTTGTGTCGCAAAAGAATGCCGGATTGTTTCATTATAAAATACACGGCCGCCAACGGACGCGTGGCATTCTGAAAATTCACAATCATGCCATCCCATGGCAAAAAAGCAAAACAATAATAACTGAAAATGAAAAAAACATTTCATGTAATCGCATGCATGCTGATCATGGCGCTTGCGCCCACCATGCATGCCGCCTCCCGGCCCGACATCACAGACCTGCTCAAAAGCGCGGCAGAGAAAGCAAAGGGTGGTTCGGACGACAACAGCGGCTCAACCGCCCTTTCCGGCCTTAAGGGCCTGGCCGAAGGTCTTCTCACAAGCAGCAAAGTGGGAGAGGACGACCTTGTGGGCAACTGGCGATACAATGCGCCTGCCGTCACCTTCAAAAGCGACAATCTCCTGCAGAAGGCCGGCGGCTCGGCCGCATCGGGTGTCATCGTCGAGAAAATCGCACCCTATTACGAAAAAGCCGGCATCACTTCACTGACGGCCACGTTCAATCAGGACCGCACCTTCGAGCTGAAAGTCAAGAAAATAACCCTCACCGGCACTTATGCCTTGGCCGGCGATGAGGCCAACGGCGATTTCGTGTTCAACTTCAAGGCCGTGAAGAAACTCCCGCTCGGAAAGATGAACGCACACGTCGACAAGGTTGGCAGCAAAATCACACTGACATTCGATGCATCGAAACTGATCAAGCTGGTGAACACTGTGGCACAGGTATCCGGAAGAGCCTCGCTGCAGTCGGCAGCCAAACTGCTCAACTCTTACGACGGCCTCAACTGCGGGTTCGAGCTTTCGCCCGCGCAATGATTCATCCTGTTTGAAAACACTATCCTCTCAACACGCTTTAAACCTTGTCAATCGGAATTTCACATAAGATGCGCCGCCGCATGGCGGCGGGTGCAGCCCGCTTCAGGCGATTCACATCGCGCTTCACCCCGGTCATCGACGCAATTGCCTCGGTGCTTGGGGTGATTGCGTTTGCGGCGGCCGTCACCTGCCTTGTCGAGCTGCTGCTGCATGTGGGGTTCGAGCACTCTCCGGCTGAAATCCGATTGATGAACCGCGTGCTTAAAGGATGCCAGATCGCTTTTCTCACAAGCATCATCTTCAATCTGGTGTTCCGCTACAGAAACACAATGCGGCATACACGCATTGTGAAATGGATTGTGGACACCGCCGTCCTGATCACGCTTCTGCCGTTGGTCTACCCTCATCCGGAGCACCCGTGGATTCCGATGCTCGAGCATGTGCTCTACAACCGGACGGCGCTGTATGTGATTCTGGCATCGTATTCGGCTGTGGACATCTCCTACGGCATAGTGAAACTCGCCGGCAAGCACACCAACCCGTCGCTGCTGCTTTCGGCCAGTTTCCTGCTTCTCATCATTGCCGGCTCGTTCGTGCTGATGATGCCGCGTTTCACGGTCAGCGGCATCTCGTACATCGACTCGCTGTTCGTGTCCACTTCGGCCGTATGCATCACCGGGCTGACCACCGTCGACGTGTCGCAGACGTTCACCCTGCGCGGCCTTGTGGTGCTCGGATTCCTCATTCAGGCCGGAGGGCTGGGCATCATGACCTTCACAAGTTTTTTCGCACTGTTCTTCAGCGGCAACACGTCCATCTACAGCCAACTGATGGTGAAGGATATGATCTACTCCAAGACCATGAGCAGCCTGATTCCCACGCTACTGCTTATTCTGGGCTTCACTCTGGCTATCGAGGCGCTCGGTGCGGTGGCGTTTTTCCTCGCGTTGCCCGACACGCTGCAGATGGCCACCGATGAGAAAATCGCCGTCTCGCTTTTCCATTCGCTCTCGGCATTCTGCAACGCAGGCTTTTCGAATCTCGAGGGTGGAATGTCGAACCCGGCTCTGCTGCATTCCAATCAGTCGGTCTACATTGTAGCCTCCGTGCTCATCGCCGCCGGCGGCATAGGATTCCCCACGCTGATGAATCTCAAGCTGGCCGGAGGGAGGGCGCTCAGGCGTCTGGGGCGGCGCCTGTCCAGACGCCCCAAGCCGCGTGTACCCTCGCACATCTACGACCTCAACACCAAGATTGTGCTCGTTTCCACGGGATGCATCTTCGCGGCAAGCGCACTGCTGTTCTTTATTTTCGAATATGACAACGCCCTGAGCGGATTCACTTTCGGCGAAAAGGTGGTGCAATCCGTGTTCAACGCATGGGTGCCGCGCTCGTCGGGATTCTCGTCGGTGAATCCGGCTGGATTTCTCAACATCACCCTTGTCATGTTCGTGCTGCTGATGTGGATAGGCGGTGCAAGCCAGTCGACGGCCGGAGGTATAAAGGTCAACACTTTTTCGGTGATGCTTCTGAATCTGCGCGCCATGGTTTACGGACGCCACCGCGTCACGGCTTTCGGCCGCACCATCTCCACACCGTCGCTGCGGCGTGCACACGCCGTGATCGGGCTGTCGATAGTGTCCTATGTGTTTTTCGCAATGACACTCATAGGGCTCGAGCCCGGACTCCCCGCACGCGACCTTCTCTATGAGGCGGCATCGGCACTGTTCACGGTAGGTTCGTCGCTGGGTGTAACGCACGAACTTGGCTCGCCGGCCAAAATGCTGCTGTGCGCGGCGATGTTCCTGGGACGCGTGGGCATACTGTCGCTGCTGGCCGGCATCGCGGGACGCGCCACCGACTCACCGGCACGTATGCCCGAAGAAAACATAATCATAAACTGACATCCCCCCGGAGGCGGCTGTCAAAATTTAAATCCCACTGTCTTATGCGTTATCTTATTATCGGACTCGGCATCTACGGCACCAACCTGGCAAAGGACCTCACCGACATGGGTCATGAGGTGATAGGCGCCGACCATAAGGAAACGGCCGTCGACGCCATAAAGGACTATATAGCCACGGCATATATCATCGACTCCACCGACGAGCAGGCCATCGGCGCGCTCCCGCTGAAAAACGTTGACCTTGTGATTGTGGCCATCGGCGAGAACTTCGGGGCAAGCATAAAGACCGTGGCACTCCTCCGTAAACTCGGTGTGCGCAAGATCTTTGCCCGTGCCATCGACGACCTCCACCGGGCCATTCTTGAAGGAATGCATGTGGAACGCATCCTGAATCCCGAGCAACGTGCCGCCAACGACCTCGCCAACGAAATGGAGATGTCCACTGCCGTGGAGACCCTGCGGATTGATTCGGAACGTTACGTGATGCGCTTCGCCGCTCCCGGCTATTTCTTCGGGATGTATTACACCGATATGAACCCCGACAGTATGTTCGGACTGACTCTCATCGGAGCTTCACGTCCCCGGGCCACTGCAAACGTGATGGGGCTCCCTGCCACACAGCTTCGCGCACTCGACACCGCCAATGATACCTCGCTGACAGTGGAACAGGGCGATGTGCTCACATGTCTGGGGACATCGAGATGCTACAAGGCACTTTCAAAACATATCGACAAGGAATAAGCTGCTTCCGGCAGCTCACCCGGCGGCAGGAATCATTCGGCATAAATCATGCGCCGCGTCATACCTCCGTCCACTACGATATTCTCGCCGTTGATGAAATCGTTGTCGGGAAGGGACAGCATCAGGCACAGGCGTGCCACATCGTCGGGACGCCCCACCCTCCCTGACGGATGCTGCGAATGGTCGGCGGCGGAAAGGCGGTCATAATCGCCGGTCTCTATCCAGCCGTGCGAAATGCTGTTTACGGTGATTCCATAGGGCGCCAGCGACATCATGAGCGCATGGGTGAGCGCCACAAGCGCCCCTTTTGATGCCGAGTAGGCCTCGGTGCCCATCTCTCTCTGGAAGGCTCTGGTTGACGCCACGTTTATAATACGCCCGTAAGGATTAGGCACAACCAGTCCGCGGCGGTGAAGAGCCAGTGTGCGGGCTGCCACGAATGCAGGCCGCAAGTTCACGGCCAGCACATCGTCGAACTCCTCAACAGAGGTCTGTTCTATCGGGCTGAAATTCGCCATGCCGGCATTATTTATTATAATATCTATGTCGCCCCACTCGTGCAGCAGTTCCTCAAGACGGATCTGAAACATGGCTGCGTCGCGCAGATCGAGCGGAATGAACCGTGAGCCTGTGGCACGCGCCGTGGCCGTACCGGCATCGGTGTCCACATCGAAGAACGCGGTGCGGCATCCTGCATCGGCATAAGCCTTGACTATGGCGCGGCCTATGCCGGAGGCACCTCCGGTGACCACCACACGGCGAGGCGGAAATTTCAGGTCGAGATGTCCGGCCCGCGCCCCCGACGGGGTGCGGCGAATACGGGCAGAGGCGCTTTTTCCGCTGCGCAGCTCCTCCATCTTTCGCTCAAGATAATTGTCGGCCATGTTTGTGCTGATAGTAGCAGAAAGTGATTATTCGGACAGGAACAATTTATCGGACAGCGCATTGAGGGCGCGCACCTTATCCTCCTTCTTCACAAGGAATGAGATGTTGTAGTTCGAGCCTCCGTAGGAAATCATACGCAGGGGGATGTCGCGCAACGCATCGACGGCCTTGGCCTCGAAGCCTCGGTTGTGCCATTCAAGGTCGCCAACCACGCACACAATCACCATATCATAGTCTACGGTGACGGTGCCTATCTCTTTAAGTTCGTCGATGATGTGCTCCAGTTTCAGCGGATTGTCGATAGTCACCGAAATACCCACCTCCGAGGTGGCGATCATGTCGATGGGACGCTTGTAGGCGTCGAATATCTCGAACACGCGGTGGATGAACCCTTGCGCCGTGAGCATGCGCGTGGATTTGATTTTTATAGCAATGACGTTGTCCTTGGCGGCCACAGCCTTGATGGAACGGGAATGTACGGTGTTATAGATAAGCGTGCCGCGGGCGGTCGGATCCATTGTGTTGAGCACTCGCACGGGGATATTGTTGAGCTTGGCGGGCATCACGCAGGCCGGATGCAGAATCTTTGCGCCGAAATAGGCAAGCTCGGCTGCCTCGTCGAAATGCAGCTCGTGCACCGGCTCGGTGTGCTCCACAAAACGGGGGTCGTTGTTGTGCATCCCGTCAATGTCGGTCCATATCTCTATCTCCTCGGCATAAATGGCCGCACCGATGAGCGATGCCGTAAGGTCGCTGCCACCGCGCTGCAGATTGTCGATGTCGCCTGCCGCATTCCGGCATATAAAGCCCTGCGTGACGAACAGCGCGGCTTCGGGATGGGCGTCGAGCATGGGCTGCAGGTGCGAGGTGATATAATCCACGTCAGCCTCGCCGTCGGCATCGGTACGCATGAATTCGAGTGCCGGAAGCCACACCGAAGCCGTGCCCTGCTCCTGCATGTAGAGATGCATCAGGGTGGTGGAGATAAGTTCGCCCTGAGCCAGAATCTCCTTCTCCTGCACGGAGGTGAACTCACCTTCATGTGCAAAGGTGCGCAGGAAGCGGAACACATCGCCGACGGCAGCCGTGGCAGCCTCCCGGGTGGCCTCTTTGTCGTAAAGTTCGGCTATGACCTCGGTATATTTTTTCTCCAGGCTATTGATGGTGGCCTTTGCGCCGTTTACATTATGGCGGTAAAGGTATTCGGCTATCTCCACCAGCGTGTTGGTGGTGCCTGACATGGCCGAAAGCACAATAATGTTGTTGCCGCGGGGAGTGACGAGGGCGGCCACCTCTTTTATGCGTTTGGCACTTCCGACGGATGTGCCTCCGAATTTCAATACTTTCATATGTGGTGAATGCGGGATTGCTTCTGTTGAGTGTTTGCGGGATTGCTTCTGCTTAATTTTTTGTAAATGACAATGACGCAGGGGTCAGATTTCCACGTTGTCCTGATCCACAAGCTGCTTGTCAATGCAGTGGAGCACACGGGCAGGATACTGCTCCACAAGCTGGAGGTTGTGGGTGGCCATCACAACGGCGGTGCCGTGTTCGGAAATTTCCCTGAGCGTGCACACAATGTTGTCACCCGTCACGGGGTCAAGATTGCCGGTGGGTTCGTCGGCCAGAATCAGACGCGGATTGTTGAGCAAGGCACGGGCAATGACGATGCGCTGCTGTTCGCCGCCCGAAAGCTCATGCGGCATCTTGTAGCTCTTGTTGGCCATGCCCACACGACCCAGCACATGCTCAATGCGTTCCTCCTTTTCGTCGCTGTTCTTCCAGCCAGTGGCATCAAGCACGAATTTCAGGTTCTGGAACACCGTGCGGTCCGTGAGCAGCTGAAAGTCCTGGAACACAATGCCGATCTGACGGCGCAGCATAGGCACATCCTTGCGCTTGATACCCACGAGGTCGAAATCCATCACACGGGCCTCGCCGGTAAACACCGGAATCTCGGCATACATCGACTTCAAAAGACTCGACTTGCCGCTGCCCACTTTACCGATAAGATAAACGAACTCGCCTTCGGAAAGGGAGAAATCAACATGCTTGAGCACCACAAGCTCATCACGCAGAATCTCCACATCCTTATATTGAACTATACTCATATTCTTTATGCTATGCCTTGTTAGACTTGCAAAGTTAGGCCAACGCAGCCAATTAAGAGATGCTGCCCCGCAAATTAACAAAATTTTAACAGCCGCCATCCCCACTTGAAATTGCATTGTATTCCAATATCTCCAAAATTCCAGTGATGCCATATGATAAAAATACTCTAATTTCACTTTGAAGTGAAAAATTACTCTTATATTTGCGTTATAATTTAAAGCCATACATTATGAGTGAGGTAGAACTTTATCTGATAAAAGAAGGTGATAACTGCACAATCTACACTCTCCAGTTTCTCCGCGATGCTGAAAGTGAGTTTGAAAAGTTCGTTGCCAAATTTATCAATGACGAGGATTACAGCGAAGATTACTCCCGTATAGCTGCGTTTATTTCAAGAATAGCACGTACCGGCGCGTTCGAACGATATTTCCGGCACGAAGGAAAATCTTGCGATTCTGTTGTTGCACTTCCGGTGACCTCCTCAAAACTCCGGCTTTATTGCCTGAGACTCTCCGACAAGATTCTGATTCTTGGTAATGGAGGTGTCAAGAGCACCCGCACCTATCAGGAAGATTCCTCATTAAAGGCATATGTCATCACCCTTCAGAAATTCGAGCAACTGCTGAAAGACGGGGTTGACGACGGTTCCGTAACCATTACGGAACATACGATAGAAACCGATAATATATTTGACATCTGAATTATGAAACGTACTGCAAAAAACCTTGATGATATGCTTGGACCGATTCCTGAAGCGGTCAGGAATGAGGTCGACCTGTCTTTTGAAATTTCCGACAGAATTGACTTCCTTATGCATGAAAAAGGGTTGACAAAAAAACAGTTTGCCGATGCCATCGGCAGGAGGCCGAGCGAAATTACAAAGTGGTTGAGCGGACAGCACAATTTCACTATTGCCACATTGGCAATGTTGTCTTCTTTTTTCGGACGTCCTATTGTAACCGTCGGATAATAACCCGACATATTTTTCTCTCATTTTTGCATTCGTTTGGCGGCAGGTGGCCGCGACAAATTATTATCCTACAGACATGACAGAACAGACTGAGTTTACACTGCGCCCGCGTGGAAGAGGCATACATCTGGTGACAAGCGAGATTCTCGGCCAGTTGCCTACGCTGCCGCGTGTGGGGCTGCTCAACCTGCTCATAAAGCACACATCGGCGGCACTCGCGCTGAACGAGAATGCCGACCCCGACGTAAGGCACGACATGAATGCCATTTTCGACCGGCTTGTGCCGGAAAATGCACCGTTCTACCTTCACACCGACGAAGGGCCCGACGATATGCCGTCGCATGCCAAATCCGTAATCGTCGGCTCATCGCTCACGATTCCCGTAACTAACCACAGACTCAATCTCGGCACCTGGCAGGGAATTTATCTCTGCGAGTTCCGCGACTATGGCGGCGCACGGCGCATAGTGGCCACCGTGACCGGCGACTGACACAATGCCATTTTGCCATCCACGTTCGCCATCATCCGCCACACTTCCGACTTGGCTTTGGCCGCCGCATATATTGCCTCCTATATCGGTATTCTTGCAGCACTGACGGGGCTTTACCTGCTGATCGGGAAAGTGTCGCCTCGCATGCTGCGCATTCTCACCGGCCGGAGCTGATGGCCAACCACACTTTATCGCTTCACATCATGCCGACAGTGTAATTTGCCATCATGTCTTTAAGCGCCTGAAATCAACATGAAGTCACACTCGCAAATCGGCTGAAATCAACGTCGAAATGTTGCTCAAATTCCGTTAATTATTTCTCAAATAGAAAATTATTGCTTAATTTTGCACCGCTAAAACCGAAAATCAATAATAACAACTTATGCACAGCCGGGCCGCCCAGCGGCATGGCCATGCCTAAAAACACTTAATATATGCAAGTTACGCTTGAAAAGAACGGCAATCTCGAAGGCCGCATAAAAGTTGAAGTTGTCAAGGACGACTACGCTCAGAAGGTCGACAAAGAACTTAAAGAAATTGGCCGCACACGCCAGATTCCCGGCTTCCGCAAGGGCCATGTAAGCATCGACCAGCTGCGTCGCCGCTTCGGCAAAGACGTGAAAAGCCACGTGCTCAACGAGGAGGTTTATCGTGCCGTAATCGATTATATCCGCGAAAACAAGCTTGACGTTCTCGGCGAACCCCTCCCCGTTGAAGTCAAGGAAATCAACCTCGACGACACCGACTACACTTTCGAATACGAAATCGGTCTCGCTCCCGAAATCAACGTAGAGCTTAACAAGGACATCACAGTGCCCTACTACACCATCAACGTAACTGACGAAATGGTGAAAGAGCAGGACACCGCCCTCTGCGAGCGTTTCGGCGCACAGGTTCCCGGCGAGGAAGTTGATGCCAAAGCCCTTGTGAAAGGTGCCATCATGCAGCTGGCCGAAGACGGCACAGTGCGCACCGACGAAGATGCAGTACAGGTTGTGGACGGCATCGTTGCCCCCATGTACTTCACCGACAAAGAGCAGGCAGCCCTGTTCCTCGGCAAGAAAGTCGGCGACAAGGTAGTGTTCAATCCCTTCAAGACATGCAACGGCAATGCAGCAGAACTTGCCTCCATGCTCCACGTCGACAAGGACAAAGCCGTTACACTCACCGGCGATTTCGAACTTGCAATCTCCGAAATCATTGTGCTCAAGCCCGCACAGCATGGCGAGGAATTCTATAAAGAAGTATTCCCCGGCAACGCCGAGGTAACCGACGAAGACAAATACTTCGCCGAACTCCGCAAGATGATTGCCTCGCAGCTCGCCCCCAACAGCGACCATCTGTTCAACCGCGACGCCCAGAAACTGATCATTGAAAAATTCGGCAACTTCGATCTTCCCGCCGAATTCCTCAAGAAATGGCTCGTTGCCCGCAACGAAGGTCTCACCGCCGAAAATGTGGACGAGGAATACTCCAAGATGGTCGACTCCATCAAATGGGAACTGCTCCGCGGCAAAATCGCAGCAGCACACGACATCAAGGTCACCGAAGACGATATGCTCAACTTCGCCAAGGCCATTGCAATGCAGCAGTTCGCCCAGTACGGCATGACCAACATGGACGACGAGACCCTCACAAACTATGCACGCCGCATCCTTGAGGACAAGAACTACCGTTCGCGCATGACAGAGGACGTGGCCAACCGCAAACTCTTCAATGTGGTCAAAGCCCTCGTCAACCTCGACGAAAAGACCGTAAGCCTCGACGAGTTCAAGCAGCTTGCACAGGCCGAATAACAAGCCATACAACCCAACATCAGCAGGCGCTGTGCCCCCTTCATAAGGAGCACAGCGCCTGTTGCATCCGGCATATAGCTGCAATCAACATCGCGTTTTATTGTTGGCGGCCTTGACCCGCTGAGACATGCGTTTTGAGCCGCAGAGTGATGGCATGACAGCTTTTTATTATTAAATTTGCCCTTATAACATTTAAATGGCAATGGTGATAACCAAATGGCAATGGCTATAAACCAGGAAGAGAACCTCGGCCCGATGAAGCTGATATTCAATTACAACAATGTGTTCTACAGCTTCTTTTACGACGACCTTAGCGGCTGCATCCACCGCTCGCGGGAATATGCGCTCAACTATGTGTACTCCGGCGAGATGATTCTCGACAACGGAACCGAAAAGATTCATGTGCGCAAAGGGATATCCATCAACACAACAATCGGGGCAGTGATCATATGCATCATTGTCCCTACATTTTGGCCGATTCATAGCGGCGGCGGTGGGTCATCACGTTTTTCATGTTCTGCTGCGCCCATTCCGTGAGCTGCATTATCAGCGGAATGAGCGAGCGGCCGGTTTCCGTCAGCGTATACTCCACTTTGGGTGGCACCTGCGCATACTCCTTGCGGTCAATCAGGCCGTCGGCTTCCAGAGTCTTAAGTGTGGTGGAGAGCACCCGTGTGGAAATATCGGGAATCATACGCCCCAGCTCATTGAACCTCACAACACCCGCCCCGCTGATCACCAGCAAAACCAGCAGCGACCATTTGTCGCCGAATCGGGCCACCACATTGCGTATCGGGCAAATCTCGATGATCGAATTGCTGTATTCTTTCTTTTTCATTTAAATTACACTTTATTTCACAAAGCTACTATCAAATCCGCATATACACAAATCCGATAAATTATTTTCCGAAAAATTTAAACCGCCAATTGCCTGCCGCTCTGCAAAAGTGATAAAAAGGTTACTATCTGGCATAAAAGTAACCTCTTGACACAACGTCGATTGCGTTGTAACTTTGCAGCACATTCAACAAATATACCAACACAATGAAACAGATTCAGACAATCGGCAAAGGCGCGAATTTCAGCGCTGCCAACTTCGGCAAACTGACCGACATCAAGGATTACGTCCTCCAGCTCGGTCCGGAAATCAAGATTCCGGGAAAAGTATTCGGCGGCCAAGCCGTCGGTGCCACCGGTGGTGAATTCTCATTTCAGGTATTCGCACCCGGGCAGCAGACCGGCTTCCTCCATACGCACAAAAATCACGAGGAGCTGTACTTCTTCCTTTCAGGCAAAGGCGAATTCCAGGTAGACGGCGAAGTGTTTCCCGTGGAGGAAGGCTCCGTGGTCCGTGTGGCGCCCGACGGGAAGCGTTCGGTGCGGAACAACGGCACCGCACCGCTGGTGATGCTCTGTGTGCAGTATCGCGGCAACACATTCGCTGCCGACGACGCAGCGGACGGAAACATCCTGAATGAGCCGGTCAACTGGTAACCCTCCCTCCTCCATAACTTTTTAACATTACACACGCACCGCATGCAGTGGCCACCCGCCATTGCGTGCGGTGCGCTGCATAGTGCCAGAAGGGAATTGCATGCCCCGATGCAGCAACAATATTTGATATTTTCAGAAAAAAGTATTATCTTTGAATTACCAAACCTTGCCCGAAGCCTTCGGGCCATACAAACATGAATTGATTTGCAGATAAAAATATGAACAGAAACAACGATTTCCGCAATTTCGCGGTAAAACATCTCGGCATGAACGGCCTTGCCCTCGACCAGTACACCTCGGCCACCGACAATGCCATCCGTTCAAGCTACATTTCACCCACCATCATTGAGGAACGCCAGCTCAACGTGGCGCAGATGGACGTGTTCTCACGCCTCATGATGGACCGCATCATCTTCCTCGGCACCGACGTAAACGACTATTCGGCAAACGTAGTGCAGGCTCAGCTGCTCTATCTCGACTCGGCCGACCCCGGCAAGGATGTGACAATCTACATCAACTCGCCCGGCGGATCGGTATATGCAGGTCTCGGCATCTACGACACGATGCAGTATATCTCAAGCGACGTGGCCACCATCTGCACCGGCATGGCAGCATCCATGGCAGCAGTGCTGCTCGTTGCCGGCCAGAAAGGCAAACGCTTCGCCCTGCAGCACTCGCGCGTGATGATTCACCAGCCCATGGGAGGCGCCCAGGGACAGGCATCCGACATCGAGATTACAGCACGCGAAATCCAGAAACTCAAAAAGGAACTCTATCACATCATAGCCGACCACTCCGGCCAGCCCTTCGAGAAAGTGGAACGCGATTCCGACCGCGACTACTGGATGACAGCCCAGGAGGCTCTGGACTACGGCATGATTGACCGCGTTCTGGTGAAGGGACAGCAGGCCTGATGCCCAGCACCCGGCATGTGCCCCTTGATTCCGCCATCCATGTAGGGTCGTGACCTGTCATGACTGCCACGTTGCGGAATAAACGAAAACGAAATAAAGCTGTATTTACATACAAATGGCTAAAAAAAATCAGATTTGCTGTTCTTTCTGCGGCCGGCCCGAATCGGAAAGCGAAGTGATGATCCCCTCCGGGCTTCAGCACAACGTGTGCCTGTGTGCCGAATGCGCCGACCGCATCCACGAACTTCTTGCCGAATTCCGTGGCGAGGACCAGAAGGAGAAAGCCGCCAAAGCCAAACCGCTCGACCTCAAGAAGCTTCCCAAGCCGAAAGAGATCTGCCGGGAGCTCGACCAGTACGTAATCGGTCAGGACGCCGCCAAGCGCTATCTGTCGGTGGCCGTCTACAACCACTACAAACGACTCGAGCAGCCCACCGACGATGTGGACATCGAAAAGAGCAACATCGTGCTCGTCGGCCCCACCGGCACCGGCAAGACCCTCCTTGCCAAAACCATAGCCCGCATGCTCGATGTGCCGTTCACCATCGTCGATGCCACCGTGCTCACACAGGCCGGCTACGTGGGCGAGGACATCGAGAGCCTGCTCACGCGCCTGCTCCAGGTGGCCGACTATGACGTGGCCAAGGCCGAACGCGGCATCGTGTTCATCGACGAGATCGACAAAATAGCCCGCAAGGGCGACAACCCCTCCATAACCCGCGACGTAAGCGGCGAGGGCGTGCAGCAGGGACTGCTGAAACTGCTTGAGGGCTCCATCGTGAACGTGCCCCCGCAAGGCGGCCGCAAGCACCCCGAGCAGCGCATGATTCCGGTGGACACGAAGAACATCCTGTTCATCTGCGGAGGTGCTTTCGACGGCATCGAGCGCAAAATCGCCCAGCGTCTCAACACCAACGTGGTGGGCTACTCCACCGACCCTGCCCGCAAGCGCGTGGACAAGGAAAACTACCTGAGCTACGTGGCCCCGCAGGACCTCAAATCGTTCGGACTGATTCCCGAAATCATAGGACGACTGCCCATCCTGACCCATCTCGAACCGCTCGACCGCACTGCACTGAGGCGCATCCTCACAGAGCCCAAAAACGCCATCACCCTGCAGTACGAAAAGCTGTTCGCCATGGACGGCATCAAGCTCACCTTCGAGCCGGAAGCCCTCGACATAATTGTGGACAAGGCCATAGAGTACAAGCTCGGCGCCCGCGGCCTCCGCGCCATTGTGGAGACCGTGATGATCGACTCCATGTACGAGCTCCCCTCCTCGAAAAAACATTCCTTCAATGTCACCGCTCCCTACGTGCTCGAAAAGCTCCAGCAATCGCACTTCGAGCTTAACAAAGGGATAGAAAAACATTGACCCTTCCGGAACAAGCCAATCTCTCACAACCCGCTCATATCTCCAAAAATCCATGACAACTCAACAACAGCTTGCAGACGCCCTGAAAGTCCATTTCGGATTTGACAATTTCAAAGGCAACCAACAGGAAATAATACTCTCGCTGATGGACGGCAACGACGTGTTCGTGCTTATGCCCACCGGCGGAGGCAAGTCGCTCTGCTATCAGCTGCCGTCGCTGCTCATGGAGGGCACCGCCATCGTCATCTCCCCGCTCATCGCCCTGATGAAGAATCAGGTGGATGCCATGCGGAATTTCAGCACCGACGATGGCATAGCCCATTTTCTCAACTCCTCGCTCAACCGCAGCGCCATCGACCAGGTGAAAACCGACGTCGCCTCGGGCAAGACCAAGCTGCTCTACGTGGCGCCCGAATCGCTGACCAAGGAGGAGAACATAGAATTTCTAAAGACCGTTCCCATATCGTTCTATGCCGTCGACGAAGCCCACTGCATCTCGGAGTGGGGGCATGATTTCCGTCCGGAGTACCGCCGCATCCGCCCCATCATCAACGAGATAGGCGTGCGCCCGGTGATAGCCCTCACCGCCACGGCAACCCCAAAAGTACAGCACGACATCCAGAAAAACCTGGGCATGACCAAAGCCAAGGTGTTCAAATCGTCGTTCAACCGCCCCAACCTATATTACGAAATACGTCCGAAAACCGCCAACACCGACCGCGACATCATCAAGTTCATCAAGAACCGCGAAGGGAAGTCGGGCATCATCTACTGCCTGAGCCGCAAAAAGGTTGAGGAGCTTGCCGAGCTGCTGAAAATCAACAACATCAAGGCACTCCCCTATCATGCAGGCATGGATGCGGTGACCCGCTCGGAAAATCAGGACGCCTTTCTGCTGGAGAAAGTAAACGTGATTGTGGCCACCATAGCGTTCGGCATGGGCATCGACAAGCCCGACGTGCGCTATGTGATACACTACGACATGCCCAAGAGCCTTGAAGGCTACTATCAGGAGACAGGCCGCGCAGGCCGCGACGGAGGAGAGGGACAATGCCTCACCTTCTACTCGGCCAAGGACCTGAAGAAAATGGAGAAATTCGTGCAGGGAAAGCCCATCACCGAACAGGAGATAGGCAAACAGCTCCTTGCCGAGACGGCCCACTACGCCGAGTCGTCGGTGTGCCGCCGCAAAACCTTGCTGCACTATTTTGGAGAGGAATTCGTCCCCGACAACTGCGGGAACTGCGACAACTGCCTAACCCCTAAAAAACAAGTGGACGCAAAAGAAGATCTGATTGCCGTACTGGAGACAGTGGCGGCTCTTAAAGACAAATACAAGGCCGACTATATCATCGACGTGGTGACCGGACGCGAAACCGCCGAGGTGCGCACACGCCACCACAACGAGCTGGAGGTGTTCGGCTCGCTACCCAAGGCCGACCGCAAGCATCTCAACACCCTCATGCGGCAGGCCGTGATAGCCGGCTATCTCGACCGCGAAATCGAGAATTTCGGACTGGTGAAACTAACCCCGGCAGGCGAGAAATATCTCAAGAAGCCTGTGGCCTTCAAAATCGTGGAGGACAACGAATTCAACGAGGAAGAGGAGGAAGTGGTGATCAAAAGCGGTGCGGCATGCGCCGTCGACCCCGAGCTGTACTCCATCCTCAAGGACCTGCGCAAAAAGATTGCTAAACAGTACAATCTGCCGCCATACGTGATTTTCCAGGACCCCTCGCTCGAGGCCATGGCCACCACCTACCCCATCACAATGGAGGAGCTGCAGAACATCACCGGTGTGGGCGCAGGCAAGGCCAAACGCTACGGCGAAGCCTTCATCAAGGTCATCAAGACCCACGTGGAGGAGAACGAGATTGAGCGCCCCGAGGATCTGCGCGTGCGCTCAGTGGCCAACAAGAGCCGCATCAAAATCTCAATCATCCAGGCCATCGACCGGAAAATAGACCTCGACGAGCTGGCCAACTCCAAATGCATGGAGTTCGGAGAACTGCTCGACGAAATCGAGGCCATCGTCTACTCCGGCACCAAAATCAACATCAGCTATTTCATCAACGAAGTGATCGACGAGGACCATCAGGAGGACATCTTCGAATACTTCAAGGAAGCCGAAAGCGACTCGCTCGAGGATGCCATCCAGGAACTCGGAAGCGACTACACCGAGGATGAAATACGCCTGATGCGCATCAAATTCCTGTCGGAACTGGGCAACTGATTGGCAGCTTCGGGAAATTTTTCGTAACTTCGCGCAAAATTCCAAAAAAACATCCCAACGCAACAATGATAGCTGTCAATAATTTAGGTATCCAATTCGGTAAAAGGGTATTGTTTCAGGACGTGAACCTGAAATTCACACCCGGCAACTGCTACGGCATAATCGGCGCCAACGGGGCCGGAAAGTCAACCCTCATGCGCATTCTTTCCGACCAGCTCAGCCCCACTCACGGCACAGTGAGCATGGGCCCGGGCGAGCGTATGAGCGTGCTCGAACAGGATCACTTCAAATTCGACGACTGCACGGTGATCAACACCGTACTTCAGGGCCACACCGTGCTTTGGGATATAATCCAGGAAAAGGACGCGCTCTACGCCAAGCCCGATTTCAGCGATGCCGACGGCATCCGTGCCTCCGAGCTTGAGGAGAAATTCGCCGAACTTGAAGGCTGGAACGCCGAGGCCGACGCCGCAGCCCTGCTCAGCGGTCTGGGCATCCGCGAAAACCGCCACCAGATGCTCATGCGCGACCTTTCAGGTAACGAGAAGGTGCGCGTGCTCCTGGCCAAGGCCCTATTCGGCAATCCCGACAACCTGCTGCTCGACGAGCCTACCAACGACCTCGACCTGGAGACGGTGGCATGGCTCGAGGACTACCTCTCGAAATTCGAGAACACAGTGCTCGTGGTGAGCCACGACCGCCACTTCCTCGACTCCGTGTGCACCCACACCCTCGACATCGACTACAACAAGGTAAGCCTCTTTGCCGGCAACTACAGCTTCTGGTACGAATCGTCGCAGCTCGCACTGCGCCAGCAACAGCAGCAGAACAAGAAAGCCGAGGAGAAACGCAAGGAGCTGCTCGAATTCATACAGCGCTTCTCGGCCAACGTGGCAAAATCAAAACAGACCACCTCGCGCAAGAAGATGCTCGAAAAGCTCAACATCGAGGAAATCCAGCCCTCGTCGCGCCGCTATCCCGGCATCATCTTCACGCCCGAACGCGAACCCGGCAACAAGATTCTCGAGGTTCACGGCCTCACGGCTTCGGTCGACGGCGAAGTGCTCTTCAACGACGTGAATTTCCAGATCGAGAAAGGTGACAAGGTGGCGTTCCTGAGCCACGATCCGCGCGCCATGACCGCCCTGTTCGAAATCATCAACGGCAACCGCAAGGCCGATGCCGGAACCTACGAATGGGGGCAGACCATCACCACCGCCTACCTACCGCTGGACAACTCCGCGTTCTTCAACACCGACATGAATCTGGTGGACTGGCTGTGCCAGTTCTCGTCCGACTCGAGCGAAATCTACCTCAAAGGGTTCCTCGGCAAGATGCTGTTCTCCGGAGAGGAAGTGCTCAAGAAAGCCTCGGTGCTTTCGGGTGGAGAGAAAATGCGGTGCATGATTGCCCGCATGATGCTGCGCAACGCCAACACCATGGTGCTCGACTCCCCGACAAACCACCTTGACCTTGAATCGATCCAGGCGTTCAACAACACGCTCCAGAACTTCAAGGGGAACGTGCTGCTGAGCAGTCACGACCACGAGTTCATACAGACCGTGTGCAACCGCATAATAGAACTGACGCCAAACGGCATCATCGACAAGATGATGGACTACGACGACTATATCACCGACGAAAAGGTGGCCGCCACGCGCGAACGCCTTTACTCCAAAGCCTGACCTTATCACCGGGGGCTGCGACGCCGCGACAATGGCGCCGCAGCCCCTGCAGGTTTTAAGGCTGCCATTCACCCCTTTCTCACCGCCTCTTTCAGACTCTCATCCATCCTCACAACCAAAAAACTCTTACAACGTCCCGACCCATCATGGTAAAGCACATTGTGACATTCAAACTTCAGGGCACGCCGCAGCAGCGTCAGGAAGTGGCTCTGAAATTCAAATCGGCGCTCGAAGCGCTCCCCGCAGTAATCCCGTGCCTCCAGAGCATTGAAGTAGGCCTCAACCAGAACCCGGCCGAAAGCTGGGACGTGGTGCTCACCGCCGTGGTGCCCACAATGGCCGACGTCGATGTCTACGCCCGCCATCCGGCACATGTGGCTGCCGCCGCTATCCTTGGCGACCACAAGGAAGCCCGCGCATGCGTTGACTACGAGTTCTGACCCCCTCCTTCCATTATACAGACAACAAAACCAATCACCCTTTCATATCCCCTCCCAATGGTTCAATTCTTCAAACAAGGAAGTTCAACGATTTTCGCAGTTGAAACCAACCATCGCCTTTCCGACGAGGAAAAAGCCAAACTCTCCTGGGCATTCTCCGATGCCAAACCGCTCAACGCCACTTCGGTCAAGGGCGCATTCATCGGCCCGCGCCGCGAGATGATCACCCCGTGGAGCACAAATGCCGTAGAGATAGCCCAGAACATGGGTCTGTCGGGCATCACCCGCATCGAGACCTTCACCCGCGTGCCGGCCGGAACCGAACCCGTGTTCGACCGCATGCTGTTCCGCCTCTACCCCGACGGCCTCAACAGCCGGGTGTTCACCGTCGACCGCCGTCCGGAGGAGATTGTAAAGATTGCCGACATCCACACCTACAACCGCACCGAGGGTCTCGCCCTCAGCCCCGACGAAGAGGCATACCTCGACGGCCTTGCAAAGAAACTCGGCCGTCCGCTCACCGACTCCGAGGTGTTCGGTTTCTCGCAGGTGAACTCCGAGCACTGCCGCCACAAGATTTTCAACGGCACGTTCATCATCGACGGCGAGGAGAAACCTCAGTCGCTCTTCAAACTTATCAAACGCACATCGCAGGTCAACCCCAACTCGCTGGTGTCGGCCTACAAGGATAACGTGGCCTTTGTGGAAGGCCCGAAAGTCGACCAGTTCGCACCGGTCAACCCTGACCGTCCCGACTATTTCAAGGTAAAGGAACTCGACACGGTGATCTCGCTCAAGGCCGAGACCCACAACTTCCCCACCACCGTGGAGCCGTTCAACGGCGCCGCCACAGGCACCGGAGGTGAAATCCGCGACCGTCTCGGCGGCGGACGCGCCTCGCTCCCCATTGCCGGAACAGCCGTCTACATGACCTCATACCCGCGCCTCTCCGAGGCCCACAAATGGGAACTGATGATGAATCCGCGCGTATGGCTCTACCAGACCCCCGCCGAGATTCTGATCAAGGCATCGAACGGTGCGAGCGACTTCGGCAACAAGTTCGGCCAGCCCCTCATCTGCGGCTCCCTCCTCACATTCGAGCACGACGAGAACGGCCGCATGTACGCCTACGACAAGGTGATCATGCTCGCCGGCGGCGTAGGTTTCGCAGCAAAGAAAGATGCCATAAAGGGAACACCTGAACCGGGCCAGAAAGTGGTGGTTATGGGTGGCGACAACTACCGCATCGGCATGGGCGGCGGCGCAGTGTCGTCGGTTGAGACCGGCCAGTATGCCAACGCCATTGAGCTTAACGCCGTGCAGCGCGCCAACCCCGAAATGCAGAAACGCGTGGCCAACGTGATCCGCGCGCTTGCCGAAAGCGACGACAACCCCGTGGTGTCCATACACGACCACGGCGCAGGAGGCCACCTCAACGCCCTGTCGGAACTCGTGGAGGAAACCGGAGGCCACATCGACCTCGACGCTCTCCCCGTGGGCGACAAGACCCTCTCGGCAAAGGAGATTGTGGGCAACGAAAGCCAGGAGCGCATGGGCTTCGTGGTCGACGCCGAGCACATCCCTTACGTGGAGCGTGTGGCACAGCGCGAACGCGCCCCGCTCTATGTGGTGGGCGAAACCACAGGCGACAACCGCTTCGTATTCGAGGACGCCAAAGGCCGCAAACCCATCGACCTCGAGATGGCCGACATGTTCGGCAACTCGCCTAAAACCGTCATGCGCGACAACACGGTTGAAATCAGCTACCGCAATGCCGAGTACGACGAAAAGAACCTGAACGACTATGTGCGCAACGTGCTCTCGCTCGAGGCCGTGGCCTGCAAGGACTGGCTCACCAACAAGGTTGACCGTTCGGTGACCGGACGTGTGGCCCGTCAGCAGTGCCAGGGTGAGATACAACTCCCGCTGAGCGACTGCGGCGTGGTTGCGCTCGACTATACCGGCCGCACCGGTATCGCCACCTCCATCGGTCATGCACCGCAGGTGGCCCTGGCCGATGCCGCCAAGGGGTCCGTGATGGCCGTGGCCGAAGCCCTCACCAACATCGCAGGCGCACCCCTCAAGGAGGGTCTGAAGAGCGTGTCGCTCAGCGCCAACTGGATGTGGCCCTGCAAGAATGCAGGCGAGGATGCGGCTCTCTACCGCGCCGTGGAGGCCTGCAGCGATTTCGCAGTGGCCCTCGGCATCAACATCCCCACCGGCAAGGACTCCCTGTCAATGACACAGAAATACGGCGAGAACAAGGTGTTCGCACCCGGCACCGTCATCATCTCGGCAGCCGGCGAGACCACTGATGTGCGCCGCACCGTAAGCCCCGTGCTCCGCAACCGCAAGAACTCGCAGCTTTACTACGTTGACTTCTCCGCATGCCCCCTCAGCCTCGGCGGCTCGGCATTCGCACAGACCCTCAACGCCATCGGTTCGGACGCGCCCACCGTGGCCGACGCCGACCACTTCAAGCGTGCCTTCGGCGCCATCCAGTCGCTGGTGCGCAACCGCCGCCTGCTGGCCATGCACGACGTGTCGGCCGGAGGTCTGGTCACCACCCTGCTTGAAATGACATTCGCCAACACCACAGGTGGTGTGGCCATCTCAACCGAAGGTTTTGCCGCCGACGGCGAGACCGACCTCATAAAGATACTTTTCTCGGAGAATCCCGCCGTTGTGCTTCAGGTCGACGACGCCAAGCGCCCCGTTGTGGAAAAGACTCTTGCCGACGCCGGCGTGAAATTCTACGCTCTGGGCCGTCCGCAGACGGAGCGTGTGCTCCTTGTGGAACATCAGGGCACAGAACGCCTTCTGGGCATCGACCACCTGCGCGACGCATGGTTCGAGCCTTCCTATCTGCTCGACCGCCTGCAGAGCGGCGCCGAATGTGCAGCCATGCGCTTCGAGAATTATAAGAAACAGCCCATCCGCTACGCCATCCCCGCCGCGTTCAACGGCACTCTGGCCGCCCGCGGACTGGACTACCGCCACGACACCACAGGCGTACGCGCCGCCATCATCCGCGAAAAGGGCGTGAACGGCGACCGCGAAATGGCCTACTCGCTCTATCTCGCCGGCTTCGACGTGAAGGACGTGCACATGACCGACCTCATGAGCGGCCGCGAGACCCTCGACGACGTGAACATGATTGTGTTCTGCGGAGGATTCTCCAACAGCGACGTGCTCGGTTCGGCCAAAGGCTGGGCCAGCGGTTTCCGCTGGAACGAGACAGCCAAGGAGACACTGCGCCGCTTCTACCGTCGCCCCGACACCCTCAGCCTCGGCATCTGCAACGGCTGCCAGCTCATGGTGGAACTCGGTCTGCTCAACGAAGGGGGCATCGACTACGACACCGCCCCGGCAAAACGCGTGCGCATGGAGCACAACATCAGCCACAAGTTTGAATCGCAGTTCGTTGGTCTCACCATCCCTGCCAACAATTCGGTGATGCTCGGCTCGCTTGCCGGCATGAAACTCGGCATCTGGGTGGCTCACGGCGAGGGACGCTTCATGCTCCCCGGCTCGCTCAAGGACCACAACATCGTAGCACGCTACAACTACGCCGCCTACCCCGCCAACCCCAACGGTTCGCGCGGCGCCGCTGCGGCTTTGGCATCGGCCGACGGCCGCCATCTGGCCATGATGCCCCACCTCGAACGCGCCATCTTCCCGTGGCAGTGCGGCTTCTATCCCGACAGCCGCCAGCGCGACGAGATCACTCCGTGGATTGATGCATTTGTCAACGCACGCCGCTGGGTGGAAGAGCATTCTGCCAAAAATAAATAAATCTCCGCACATGAATACAATAGCAACAATAATAAGATGTTTATTTTCTTTTTTGATTGCAATGGCTATAATTAGTTGTAGCAAAGACGAAGAGAAAGTAGCGCACTCTATTTCATTTAATACAACCGATGTCACTCTTTTTTGTGGTTTCTATAAAGATGTACAAGTATTAGATGAAAATGGAAACATATCTAATTGCACAGTGTATGTAAAAGATGAGAATATTGCCTATGCAGAGAATCAGGGTGATAAGTGGTCGATTATAACAAGATGGCCTGGCGTGACTGAAATAATCGCGACAAGTAAAAAGGACAAAAATGTAATTGCCACAATTCCATTGCGTGTAAATGGGCCTGATAATATTATGTTCAAGATAGAGCCAAATAATTTAACTTTTAACTCTACCGCAGATGAAATAAAAAATCTAACATTAAAAACATATACAATTTTAGGTAACTTTACATGTTTAAATGGGGCTTATCCATATTTTGTATCCATAAGCAATTCTAATCCCGATGTAATTGAAATTGATACCTACAGAGATGTTTGGTGGCCAGAAGAAGTGTTTCCTTCATATTGGTCTGTATATTATCAGCCGGGGAATTATGAGGCACAGTATTCTTATATCAATGTACCAATCAAACCTCTCAAATCCGGTAGCAGTATTATTACAGCAAAATTTATAGATTCGACAAATAACCGCGAAGTAAAATGCAATGTCACGGTTGATCAAAATGCTGCAAAATATATATCCTTACCGGCATCTCAACTCACGCTCAATCTAAATATACAATACAAGTTAATTGCGAAGGTTGTGCCAAAAGATGCAGATAATGCTGAATTAGAATGGTCATCAAGTAATCCCCAAATTGCGACTGTTGACCAAACTGGACTAATTACTACTCATTCTAGAGGTCTAACTTCAATTATAGTCAAATGTAAGTATTGGGGAATCGAATCATCATGCTCAGTTAGAGTAAATAAGTGGTAAGAGATTCCCAGATTTATACAGACTCAATAAACAAATTGTAAAATTAGATATGCACTCTTAAGATAAGTTATATCATAATTTTGATTATATATAATATATCCACCGTCAAACAAAAAGAGCATTCTGCCAAAAAATAAGCCTTCGATTTGGCTTGATGCATGGTTTTGAGTATCTTTGCAGTGCATATTATGCTCCCGGCCCGGGCAGACGGCTTGCTGAAAGCCTCTGTCCGCGGCCTTGAACCATGACTTATAACAACATATAACAACTTCAGACTAATAATTCCAATTATGAGTTTAAACATCGTTGTTCTTGCAAAGCAGGTGCCCGACACCCGCAACGTAGGAAAAGATGCAATGAAAGAGGATGGCACAATCAACCGTGCAGCGTTGCCCGCCATCTTCAACCCGGAGGACCTCAACGCTCTTGAACAGGCACTCCGTATCAAGGACGCCAATCCCGGCTCGACCGTTACTATGCTTACAATGGGACTCCCCCGCGCAGCCGAAGTGATCCGTGAGGCCATGTTCCGCGGAGCCGACACCGGCATTGTGCTCACCGACCGCGCACTCGGCGGAGCCGACACCCTCGCTACATCCTATTCGCTGGCACAGGCCATCAAGAAGATGGGCAAAATCGACATCATGCTGTGCGGACGTCAGGCCATCGACGGCGACACCGCCCAGGTAGGCCCCCAGGTGGCCGAAAAACTCGGCCTGCCGCAGGTGACCTACGCCGAGGAAATCCTTGAAATCGACAACAACCACATCACCGTGAAGCGTCGCCTCGAAAACGGCGTGGAGGTGGTGAAGGCACCCCTCCCCTGCGTTGTCACAGTCAACGGTTCGGCTGCCGAATGCCGCCCGCGCAACGCCAAGCGCATCATGAAGTTCAAACGCGCCGTATCACCTTCCGAGAAAGCCAAGCTCACCCCCGAGCTTCAGGCCATCGTGGACGCCCACCCCGAACTCCAGCTTCAGGAATGGGGCGCAGCATTCGTGGAGGCTGACCCCGCACAGATCGGTATGGCCGGATCGCCCACAAAGGTAAAGGCCATCGAGAACGTGGTGTTCACCGCCAAAGAAAACCTCTGCCTCGACAACAACGACGAGCAGATAGAGAACCTTGTGAAAGAGCTCATCGCCAACCACACAATCGGCTGATAAAATCCACATAACGAACCAACACATCATGCAAGATCAGAATAATCTCATCGTATATTGCGAGTTTGAGGATGGCAAAGTGGCCGATGTGAGCCTCGAACTCCTCACCAAAGGGCGTCAGCTCGCCACCGAGCTGGGCGTGAAACTCGAAGCGCTGGTAATCGGCGACAACCTCGACGGCGTGGAAAACCAGATTTTCCCCTACGGCGCCGACGTGGTTTACAAAGTGGCCGACAAACGCCTCTATCCCTACACCTCCAATCCGCACGCCGCAGTGCTCATCAACCTGTTCAAGGAAATCAAGCCCCAGATCTGCCTCATGGGCGCCACCTGCATCGGCCGTGACCTTGGTCCCCGCGTTTCGTCAAGCCTCCACTCGGGTCTGACAGCCGACTGCACATCGCTCGTAATCGGCGACCACACCGACCCCAAGACAGGCAAGGAATACAAGAACCTGCTCTATCAGATCCGTCCCGCATTCGGCGGCAACATCGTGGCCACCATCGTCAATCCCGACTGCCGTCCGCAGATGGCAACCGTGCGCGAAGGCGTGATGAAAAAAGAGGTGTTCAACCCCGAACACAAAGGCGAGGTCATCAACCTCGATCCCGCTAAATATGTGGCCGACACAGATTTCGTTGTCGAGATTATCGACCGCCACATCGAGAAGTCGAAAATCAACATCAAGAACGCCCCCATCATCGTGGCCGGCGGTTACGGTGTGGGCAGCAAGGAAGGTTTCGACCTTCTGTTCCAGCTTGCCGACGTTCTCGGCGCCGAAGTGGGTGCCACCCGTGCAGCCGTCGATGCCGGTTTCACCGAGCATGCACGCCAGATCGGTCAGACAGGTGTGACTGTGCGTCCCAAACTCTACATCGCCTGCGGTATCTCCGGACAGATCCAGCACATCGCCGGCATGAAGGACAGCTCGATCATCATCTCCATCAACAACGACCACAACGCCCCCATCAACACCATTGCCGACTACGTGATCACCGGCAACCTGGAGGAAGTGGTGCCCAAACTCATCAAATATTACAAGAAAAACTCCAAGTAATCCCATCTAATCTCCATCCCCATGAAACGGATTCTCTCTATCGCCGCTTTCGCTCTGGCTGCATGGAGCACGCTGAGCTCGCAGGCGTTAAAACCGGTCAAACCTGACTTCGATGCTTATGTGTCGCTGCTGCAGGCCGATGGTTACGACGTGCAGAGCTACGACCTCTCGGCATTGTCGGACAGCACCTACTCCTTCATGCTTATAATCAGGGAATATGAGAATGGGAAGATGATTCACGACGGGTATGAACGGTTTATTTATCCCCTGCGCAACCGCAATATGCTCAGCCGTTTTTCGGAAGAAGACCAGAAAACGGTGAAGCCGGAGGATATGGCCGATGCCGCCCGGGGAATTTACTCTTTGGGGACAAGACTGAATCTTGGGCTATCGCCTCTTAACGACTCCACACTGCGTGTGAGCATGGAAATCCCGGAAATCGGGGCAGCCTACCAGCAGATTTCTCTGCGTCCGCAGGCGCATCCTAAAACCGGAACCATCCAGCACAACTACAGCAACCGCCCGTTCACGGCGCCTGTATTCCAATCCGGTACATTCATCCCTCTGATGTTTGTCGGCGCAGCTTGGTACGACCCTCAGATTGAAATGTTCCGCTTCTGCGGTGAAAACGAAATCACACCGGACCTTTCACAGGAAATTGTGTCGCATGTGCCGCACTTCTACGTAATCGGAGTCGAGACAAAAAAAGAACACGAAAAATAACTTAACACAATGGCTAATTTTTATACAGACAATCCCGATCTGAAGCTCCATCTCCAGCATCCGCTGATGAAGAAGATTGTAGCTCTCAAAGAACGTGATTTCACCGAAGCTGAGAAATTCGACTATGCCCCCCTCGACTTCGAGGACGCGATGGACAATTACGACCGCGTGCTTGAAATCGTGGGCGACCTCTGCGGCACAACCATAGCCGACAACGCCGAAGGCGTGGACCACGACGGTCCCACCGTGGCCAACGGCCGTGTAACCTATGCCGAGGGCACACAGCAGAACCTTGAAGCCTGCCGCAAGGCCGGCCTGATGGGTATGGCAATGCCCCGCCGTTTCGGTGGCCTCAACTTCCCCATCACCCCCTACATCATGGCCGCCGACATCGTCAGCCGTGCCGACACCGGTTTTGAAAACCTGTGGGGTCTGCAGGACTGCGCCGAAACCCTCTATGAATTCGGCTCCGACGACCAGCGCGCACGCTTCATCCCGCGTGTCTGCGCAGGCGAAACCATGTCGATGGACCTCACCGAACCCGACGCCGGCTCTGACCTCCAGAGCGTGATGCTCAAAGCCACCGAACAGCCCGACGGCACATGGGTGCTCAACGGCGTGAAGCGCTTCATCACCAACGGCGACGCCGACATCCATCTGGTGCTCGCCCGCTCGGAAGAGGGCACCAAGGACGGCCGCGGCCTCTCTATGTTCATCTACGACAAGCGTCAGGGTGGCGTGAATGTGCGCCGCATCGAGAACAAACTCGGTATCAAAGGCTCGCCCACATGCGAACTTGTCTATAAAAACGCCAAGGCTGAACTTTGCGGTTCGCGCCGCATGGGTCTCATCAAATATGTGATGGCCCTCATGAACGGCGCCCGTCTGGGCATCGCCGCACAGAGTGTCGGCGTGAGCGAAATCGCCTACCGCGAGGCTCTGGCATATGCCACCGACCGCAAGCAGTTCGGCAAAGCCATCATCGAGTTCCCTGCTGTTGAGGATATTCTCGCCACAATGAAGGCCAAGCTCGACGCATCGCGCTGCCTCCTTTACGAAACCGCACGCTACGTGGATCTCTACAAGGCTTACGAGGATATCGCACGCGACCGCGCACTCACTCCCGACGAGCGCAAGGAGATGAAGCTCTACAACAAGCTCGCCGACGCCTGCACTCCGCTGGCCAAGGGCCTGTCGAGCGAATACTGCAACCAGAACGCCTACGACTGCATCCAGATTCACGGCGGTTCGGGCTTCATGAAGGATTATGCCTGCGAACGCATCTACCGCGACGCCCGCATCACCTCCATCTACGAAGGCACGACACAGCTTCAGGTTGTGGCAGCCATCCGCCACGTCTTCACCGGCACATACTCGCAGCTCATAGCCAACTATGCCGAAATGCCCGTATCCGACGAGCTGAAAGCACAGAAAGCCGTTGTCGACGGTCTCGTTGCAAAATATGAGGAAGCCGTCAAGGCCGTTCACGAAACCAACGATCCCGCCTATACCGACTTCATGGCACGCCATCTGGTTGAAATGGCCGGCGACCTGGTAATGAGCTATCTCCTCATCACCGACGCATCACGCTACGAGAGCGCATCGCTCACACGCAGCGCCAAGGTGTATGTGAACCTCGCTGCTGCCGATGTGGCCAAGCACACCACTTTCATCGCCACTGTGAAACCCGCCGACATGCCCCTCTACAACGCATAACGCCGGGACAGCATAGCAACCCAACAACCGGGGCGACGCACCAGATGTGGTGCGCCGCCCCGGTTGTTTTATTTAATTCAGATGCTGTTCGCGTGATAGGAATTCAATTCAGACGCTGTTTGCTGTTTGCTGTTTGCGCGCCTGAGACCTCAAAGAGCGGAATATGACGGTGAGAATGTGTCGCCCTGCGAGGGATCTCCGGTCGACAGGCCTTTCCGCAGCCATCGCTCGCGCTGCTCCGAGGTGCCGTGGTTGAACGAATCGGGCACCGCGTAACCCTGAGCTTTTATCTGCAGATAGTCGTCGCCGATTTTCGAGGCTGCATCAAGCGCCTCCTCGATGTCGCCGGCCTCGAGCGAATTGAAACGCCGGTTGTCGTTGTTTGCCCAGACCCCGGCATAAAAATCAGCCTGCAGCTCCAGGCGCACACTTATGCGGTTGGCCTCCGTCTCGCTCACACGGCCCATCTGATCATGGGCCTTGTCGAGCGTGCCGAGCAGATGCTGCACATGATGCCCCACCTCGTGCGCGATCACATAGGCGTAGGCGAAATCGCCGTCGGCACCGAGCTGCCGCCTCATGTTCTTGAAAAACGAGAGGTCGAGATAAACGCTCTCGTCGGCCGAACAATAAAAGGGACCGGTCTGTGAAGTGGCACCTCCGCAACCGCTCTGCACGGCATCGGTGAACAGCACCAGCTTGGGCGGCCGGTAAGTCAGACCGTTCTGCTTGAAAATCTCGCCCCACACATCCTCCGTTCCCGCAAGAATCTGCTTGGCAAACACTGCCAGCTCCTCATCTTCGGCCGAAGGTGTATATGTCTGTTCTGTGGCACCGCCCGAAAGGAGCGCCCCACCTTGATTGGTAAGCACCTCCAATGGGTTTCCGCCCGAAATCCATGCAAAAACCGCTGCCACAATGACAGCCACAATCCCTCCACCGGCAAGTTTGCCTCCGCTCAGGCGCCGTCCGCGCCTGTCGTCCACATTGTTGCTCTGCCGTCGTCCGTCAAGTCTCATAAATTCAGTGTCTAAATTGCGCGTAAGGCGCGGTTAACATTTATCATCTCCATAAATACAACCTGATTTGCATCAACTTTGTTGCATACAGTCTATATTTATCATGCATCGGGCAAGCGTTGCAGTCCAGAACAGGCTTTATGCCGGTAAACCATAAAGCATTCCGGACAACACAGGCTCATGCAAATTTAAGGTAAATTTTGTATCTTTGCGTTGACCAATCTAACATTTCTTACCAGAACATGAAAACATCTGCTTTGTGGCTTGTGGCAGCAGGCTTGACGGCCGTGTCCGCGCATGCCGACAATCTGACACTGAAATACGATGCTCCTGCCAAATATTTCGAGGAGACATTCGTGATAGGCAACGGCACTCAGGGTGCCGCAATCTACGGCGGACGGACATCCGACCGTATCTCGCTAAACGACATCACCCTATGGACAGGCGAGCCTGAAACCAACGCCCCTGCATCCACCGACCCACGCCCGATAATCCGGGATATACGTTCGGCCATCGACCGTCAGGAGTTCGCCAAGGCTGACTCTCTGCAAAAACTACTGCAGGGACATTACTGCCAGAACTACCAGCCACTCGGCACCCTCACCATCACCTACGACAACGCCCCGGCCGACAGTTCCTATTACCGGACACTTGACCTGCACAAAGCCCTTGCCACGGTAAAGGCCGGCTCGCGCACGGTGAATTATTTCGCATCGATGCCCGACTCGGTTATGGTAATCCATATCACCGACCCGGCAGGCATCAACGCCACCATATCGCTCGACAGTCAGGTGAGATCCACCACCACTGCCGCAGGCTCCGCCATAACGACATCTGGTTATGCTGCCTATCACTCCATGCCCGGATATTCGGAGGACGCGGAGAAGCGTTTCAGATACGACCCGAAGCGCGGCATCCATTTCACCACCATCGTGGACGCCACAGCACAGGATGGGAAAGTTACCGCGGATGGCAACAGCCTGCGGGTAACCGGCGCACACAATCTAACGCTCACCGTTGCCGCCGCCACGAGCTTCAACGGATTTGACCGCAACCCCGTTACCGAGGGGCGTGACCACAACAAGATAGCCACCTCCCGCATAGCAGCTGCCACACAGATGCCGTGGACACAGCTGCAGCAACGTGCCGAACAGGCCCACCGCCGTCTGTTCGACCGCGTCACACTCGACCTCGGCACCACAGCCCCGGAAATAGCCGCCCTGACCACCGACCGCCAGCTGTTGAGCTACACCGACAACACCGACCGTAACCCCGATCTCGAGGAACTCTACTTCCAGTTCGGCCGTTATCTGCTCATCAGCTGCTCACAGACGCCCGGCGTCCCCGCCAACCTGCAGGGCCTCTGGAACGAAAAACTGCTGCCGCCGTGGAGCAGCAACTACACCACAAACATCAATCTCGAAGAGAACTACTGGGGTGCAGAGACAACCAATCTGCCCGAACTCCACATGCCGTTGCTTCAGTTCGCTGCTAATGTGTCGAAAAACGGCACCCACGCCGCAAGAAATCACTGGGGTGTGGACAGCGGATGGTGTCTGGGACACAACACCGACATATGGGCGATGGCCAACCCCATCGGCATGGGCAACGATTCGCCGGAATGGGCCAACTGGGCCATGGGCAGCTGCTGGGTGGCAACCCACATCTGGGAGCACTACCTGTTCGGCCGCGAAAAGGAAACCCTGAAAAAGTATTATCCCGCACTGCGTGGAGCCGCCCGTTTCGCCCTTGAATGGATGTTTGAGCGCGACGGCGAACTCATCACCTCCCCCTCCACCTCCCCCGAAAACCGCTTCATCGCTCCCGACGGCACAGACTGGCCCACCTCCCACTGCTCGGCATCCGACATGGCCCTGATACGCGAATGCCTGATTGACACCCGTGCCGCCGCGCTCGAACTCGACACTGACAAGGAGCTGGTGGCCGAAATCGATGCCGCCCTGCCACGTCTGCACCCCTACAAGATTAAAGCCGACGGAAGCCTGCTCGAATGGTGGGACGAATATCCCGACAAGGACCCGCAGCACCGCCACCAGAGCCATCTGATTGGCCTCTATCCCGGCCATCATATCTCGGTGGAATCCACACCGGAACTTGCCGCCGCCTGCGCACGCACGCTCGACATAAAGGGCACCGAAACCACCGGATGGAGCGCAGGATGGCGCATCAACCTCCTTGCCCGTCTTGCCGACGGCGAAAAGGCCTACCGGATGTACCGCCGTCTGCTGCGCTTCGTGACACCCGACAAATACAAAGGTCCGGACCGCCGCCGTGGCGGAGGCACATACCCCAACCTCCTCGACGCACACACGCCATTCCAGATTGACGGCAACTTCGGTGGCAGCGCCGGCGTGGCCGAGATGCTTGTGCAGTCCACACCCTCCACCATCACACTCCTGCCGGCCATTCCCGCGCAATGGGAATCGGGCAGCGTGAGCGGCCTGCGCACACGCACTGGCCATGAAATCAGCATGACGTGGAGCGACAGCAAAGTGCAGACCGTCACCCTCACTCCCTCGGCAACCACGCTCCCCTCCGACCCTGTCACACTCCGGGCAAACGGTATAGAACGCACCGTCGCACCCTCGGCCGACCCCGTCACAATTAGCTTCAACTGACATCTCACTAACGCTGCGGGAGCAGTGCCGGCTTCTACACAGAGTATTCCGGCCCCGCTCCCGCAGCGTTTTGATTTGCCGCTATCGGCGGAAAATAGTAAATTTGCATTTATTACCACGGCAAATGGCCCGGTAGCCACGCATTGCAATGCACATGCCTATGGGTGGAAGCCCACAACGTCGTGGAGAAAACGAAGAAATTGCCGGTTATGAACATCAAACCGTCTGTCATAGTGCGTTTTGCCATCATCGGCCTGTTATGGCTGCTGGTGTGCGGATGGTATGTGGCGGCTCTGAAAAAGAGCGGTAACCCCATCACGCTCATGTCGCTGTTCCCGCTCATAGCCTCGGCATTCATCGTTTTCATCCCTTTATACAAGAAATACATCCGCAATGACGGAAAACAAGACAAACGATAACAGCAATCTGCAGACTGCCACCCCCCTGCTCCCCAGCATCGACTCTCCGGCCGACCTGCGTCGGCTGAGTGTGGACCAGCTGCCGCAGGTGTGCGCGGAAATCCGCGATTTCCTTATCCACTCACTCTGCGACAATCCGGGACATTTCGCATCGTCGATGGGAGCGGTGGAGATTACCGTTGCGCTGCACTATGTGTTCCGCACCCCCTACGACCGCATCGTATGGGACGTGGGGCATCAGGCCTACGGCCACAAACTCCTCACCGGTCGGCGCGACCGCTTCGCCACCAACCGCACACTCGGCGGCCTCGCGGGCTTCCCCAACCCGGACGAAAGCCCCTACGACACATTTGCCGCCGGACATGCCTCCAACTCCATCTCAGCCGCTCTCGGCATGGCGGTGGCCACAGTGCTCAACAACGAGCATCCGCGCCGCAACGTGGTGGCCGTGATAGGCGACGCCTCGATAAGCGGCGGTCTGGCCTTCGAAGGCATCAACAATGCCGCCAACACCCCCAACAACCTGCTTATAATCCTCAACGACAACGATATGTCGATTGACCCCAATGTGGGTTCGCTGCACCGCTACCTGGCGCACATCACCACATCCAAGGGCTACAACGACATACGTTACACCATCTACCGCGTGCTGCGCAAGCTCAAACTTGTGTCCGACAAAGGGAAAGGGAAAATAATGCGTTTCAACAACAGCCTCAAGGCGCTGCTGTCGAACGAACAGAACATCTTCGAGGGGCTGAACATCCGCTATTTCGGACCGGTGGACGGCCACGATATAGCAGGACTGGTGAAAGTGCTCAGCGACATAAAGGACATGAACGGTCCCCGGCTGCTGCACATCAAGACCCAGAAAGGGAAGGGCTTCACGCCTGCCGAACTCGACCCGGCCACATGGCACGCCCCGGGACGCTTCAATCCGGAAACAGGCGAGATTCTCTCCGGCAACAAAAACAGTCAGCGGCCGGCTGCACCTAAATATCAGGATGTGTTCGGCAACACCCTGCTCGAACTCGCGCGCGACGACAGCAAGATTGTCGGCATCACTGCCGCGATGCCCTCCGGCACATCGATGAACATCCTGAAAGAAGAGATGCCCCGGCGCGTGTTCGACGTGGGTATTTCCGAAGAACACGCCGTAACATTTGCCGGCGGCCTTGCCAAGGATGGACTGAAACCATTTGTGGCCATTTACTCATCTTTCCTGCAACGCGCCTACGACCAGATTGTGCACGACGTGGCACTCACGCGGCTCCCGGTAACATTCTGCGTGGACCGTGCCGGGCTCGTCGGCGAGGACGGTGCCACCCACCACGGCGCACTCGACCTGATTTATCTCACCTCGGTGCCCGGCATGACTGTGGCAGCCCCGCGCGACGAAATCGCATTGCGCAACCTCATGTACACCGCTGCAACCACCGAACATGGTCCGTTCGCCATACGGTATCCGCGCGGCAGCGGCCACACTCCCGACTGGCGACGCCCCATGACGGCCGTCGAAATCGGCAAAGGCGAAGTGCTTGCCGAAGGAACCGACGTAGTGCTGCTTTCCACCGGCACCATAGCCTATGAAACCGAGCAGGCACGTATGGAAGCTGAAAAAGCCGGAGTGTCAACCGCCCACTACCACTTCACGTTCGTAAAGCCGCTCGACACGGACCTCCTTGAAAAAGCTGCTGCACTCCATGTGCCGGTGATAACCGTGGAGGACGGCTCGGTGGCAGGCGGATTCGGAGCGCTCGCGGCATCATGGTTTGCCGAGCACCATCCGCAGGTGCAGGTGACACGCCTCGGCATCCCCGACAAATTCATTCCTCAGGGCACCGTGGCCCAGCTCAAAGCCATGTGCGGCATCGACACAAAAGGCATTCTCGGCAGCATAAACGCCGCACTGGGCAACCACGCCGCCGTTCAATCTAATTGCTCCGTATTATGCGAATAGTGATTGCAGGCGCAGGCGAGGTGGGCTCACATCTGGCAAAACTGCTCTCGCGCGAAGAACAGGATATCGTCATTCTTGACCGCGAGGCATCCAAACTGGCCGAACTCGACGCCAACTACAACCTCATGACCCGAGTGGGTTCGCCCACATCATTCCGCGACCTACGGGCTGCGGGCGTGGACACGTGCGACCTCTACATAGCCGTCACCCCGTTCGAGAACACCAACCTGGTGTCGTGCGAGATAGCCAAACGCCTGGGCGCAAAGAAAACAGTGGCCCGCATCGACAACCACGAATTCCTGTATGGCGACAACCGAGAATTTTTCGTGCAGAAAGGGGTTGACCACCTCATTTATCCCGAAATGCTCGCGGCCCAGGAGATTGTCACCGCCCTGCGGCGCCCCTGGGTGCGCAACTGGTTCGAGCTTCACAACGGCGAACTGATTGTGGTGGGAGTGAAACTGCGCGACAACGCCTCGCTGATAGGCCGCAAACTGCGCGACCTCACGTTCGACCAGCACAACTACCACGTGTCGGCCATACGCCGCCATCACGAGACCATCATCCCGCGAGGCGACGACGAAATACAGGAGGGAGACATACTCTATTTCACCACCACGCGCGATTATGTGGACGAGATCCGCAAGATTTGCGGCAAACGAGCCTACAAAATCAGGAAAGTCATGGTGATGGGTGGCGGACGCATAGCCGTGCGGCTTGCGCATCTGGCATCGGGCGAATACAACATCACCATCATCGACAACGACATCGAAGTGTGCCGCAAACTGCCGGAAAAATGCTCCGGCTGCGATGTGAACATCATCCACGGCGACGCTCGCGACAACGACCTGCTCACAGAGGAAAACATCGACACCATGGATGCCTTCCTGGCCCTCACCGAGCACTCCGAAACCAACATTCTGGCATGCCTCACAGCCAAGGAATTCCACGTAAGCAAAACCATTGCCGAAGTGGAGAACATACAGTTCATCTCCGAAGCCGAGGGTCTGAACATCGGCACCATCATCAACAAGAAACTGCTGGCTTCCTCCAAAATATTCCAGTTGCTTCTTGCCGCCGACGAGAATTCATCCAAGTTCATGGCACTCGCCGACGCCGAAGTGGCCGAACTCGAAGCCCGCGAAGGCTCCCGGATCACAAAGGCCAAGGTGATGGACCTCAAGCTCAGCAAGGAGATGACACTCGCCGGCCTTGTGCGCGACGGGAAAGGGATGCTCATCGACGGCCGCACCCAGATTCAGCCCGGCGACCACGTGCTTGTGTTCTGCCTTACGGGCTACATCCATAAGGTGGAGAAAATGTTCGTCTGAAATCCGCCTTGCGCCCATCATCTTATGAAAGCCATAAAATCAGGAATCAACTTTTTGATGCTTACACGCGTCACCGGCCTCCTTGTCATGATCGAGGCTGTGTTCATGGTTGTGCCCCTTGTCACAGCCGCCATCTACGGCGACGGCGACCTCGTGCCGTTCGCCATAAGCGCCGGCATCACTGCCGGTGCCGGAGCACTGATGACATTCGGAGTGCGGCCGTCGCGCACCAACATGGGCAAACGCGAAGGATTCCTGCTGACGGCCTTGGTGTGGGTGGTTTTCTCGCTTTTCGGCATGCTCCCCTTTATTATCAGCAGCGCGCAGCTGTCGGTAAGCGATGCATTTTTCGAATCTATGTCAGGATTCTCCACAACGGGAGTGTCCGTAATCGACGACATCGACAACCTTAACCACTCCATCCATATGTGGCGTGCGCTGATGCAGTGGATCGGCGGTATGGGAATCATACTGTTCACCCTCGCCGTGGTGCCCATGCTCAACTCATCGGGCGGCATGCAGATGTTCAATGCCGAAGTCACCGGCATCACACACGAAAAGCTGCGTCCGCGCGTAAGCTCCACGGCCAAACGCCTGTGGCTTATCTACGGACTGCTGACCATTCTGCTCATCGTTCTCTACTGGGTGGGACCAATGAATGCGTTCGACAGCATATGCCACGCATTCTCCACCATGTCGACCGGCGGATTCTCCACCCGGCAGGAATCCATAGCGTCGTGGGATTCGCTGTATGTGAAGATCATCACAACGGTGTTCATGTTTATCGGCAGTGTGAATTTCGCGCTTATCTACAAGGCATCCACCGGACGCTTCGGCACCGTGTGGCAGAATCAGGCTTTCCGCGCTTTTGTGAAACTTATAGCCGTGCTGTTCATCATCTTCGATGTGGCCCTGTGGTTCAACCCCGAGGTGCCGCGCACCATCGAGAGTTTCACCATCGACCCGCTGTTTCAGATTGTCTCGGCCATGTCGTCGACTGCCTATATGGCCAACGGATTCCAGCACTGGGGTTTCCTGCTGCTTGGACTGACTTTCATCATGATGTTCTTCGGCGGATGCGCCGGATCAACCTCAGGCGGTGCCAAGATTGACCGCGCCATCTTCCTGTGGAAAAACTCATGCAACGAGCTCAAACGCTGCATACGCCCCAACCATGTGCTCAGCGTGCAGTGGAACGGAGCCGCCGTGTCGCCCGAACTGCTCAACAAGGTGCTGGTGTTCATCACCATATATCTTGGAGTGATTGTTGGCGGCTCACTTTGCCTTTCAGCACTCGGCGTGCCTCTCACCGACGCCTTTTTCTCTTCACTGGCTTGCGTGAGCAATGCCGGATGTGAACTCGGAATGCCCGGCTACGGCGAAGCCTATTCCGCCGTCCCCGACGCAGGCAAATGGGTGCTCTCATTCCTTATGCTCACCGGCCGTCTGGAGCTCTTCACCGTCCTCGTTCTGTTCCTCCCCTCTTTCTGGCAGAAGTGAAAGCAGAAAGTTCGGCGGCAAGGAACGGAGCTGTGGGCGATGTGGTGGAAGCCACCTCTTCGGGAGTGCCCTGCGCTATGATGCGGCCGCCGTTTTTCCCGCCGGCTGGCCCCATGTCGACCACATAGTCGGCACATTTCACCACATCGAGGTTATGCTCTATGACAAGAACGGTGTTCCCTTTATCCACCAGACGGTTCAACACGGCCAGCAGCACTTTGATGTCCTCGAAATGCAGTCCGGTGGTGGGTTCGTCAAGCACGAAAAGGGTTTTGCCGGTGTCGCGTTTGGCCAGTTCGGTGGCCAGCTTCACGCGCTGGTTCTCGCCACCCGACAGCGTGGACGACGGCTGCCCGAGCTTGATGTATCCAAGCCCGATTTCCTGCATTATCTTCAGTTTCTTGAGAATTTTAGGCTGATGCTCGAAGAACTCCACGGCCTGATTGATGGTCATATCGAGCACGTCGGCTATGGATTTTCCCTTGAAACGCACTTCAAGCGTCTCACGATTGTAGCGCTTTCCACCACACGCCTCACACGGCACGAGCACATCGGGGAGGAAATTCATCTCGATGGTCTTATATCCGTTCCCCTTGCACACCTCACAGCGGCCTCCGGCCACATTGAATGAAAAGCGTCCGGGCTTGTAGCCACGTATGCGCGCCTCCGGCAGCCCTACGAAGAGCGAGCGGATATCGGAAAACACACCCGTATATGTGGCAGGATTGGAACGCGGCGAACGTCCGAGCGGCGACTGGTCCACGGTCACAATCTTATCGATATGCTCCACTCCCGTCACTTCCTTATAAGGGAGCGGCTCCTCAAGCGAATGGTAGAACTTCTGCGACAACTGCGGCTGGAGCGTGCCGTTGACAAGCGAGGATTTGCCGCTGCCCGACACTCCGCACACACAGGTGAATGTGCCCAACGGGAGCCGAAAATCCACCTCCTGAAGGTTGTGGCCGGTGCAACCGGAAAGTTCAAGCCACTTTCCGTTGCCGGGACGGCGCACCTGCGGAACATCGATACGCAAGGTGCCGTTGAGGTAACCGGCGGTGAGAGTGTCGGTGCGCAGCATCTCGGCCGGAGTTCCTTCAAACACAACTTCCCCACCCTTGCGGCCGGCTTTGGGACCGATGTCCACCACATAATCCGCCTCAAGCATCATGTCCTTGTCATGCTCAACCACTATGATGGAGTTGCGCGCGTCGCGCAGACGCTGCAACGAGGTGATAAGGCGGCGGTTGTCGCTCTGATGGAGGCCGATACTCGGCTCGTCAAGGATGTAAAGCACGTTTACAAGCTCGGAGCCGAGCTGCGTGGCCAGACGTATGCGCTGGCTCTCTCCGCCCGACAGAGTGGCGGAATTGCGGTTAAGGGCAAGATAGCCAAGCCCCACATCCACCAGAAACGCCAGGCGCGAACGTATCTCCTTCAGAATCTCGCTCCCTATGGCTCGTGAGCGGTTGTCGAGACGAGTCTCCACGGTCTTGCTCCACTCCCACAGGTCTGAGATGTCGAGGCGCGACAGTTCGGCGATATTTTTTCCGTCCACAAAAAAGTGCAATGCCTCGCGGTTGAGCCTGTCGCCATGGCATTCGGGACACACGGAGCGCGAATAGAATTTCTCGCTCCATCGCTGCGCCTCGGCCGAGGCATCGTCGGTCTGCTGCATCTCAATGTATTTCACCAGTCCTTCATACGACATGAAATAATTCGAGATGGAGTGGGTTTCCGATTTCACCTGCAGGCGGTCGGTGGTGCCGTTGAGAATGTCGTTGAGTGCCTCCTCGGGGAGCTGCGACACGGGCGTTTTCAGATCGCAACCGTATTTTTCGCAAATGGCTGCAATCTGCCAGAAAATCATGGCGTTCTTATATTTGCCCAGCGGTACTATCGCGCCGTCGTAAATGGATTTTTTTGTGTCGGGTATAATCTTAGCCACATCGATGATGTTGACCACACCAAGCCCCTTGCAGCGCGGACACGCCCCCAGGGGCGAGTTGAACGAGAAGTTGTGCGGTGCAGGCTCGCGGTAGCTCAGCCCCGTGGTGGGGTCCATGAGTTCCTGACTGAAATGCGCCGTCTGGCTGTTGTCAAGGTCGTAGACCATCATCTGCTTGCCGCCCTGACGCATGGCGGAGGCCACGGATTCGCGCAGGCGCTGCAGGTCCTTGGGGTTCACTTTCAGTTTGTCCACCACAAGCTCTATCGAGTGGTTCTTGTAGCGGTCGAGTTTCATGCCGTAGGTTATCTCGCGCATCTCGCCGTCGACGCGCACGTTGAGGTAGCCCTTTTTCTGCAACTGCTCGAAAAGGTCCTTGTAGTGCCCCTTGCGGTTGTGCACCAGCGGCGCGAGCAAATATACCTTATGGCCTGCATAGCGGTCGAGAATCATCGACACGATTTTCTCCTCGGTGAATTTCACCATCGGCTCGCCGGAGAGGTAGCTGCGCGCCTCACCTATGCGGGCGTACAGCAGTCGCAGAAAATCGTAAACCTCGGTGGTGGTGCCTATGGTGCTTCGGGGGTTGCGGTTGATGGTTTTCTGCTCGATGGCAATCACGGGCGAAAGGCCGGTGATTTTGTCGACGTCGGGCCGCTCGAGCGAGCCGAGCATGTTGCGCGCATACGAGGAGAATGTCTCTATGTATCGCCGCTGCCCTTCGGCATATATGGTGTCGAACGCAAGCGATGATTTGCCGCTGCCGCTCAGGCCGGTGATAACCGTCAGGGAGCCGTGCGGGATGCTCACGTCGATGTTTTTGAGATTGTGCACCCTCGCCCCCACCACTTCGAGCCGCGGACGGGGCGATGTTTCTGCATCTGATTTTATCGGATTATTACTCATCTACCTTACTGGAACCTTCCTTGTGGAAATATTTGTTTGCCTTACCGGGCATCAGCGCACCCAGTCGGGGTTATATAGATCGTTCTTTCGGAGTTTTTTCGCTGATTTAGACATGCTGCCCTTTTTGGGCACGAGAATTGTGTATGACTTGCCTCCGCTCACGGGCAACGACTTTGCGCGCAGCCAGGGGTTAAGCTCGCGGAGCATGGCGTAGGTTGTACCGTGGTCCTTTGCCCACTGGGGGAGATTGTCGATAGTCGAGGTCACGTCCACCTCAGTGCATTCATAGGGACGGTAAAACTGGTCGGCAAGCAGGTTGAAACCATATTTTACGGGATCCTCCATGATGGCCTTGGCGGCATATACGCGGTAGGGATAGCGGGTGGTCTCCTCCACCAGATAGAGGTCGAAAGCCGACTGCGCGAGCTGGTCGGTCAGTTCGCCGGAAATACGTCCCTGGCCGCCGTTGTATGAAGCCATGGCCGATTCCCAGTTGCCGTATTTGGCATAGGCCGCTTTCAGATAGCGTGCGGCCGCAGCCGTGGCTTTCTCCAGATTGTAACGCTCGTCGACATAATCGTTGACCTCAAGCCCGTACTGCTTGGCGGTGGACGGCATGAACTGCCATATGCCGGCTGCCTTTGCGGCAGACACCGCACGCGGATTCAGCGTTGACTCGATGGCGGCGAGATACACCAGATCCTCGGGCACGCCGTTGCGCTTGAGAATCGGCGCGATGATGGGGAAAACGCGGTTGGCACGCTTGAGCATGAGCAGCGTGGAGGAGTGGCTGTAGCACATCTGTGTCAGCTCGCGGTCCAGACGTTCGTACATATCGGTGCGGTCGAAACTCTGGGTCTTGCCGGCAAACCGGATTGATTCGGGTACGGGCGGACTGACCACAGGCTGAAACCATGTGGCATGCGTCACGGTATAGGCCGGCCCCTCGGGCGAAGGGAGGGTGCGGGAGGCCGCCTGGTCTCGTGAGGTTGAACTCAGATGGGCGGGTTTCGCCGGTTGTGGAGTGTGTTTTTTGGCCTCTACAGGTAAAATGGCCATAAGGAGAAGCGCGCACGCTGCGAGTGTCTGTTTCATTGCTGGGGCTGGATGGTGGTGTTATTGTTTTTGTAATTCAGGATGTTGATGTCGCCGGCGAGCTTATATTCCTGCCCGTCGGTGCCGGTGGCGGTAATCACATAATAATAAACACCTGAAGGCACCAGTTTGCCCTTATAGCGACCGTCCCAACCTTGCGACGGATGCGTAAGATGCGCCATTTCAAGCCCCCAGCGGTTGAAAATATGGCAGTCGAAATCGATGATTGACTTATACGAGACCTTCCACTCGTCGTTCACGCCCTCACTCGCTCCGGGCGAAAATGCATTGGGGCAATCGAGGTGCGATTCACCCACATACACTTCATAGGTCTCGCCCGTGTAGTCGCACGAATTGTCGTTGTTTCCGGCGACGAAGCGCACGTAGGTGGTGCCGTAGTCGCTGAACACATGCGTCACCTCATTCTCCTGTATGCGGAGGTCGATGAGGTCGAACTCGCGGTCGCGCGCGAACTGCCATTCGCGGTAGACCACGGCATCGGATGTGGCTGCGGTGAAAGTCACCTCCACCGGGCCGGAACCCCCCAATGCCGAGGTGTTGTCCTTCTGCTCGTTGTCAATGTCACGTCCGGCGGGTTGTGCCGATGTGACCACCCCCACAGCCGTGGCTGTAACCGAGGGTGATTCAATCTGCACGCCCTCGCCCCACTGGGTGAGAAAACGGTCGCCCGACAGGGTGAATCCCGTGTCGCACAGCGGCGCCTCGGTGCGTATCACATCCGATGCGTATTCAAGCACGTTGTCGGCCACAGAGGGGACGTAGGAAAATGACTCCTGGTCGAACACCAGTGTGTTATATGTCAGATGAAGCTCACGCGACAAGGTCTGCCCCACACCGTTCACCGAGAAAAACTGGATGCGGTCGGCGGTGCCTCCGAACTGCAGGGCGGTGCGGTCGCACTCCTGCTGGCCGGGCACAACGTCAAGACTTTGCATAGAGCATGGATGATTCATATAATTCACCACCCAGAAACAATAGTTACGGCCTCCGGCACTGACGATATAACCCATGTCGGGGGAATTCATCGTGATTTTCGATTTGCCGTCCTGTACGAACGACACCATGTCCTCGGCAAATCCGCCGCCAAGATTACTGAACCGCTGCCAGCGCACTTCGGCAACTTGTGAAGGAACATCCGGAGTGAACACCGCCGTGGCCGAGCCGGCATAGCTCACCACATACACCTTTTCAAGCCCGGTGGAGGCCGCCACATCTACAGCTATGGGCGCACGCGCCGCGTCCACCCCCTCGAAGGTCAGATCGGCAGCAGCCATCCGCCCAAAAGAAAACATGAACACCAGCGCACAAAGCCACCGGCAGTATATCATCAATTTGTTTAGCTTGTTCTGCATTGTTCTCATTATCTCCTGATTCATTGCGGTCAGACCGACGGGCATTCATTCTGCCGAAACGTCGGCGCCAATCCACAAATTTACAAAATTATCCCCACACCGCCAAGCCCCCTTGCATTCAGTGACTAACAGAAAATCCGATTATTCCTGCGAAAAATTACCGAATAGATGGCATGGCAGATTGCAGATTTTTATTAAATTTGAATTCTTTCATCCCCAAAAACAGATTCATGAAATACAACCGATGCGGAAACAGCGGCATCGAGTTGCCTGCCCTCTCGTTAGGGTTATGGCACAATTTCGGTGACGTCGACGATTTTGCCACTGCAAGAGAAATGCTGCTCACGGCTTTTGACAACGGCATATGCCACTTTGACCTCGCAAACAATTACGGGCCATCGCCCGGAAGCGCCGAAATTACTTTCGGCAAAGTGATGAACAAAGATCTTGCTTCTCATAGAGACGAATTGTTTATCTCTTCAAAAGCAGGACATACCATGTGGCCGGGAGTGTACGGAGGCAATTCCTCTCGCAAAAACCTTATAGCTTCATGCAATGCCAGTCTGAAAAGAACCGGCCTTGAATACTTCGATGTATTTTATAGTCACAGATATGACGGGGTCACACCTATTGAGGAAACAATGCAAGCTTTGATCGACATTGTAAGAAGCGGGAAGGCCCTATACGCCGGCATATCGAAATATCCGCCCAAAGAACAGGAGTACGCATACCGTATTCTTTCTGACGCCAAGGTACCATGCCTCGTAAGTCAATACCGATACTCGATGTTCGACACAGACTCGGCTAAAAATAATTTTGAAGTTGCCGCATCAAACGGCAGTGGAATAACGGTGTTCTCCCCGCTTGCACAAGGTCTGCTGACAGACAAGTATCTGCACGGAATTCCGGCAAATAGCCGCGCTGCCAAAAGCACAGGCTTTCTCCAGCTTTCGCAGGTAACAGACGAAAAAATTGCTAAAGCCCGCAAGTTAAACGAAATTGCCGCCCGGCGCGGACAAACCCTGGCTCAGATGGCCATTGCCTGGATTCTAAATGACAAAAGAGTAACATCTGTTATAATCGGGGCATCATCGGTCAATCAATTGCTGGCAAACCTGCAGGCTCTTGACGCCCCGTCATTCTCACCTGAAGAGCTAAAAACCATAGCATCCGTTTTAGGTGAATAGCAAACCATGACGATTTGTTATGGTTAAGAATAGCGAAAGCGGTGCGTCCGGGAGGGGACGCACCGCTTTCGGTGTTATGGGGATAGCGGAATGGTCTCCCGAAGGGAGGCGGCCGCTACGTCATCAGGATGTCTGCAGCTTGAAGTTGATGGGGAGGGTGTACCACACGGACACCGACTGGCCGTTCATCTTGCCGGGGATAAACTTGGGCAGAGTCTTTACAACTCGCACAGCTTCCTTGTCAAGGTCGGGGTCTTTGCCGCGGAGCACGACAACTTCGCCTACATTACCATCTTTCTTCACAACGAATTTCACAACCACACGGCCCTGGATGTTGTTCTCGGCTGCCATGGGGGGGTATTTGATGTGAGTACCGATGTATTTGAGAAGTTCGCCTTCACCGCCGGGGAACTGAGGCATCTGCTCAACGGCCGTGAAGATTTCCTCTTTCACGGGTTCGGGCTTCTTCTCCTCCACGATGATTTCCTCGCGGTATTCGCGCACAACGTTGAGGTCGTCGGTACCCTGGTCGAATGTTGTCGAACCGGCTGCAGCAGTCGATTCAGCCACATCGTCCTTCGAGGTGATATCCTCGGTTACCTCTTCGTCGGCGGCGATGGCGATTTCAGTATCCTTGATGGTGTTGAGAATCTCCTCGGGGAGTGCCTCTTCACGCTGGGGTTCTTCCACAGCCTGCTGCACTTCCTCTTCGGGTTCTGCCTCGGCTTCGGCTTCCATCTGAGCAAGCTGCTGCTCAAGCTGAGCCTGAAGCTGAAGTTCACGCTGCTCGCGGCGATAGTCGGAGTACATTCCGTAGAAGTATCCGCCTATGAGCACCAGTATCAGACCGATGATTACAATGACCATGGCGCGGTTGTGACGCTTGTCGCTTGCGCGGCGGAGCTGATATGCGCCGAACTCCTTGTTTTTACCCTCGAACACGAGGTCGGTCCATTCTTTTGATGACAGATCTACATCTTTTGCCATTTCTTTTGCGTCTTTTTCAGGTTAATAAATATAGTCGATCATCACTTATCACTTTTTAGCATGCTTGATCTTGTAGTCGCCAACCATGGCCTCGTCGACATCGGTCAACGTTCCGAGCTGGTAACGCGAGATCTGGTTGATCTGCATCTCGTCGAGAGCAGAAATCACGCTTTCCCAGGATGCGCCTTCCATAGGCTTGATAATCACCACAGGGCGTTCGTATTCGTCGCTGTTACGAATCTTCTTGGCAGCTTCCTGGAACTGCTCTTCGGTGATTTTCTTGTCGCGCCATTCCTGTTTCTTCTTCTCCACATCGGCGAGCACGCCCTTGTTGCGGTCGTGCAGGATTTTGCGGATACCCTGCTGGGTGGCACCGTCGTTGCCGATGAATTCGGTCATCTGGAGGTTCGAGGAAACCACGTCGGTTCCGTTGAGTTCCATTTCGGGCTTACCTGTGTAGTAGTACACGGTGTTGCCTTTCACATTTCCGTTGTCATCGTAGTCGGTGTCGAGGATGAGCGTAATGGCTTCCGATTCCTTAGCTTTCTGTAGTTCCGTCTGCTCGAGCTTCTCGTTGGTGGGGAGCGCGATGCTGAGGGTCTGCGATTTGATCATCGTGGTACAGAGCATGAAGAACGTAATCAGAAGCATGTTCATGTCCACCATGGGGGTGAAGTCCACATGGATAGCCATTTTTTTCTGGGCGCCTTTTTTCTTTTTGCCGCCCGATGATTGTTCTATCTGTGCCATAATGATTAATCAGCTTCGGTTTTGAGGGCGGTCATCACAGAGAATTTGTTCATCTTGATGGTCTGAAGGTTGTCGAGCACCCGGTGGATGGTCTCGTACTTCGTGCCACGGTCAGACTTCACGGCGATGCCCTCGCCTTTCTGGATAGCTTCCTTGATGTTAGTGTTAGAGGAATTGTAGATGGCGCGCATCCAAATCTGGAACTCGTTGGTCGACAGGGGTGTTCCGTTTTCGTCGGTATAATTGATATCCTTGAAGGGAATGCCCACGTCGCGGGGTTTCAGACTTCCAATCAGTACGGGCTTGTCGGCGGTCTGGCCGAGGAACTCGTCCTGCTTGGTGGTTTCAAGCATGAGGAACTCATGCATTTTTTCCAGGGGTACGCCAAACGAAGCGTTCTTTGCAAACTTTTCGATATCCATCGCGGTCAAACCGAGTTTTTTCCCGGTTTTCTTTTCATAGTCGGCGGCTGCGCTGCGAAGCACCTCACGGCGGAGGGCTTCCGAGCCCCATTCCTCGGCGTTGTCGGGATCGGCGTCACCAAGGAGCGACATGAAAACGTTTCCTTGGGGTGACACCAGCACCTGCGCAACGTTGGAGGTGGGAACCTTGATCTCAGAAACAGACGACGGTGTGATCACCGTTACCGGCTCTTTCTGGAGGAAGGTCGAAGTCAACATGAAGAAAGTAAGCAAAAGAACGGTTACGTCGCTCATCGCGGTCATGTCGATGAGGGTACTCTTTCTTTTAATTTTTACTTTTCCCATATTTTCCTTTTGTTATAATTGTGAATAAACTGTTGTTGAGGAAAACAGGGGATTAGTGGGTAGCTGCGAACGACTGTACGATTGAGAAACCGATTTCGTCGATAGCGTAGGTGAGGTTGTCGATCTTGTTGGTGTAGAAGTTGTAGGAGATTACAGCGAAAGCACCGGTGGCGATACCGAAAGCGGTGTTCACAAGAGCCTCAGAGATACCGGTGGAGAGTTCCGACGAGTCGGGAGCACCGGATGCGGACAGAGCCTGGAACGATTTGATCATACCGAGCACGGTTCCGAGAAGACCGACGAGAGTACCGAGAGTGGTGAGGGTTGCCACGATGGGGAGGTTCTGCTGCAGCGAGGGCATCTCGATGGCGGTAGCCTCTTCAACTTCCTTCTGAAGTGTGGCGATTTTCTGCTCTTTGGAGAGAACGGTGTTGCGGTCCATCTCCTCGTAACGGTTGAGGGCGGCTGCTACGACAGCTGCTACAGAACCTTTCTGCTTGTTGCAGAGAGCCTGAGCGCCCTTGATGTCGTTGGTGGCAAGGCATTTTTTAACGGCCTCAACGAATTTTGCGATGCTGCCGGTGCCTTTGGCGCTCTTCAGAGCGATGGCGCGCTCAACAGAGAGAACGATAACGGTGAGGAAGAGAGTCTGGAGGATAGGCACGATGATACCGCCTTTGAACACTGTACCGATGAGGTCAACGGGGTGTGCTTTGGCGAATTCGTCACCGGCGAACCACATGGAGATACCGTCGAATCCTTCAGCGTCGAAATGGCTGGGGTGACCAAACACGAAGAGGAACAGGCAGACTGCCACTACAAAGCAGGCGATGATTACCAAGAAGGCATTCTTGATACCACGTACGTTGCTACCGGGTTTCACGTTCGGTGTAGCTGTTTTGGGCTTTTGAGCTTCCATAATTTTTTAAATAAGGACTTTTTTGTTAAAGATGTTATTAATAATGATAGTTTTGTCTAAACTGTCGTTGTCCCTCCCCTTGATGTCAGTATGCGCGGACGCCCTTCGAACCTAATGTCCCGTCCGAGACGGGAGCACCCGGGGCAAAGGGGAATATTGCAGGAGTCTGAATGTCGATGTAATGCCGATTACCGAAAGTGGAACTGTTCGACCCGCGATACTCGGGGAAGAAACCAATGCAATTTCATAACGCATTTCATGGCACTAAACTGATAGGATGCCGCCGTGACGCGGCAACGCTGACAAGGTCCTCCATCGCAAAAGCTAAGTGCAAAATTATCATTATATTTTATTCTGACAAAATTTTTAATGATGATTTTAAACATATGCGGTTTTGGCAACGGCATCCCACAGGCTTACGCCGCCACATCGGCAGGGCGCGGCAGCACCGCGGGAGGTGCGGCAGAGGGATAACAGAATTTCAATTTTCTACGCGGCTGTAACAGCAAGTTGATTTTACAACGGGGTATTTGCCGTTTAAATATATCGCCTTGCAAAATCGGGCGATTTTTTTGCACACTTTAATAAGAAGTGACAAAAATTATAGCTACCTTTGTGGGCACAAAACCAATTGTGGAAATTTTTCCTTAAATAGAAAACATCACACCTTAATAATAAATACACCCAGAAGCTACGTCAATGAGTATCGGGATAAAAGTAAAAAAGGGTCTTGACCTCCACCTGGAAGGCGCAGTGTCCGACCCTCGCGACATTACAGTAAAACCGGTCACCACCGTCGCCATAGTGCCCGACGACTTTCAGGGCATAGTGCCAAAGATGGACGTCCGCGAAGGCGACACAGTGCTTGCCGGTCAGGCCATTTTCCACTCCAAGACACATCCGGAGCTCAAAATCGTATCGCCGGCACAAGGCACAGTCAAAGCCGTGGTGCGTGGCGAACGCCGCAAGATTCTCCGCGTGGAAATCGCCGTTGATGGCGAACAGGCCGCCCGCTTCGACACCACCGGTGCCCTTACCGATGCCGCAAAGGCCAAGGCACTGCTGCTTGAATCGGGACTGTGGGCGCTCACCTCTCAGCGGCCCTACGCCATCGTGACAAATCCGGAAGCCGACATACGCGACATCTTCGTCACCGGATTCGACTCCGCCCCACTCGCCGAAAACCGTGTTGAGCTTACTGACGACGAGCAGAAACAGCTTGCCGCCGGTGTGAAACTGCTCTCACTGCTCACGAAAGGTAAAGTATATGTGTCGCTGCGCCCCGACCAGGAATTCCCGCAGGGCACCGAGGCTGAGGAAGTGCGTGTAAGCGGCCCTCACCCTGCCGGAAATGCAGGCACCGTGATCGGGCTTGTCAAGCCCGTCAACAAGGGTGAGACCGTAATGACCCTCACCATAGACACCCTCCGCCGCATCGGCGCGCTCGCACTCACCGGCACAGTACCCACCGACACGGTTGTGGCCCTCACCGGATCGGAAATCGTCGAGCCTAAACTGGTACGCACCCTCATCGGTGCCTCCATCGCACAGCTGCTCGACGGGGAAATCCGACAGGACAACCGCCATCACCGCATAATTTCAGGCAACGTGCTCACCGGCATCAACGTTGGTGCCGAAGGCTGGCTGCGCGCCCCTTACACTCAGGTGACCGTCATCCCCGAAGGCGACGACGCCGACGAGTTCATGGGATGGGCATCCGTATCGCCGTCGAAAATGAGCGTTAGCCGCTCGTTCCCCGGCCACTTCCTGCGCAACCGCCTGTTCAGTCCCGACGCCCGTCTGCTCGGCGGCCGACGCGCCATGATCATGAGCGGCGAATATGACAAGGTGACCCCCATCGACATCCTCCCGGAATATCTCGTGAAAGCCATCCTGGCCCGCGACATCGACCGCATGGAGCAGCTCGGCATCTATGAGGTGGCGCCCGAGGACTTCGCGCTGGCCGAATATGTGGACACCTCGAAACTCGAGCTGCAGCGCATAGTTCGCGATGGGCTTGACTATCTACGCAAAGAACTTGAATAAAATTCCGCCGCAACAACCCAAATATGAAAGCTTTAAAGAAACTTCTCGACAAAGCGCGTCCGGCCTTTGAGGACGGAGGAAAGCTGCACGCCTTCCGCTCCGTGTTCGACGGCTTCGACACGTTCCTGTTCACACCCAACGAAACCTCGCGTTCGGGCGTGCATATCCACGACAGCATGGACTCCAAGCGCACCATGATCATTGTGATCGCAGCGCTCGTGCCCTGTCTGCTCTTCGGCATGTACAACACCGGCTATCAGCACTGGCTGGCGTGCGGCGCCACCGAATTCCCGTTCTGGTCGCTGATGCTCTACGGATTCCTGGCAGTGCTGCCGCGCATCGTGGTGTCCTATCTTGTAGGTCTCGGCATCGAGTTCGCCGTAGCCCAGTGGCGCAAGGAGGAGATTCAGGAGGGATTCCTGGTGACAGGTATCCTGATTCCGATGATCTGCCCCATCGAGACACCGCTGTGGATGATTGCCGTGGCCACCGCCTTCAGTGTGATTTTTGTAAAAGAGGTGTTCGGCGGGACGGGCTACAACATTTTCAACGTTGCCCTGGTGACACGCGCGTTCCTCTTCTTCGCCTATCCCGCCAAAATGAGCGGCGACGGCGTGTTTGTGGCGCTTAACCCCGCTTTCGGATTCGGCAGCCAGGTGGCCGACGGATTCACCGGCGCCACCCCGCTGGGACAGATTGCCGCCTCGGGCGCAACCGGCCCTGCCGAAGTGGCTCAGGCCATGACAACGCTCACCCATGAGCCCATCTCCACCCTCGACATGTTCCTGGGCCTGATTCCCGGCTCGTTCGGCGAGACATCCGTGCTCTGCATCCTGATAGGAGCCGCCATACTGCTGCTCACTGGCATAGCAAGCTGGCGCATCATCCTGTCGGTGTTCGTTGGAGGCGCATTCATGGCATTCATAGCCAACACATTCGCCACTCCGACCTATCCGGCATCGTTCCTTTCGGTGGCCGACCAGCTCTGCCTCGGCGGATTCGCATTCGCGGCAGTGTTCATGGCATCCGACCCCGTCACATCGTGCCGCACCAACACAGGCAAATATATCTACGGATTCCTCATCGGCGTTGTGGCCATCCTGATCCGCACATACAACAACGGTTATCCCGAAGGCGCCATGCTCGCGGTGCTCCTGATGAACGCGCTTGCCCCGCTCATCGACTACTGCGTGGTGGAGGCCAACGTGCGCCGTCGCCTCAAACGGGCACAGAACTAACAGTCAACCCCAAATCACAAGACTTTCATCAACCCGCAATATGATTAACAAACAGAGCAACGTCTACACCATCGTCTACATCGTGGTGATGGTAGTGATTGTTGGAGCGGCTCTGGCATTCACCTCGCTGTCGCTCAAGGACAGGCAGCAGGAAAACGCCGATGCCGACAAGATGAGACAGATTCTGCAATCGGTGCATGTGGCCACAGAGCGCGCCACAGTGGTGGAGACATTCAACCGCTGCATCACACAGCAGCTTATAGTCGATGCCGCCGGACAGGTGACCGACAACGGCAACGCAGCATTTTCGGTAAACGTGGCGGAAGAGGCCAAGAAGCCCTACGACCAGCGTAAACTTCCCGTGTTCGTCTGCACACTCCCCGACGGGGCAGTGAAATATGTGCTCCCGCTCGCAGGCATGGGCCTGTGGGGACCCATCTGGGGGTATGTGGCACTTGACGCCGACGCATCCACCATCTACGGAGCATACTTCGACCATCAGGGCGAAACCCCCGGTCTGGGCGCAGAAATCACAAAACCTGCGTTCACCGACCAGTTCGAAGGCAAGCAGCTGTTCAAACAGGGACAGTTCCTCCCCGTGGCCGTGCTGAAAAAGGGCATAAAACCCGCCAACGGCGAGGACTATGTCGACGGAATTTCCGGTGGCACCATCACATCGAAAGGTGTGGGCGCCATGCTCGACGACTGCCTGCAGCCCTATAAAGCCTATCTCCAAACCATCAGCAAATAACCCCCAACCCCGCCATGGCAGAAAAAATAAGCAACAAAGACATATTTTTCAATCCGTTCTCCAAGGACAATCCCGTGATTGTGCAGGTGCTCGGCATCTGCTCGGCACTGGCCGTCACCGCCAAACTCGAGCCGGCACTCGTGATGGGTATATCGGTTATTGCCGTCCTCGCGTTCTCGAACGTGATAATCTCGCTCCTGCGCAACACCATCCCCACCAACATCCGCATCATCGTGCAGCTCGTCGTGGTGGCCGCTCTGGTAATCATCGTCAACCAGCTCCTCATGGCCTATGCCTACGACGTGAGCAAGCAGCTTTCGGTGTTCGTGTCGCTGATCATAACCAACTGCATCCTTATGGGACGCCTCGAAGCCTTCGCCATGGGCAACAAGCCCTGGCCGTCGTTCCTCGACGGTGTGGGCAACGGCATCGGCTACACCATCATCCTTGTCATCGTGGGCTTTTTCCGCGAACTGCTCGGCAGCGGCACGCTGTTCGGCTATCAGGTGGTGCCCCAGAGCTTCTACGACGCCGGCTACGCCAACAACGGCCTTATGATTCTCCCCCCGATGGCGCTCATCGTGGTGGCATGCATCATATGGGTACACCGCTCGCGCAACAAGGACCTTCAGGAAAAATAATCCGAAGCTCTCCCGGCGCATGCCCCGGCCAGCCCCACGGCATGCGCAAACCAACCAACCGCTAAACAAAACACAACACATAGCTTCCACAACAAGCTCAGATGGAAAATTTTAACTTGTTCATACGGTCGATTTTCGTCGACAACATGGTGTTCGCCTACTTTTTGGGCATGTGTTCCTTCCTGGCCGTGTCGAAAAATGTAAAGACAGCCTTCGGCCTCGGAGTAGCCGTGACGTTCATGCTGGTGATCACCCTCCCCATCAACTATCTGCTGCAGACCTACGTGCTTCAGGCCGGAGCACTGAGCTGGCTCGGCCCCGATTTCGCCGATGTCGACCTCAGCTTCCTGTCGCTGATCATGTTCATCGCGGTAATCGCCTCCATGACGCAACTGGTTGAAATGGCCGTTGAAAAATACTCACCGTCGCTTTATGCCTCGCTGGGCATCTTCCTCCCGCTGATTGCCGTGAACTGCGCCATCCTCGGCGGCTCGCTGTTCATGCAGCAGCGCGGCTTCTCGAGCGTGGGCACAGCCATATGCGCAGGCGCCGGATGGGGTCTCGGCTGGCTTCTGGCCATCGCCGCCATCGCCGCCATCCGCGAACGCGTGGCCACCTACTCCAACGTGCCCGCTCCGCTGCGCGGCATCGGCATAACATTCATCCTTTGCGCGCTGATGGGTATAGCCTTCATGAGCTTCCTCGGCATAAAGATCTGACAACAAACAACCGCTGAAACAAAACACAGACATAACACTCACGCCATATGACACCACTCATAATGTCGCAAATGGGAGCCACCCTATTGTCGGGCATCGGCATCTTCCTGGTCATCACACTCCTGCTGGTGATTGTACTGCTCGTGGCCAAGCACTATCTGGTAAGCTCCGGAAAAGTAACCGTCACCATCAACGACGACCGCAAGGTTGAAGTAGAATCCGGCCGCCCGCTCCTGTCGGCTCTCGCCACCGAAAACGTGTTTCTCCCCTCGGCCTGCGGCGGCAAAGGCAGCTGCGGCCAGTGCAAGGTGCGTGTAACCGAAGGCGGAGGCGAAATCCTCCCCACCGAGGCCGTGCATTTCACCCGCAAGGAAATCAAGGACAACTGGCGTCTGGCCTGCCAGGTGAAGGTGAAGAACGACCTCGACATAAAAGTTCCCGCCGAAGTGCTCGACATCAAGGAGTACGAATGCACCGTGGTGTCGAACAACAACGTGGCCACCTTCATCAAGGAGTTCATCGTGGCGCTCCCCGAGGGCGAGCACATGAACTTCATCCCCGGCTCATACGCACAGATCAAGATTCCCCCCTTCCACATCGATTACGACAAAGACATCGACAAGGCATCCATCGGCAAGGAATACCTCCCCGCATGGGAAAAGTTCGGGCTGTTCAACCTCAAATGCGTCAATCCCGAAACCACCGTGCGCGCCTACTCCATGGCCAACTACCCTGCCGAAGGCGACCGCTTCATGCTCACGGTGCGCATAGCCACCCCGCCGTTCAAGCCCAAACCCGAAGTGGGATTCATGGACGTGAACCCAGGTATCGCATCCAGCTACATCTTCACGCTCAAGCCGGGCGACAAGGTGCTCATGAGTGGCCCCTACGGCGATTTCCACCCCATCTTCAACTCCAAGAACGAGATGATGTGGATCGGCGGCGGCGCCGGCATGGCCCCGCTCCGCGCGCAGATCATGCACATGACCAAGACACTGAAAACCACCGACCGTGTGATGAACTACTTCTACGGCGCACGTGCACTCAACGAAGTGTTCTATCTCGACGACTTCCTGCAGCTTGAAAAGGAATTCCCCAACTTCAAGTTCCATCTCGCGCTCGACCGTCCGGACCCGGCTGCCGATGCCGCAGGCGTGAAATACACCCCCGGTTTCGTGCATCAGGTGATCTACGACACCTATCTCAAGGACCACGAATCGCCCGAGGATATCGAATACTACATGTGCGGCCCCGGCCCGATGAGCAACGCCGTAAACAAGATGCTCGATTCACTCGGTGTTGACCCCGCCAACATCCACTACGACAACTTCGGCGGCTGACGCACCCCTCACTCCGACAATGATCAGAATCCACACAGATTTCAACCTCACACCACTGACCACATTCGGCCTTCCGGCCGGATGTGGCCGTTTCATAGAGTTTGAGAACGCCGACGACCTCCGCCAGCTCCACCGTCAGGGCGAACTTGACGGGGCTCTTCCCATCGGCGGGGGGAGCAACCTGCTGTTCACCCGGCCGTTCTTCAACGGGACCGTCATACACTGCACCGCCGACCGGCCTACGTTCACCCCGGCAGACCCTGACACCGTGCTGTGCCACGCACCGGCCGGTGTCACCCTCGACCGGCTGTGCGCACAGACATGCGAGATGGGGCTGTGGGGACTGGAGAACCTTTCAGGCATCCCAGGAGAGATAGCTGGCGCATCAGTCCAGAATGTGGGCGCCTATGGCACCGAATTCACCGATGTGGTCGTGGAAGTCGAGACATTCGACACACTCACCGGAACCACCCGCACATTCACCCGAGAGGAATGCCGCTACGGTTACCGCGATTCTGCATTCAAGCACTCACCGCTGGCGGGTCATACCATAGTGCTCGGCGCCACCATAGCGCTGAGCCGCACTCCACGTCCGCGCCTTAATTATGCAGGACTGGCATCGCGTGTGAACGATATCCCCATGGAACAGCTCACCCCTTCCCTGCTGCGCCGGGAGGTTCTCGCGCTGCGCGATTCCAAACTTCCCGACCCCGCCGAGACCGGAAGCGCCGGGAGCTTTTTCAAAAATCCTGTTATCAGCGGTGCCGAATATGACAGTTTGCGTTCCCGGCTGAACATCGACCTGCCCGGACATGTTCTCAATTCAGGGGATGTGAAACTTTCGGCGGCCTGGCTCATTGACCATGCCGGATGCAAACAGCTCACATGCGGTGGAGCCGCATTGTGGCCATCACAGCCATTGGTGCTGGTAAATGCCACCGGCAAAGCCACCGGAGCGGATGTAACGGGGCTTGAGAACCTCGTTATCCGGCAGGTGCATGAAAAGTTCGGAATCAGGCTGAGTGCCGAAGTGGTCCACATCGGTTAATACCGGGTCCTTTTCACACATCCGGAAGGCTTTATCCGCCCGCCCACTCCAGCACTCTTTATCCACATTCATCCCTCTACCAGTCACACCTCAAAATTACCCCCGACATGAGTTCATTCATTATCGAAGGAGGCCGCCCGCTAAGCGGCGAAATCGTACCGCAGGGAGCAAAAAACGAAGCGCTTCAGGTTATAAGCGCCACCTTGCTCACATCCCGCGAAGTCCTTATCGACAACGTGCCTGAAATCAGCGACGTGAAGAACCTCATAGAGCTGCTCCGCATGATGGGTGTGAAAGTGGAACGCCATGCAAGGGGGAGCTATTCGTTCTGCGCCTCCGACATCGACACTGACTATGTGCTGAGCGCTGATTTTGTACGCCGTTGTGCGGCCCTGCGCGGCTCTGTACTTGTGGTCGGCCCCATTCTCGGCCGTTTCGGCAAGGCATATTTCCCAAAGCCCGGAGGCGACAAAATCGGGCGCCGCAAAGTGGACACCCATATCCAGGGGTTTGTAAATCTCGGCGCCACCTACACCTACGAGGCCGACAAGAAAGCCTACCTGCTTGAATCAGCAGGTTCGTTGAAAGGCACGTACATGCTTCTGGACGAGGCGTCGGTGACCGGTACGGCCAATATCATCATGGCAGCCGCCTGCGCCGAAGGCACATCCACCATCTACAATGCAGCCTGCGAGCCCTATGTGCAGCAGCTCTGCTCTCTGATGGCTCAGATGGGCTACAGACTCGGAGGCATCGGCTCGAACCTCATCACCGTGGAGGGCAATCCTGACCTGCCGGCTCGGGCAGGCTCGCCGATACACCACACAATTCTCCCGGACATGATAGAGGTGGGCAGCTTCATCGGGATGGCCGCCATAACCCGCAGCGACCTGACCATAAAGAATGTAAGCTACCGCAACCTGGGCATCATCCCCGAAAGCTTCCGGCGCCTCGGCATACAGATTGACCAACGTGGCGACGACATCCATGTGCCGGCGCTCGACAGCTACGTGATAGAAACCTCGCTCGACGGCTCCATCATGAACATCGCCGACGCCCCGTGGCCCGGGCTGACCCCCGACCTTCTGAGCGTGATGCTGGTTGTGGCCACCCAATGCCGTGGGAGCGTGCTTATACATCAGAAAATGTTCGAGAGCCGACTTTTCTTTGTCGACAGCCTCATAGACATGGGTGCACAGATTCTGCTGTGCGACCCCCACCGCGCCGTAGTCATAGGCCACGACCACAAGTTCACCCTGCGTGCCAACAAGATGAGCTCCCCCGACATCCGTGCCGGTATCGCACTGTTGCTTGCGGCCATGTCGGCAAAGGGAGTGAGCACAATCGGCAATATCGAGCAGATTGACCGCGGATACGAAAGCATCGACCTGCGCCTGAACAATCTCGGTGCATCGATAACGCGCGTCGACTGAAAGCCCACACCGACACGGCCGATGACCTGTGGAATAGCGTTCATAGCATAGCCATAGCCACACAACAACTTCCCGTCCTTTTCCTTTTGGGCGGGAAGTTGGCATTTTTTGGATATTTCAACTTATTACGGAAATTTTTCGTTAATTAGTTGTACCTTTGCCACAATTCCCAATCAAGTCTATTTCGTGCTATGATCACTTTCATGATTACGCTCTTCGTGATAGGTTATGTACTTATCGCACTTGAGCATGTTCTTCACATTAACAAAGCTACTTTCGCGTTGATAATGAGCGGCGTCCTTTGGGCGGCGTATGCTCTTTGCGGTCACGATCCGAATCTGTCGGCCGACCTCGTCACATCTCTGGGCGACACTTGTGAAATCATAGTGTTCCTCATCGGAGCAATGACCATTGTGGAGCTTATCGACCGTTACGGAGGATTCAATATAATCATACACCGGATACACGCCTCCAACAAGCGCGGCCTGATGTGGGTGCTTGCATTCGTGGCATTCTTCCTTTCCAGCATTCTCGACAACATGACCACGACCATCATCATGGTCATGATGCTGCGGCGCATGCTTGCCGACCAGAAAGAACGCTGGACCTTCGCCTGTGTCATTGTAATAGCCGCCAACAGCGGAGGCGCATGGTCGCCCATCGGCGACATCACCACCATCATGCTGTGGATGAAGAACTACGTCTCGTCAATCGACCTGATTGTCAACCTGATTGTGCCTTCGATAGTATCGGTAGTCATCCCCACCATGATTGCCACCCGCTATATAAAGAGCGAACCGGTGGAACAGCTCAATGCCAACGATACCCGCATAGGCTATGAAATGAGCCGACATCACCGTAAATTGTCCATCGCCATCCTGATATGCGGCGTGGCCGGGCTGCTTTTCGTTCCTGTATTCAAATCCATCACCCACCTGCCCCCCTACATGGGCATCCTGATTTCACTGGGTGTTCTCTGGCTCATCACCGAAATAATCGTTCGCCACTATCGCCTCGACGGCAAAATCGAGGGACGCATATCCCAAGTGGTGCGCCACATAGACATGTCAACCATCCTGTTCTTCCTGGGCATTCTCCTCTCTGTGGGCGCACTGCAGCAGGCCGGAATTCTCAACCACCTGGCCCACTGGCTCAACGACTCCATCCATCAGCCCTATCTTATCAACGGCATCATCGGCATCCTCTCCTCAATAGTGGACAACGTGCCCCTGGTGGCAGCCTGCATGAACATGTATCCGGTAATGACGGAATCCATGATTGCCGCAGCAGCCGACCCGGCCTATGCAGCATTCTTCGTGGAGGACGGTCTGTTCTGGCATCTGCTCACTTTCTGCGCCGGCGTGGGCGGCTCACTGCTCATCATCGGCTCGGCGGCCGGTGTAGTGGCCATGGGCATCGAGAAAATTCCGTTCCTGTGGTATGCGCGCCGCATCACATGGCTGACGTTCCTGGGCTATGTGGCCGGCATAGTATGCATCTGGCTTGAAACCTTTATCATCTCCATCTAACATTTTGCCCCGGCGGTTGTTCTAACTGACAGATAACATCTAATAAACAAGATTATGAACGACCGCCTTTCATACGAGGAGAAAAAAGAACTTCCCGACAGTGTGTTCGGGCTTCCTGAACGCCGTGAATACCCCATGCCCGACGCCGCACATGTGCGTGCCGCCGAAGCCTACTTCCGCTATTGCCCCGACGACCTCAAGCCCAAACTGGCCAAAGCCATAATGGACCGCTCCCGCCAGTTCGGTGTCGACGTGGAAAGCCCTGTAGTGCTCTCATATGCCAACGAGTAAACATGCCCATGCGTAACCACGCGACGGGAGGCCCTGCGCCCAGCCTGAAATGCGTCCTGACTGCCCGCAGTCTATTAAATTTACTAAATTTGGGGTAATCTTAACCAAATAAATTTTAAGATTCGCGGCGTATTGCATACCTTTGTTTCCAAATTGCCCGTAGCCGAAAGCCATGGGCCGTAATCAAATGCGCCACTTCTCACATCATGAAGGAAGAATATAAGGATATTGCCCCATACGACGACACCGATTTCCAGCCGATTATGGCCGAACTGGTCAAAGAGCCCGGTTTTGAAAACGCAATCCGCTATGTGATGCCCGATGCCAACTATTCCGAAATGGCCGAAGAGCTGCTGAAGGTGAAGGGCAAAGAGGAATTCCAGCAAAAGGTAATGTTTCCCATCCTTAATCTGCTGGAACAAAAAACAACCGCCGGAGTTACCGAATCCGGCCTGGATCACATCCTCCCGCAACATAACGTGCTGTTCATCTCGAATCACCGCGACATTGTGCTGGACGCCTCGTTTCTTGGCCTCACCATGATTCGCCGCGGATGGCCGGCACAGGAAGTCGCCCTGGGCGACAACCTGCTCATCTACGAATGGATCGAGCGTCTTGTACGCCTCAACAAAGGTATAATAGTAAAGCGCAACCTGCGTCTCACCAAGGCTCTTGAGGCAGCGCGCCAGCTTTCGGGCTACATGCACTACTGCATTCAGGAAAAGCATGAATCGGTGTGGATTGCACAGCGCGAAGGCCGTGCCAAGGACTCCAACGACGTCACACAGGAGAGCGTCATCAAGATGCTTGCGCTTGCGGGCGAAAGCGACTCCATCGTGGGACGCCTGCTTGAACTGAACATCACCCCTACCTCCATCTCCTACGAATACGACCCGAACGACTATCTGAAGGCTCGTGAGTTTCTGGCACGCCGCCGCGACCCGGAATTCAAAAAGTCGCAGCGCGACGACCTGTTCAGCATGGAAACGGGCATACTGCAGTACAAGGGCCGCGTGCACTTCGCCATCGGCGAATGCATCAACGACAAGCTCCGCGAAATGCCGGCCGACATCGACAAGGTTGAGGCCGTACGCCGCGTATGCGCGCTGATCGACCGCGAAATCCATCTCGGCTACCGCATCTATCCCAACAACTACATAGCCTACGACAGGCTCAACAACACCTCCCGTTTTGCCGGAGAATACACCGACGCCGACATGGCTGACTTCGACAAATATGTTGACGCACAGCTCGACAAAGTGGATTTGCCCGACATAACACCCGAAGAACGCGAATTCATGCGCATGCAGATTATGGCCATGTACGCCAACCCCCTCACCAACCAGCTGGCAGCCAAGGGGGAATAACAAATCGACCCACCCCCTAAAACCCACCACGCCATGAGAGCCCCCTTTGTAGCATTGTTGACAATTCTTTTGGTGTGTCTCGCAGCCGACGCCTACATCTACGTGCAGCTACGGCGCAGGTGTAAAAGCCGGTTCTGGCCTCTCGTCCAGCTTGTAAGCGCCCTGCTGCTTCTGGGCATGATGATAGTGGAGATGTGTCTGCTTCCGAAGCAGATCGGCGAAAAACAGCTGTTAGGTAAGATGTGGCTTCTCTACACTTATCTGAGCATATATCTGCCCAAATACGTTGCCATCCTTTTCGATCTCATCGCTTCGTTGCCGCGCCTGTGGCACCGCCACCGTATCAAATGGCTTACGGCCACCGGCATCGGGGCAGCCGTGGTGATTTTCGCCGCCATGTGGTGGGGAGCGCTGATCAACCGCTTCAACATAGATGTCACACATGTGGATGTGCCCGTTCCGGGACTGCCCGCGTCGATGAACGGACTGCGCATCGTGCAGTTCTCCGACCTGCATACAGGCACCTTCGGGCGCGACACCACATTCACAAGCGAACTTATAGACAGCATAAATGCCCAGCATGCCGACGTGATTGTGTTCACAGGCGACATTGTCAACCGCCATTCAGGCGAGATGGAGCCGTTTGTACGTACCCTCTCGAGGCTGCATGCGCCCATGGGAGTGTACGCCATCCTCGGCAACCACGATTACGGCGACTACTTCAACTGGCCCGCACCGCAGATAAAGCAGGCCAACATGCAGCTGCTTTACGACCTTTACAAGCAGACCGGCATCCGCCTGCTGCGCAACGAAACGGTGTGGCTGCGCCGTGGTGCCGATTCTCTTGCCCTCATCGGTGTGGAAAACATCGGCGAACCGCCGTTCACCACCTACGGCTCGCTCAGACGGGCATATCCGAATCTTTCCGACAGCATTCCCAAAGTGCTCCTGTCGCACAATCCGCGCCACTGGACCGACTCAATAGCCACCGACCCTGCAGCCAACGTTGCGCTCACACTCTCAGGCCACACCCACGCCATGCAGATTGAGATCGGCAAATGGTCGCCATCAGCCTGGCGCTACGACACATGGGGCGGCATGTACACCGACGATGCACACCGCCAGCTCTATGTCAACATCGGTGCAGGCACCGTGGGTATGCCGATGCGCATAGGCGCCACACCTGAGATAACAGTGATTACCCTCCACTCCATACCATGACCTCAGAAAAGACCATCGACTCAATCATTGCCATTGAACTGGGACTGGAACCCAAGTTCGTATCAGCCGTGCTCAACCTGCTTGCCGACGGGGCCACCATCCCGTTCATAAGCCGCTACCGCAAGGAAGCCACCGGCAACATGGATGAAGTGTCGATTTTCCGCATCGAGCAGCGGGCCAAGGAACTTGACGACCTGTCGAAACGCAAGGAATATATCCTCAACACCATCGACAGCCAGCAGAAACTCACTCCGGAGCTCCGCGAACGTATAGAGCACTGTTTCGATCTGAACGTGCTTGAGGACATCTATCTTCCCTATAAGCCCAAACGGCGCACCCGTGCCCAGGTTGCTCGCGAAAACGGGCTTGAACCGCTGGCAAAAATCATCATGTCGCAGCGGCTTAAAAGCCTGCCTGAAGCTGCCGCACGATTCATCTCTGACAATGTGGCTGACACTGACGCCGCCCTGAAAGGGGCAGCCGACATCATTGCCGAATGGGTCAACGAAAACGAGGCAGTGCGCAACCGCGTCCGCCGCCAGTATTCCCGCTACGCCACCGTGAAATGCAAGGTGGTGAAAGGGAAAGAGGAGGAGGGTGCCAACTACGCCAATTATTTCGACTTCTCCGCCCCGCTCAACCGCGTAGGCTCGCATGCCTATCTGGCCATGCGCCGCGGCGAGAACGAAGGATTCCTGAAGGTCTCCATCGAGGTTGACAACGACCGTACACTCGACGGTATCTACCCCATGTTCCTGAAAAGCCACGGTTCCGACGAGGTGCACGACTTCATACTCGACGCTGTTGACGATGCCTACAAACGGCTCACCCGTCCGGCCATTGAGAACGAGTTCGCCGGCATGGCCAAACTGAAAGCCGACGAGACGGCTATCAACACCTTCGCCGACAATCTGCGCCAGCTGCTGCTGGCCTCCCCGCTCGGATCAAAACGTATAATGGGAGTGGACCCCGGCTTCCGCACCGGATGCAAGGTGGTGTGCCTCGACGCCAACGGCAATCTGCTCTGCCACGACGTGATTTATCCCACGCCTCCCAACAACCGCATTGACGAAGCTGCCGAAAAGGTGCTCACGCTGGTTCGCCGACACCGCATCGAAGCCATCTCGCTCGGCAACGGTACGGCAAGCCGCGAGACGGAGCGTTTCCTGAAATCGCTGAAATTTGACCACGAGGTGCAGATACACGTGGTCAGCGAGAACGGGGCTTCGGTCTACTCCGCATCGAAAATAGCGCGTGACGAATTTCCCGACCACGATGTGACGGTGCGTGGCGCCGTATCCATCGGACGCCGCCTCATGGACCCCCTGGCCGAACTTGTGAAAATCGACCCGAAAGCCATCGGTGTGGGCCAGTATCAGCACGATGTGGACCAGTCCAAGCTCAAGGCATCGCTCGACATGACCGTTGAATCATGTGTCAACTCGGTGGGAGTGGACGTCAACACCGCCTCACGCGAACTGCTCTCCTACGTATCGGGCATCGGCGACACTCTTGCGGCCAATATAGTTTCGTTCCGTGCCGCCAACGGCGACTTCCCGTCGCGCGAAGCCATCAGACGCGTGCCCCGCATGGGGCCCAAAGCATTTGAGCAGGCGGCTGGCTTCCTGCGTGTACCAACCGGCGCCAATATTCTTGACAACACGGCAGTGCATCCCGAACGCTACCCTCTCGTGGCGCGTATGGCCGCTGACGCAGGGTGCTCGCTCGACGAATTCATCCATTCGCCCGAACGCTTCCGTGCAACCGACCTCTCGCGATATGTGGATGGAGAAACGGGCATGGCAACCCTCACCGACATCATCGCGGAGCTTGAAAAGCCGGGACGCGACCCGCGCGAAAAAGCCACGGTTATGGAGTTCGACGATTCGATAACCGACATAAACGACCTGCGCGAAGGGATGGTGCTCCCCTGCATTGTCAACAATATCACCGACTTCGGCGCATTTGTGGATCTCGGGATTCATAAAAGCGGACTTATCCACATATCGCAGATGGCCGAACGTAGGGTTTCACATCCGTCGCAGGTAGTGAAACTCAACCAGCATCTCAAGGCCAAGGTAATCGATATCGACATCCGCCGCGGACGCATCGCTCTGACTCTAAAAGGCGTTGACCAAAACTGATGGAGAACAGCATTCTGATCGGAATAGGCAGCAACGTGCCCTCACGGGCCGAAGAGGTGTCGCGTGCCATGCTCTGGCTGCGTCGCTACATGAGCACATCCCATGAGACCGTACCCTACCCGACGGCGCCCGACGGCGAGCCGGCGTCGACGCCGGAATATCTGAATGCCGTTATCGAGGGTCTAACCCCCCACGACATTGAGTTCCTGCAGAGCAAGTTCAAGGCATACGAACGGCGTCGGGGCAGATTGCCGGAACACCGCAGTCAGGGCCATATCATAATCGACATAGATCTGGTGGCATTCAACGGAGAGATTCTTAAAACCGAGGAATACGAATCCGTTCATTTCCGCCGTGGGCTGGAACTGCTCAAATTCCCTTCAAGTCCCACGGAATAAACCGCACCTGCCGCGTGCAGTGCTTCTTCAAGCCGCTGCCGCCGCTCCGCTCCAAGCCTGCGCGACAACACCACGCACCGAGGGCGCAGGGCAACCACAAGTTGCTCGATGTCCCCCCGGAATCCGGTTGTCACAATCATAAAATCCGCATTGTGCATATCAGGGCGTCCCGCAGCATCCTCCGGTGTCAGCGGACGGTTCAACAGCACCATCCGCACATCTCCTATCCGCCACACCGCGCTGTCGGCCTCAATCCATTCCGAGCGGAACGGTGTCGAAACAATATCAAGCGAATCTATGTCACGGCGCGCCATATAGTCGCTGAGCCTGAAATTAAGACGTTCCCGCAGTCCGGCATGATGCCGCACCGGCGCATCGGTGAGAACCACGGCGCGATGTCCGTCGCCGGCAAGCACCGTCGTGCCATAGAAATCATAGAGAGCCGACACATGCGGTTCATACCGATTGTCCGCCCATATCCGATCCACGCCCCACACGGCAAAAAGCACCATAATTCCGGCCATAGCCGGAGCGAGTGTCCTCTTCTTAAGCGACACCCACAGCATACAGAGTGCCACATAGCCTGCCGCCACCAACGGCCAACCTGGATAGACGGCCCGGATTGCACCGCCGTCTACCCCGGCAATCCAGCCGCACACCGTAGCCATTGCCTCATAAATGCCGTTTTCAACCCATGCGGCCCACGCCACAGGCAACCCGGCCCATGAGAGCACCAACACCAGCACCCCTATAATCATAAAGGGTGGCAACAGCAGGGTCAGCGGCAGATTGGCAGCCAGAAACAGCAACGGCACCTGATGAAAATAATATGCCGCAAGGGCGCAGGTCCCGGCCATGGCGCATATGCTCACCGCACACCACTGCCACAGCAGACGCACAGCCCGGGGATATCGTTTCGGCAGGCGCATGTACGGCATAAACATGAGGATGGACGCCACGGCCGAAAAAGAGAGCTGAAACGCCGGCGAGAACAGGCTCCGGGGTGTCACCACAAGTATGACTATTGCTGCCAGACACAGATTGTTCATCGACGACGAGCCGCGGAAAAGCAGCTGTCCGCCAATCAGCATCGAGGCCATCACGGCCGTACGTGTCACTGACGGCGGGAATCCAACCAGGGCCACATAGAACCACACACCTAACAGCACGCACAACCGCCCGGCATGCCTGTGTCCGGCAAGACTCAGCGGCCAGAACAGCAGTGAAACCATAAAGGTGATAACTGCAACATGCATTCCGCTCAGTGCCAGCACATGAGCCGTCCCGGACAGAGCGAAACGCTCTCGCACCACCGGCGAAAGCATATCGTCGTTTCCGGTGAGCACCGCATCGAGCATATCGGCGGCGTCAGGCGAAAGTACGCACCTGTAGAATATGAAATGAGACAGCTGCGACCGCCAGCGGTCAAGCGTGTGGCGCCAGCCGGTGGCAGGAGAGACAATCTGTAAATCCCCGGCCCCCACATGCGCAGTGGCGCTTACGGCATTGCGCAGATAATATCCGCGCGGGAAAAATTCATCGGGGGCAAGATAGTGTTCTGCAAGCGGACGGACCGGCGCGCGGAACTCAATCCCGTCGCCTGCTTCTACCAAGGGAAGCATGGCATGATAGCTCACAGCCACGTTGGCATAGCCATCGGGGGTGTCGGTCCTTACAAGCAGGCGTTGATTATAGTCTGACCTCGTCACGGCTGTGACAACACCGGTGTGGAGATGTGCTTCCCCGTCCGCATCGAAGGCTATCGGCTGCGGATTGCCTACGGCTGCCACTGCAACTCCGATTGCCGCAAAAAGAAACGACGAGGATACCCGGCGCATCCGCGCAATAAAAAAAGTGATGCATGCCACGGCAGTCAGAACCGCGGCATGCACCGTATAATCAGGCATGAGGCAACCGGCCGCTATCCCGGCCATGAATGCCACCGTGGGAAACAGGAGCGGCACCGGCGACAGCAATGGTTGCGGAGTGTTCAAAGGAGGAGAGTGTTAGGTTATGCGATGCCGGAAAGAGAATCGTTAAGCGTGTCAGCTTATCGTGTTCATAACCACGAAGAAGCTGCTTACACCGATAAGAATCCAGAGAAGCACTGCCAGCAGCAGCGGACGCACACCCACTTTTTTCACCATGCCGAGCGACAGACCCGCGCCGATGAAGAACAGGGTGACAACCAGCGCTTTCTTAGAGATGTAAACAATCGTGTCGCTGACGGCCTGAGGTATGCCGCAGTAGGTGTTGATAATCATGGCAAGCACGAAAAGGAAGATGAACCAGGGTATGGAAATCTTTCCCCCCTGCTTGTCGCGGAAGATGAACATTGTGACAAATGCCAGCGGAATAATCCACAGCGCACGGGTACACTTAATCAGGGTGGCTATCTCACAAGCCTCGCGGCCATAGACATCACCGGCACCGACCACCGACGATGTATCGTGGATAGCGATGGCTGCCCACGTGCCGAACTGAGCCTGGCTCATGTCGAAATAATGTCCGATAGGCGGGAAGATAAAGAGGGCTATGGCGTTGAGAATGAAGATTACGCCCAACGACACAGCCATCTCATGGTCATCGGCCTTAAGCACCGGCCCCACGGCGGCGATGGCGCTTCCGCCACAGATGGCCGTACCTGACGAAATGAGATAGGAGGTCTTGCGGTTCAGGTTCATCCATATTCCGAGCATTACGCCGAACACCATGACACCGATAACCGATACCACGGTGAACATCATTCCTTCGGCACCGCTTTTGAGTGCTGTGGTTACGTTCATGCCGAAACCAAGCCCCACCACCGAGGCCTGCAACAGATATTTGGAACCTTTTTTATTGAATTTCGGGAACGGCATCGGAAATATGAACGCAAACACCAGACCTGCGAAAAGCGCGAGGGCCGGTGTCACGAGTTCACTCCCCCCAAAGGCCTTGAGGGGCAACGCTATAAGGATGATTGCAAGTATGTAGACATATTTGGCTGCGTTGTTCATAATTCTTACGGTCAAAATTAATTTGTATCTGTATTTATTGATAATAATTGTATGGCATCATTATAAAAGGCAACAGGACAAGGAAACCGATTGCCGTAAAAAATGCGGACTCAGCGGGCGTTCCATATCTCCCACGACTCGAACGCCTGCAGGAGCAACATCTCCAGACCGTTCTTCACCACTGCACCATGCTCGGCGGAACGCTTCATGAACAATGTCACATCGGGATTGTAGAGAAGGTCGTAGCACAGAAAGTCTGGTGTAATCAGATCATATGGGATGGCGGGACAGCTGTCCACGTGGGGATACATACCCAGGGGTGTGGTGTTTACAATAACATTGTGCGTGTGCATCACTTCGGGGGTAAGCTCTGCATATGTGAGGACTCCTTCACGTTTGGTGCGCGACACAAGTGTAGGCTTTACGCCCAGATCCTCGAGAGCACAGCATACGGCCCGCGACGCTCCGCCTGTGCCAAGCACAAGCGCCTCCTTCTGATTAGGTTTAAGCATCGGCTCAATCGACATCTTGAATCCGGCATAATCGCTGTTGAAACCGATCAGACGGAAATCGTTGTCGGATTTTCCTCGGACAATCTGCACCACATTGACGGCACCTATACGCTGCGCCACAGTATCTATATCATCGAGATACGGCAGAATCTGCTGCTTGTAGGGGATCGTGACATTCAGGCCGGCGAGGGCCGGATTCTCTGCCAGCACCTCCATCAGATCGCCGATATCCGGGATCTCGAAGTTCACATACCGGGCATTGATACCCTCCGATTCAAACTTACGGTTGAAGAATGTCTGCGAAAACGAATGACCCAGCGGGTAGCCTATCAGTCCGAAAATTTTCTCATTTTTAGCCTTCATCGTTGGCGAGATTTGATGTGACACGACCGCATGCCGGCACTCAATCCGATGCCCGGGTATCCGCATCCATAAGAATACGGGACGCATGCAATTATTATTTTGCAAAAATACGATTTTTTCAACTTTTTCAGCTTTTTTAGTGGCATTTATATTCCGTGAAATTTTTTCAAACGTTCTTTAATGCATTTTATATGCCGATTATCATGGCTGCAATGAATTTTGCGTTGAAAAATTTATTAAATTTGCATATTACTAAAAAAACGCTTACACTGCATTCATCGTAATGAAATATATCGGAGCACACGTACCGGTCCATGGCAAATTGGCAGAGGCACCGGTTTTTGCCAACCAACTCGGGATGAAAGCCTTCGCGCTTTTCACCCGCAATCCTTCGCGCTGGAAAGCGCCCGAACTGAAACCCGACGACGTCGCCCTCTTCCGCCACAACTGCAGCGACCTGGGCTACGACCCTCGATTCATACTTCCCCATGACGGCTTTTTGATAAACCTCGGCTCGCCCGACCCGGACAAGCTGGCCATGTCGCGGGAGGCATTCATCGACGAGATGCAACGCTGCAGCACGTTGGGGCTGACCATGCTCAACTTCCACCCCGGCTCGCACCTCAACGCAATCACACCGGAGGAATGCATCGCCACCATCGCCGAATCAGTCAACATGGCGCTTGAACGCACATCGGGCGTGACGGCCGTAATTGAGTCCACTGCCGGACAGGGTTCAAATCTGGGCTACCGTTTCGAACAGATCGCCGCAATCATCGACGGCGTCAGGGACAAGGAGCGCATCGGGGTATGCATCGACACCTGCCATACTTTCGCTGCTGGTTACGACCTCTCCACACCGGAAGGCTACGAAAACACCTGGCGGGAGTTCGACAGCATTATAGGCATGGACTATCTCCGCGGCATGCATATCAACGATTCCAAAAAAGGTCTTGGCTCGCGCGTCGACCGCCATGCCCCGGTAGGCAAAGGGGAGCTGGGCGAACCTTTTTTCCGGATGCTCATGGCCGACCCGCGTATGGACAATATCCCACTGATTCTCGAAACGCCCGACGAAGTGATCTGGAAAGACGAAATCAATTGGCTTTACAACCTTCCCGGAGCACTCTGACACCGGCATGAGTATCAGCCGCATCTTTAACCGCAAAATGAACTTCTTACTTACATCTTCATCATCTTTTTTAATCACCAATGAAAACTAAACCGGATTTAAGTTTCTGGAAACTTTGGAACCTAAGTTTCGGCTTCTTCGGCGTGCAGATAGCCTATGCACTGCAGAGCGCAAACGTAAGCCGCATTTTCGCCACCCTCGGCGCCGACCCGCACGACCTGAGCTACTTCTGGATTCTCCCGCCATTGATGGGACTGATTGTCCAGCCGATAGTAGGCTCTGCGTCCGACAAGACCTGGACCCGCTTCGGGCGTCGCTTACCATACCTTATCATCGGAGCTGTTGTGGCCGTGATAGTGATGTGCCTGCTCCCCAATGCCGGAAGTTTCGGCCTCACCGTATCATCAGCCATTCTTGTCGGCCTCTTCGCGCTGATGCTACTTGACACATCTATCAACATGGCCATGCAGCCGTTCAAGATGCTTGTGGGCGATATGGTAAACGAACGTCAGAAGGGCCTGGCATATTCCATCCAGAGTTTCCTATGCAACGCAGGCTCCATCGTGGGCTATGTGTTCCCGTTCATCCTCACATGGATAGGCTTCCGCAATACTGCGGCCGCCGGCGTGATTCCGCAGACAGTAGTCTTCTCCTTCTACTTCGGAGCTGCCATCCTGCTGCTCTGCGTCATCTATTCGCTCGTAAAAATCAAGGAATGGCCGCCGCAGACCTATGCCGAATACAACGGAGGCGCCAGCCAGAACAAGACCGAGGAGAAAACCAACCTCATAAAACTGCTGGTAAAGGCCCCCTCCACATTCTGGACCGTAGGGCTCGTGCAGTTCTTCTGCTGGTTCGCATTCCTGTTCATGTGGACTTACACCAACGGCACTGTTGCCCAGAATGCGTTCAACTGTCCTGAGACAACCACAATCCACGGCATCGAACAGACTGGAGCCGACGGCCGGGTGGAGGCCACATACGATGCAAAATTCATCCTCACCGCCGATTCGATGCTAATTGTCAGCAACGGTAAGGCCGCAGCCGCTGGCTTTGTGGATGCCGACGGCACATTCCACGAGGCAAACACTCTTGCGCTGCTGAGACCCGGGAACAAAGTCCCCGAGCCTGTCATCGACAACTCTCTCATCGCCTCCCACGAGGGGATAGCCCTTTATCAGTTTGACACACCTGTCTCCACGGCCGGTGCGACCCTGATTATTGACGGCAAACAGCGTCTGGTAACCTCGCAGATCACACTCGTCGACCGTCTGTCGCAACTTGGCGACAACGCCCATATCATCCTTGCCGACATCTACACCCATGATCCCAAATCGGGTGCTCTCTTCCTCGACGGCACCTCCACAGCCACCTTGGCAAACCCCGCCGAATGCCGTTTCAACACCTCGGTAGTGCTCAACACCGAATCAAAGGAATATAACGACGCAGGCAACTGGGTAGGCATCCTCTTCGCAGTCCAGGCCATTGGCTCCGTGCTGTGGGCTGTCTGCCTCCCCATGTTCCGCAACCGCAAGTTCTCCTACTCGCTCAGTCTGCTGCTCGGAGCTGCAGGATTCATCACGGCCGGCCTGTTCAATAACCCCTACATGCTGTTCATATCATTCGCGCTTATAGGCTGCGCATGGTCGGCTATGCTGGCATGGCCGTTCACAATCCTGACAAACTCGCTGCGCAACGGCAACATAGGCGCATACCTCGGCCTGTTCAACTGCTCGATATGCATTCCGCAGATTGTGGGCGCGCTGCTCGGCGGATGGATTCTGTCGATGCTCGGCAGCCCCGACCAGCTGGCTCCGCAGTACATGATGATGATAATTGCCGGCATCTCGCTCATTTTGGGTGCGATCTCCGTAACCATCATAAAGGAGGCTCCGGCACCCGAAAGCAAAACAGCCTGAGTTTCCCGACCGTAAGGATAAAAAAACGGTGCGCCTTTTTCATTGTGGCGCACCGTTCTTTTTTACACAGAAGAGAAAATTTCGTAGTTTTCTTTCTGATCTGGATTTCCGCCGGCATCACTGCCTACGGCTATCCATAGAAATGTATGATTACTGTTCTTATATCCGTTCTTATATCTTTTCTCATATCTTTTCAAATATAAACCTCAGGGCGAACAAACAATCGCCCACAATCCCGGCCACAGCCTCGCAGGTGAATTCCACCTGACGCCTCACACTCCCGATTATACTTCCCACAGTATCGGCAAACGTGAAATCATTGCACAACAATTCCTCCTGCATTGATTCAATAGCATCGTCCGCCAGATATTCCAGCGACGCACTCTCTCCGGCCACCATACACAGCACTCACAGAAGAACAACAAGAAACAAAACAAGCTTTTTCATTAGTCAGAGGTGATAATTGAACGACGGCATCCGGCATTACCGATAACCGTATGTTTCTTATCCGAACTTATCAGAAATTATCCGGGCTTATCTGCTGGCAGACCCGCTGCCCGGCTCTGTTTGCATGCCGGCAGGGTGGCATGGCCCCATCCGGCTTGGTGGTTTGGTCGGCTTGGCTGCCCGGGCTTGCTTTGCTGTGGCGCGGGTGCTGGCAGTGGATAAAAAAAGAGCGCCCCGGGGGACACTGGTGTCCTCCGGGGCGCTCGGATAGGGGGCGGTTACCTACTCTCCCACTTTCGCAGTACCATCGGCGCGGCGGGGTTTAACTTCTCTGTTCGGAATGGGAAGAGGTGGAACCCCCGTGCTATGGCCGCCTTAGTCCGTTTGTCAGATGCGGTGGCGGTTTGCTCGCCTTGCTGCACCTGTATAGGGTGAAAAGGAGTCATCGAGGAAGCAGTGTCACTCGCGCTGTCAAGTTATCGTTTATGACTCTCGGAACTTGTCCACTCGTTGAAGCGTGGCGTGTCGCCTCTCGCTTGTCTTCTGTGTCTTTATTTTGTCCCTGTGCCTCAGCCTTGGCTGAGATAAGCAGGGTTGTGCTTTCCGGAAAGGGTTCGGGTGATTAGTATCGCTCGGCTGAGGACGTTGCCGCCCGTGCACCTGCGACCTATCGACGTCATCGTCTTTGACGGCCCTTTGTGGAGATCTTATCTTGAGGGGGGCTTCGTGCTTAGATGCTTTCAGCACTTATCCTGGCCGGAGGCGGCTACCCGGCGGTGCGGCTGGCGCCACAACCGGTTCACCGGTGCTCCGTCCGACACGGTCCTCTCGTACTAGTGTCGGGGCCTCGCAAATCTCCCACGCCCACAACAGATAGAGACCGAACTGTCTCACGACGTTCTGAACCCAGCTCGCGTGCCAC